>ERZ1370068.6487-contig-5468_pt1 | contig 33349 bp, 30 predicted proteins | sample MGYA00561227_ERZ1370068 | MGnify/ENA primary metagenome ERZ1370068 (study PRJEB38410, sample SAMEA6850437) | metagenome | study: Metagenomic assessment of the ecological functions of the soil: analysis of the soil microbiota associated with the...
CAGTTTACGTATTGCTGATTTCCTGGGCGTCGCGGCGCGGTCGACGTCGCCGCCGACCGACGGGCGCGCTGCGCACGGAGCCCTGGCTGACGAAGCCGCCGTGATGCTTGGTCGAGGTCTTCAGCGCCTCCATCTCGGCCAGGAACGGGGCCATGGTGCGGCAGGGCGACGATCCGTCGGGCCCCTCCAAACGTCACCGTCGTCAGCGCCCTGGCGCGCGTAGTTCGTGGGGCGGTCGGCGCCCGCGTGATGCCCCGGCGCAGCGTGGTGTGAATGTCGATGCGAAGCCGGGCGCGGATCACATGCATTGCCGATGGTCGACACCACGCGCGCCGCCGGCTGGCGATCGCCGGCGCGATCTTCTCGCGGTCGCGTCGCCGCGGATCGCGATTTGCCGTCGCCGAGGAACCATCGGCGTGCCGGTGCCGTCCACGATGCGGGCCGTTCCTGATCAGGAGGTCGCGGCGTGCGGGCGCGGCGCGGGCTGGCTTGCCGCTAGAGCGCGATGCCACGGCGGCCGCGGCGACAGGGCGTGGCGCACGCGCGCGTGACATGTAGCGCGGAGCTCGCCGAGGTTGCGGAGTTTCCAGAGACGGAGATGGAGGTGCCGAGGCAACGGGACACCACCGCGGACACGGAGCACGGCGGACTCCAAAAAAGTTCTTCCGTGCCTTCCGCGTCGCGGCGAACGAGTAGCTTCTGGTTTTCTCCGTGCGTCTGCGGGGTCTTCGCGTCTCCGCGTAAGCCCGTCCCCAGCACCTCCGAAATTCCGCGCCCCTTCCGGAAATCCCCGTGCCCCCCTCGTGCGCTATCATTGCAGGTGGGCATCCCCCAACGACTGCCGCCAAGCCGCGGCGCCTCCGGTATCGATGCCGATGACGTTCCGCGAAGTGCTGCGCATCGACGGTGATGCGGCGCGTGTGGTACGCGCAGGTCATCAGCTTGTTCGGCGATTTTCTCGCCCTCTTCGCCGTCGATCGCGGTCGTCTCGTTCCGCATGCACGGGACGCCGAACCAGATCACCGGCGTGCAGATCGCCTACATGCTGCCGCTGGTGTTCGTCGGACCGATCGCGGGCGTCTTCGTCGATCGGTGGCCGCTCAAGCCGACGCTGGTCGCGAGCGATCTTGATTCGCGCCGGCGCTCGCGCTGCTGCTGATCTCCGACGACGTCGATCTGGCAGGTGTATGTCGTGCTCGCGGCGCTGAGCTGCGTGTCGGCGTTCTTTCGGGCCGGCGCAGCACGGTGACGATCCGCAACGCACGTGCCGCCAGCACGGGCTGATCGTCGGCGAACGCGCTGATGCAGATGGCGTTCATGGGGATGCCGCATCGTCGGGCCGGTCGACGGCCGGCGCGTGGTCGCGGCGCGTTCGGTCCGGCGGATCTGCTACGCGATCGACGTCGGCGAGCTTCCTCGGCGTCGGCGGCGCTGATCGGATCGGTTGCGATCGTCGGCCGCCGTCGGCGGCGTCGCGAACCCCGGCGGCGCAGATGGCGCCGTCGAGCAACCGGCATCCACGCGATCTGGCGCGATCATGATCAGGGATGTGTCGTTCATCTTCCATCACTCGGCGATCCTGTTCGTGGTGATGGCGATGGCCGCGGGCCTGCTTCACGATCGGCTGCTTCGGACCGCTGATCGCGATCTTCGTGCGCGAGTACGCTGCACGCGCAGCGCGCGGCTTGTTCGGCATCGTCAGCGCGATGGTCGGCGTCGGCATGTTCCTCGGGACGCCCGTCGTCCGCCGCCTGTCCGGCGCGCTTCCGCAACGACGACGCTTGGTGCTGGCGGGGCTGGCCGGGATCGGCGCTCGGCGTGCTGCTGCTGGGCGCGTTCACGTTCGTGGCGACGGCGATGCTGGCGTGCTTCACGCTGAGTTCATGTTCGCCGGCGTCATCGTGCCGGCCCAGACGCTGATCCAGAGCGAGACGCCGCCCGCGTTGATGGGGCGCATCTCGAGCACCATGATGTCGACGGTGTTCTTCGCCCAGCTGCTCGGGCTGGTGCTCTCGGGATTTCGCCGAGGCTTTCGGCGTGCGCGCCGTGTTCTTCGTCGTGCGCCGGGCTCGCCTGGTGCCTGACCGGCGCCGGTAAGCTGCTGCTCGGGCACCGGAACGGCACGCCGCCTCCATCTAGTGCCAGCGCTGAGGGGCTTCTGCTCCCTCGACCCGACAACTCGGTGGCGCCTTCGCTCGTTCGGGCGCGCCCACCACGCCCCCGCGCAGTCGAAAGGGCGCCGGCGTCGGTCGCTGGTCGCTGCGCGCTGCGCGGCGGCGATCGGGGCACCTGTGAGATAGGTTGTCAAATGATGACCAGCACGCGAGCCGCTTCGCGTCGTCTCGAGTTCGAGTCGGCTGACGGGCGAGCTGTGCTCGACGGCCGCCGGGTCCGGCTCCAGCGCCAGCCCTCGCGCCTCCCGCGCTGCTCTGGCCCGTCCCGGCGAGGTCATCTCGCGTGAAGAGATCCAGCCTGGAGTTGTGGGGGACGACACCCATGTCGATTTCTGAGCGCAGCCTGAACTTCTGTGTGGCGAAGCTGCGGTCCGCCCTGCGCGACAACGGCTGTCGCCGCGGTTCGTCGAGACGGTGCCGCACGCGCGGCTACCGGTTCATCGCTCCCGTGGTCAGCGACACGGCGCGCCGCTGGCGATGAACCCCGACCCCAATGCGGTCGCGCGCCGGCCCCGGCCGTCGGGCCGGCCCGACGGCGCCGCTGGCTGGCCGTGGGTGGCATTGGCGACGCTGGCCGTCTCGATCCAGCTGGCGTTGCCTACTACCGGCACGCGAACTCCGGCCGCCCAAGATCGTCGTCGTGCCGTTTCACAACGAGACCGGCTCGCCGGATCTGGATCGGGTGGCTAAGGGGGTGTCGGACGCCGCCGTCGCGCGCCTGGCGACGCCCGAGCGGCTGGCCCACTCTGCTGGTCATCGGCAACGCCTCGAACGTCAACCTTCAGCTTCAAGCCGGCCAACATGAAGGCGCTGGGGGATTCGGCTGGGCGCGCAGTGCCCGCTGCTCGCACAGATGAAAAAAGACGACCGCCGCCTCCGCATCGTCGCCCAACCCGATTCGCGTCAGCGATCAGACCCACCTGTGGGCGAAGACCTACGACCGCGACACACGCTCGACCTCGCCAGCAGGCGGCCGTCGCCGTAGAAATCGCGAAGTCGGCCTGCCGAGACGCTGATTGGTAAGCTCTGGCGGGCAGTGACGAAAACCAAACAGGGAGGACATAGAGTGCAGGAGACGCTTTTTCAAACAGAGCTGGCTCGGTGGGTCTGGCCATTATCCGGGCAGAGTTCCTCTACGGTCCTCCTGACCTCCCGTCCTCCTGTTCGAACCGTCACTCCGCTTGTGCTGTCCAGTGTGGCAAACTCGCGCTCAGCGGGTTGCTGGCTCACACGCCGCTGGCTGCGCTGCCGGGCTCGGCTGGCTCGGCTCCCGCCGCCGCTACAAGGTCGGGCTCCAACAGGAGGCTTCCGGCTGCTCGCATTCGATCTCGCGGCGCGTTGCTCGGTCTCGCGCCGGCTCGCGCCGTTTGCGTTCCGGCACTCCAGTCCGGCGGCCGCCAGCCCACGGTGATACTGCCGTCGGCGGGCCGCGTTTCCCGCCCAGGACCCCGACCCGCTCAGGGAGACAGGCCGGCGTTCTCAGCAATTTCGGAAACCTGCCGCGCGTGAAGGAGCTGCGCTCGTGTCAGCGCGCCCAGCGCTGGCGCGCGCGTCGTGGGACCGGGGTTACGCGACCGGGGAAACGCGCGATCGAGGCGGCGTCGCACGTCGGGAACCGGCCGATCGCGGAATACCCTCATCGCCAACGGCGCGCGGCCGACGATCTACACGGCGGCGATGATGGGGCAGCCGGGCCATCGTCAAGGGCTGGACTCGAGGCGGTCCCGGGCGTCCAGCGCAACCGCGGGCCGCACGGGATCACGCTGCTGGCGCACGCCGCGGAACGGCGGCGCGGGCGCGGCGGAGGTGCTGACGTATCTCGAGTCGCTCGGCGACGCCGACCCGCGCTACACCGGACCCGCCGGTCGGCGAGTCGGATCAGCGCGGCGATCGCCGAGCGCATGCGCGTTCGGGACCGGCGCGACTGAGCGTGGCTCAAGGTCGCGAAGAACGTGCGCGCGGCATCCTCACGATCCAGCGGCCCGGCTACTCCGGAGCGCAGCCGATGGCGCGCACCAGGGCGGCCTGGCGTTCATCCCGGTCGGCGCCGAGGCCGTCCGGATACGATTCGAGGTCGTCGACGGGCAACGCGCGGTCGTCGACGGTCGACGACGGGCCGCCGTCGTGCGCGCGCGACGCGCAGTTAGCCGGTATACCCCCGGGTCTTTCTCCTGAGTGAGCAACGAGCTCGTCGTCCATCAGGCCAGCGCGCAGCGCGCCGCCATCGTCCTCGCCGTCCTGGCGCTCTTCGTCTATCGCTCGCCGGCCATGCGCACGCCCAGGCCGGCCTCGCGGACCACCGCGACGCCGCAGAAGCTCGATCGACGACTACACCGCGCGGATCAAGACGGCGACGCCGGACCCGCGCATCCTGACCGAGCTGGTCGATCACATGCCGGCCGTCGGACGACGGTGCCGTCGCCGCTGAAGTTTCTCGGCTACGTCCCCGGCGAGCCCGGGCACATGACGTACCACGCGGACATCGTGCGCTACTACGACGCGCTCGAGAAGGCGTCGCCGCGGGTGAAGCTGTTCAAGATCGGCAAGAGCGACGAAGGGCGCGACATGGTCGCGCTCGCGATCGCCGACGAAGCGACGATCAAGCAGCTCGACAAGTACCAAGCAGATCACGGCGCAGCTGACCGATCCGCGGAAGCTGACAGGAGGCGCAGGCGAAGCAGCTCATCGCGACCGGCAAGCCGATCTACTACGCGACCGGCAGCATCCACACGCCCGAGACCGGCAGCCCCGAGATGCTGATGGAGCTGGCGTACCGCCTCGCGGTCGAGGAGATCGCCGTTCATCCAGACGATCCGCAACAACATCATCGTCGTGCTGCACGCCGGCGACGCGAAGTGGACGGCCGCGAGAAGCGGTCGACAACTTCAGCTCGCGGCTGCAAGAAGCCGGCAAGCCGGCGCCCGGCCTCGTCTACTGGGGCCAGCTACGTGCAGCACGACAACAACCGCGACGGCATCGGCGTCGGGCCTGACGCTGACGCAGAACATCCTCAAGAGCGTTCCTCGACTGGCACCCGACGGTGTTCCACGACCTGCACGAGTCGGTGACGCTGCTCTACGTCTCGACCGGCACCGGCCCGCATAACACCGATCGTCGATCCGATCCAGATCAACGAGTGGTGGCTGCTCGCGCAGAACGAAATGCATGGAGATGACGCAAGCGCGGCGTGCCCGGCGTCTGGACCTACAACTACTACGACGGCTGGGTCCCGAACTACATGTTCTGGATCGGCGTCACGCACAACTCGATCGGCCGGTTCTACGAGACGCAGAGCTTCAGCGGGCAGAACCACCCGATGCCGGCGGCAACCAGAGCCGCGAGTGGTACCGGCCGAACCCGACGCCGCCGAACATCATGTGGGGCCCGCGCGCCAACGTGAACATGCAGCAGAGCGCGCTGCTCATCTCGATGAACAACGTGGCCAAGAACCACGGAGACGTTCCTCGAGAACTACTACCTCAAGAACAAGCACACCATCGAGCGCGGCCAGACCAAGGCGCCCTACGCCTACGTGATTCCGGCGGCGCAGCGGCGTCCGGTCGAAGCCGCCGAGCTGATGAACCTGATCCGCCGCGAAGGCGCCGAGGTCCACACCGCGAACGCCGCGTTCACCGCCGGCACCGTCGCCGTCGCCGCCGGGCGACTACATCGTCCGCATGGATCAGCCGTACGGCGCGATCGTCGGAGACGCTGCTCGGCGTCCAGTTCTATCCGCCCGACAATCCGCGGCCGCTACGACGACACCGGCTGGGCGATTCCGCTGGTGAGCAACGTCAAGGCGACGGCGGTGGCCGACAAGGCGATCCTGCAGCAGCCGATGACGCTGGCGAACGCCGACTTCAAGATCGCCGGCACCATCTCCGGCACCGGGCCGCGTGCTGATCGTCGATCACACGACCGACAACACGCTCGTGACGTTCCGCTTCCAGCACGCCGGCGTGAAGATGTCGGCGGCCGAGCAGGCGTTCGAGGCCGGCGGGCACAAGTTCGCGTCCGGGCGCGTTCGTGATCGCCAACGCCGACCGCGCGGCGCTCGAGCCGTCGATCAAGGCGTTCGGGCTGTCGGCGTGGGCCGTCGCGGCGGCGCCGACGGTGCCGATGCACGACCTCGACGTGCCGCAGATCGGCTACATCCACACCTGGACCAGCACGCAGGACGAAGGCTGGGTCCGCATGGCGCTCGACAAGTTCAAGGTGCCGTACACCTACTTCGCCGACAACCTGGTGCGGCAGGGCAACCTGCGGCAGAGCTTACGACGTGATCGTCTTCCCGCACGCCGGCGGCACCGGGAACGGCCTGGTCTACGGCGGCGTGCAGGGCAACGAGCCGCGGCCGTGCAAGAAGACCCCGGAGACGCCGCATCTCGGCATCCAGGATTCGACCGACGACATGCGCGGCGGTCTCGGCTACGACGGCCTGCAGGAGCTGATGAAGTTCGTGCAGGACGGCGGCGTGCTGCTCACCGAGGGAGGCACGTCGACGATCTTCCCGGAGTTCAACCTCGACGCCGGGGGTCACCATCGAGCAGGGCGAAGGACTCTACGCGCGCGGTTCCGTGCTCAAGACCGTGCTCGGCGATCGCCGCAGCCCGGTGCTCTACGGCTACGACCAGAACGCGCTGGCGGTCTACTTCAACCAGGGGCCGATCTTCTCGGTGGGCGGCGGCGGCGGCTTCGGCGGCGGCGGCGGCGGCGGTGGCGGCGGGCGTGGCGGAGCGGCGCAGGGCAACTTCGGCAACATGCAGCCCAACGCCACGCCGACCAAGCTGACGACGCTCGAGGGCGGCGCCTACGTGCCGCCGGTGCACCCCGGTTGAGCTCCGCGGCGGCGGCCGCCCGGCGGCACGCGGCGGCGGCGGGCGCGGCGGCGGGCGGCTTCGGCGGACGCGGCGGCGGCGGTGCCAACGCGAACGCGCCGCGCGTGCTGCTGTCGTTCCCGACCGACGCCGAACGATCTGCTCCTTGTCAGGCCTGCTCGTCGGCGGCGAAGCGATCGCCGGCCGCGCCGTCGCCATCGACGCGCGCCGGTCGGCAAGGGCCACGTCGTGATGTTCGCCAACCGCCCGTTCTGGCGCTGGCAGACGCAGGGGAACTTCTTCCTCGGCTTCAACACGATCCTGAACTGGAACGATCTCGACGCCGGACGCATTGCGCCGGTGACGACGACGTCCCAGCAGCGCTAGCGAGCGAGCGGCAGCGAGTGAGCCACGCGAACGGAGCGCGCCGGCGAAGCGGCGCGCGAGAGAGCGTAAGTCGGGGAGTCCGAGGGGCGAAGCCCTCGGATAATGTTGACGATCGTTTTATGGTGGGTCACGTGCCTGATCTGGAGCAGCGTCTGGCTGTTCATCAAGCTCGGGCTGCGTGACCTGCCGCCGGTCAGCTTCGCGGCGATCCGGCTGGTCGTCGCGATTGCGGTATGGCTCCCCGTGCTGATCGTGCGCCGCGTGCCGCTGCCGCGCGAGGCGCGCGACTGGTACGTCATCGGGGTCGCGGGCGTCCTGCTCCTCGGCGTCAACTACACGCTGGTCTTCTGGGGTGCGCAGTTCATCCCCTCGGGACTGACCGCTGTCCTTCGGCGGTGACCCCGGCGTTCGCGCTGGTGTTCGGCCATTTCCTGCTGGACGACGAGCCGTTCACGTTCAAGGCGCTGGGCGCGATCGCGATCGGGATTGCCGGCGTGGCGTGCATTTCCGTGGGATCAGCTCCACCTCGCCGGCCGGCAGGCGCTCCTCGGCTGCGCCGCCGTGACGCTCGGCGCGTTGTGCGTGGGCTTCGCCTACGTGTTCATCAAGGCCCGGCGCGGGCCACGCCTGGGCCCCGAGGCCCTGACGTGCGGCCAGATGCTGTGCGCCGTCGGCCCCATGCTGGCGTTCGCGACGGTGCGGGACGGAATCCGCTCAACCTGCACTGGACACCACTCGCGATCGGGTGTCTCCTGTATCTCGCGCTCGCCGGATCGGTCGGGACGTGGCTCAACTACTGGCTCCTGGAACGAATGTCCGCGACGGCGTTACTATCGATGGCGCTGGTCGAGCCGCTGATCGCGGTGCTGCTCGGCGCCGCCCTGCTGCACGAGCGGGTGACGCCGGCGCCGCCGCGGGAGGCGTGCTCGTGCTCGGCAGCATCTTCATGATTACCATCTCGTTCCGGAGGAGCCGCACGTGAAACGGGTTCATGCACTCGCCGTCCTTGTTCTGTTGTGTGCCCGGTCGCCGCCGCGGACGCCCAGACCGTCACGCTGCGCTACCGCTGGACCAGGGGAGTCGCGGTCCTACCGGATCACGACGCAGACGCGACAGCACGATCACCGGCATGCCCAGTCAGGCCGGCGCGCCGTCCGGCCCGCTGGCGACGTCGCAGACCGTGACGCAGGTGTTCAACTTCACGGCCGACGAGGTCGGGCCCGACGGGAGCGTCACGCTCCGGCAGACCTTCCAGTCGGTCCGCATGGAGTCCACCGGCCCGATGGGCAAGGCCGTGGTCGACAGCACCGTCGCCGACGCGGCAGCGGACCCCACGGCGCAGGGCATGCGCAAGGTGCTGGACGCCATGGTGGGCGAGTCCGTCGTCATCGCGATGGCGCCCGACGGCACGGTGCGAGCATCGCCGGCGGGACGAGTCTCGCCTACAAGATCGCGATGGTGGCGACCGCCGATCCCGCCGCGCGTCAGGCCGCCCAGGCCGTCAGAGGCCAGTTGAGCGACGAGGCGCTCAAGACGACGATCGAGCAGACATTCCCGAAGCTGTCCTCGCCACCGGTCAAACCGGGCGACACGTGGACGGGGCAGCTCGCGATGGGGAACCCGTCGATCGGCCGCATCACCGGCCGGTCCACCTTCACCCTTCGCGCGGTCGAGAGGCGTGGCCGAGGCGCCCGGTGGCGCGGATCTCTCGTCGGCCTGGTGCTGCGGCAGGACGTGGTACCGCCGCCGAGCGGCCCGGCCGGCATGGTCACGACGCTCGGGGCCGCCAAGGGGGAAGGGGAGCTCCTCCTGGACGTGAGCAAGGGGCAGATTCAGCGGAGCACGATGCGAAGCGACATGCCGTCCACCGCGACCATGACCGGTCCCGACGGCGGCGTCCTGACGATGGAGCAACAAGACGACGATCGCTGATGACGATGTCGTTGGTGGAGAAACAGGCTTTGGGCTTCAGGAGGTTTGATGCGTAGCTTCTGTAGTTTCCGCCTTCAGGCGGAAGATCGCGGTTCTGGCCGGCATCGTGGCATTGATGGCGGCGAGCGTGTCGGCGCAGCAGCCGAAGGCGGCGGCGGGCGGGGACGAGGCGGCGATCGCGAAGATCCGGACGGGGCGTTCCAGACGGCGGCGGGCACGCAGGATGGCGCGGCCATCGCGAAGCTCTTTGCCCCCGACGGCGTCGAGATGCCGCCCAACGCGCCCGCGGCCAAAGGGCGAGCGGCGATCGAGGCGTTCCACAAGGCCTTCGGCCAGCAATACATGATGCACGGCATGACCATCGACGAGCAGCGAGCTGAAGGTGCAGCGGCGACTCGGCCCATGATGTCGGGACCTACAAGCAGCAGCCTGATGGCGATGAAGGAGCGGACAGGATGACCGACGACACCGGCAAGTAAGTCGTCCTGCTCAAGAAGGACGCGGGCGGCGCGTGGTGGATCACGCACGCGATCTACAACAGCGACCTGCCGCTTCCGGGGCGACCGCCAAGAAGTAAGAGGATCCGATGCCCGCAGTCCTGAGTCTCGTGCTCGGGCTGATGGCCGCGGCGAGCGATGGCGCGGCACAGCCGCCGGTGTCGTCGGAGATGGCGGCGCAGCGCTACGGTGCTCTGCCGCTGGCGTTCGAGCGGAATGCGGGGCAGACCGACTCGCGCGTGCAGTTCCTGTCGCGCGGCCGCGGCTACACCCTGTTCCTGACCGGCACCGATGCGGTGCTCAGCCACGGCGAGGGCGACGATCAGGACAACCCTCGTGGGTGCCGCGCGACATGCGGCCGTCACCGGGCTCGATCAGCTCCCTGGTGTGACCCACTACTACACGGGCAAGGATCCCAGCACCTGGACGACGAACGTGCGCAGCTACGCGCGTGTGCGTACGCGCAGGTGTATCCGGGCGTCGATGTCGTGCTACGGCAACCAGTCGCAGGTGGAATACGACTTCCTCGTCGCGCCCGGCGCCGATCCGGCGAAGATCCTCCTCGACGTCGACGGCGCCGAACGCCTCGCGGTCGACGCGCGCGGGCACCTAGTGGCCCACGTCGCGGACGGCCGCATCGAATGGAAGACGCCCGTCGCGTATCAGGACGTAGCGGGCGTGCGGAAGGATGTCCCGGTCCGCTACTCCCTGCGCAGGCATCACCGGGTCCGGTCTCGAGGTCGGCACGCACGACCGGCGCCTGCCGCTCGTCATCGATCCGGTGCTCGTGTACTCGACCTATCTGGGCGGCAGCGGCTACGAAACACCGAATGCGTATCGCGGTCGATGAATCGGGCAATGCCTATCTGACCGGGTCCACGACCTCGGCGGACTTCCCGGGGCCACAGGTCCGTCGCCGAACGGCAGCACCGCCATGTTCGTCGCGAGCCTCAATCCAACCGGTTCCGCGCTGCGCTACACGGCGGTCTTCGCCTCGGATTCAATCGGACGGGGCATCGTCGTCGATGTGCTGGGCAATGCGTTCGTCGTCGCATACAAGTCGGGCTTCAGCTTTCCGACGACGCCCGGTGCGTGCGCATCGCCCCCGGACCAGTGACCGGCGCGGTCGTGAAACTGACCCCCAACGGGTCGATCGTCTATTCGGCCCTTGTGGGGACGGAGCGCGTGGCCATTGCCGTCGACCCCAATGGGAACGTGCCGTCGGCGGCGCGACCTACCTGCTGCGGCAACCTGTTCCTCGACTTTACCGGCTGGATCTGCCAAGCTCAATGCGGCGGGTAACGCGCGTCCCTACTACGTGGAGCTTGCGCCGGGGGTCCTGCGCCGACCGTACGTCTCGGGCATCGCGGTCGATCCGAAGCGGCACGGCGTACGTGACGGACTCCACGGGATCGCCCAACTTGCAGACGACGCCCGGCGCCTATCAACCGGTCATCAATGTGGGGTCCGCGCCGTCTTCTGATGCCTTCGTGGTCAAGGTCGCCACCGACGGCACGATCCTCTACGCCACGTATCTGGGTACGACCGCCGGTGAGGAAGGGGTTGGCATCGCCATCGACCCGGCAGGGAACGCGCATATCGCGGGGCACACGTTCCCGGCCGGGGCGGGTGTCGGCCAAGCCACCGACGTCTTCGTGACCACGCTGAACGCGGCCGGCTCGGCGCTGCTGTCCTCCTGGCGGGTGTTCGGAGGGACTGCGGAAGATCGCGTCACCGGCTCTCGCGCGGGATCGCGCGGGAAACGAATACATCGCCGGCCGGACCAGTCGGTGGACTTTCCGACAACCCGCCTCGGCGCGGCAGCCGCAGTATGGCGGCGGGTCTCCGACGGCTTTCTGGCGAAGCTGAGCCCCGACGGATCGACGACGCTGTATGCGAGCTACGTGGGTGGCAGCGGAACTGATGGCGCGACCGGCGTCGGCGTGGACTTGCGACGCAGCGTCTACGTGAGCGGCGAGACGGCATCCACCGACGTGCCCGTGACGGCGAACGCGTTTCAGCCAGCGCCGGCCGGCTTGACGGATGGGTTCGTCGCGAAGATAAACGTGAGCGCCGGCTCCGCGACGAGCGCGACCTTCGATGGTGACGGCAAGGCCGACATCGCGGTGTATCGTCCGTCCAACCGCGGTTTGGTATGTGCAGTCCTCCGCAGACCCGAGCGGTGGATTCGTCATCGGCTGGGGCGGAAGCGCCGATCTCCCGGTTCCCGGCGACTACGACGGCGACGGCAAGACCGACCTCGCGGTGTATCGCCCCTTCCACGGCCGTGTGGTTCGTCCTGCCGTCGGCGGCGGGCTATACCCCCTGCGTCGTCCTTCAGTGTCCCGTTCGGTTTCCCCGGAGATATCCCAGTTCCTGGGGACTACGACGGCGATGGCACAACCGATCTCGCCGTCTACCATTCGCCGACGGGCGTCTGGTCGTACTCGCGCCTCCGGCACACCGGGCCGACCGACCGTCGCCTGGGCGCTCGGACGCGGTGGCGATGTTCCAGTGCCGGGCGACTACGACGGCGACGGCAGAACTGACCTTGCGATCTACCGGCCGTCGACCGGCACCTGGACGTTCCGGCGATCGAGCTCGGGCAACACGACGAGTCAGACGATCGCGTGGGGTCTGCCGAACGACGTCCCCGTGCCCGCTGATTACGACGGTGACGGCATCACGGACCTGGCCGTCTATCGCCCCGTGAATGGCGTGTCTGGCATGTGCTGAAGTCGCTCGGCAACTACAGCACCAGCCTGAGCGCTGCAGTGGGACTGAGCGGTGACGTCCCGCGCCGGCGGATTACGACGGCGACGGCGCCGCCGATCCCACCGTCTATCGGCCGTCGACGGGACGTGGTTCATTCTGCAATCAGGCAGCGGTTACACCGCGAGCCAGACGGTGGACTGGGGCCTCGCCCGGCGACACGCCGGTCGCTTCAGCGATCCAGTCGCATGCGGTGTCGGCGGCGGCCGCGAGCGCGCCGGATCTCCATGCTGGCCAATCAATCGCGCCTGGCGGACTTCGATGGCGACGGTCGCGCCGATCTCACTGTGATCCGTGGGGTCGCCTGGTTGATACGCTTTTCTGGCACCGGGGCGCGACCTCGCGCACGGTCGGACAAAGCACCGACCGGCCTCGTGTTCGGCGATTTCGACGGCGGATGGCAGCGCCGACGTGGCGGCGTTTTCGCGAATCGACCGGAACCTGGCTCATTCGTCTGCCGGTTGGGGGCATCACCACGACGCACGAGGTGTCGTTGGGCGCGAGCGGCGACATCCCGGCGCCTGCCGACTATGACGGCGACAGCCGGACGGACGTCGCGGTGTTCCGTCCATCGACAGGGCAATGGCTGATCAAGTGGTCGAGCACCGATTACGCCACCATGACGACCGTGTCGTGGGGCCTCGACGGCGACGTGCCGGTGCCCGGCGATTACGACGGCGACGGCCTGGCCGACCTCGCGGTGTTCCGTCCCGTCACGGGTGAGTGGTTCATCCTCGAGTCGCACTCTCGGGATACCAGACGGCGACCGCGCGTGGCTGGGGTCTCAACGGCGATATCGCGGTGCCGGGTGACTACGACGGCGACGGCACGGTCGACCTCGCGGTCTTCCGGCCGGCCAACGGCGGCTGGTATATCCTGACGTCGAGCACGGGCTTCACGACGAGCACGTTCCGCTCGTGGGGCCTTGCCGGCGATGTGCCGGTGGAGATGGATTTCGATGCGGACGGCCTCACCGATCTCGTGGTCTTCAGGCCCGCCACCGGCGTTTGGCACATCCTGAAGTCGAGCAGCGGCTTCGTGACGTTCGACACGCCCCATGGGGCCTCCCGGGTGACGGTGCCGATCCCGCGGCGTCCCTGACGCCGCCATGCGCACTAGACCCGGCAGTCCGGACGATCGCGACTTCGTCATCGAAACGGCCCGGCGCTTCGGCGCGTTCGGGCCGCCTTCGTGGCGCTCGGCGCAGGAAGTCGTCGCGGGCGAGGTCCGCTGCCTCGACGACTTCTTCGACGGCCGCCTGAAGGGTCCGGCGCTGCTCATCGCGGAAGAGGAGGGCGTCAGCCTCGGCTTCGCGTTCCTCGAGCCCGCCGTCGATTACTCTCTCGGGCGAGAAGCATGCCCACCTCGGCATGATCGCGGTGACTGCGGAGGCCGAGGGGCGTGGCGCGGGCGCGGCGCTGATGCGCGCGGCCGAAGAGTGACGCGACGTCCGGCTACACGAAGCTGACCCTCAACGTCTTCGAGGGCAATCAGCGCGCGCGGCAGGTCTACGAGCGGTTCGGCTACCAGGTCGAGACCGTTCGCTACGTCAAGATCCTGGGCTGATACTGACGGGCTTTTTACCAGACTGCCGGCCGCCATGCTCATCCCATTTCGTTCGCAAAGCCACAGCTCCGTCACGATCCTTCCGAGTGGCAGGCAGCGCTGCCGCGGCGGAAGTCGTCAGCGCCGCTTGACCCGCTCGTGCTCACCCAGGACGGCTCGCGGAGTGCCGAACTGGTTGACGGTGCGAGGGACTTGCGTGTCCACGCCGAAGTGGTGGTCATTTGCGGTCCTCTCGTGATGCCGGGACGCAGAGTCGAAATCTTCGCGCGCGTCATCCGCAGCGCCAAAGACAGCAATGGACAGAAGGCCGCCATCGACGTGAGCGGTCCACCCGGCGGACCAGCGGGTGGAAACGGGGCCAAAACGAAACAATCCTCGCCCGCCAAGCGCTCGGCTGCCGCAGCCGGCACCACCGCCAACGCCATCCTGGGGCACCATGTCGACGCCGAGCATCCTGGCGGCAACGGGGATCACGGAAGCCCAGGACAACCTGGCAACCCGGTGATCGCGGCAAGGATGCGGAACGATTCTTCTCCAGTGTCACCACGTGGACGACAGGATCGAGATGAACCTGCTTTGCCCGAGGCGGTCGCGGGCAAGACGGGCCAGGACGGACAGGATGGCCAGGATGGGCAGGATGGTGGTCCTGGCGCCGCCGGCACTGAAGGTTCATTCATGAATGTCGGCGCTGCAACATGGGACGCGAGGCGGAAAGGGCGGCAACGGCGGTGATGCCGGATCCGGAGGGCCGGGAGGATCGGGCGGAAACGCGGTCGAGTCAGGTAGTGACCGTGACCGGCCTCCCCGTTTGCGGACCGACTGGACGTCTGGAACCTCAATGCGGGTGACATGGGAACCCTGGCGCATCAGGCAAACCGGGGAGCAAGGCAAGGCGGAGCCTCCGGTACTTGAATACAAAAAGAGCTGCAACCGGATGATGCGGTCACCCTCATACGATTCGACTACCCGCAGGCGATGACGGCGATCGGGATGGGCAGCCGAAACCACCGACGACGAATCCTCCAAATACGGGCGAAGGGGCCAGTTCCGAGCGTCGCCGTTCAAGCGGTGGACAGCGCCGATTTCCAACCATGCATCCCGCTCAGTGCGCGATGATGATGCGTGAGAATCCGGTGGGACTATCTTTCCGCCGATCCCGACGCCAATCCGCGGGATTCCAGGCCGCCGGCGACCTGATCACCTGATCGTCGCCGTCACCACGTTCTATGCCGCCGGCAGTCCGACGACGACGGAAGGACGGCAGATGGCAATCGTGCACCGCCAGTGTCTGCGCGCTGGCGGCAGCTGGCCCTGGGACTTCCACACTACGGCACGCGCGCAGCTACGCTCCGCGCACGTCCTACGCGTTCTGCAAGGACCACCTCGACACGCTCTGCAAGAATCTCAAAGGCCAGAGGCGGCCAGCGTCGCCTACGCCGACTCCACGTCCAGACGACTGCGCAGGCCCAGATAGAACTGCGCAAGGCCAGCGAGCAGGCCGGACAGCGCTCGGCCTCAATCACCGAGGAGCAGAAGCGCGTCCAGGGTCAGCTTTCGGATCTGTCGGGCGCCATCAAGGCCGCCCACGCCAACGTCTTTGCGGCAAGAAGGGGCGCTCGCCGTCGCCGTGCAGCAACTCCAGCACCGAGGTCCACAACGCCGCTGGGATCGGCACTCGATGGACTTCATCGAGATTGCCGGGAGGCGTCAGCGCACCGGAAAACGCGCAGGGACATCAAAGGCATTGTCAAAGCGGTGGCCGCGGTGGGCTCGGGATTGAAGGACGCGTGGGACAAGGGAGAGGCGGCGCAGGCAGGTCAACGCGTCTGGGCATTCTGGGCGAGGACACCAAATCATTGTCGGCGAGCCTTCAAGGCCAACGGGGCGATGATCACGCAGGCGGATCCGCACGCCTACAAGCTGCTCGCCAGCCGCAAGGCGCTGGACGCGGGAGATGAAGCAATACTACGGCTACGTCGAGGCGGGACGAAGTGCGCGATGAAATGCGCAAGGTCGTGGATCTCACCCTGCTACGCAATCAATTGATCCTCGTGACTACAACGGGCTGGTTGGGCGTCTGGTCGATTTGCAGGCGCAAACCGAGCAGGTGACCGAGCAGCAGCAGCAGGTCGCAGGAGGGATTGCAGAAATCGTCGCGACCCGACCTGGCGGAGTTCTCCTCGTTCGTGGACGACCTGTATCAGACGGCCAAGAACCAGGTGATCCATCAGTTGTATCTGGCGAGCCGTGCCTACGCGTTCTGGGCCTGGAAGGATTATGCGTTCTACCAGTTGCTGGGATTGCAGGCGCCCGCCACGATCAACGCGGTGGCGCTCGATGCGGCACGGGTCCAGATTCTGGAGCCACTTTGCCGCCACGATTGAAGACCGCGGCAACATTCCGCTGCGTTTCCTCGCGCCCGACGAGCTCAAGAAAGACCCGTCGACGCAAGGCGTCGTGGTGACGATCGACAAGGACAGTTTCCGCGGGGCGTTTCGCCAGCTTCGAGAGCGGCAGGAATGTGTGCCCGCCTGCCGGCACACGCTCCCGCACGATGAGGCTCGGTGCCGCTGGAGCATGCCGGACGACGCGCGGGCGATACCAGCGGTTTCGCGCAGATGGGCGAAGTCACTGATCACCGAAGGTGCGGGCGTATCTGCGTGGCGGCGCTCGCGGCCGGGCAGCCGGTGCTGGTCACGATCGTCCACAATGGCGTGCACGAATTCGTCCGCCGGGATGGTGTCACCGTTGTGTTGACCTCCGCGCCGGTGCGAACGATCTTCGAGCATCAAGTCGAGGCCGGGAACAAGCGCGTGATCAAGCAGGACGGTGATCTGTCCGGCGGCGATCTGATGGCCAGCACCGGACGCTATTCCCCCGTGAGCCCGTTTGCGCCGTGGCGAATCGTGATCGACCGCGTCGACAACAAGACCGATCGACTGGAGCCAGGTCACCGCGCTCGACCTCGAGTTCCATGGGGGCGGGTATCCCGTTCGTCACATAGAATGTGCCTATGCGCTGGATGATCGTGTTCTTGACCATGGCGCTCTCGCCAACTGCCGTCCGCACAAGAGCGCGCGATCGTGTCCGCGGTGGACGCGGGCAACGCCGGCGCGCTCGCGCTGCTCGAGAAAGCGGTCAACATCAACAGCGGCACCCACAACTTCGCGGGCGTGCGCGCGGTCGGGGATCTCTTCCGCAAGGAGTTCGACGCGCTCGGGTTCAAGACGACGTGGGTGGACGGCAGCGGCGTTCAAGCGCGCCGGCCACCTGGTCGCGGACCATCCGGGCAAGGGGCCGCGCATCATCTCTCATCGGCCACCTCGACACCGTGTTCGAGCGCGACAGCCCGTTCCAGACGTTCCAGCGGATCGACGACAAGACCGCGACCGGCCCCGGCATCATCGACATGAAGGGCGGCGACGTCATCATCATCGCGGCGCTCGAAGGCGCTCAAGACCGCCGGCGCCGCTCGACGACATGAACGTCGTCGTCGTCATGACCGGCGACGAGAGAGGATTCCGGCGATCCGCAGGCGGCGCGCGCGCGCCGCGCTCGTCGAAGCGGCCACAGGCGCGCAGTACGCCGCTGGGATTCGAGGACGGCCCCGGCGATCCGCGCTTCGCGGTGACGGCACGCCGCGGCACATCTTCCTGGAAGCTGCAAGTGAAGGGGAAGACCGGGCACTCGTCGCAGATCTTCCGATCCGAGCTCGGCTACGGCGCCAACTACGAGCTCGCGCGGATCCTCGACGGCTTCCGGCGCAAGCTCGCCGGCGAAGAGCACCTCGACGTTCAACCCGAGCCTGGTGCTCGGCGGCACGGCCGCCGAGATGGACGAGATCCTCAGCCGCGGCTCGGCCTCCGGCAAGACCAACGTGATCGCCGCGACGGCGCTGGCGATGGGCGACTCTGCGGACGCTGTCGAAGGAACAACTGCAGCACGCGCGCGACACGATGAAGGCGGTCCTCGACCGACGGCGCGCTGGCCCAGACCGAGGCGACGCTGACCTTCGAGGACGGCTACCCGTCGCTGCCGCCCACCGAGGGCAACGCGCGGCTGCTCGCCGAATACGATCGCGCCAGCCGCGACACCGGTTCCGGCCCGGTGGCCGCCGTCAGTCCCGGATCGCGCCGGTGCCGCCGACGTCTCGTTCATCTCGGGCGAGGTGAAGAACATCATCGACGGCATCGGCCTGATGGGGCACGACGATCACTCGCCGTCCGAGACGGCGGATCTCATCGACGCTTCCCAGCCAGACCCGGCGCGCCGCCATTCTGCTGTATCGCCTCACCCATCCAGGCCGGTAACCGCCATGGCCAAAACCACCGTCATCACCGGCGCCAGCAGCGGCATCGGCGCCGCGACCGCCACCGCGCTCGCCGCTCGCGGAGACCAGGTGGTCCTCGCGGCGCGGCGGAAGGACGAGCTCCACCAGCTTCGCCGCCCGCCTCGGCCCCCATGTCATGCCCGTCGTCACCGACGTCACGTCGCGGGCGGCCGTCGAGCGGCTGCGCGACGAAGCGATCGAGCGGTTCCGGCGCGATCGACGTCTGGGTGAACAACGCCGGGCGCGGCATTTCGCGGCTCGTCGGGGACCTCACCGATGACGAGCTCGATCAGATGATGACCGTCAACGTGAAGTCCGCGCTGTACGGCATCCAGGCGGTGCTGCCGCACTTCCAGGCGCGCGGCACCGGACAGATCGTCAACGTCTCGTCGTTCCTGAGCCGCGTCCCGATGGCCTCGATCCGCGCCGCCTACAGCGCGTCGAAGGCCGCGCTCAACAGCCTGACCGCGAACCTGCGCATGGACCTCGCCGCGACGCACCCGGGGATCCAGGTGACGCTCGTGATGCCCGGCCTCGTGTCGACCGAGTTCGCCAGCCACGCGATTCACGGGACGCCGCCGATCCGCCTCCGGCGCCGGCGGCGCCGCGCCCCAGACCGCCGAAGACGTCGCCGCCGGTCATCGTGAGCGTCATCGATCACCCGGTGGCCGAGACGTTCACCAATCCCGCCCTGAGCGGCATCATGCGCCGGTAATTCGAAGACGTCGGCGCCTTCGAAAGGGGCCTTCGCGGATAAAGCGGTATTCTTAACAGGTGAGCGACAAGAAGGTCTTCAACAACATCCTCGAAGCGATCGGCAACACGCCGATGGTGCGAATCAACTCGATCGCCCGGGACGTGAAGGGGACGGTCTACGCGAAGATCGAGACCACCAATCCCGGCAACTCGATCAAGGACCGCATGGCGGTGCGGATGATCGAGGACGCGGAGAAGAGCGGCGCGCTCAAGCCCGGCGGCACGATCATCGAGGGCACCTCCGGCAACACCGGGCATGGGGCTCGCCATCGCCGCGGTGGTGAAGGGCTACCGCTGCGTCTTCACGACGACCGACAAGCAGTCGAAGGAGAAGGCGGACGCGCTGCGAGGCGTTCGGCGCCGAGGTGATCGTGTGCCCGACCAACGTCGAGCCGGAGGACCCGCGGTCCTACTACTCCGGTGTCGTCGCGCCTCGTGAAGGAAGTGCCGAACTCCTGGAAGGCGAACCAGTACGACAACCCGTCGAACGCCGCCGCGCACTACGACCTGACCGGTCCGGAGATCTGGGAACAGACCGGCGGCACGATCACCCACCTCGTGTGCGGCGTCGGCACCGGCGGCACGATCAGCGGCGTCGGCAAGTTACCTCAAGGAGAAGAATCCGAAGATCAAGGTGTGGGGATCGACACCTACGGATCGGTGCTCAAGAAATACAAGGAGACGGGCGTCCTCGACAAGAACGAGATCTATCCCTACATCACCGAAGGCATCGGCGAGGACTTCCTGCCCAAGAACGTCGACTTCTCCGTCATCGACTATTTCGAGAAGGTGACCGACAAGGACGCGGCGCTGATGACGCGCCGGATCGCGCGCGAGGAAGGCATCTTCGCCGGCAACTCGGCCGGGTCGGCGATGGCGGGCCTGCTGCAGCTCAAGGACAACTTCCGCGCGGGCGACGTCATCGTGGTCATCTTCCACGACCACGGATCGCGCTACCTCGGGAAGATGTTCAACGACGACTGGATGCGCGAGAAGGGCTTCTTCGAGAAGAGCGGCATGACCGCCCGCGACCTGGTCGCCTCGGGGATGTCGGGCGAGCTGCTGGCCATCGAAGGGAACCAGCGCGGTCGACGCGGCCGTGCGGCTGATGGGGAGCACGACTTCTCGCAGATCTCCATCACGCACGACGGCCGTCTCGTCGGCTCGCTCAACGAGACCCACCTCTACAACGAGCTGGTGCAGCGACCCCGGCATCAAGAGCGAGCCGGTCGAGTCGATCATGCAGCCCGCGTTTCCGTTCGTCGACATCTCCACGCCGGTGTCGCTGCTGGCGACGATGATCACGCCGGCGACGCCGGCGGTGCTGGTGCGCGACTTCAAGACCGACAAGACGTTCATCATCACGCGGTCGGATATCCTCCGGGCCTCTCTGACGTCGGGATCGGGGATCGGGGATCGGATCGGGGATCGGGGATCGGGGATCAGGGTCGATCACTCTGACTTCAGCGCGGTCAGCGGACTGACGTGAGGCGGCGCGGCGGGCCGGGACGCGTCAGAGCCGCCAGGATTACGCAGGGCGAGCAGTGGCGCGGCGCCCGCGTACACGAGCGGATCGAGCGGGCTGACGGCGAACTGCAGCTTCGCGGAGCACTCGCGCGAACGCGACCGCGGTGGCCAGCGCCGAGCGCGGCTCCGCAGAGCAGACCGGCGGCGGCCGGCCTGACCCCGGCTCCGGCCACGGTCGAATAGATGTCGCGCGGCCTGGCGCCAAGCGCGAGACGGACGCCCAGCTCGTGCGTCCGCCGGCTCACGGCGAACGACACGACGCCGAACACTCCCATCACCGCGAGGGCGATCGCGATGAGCGCCCAGCGCCACCACGAGCGCCTCGATCCCTGCCGACCTCGTCGAGCCATTTCTCGAGCGGCCAGCGCAGTGTGTGCGCATCGACCATCGCGCCCGGGAAACTCGCGCGCAACGCGGCGGCGGCGCTGCCGGCGAAGCGGTCGCCGTCGCCGGTGAATCGCACCAGCGCCTGGTATGCCCGCCCGTCGGAGACCCACGGCTGGTACATTTTCGGCGGCTCAGCTTCGCCGGACGGCAGCACCGATGTGTCGGCGGCGACGCCGACGATCTCGAACGTCCTCTCGCGTGGACCGTGCGGTGCGACCGACCGCCTCGGCGCCCGCGAAAAGCCGGCGCGCCAGGGCCTGGGAAACAACGACCGGGCACGAGCCGTGCCTGCAGGGCAGATCCGCGCGTCGAGCGCGCGCCGCGGAGAATCGGAAGATCCAGCGCCTCGAAGAATCCTGGAGACACCTCGTTGGCGTCCGCCGATAGCGGCTCCGCATCGGGCAGGATGAGGTCGATCCTCGATCCGCCAAAGACAGGCGCGGCTGCCGCGAACACCACTCTGCCGCACGCCGGGTAGTCCTGTCGAGGATCGTCTTCAGCGCGGCGGGGCCCGGCGGCGCCGGCGCTCCCGGCGCCGCGCGGTAGCCGACTCTGGGCATCAGCACGTGTGATGTCTCGAGGCCCACCTCCCGCGTCACGGTGCGGTAGTGCGTGACGAGGAAGAGGGATGCCCCGACCAGCAGCACGAAACTGAGCGCCACCTGGGTGACGATCAGCGCCCCGCGCAGACGCGATCCGACCAACGCGCCCAGCATCGAGCGCCGCCCCTTCAGCGACTCCAGGACGTCGACCCGCATCGACTCGAGTGCGGGCGCGAGCCCGCGAGAATACCGCCGAAGCACACGGCCGCCGCCAGTACGCGAACACGCGCCAGTCCGGCGACAGGTGAACTCCGGCGTGCCGTCGACCAGCCACGCCATGAGCAGCACCGGCAGCGTCCACGCAAGATACAGGCTTGCGACCCCGCACAGCTGGCGAGCAGCAGCGTCTCGGTCAGCAGCATGCGCATCAATCGCGCGCGTCCGGCGCCGATCGACAGCCGGATCGCGATCTCCTGCTGGCGCGAGTCCGCGCGGCACAGGAGCAGCGTGGCGACATTCGCGCACGCGATGAGCACGAGCCCAGACGAGCGCCGCCATCACGAGCATCACCATCGGAACGACGGTGGCGCTCGCGGCCTGGTGCGTGGACGAGTGCGCCGTCGTCGACGAGCGCGGCGCTGAGCTGGCCGGGATGCAGCCGATCCCGTCGCGCGGCGATCAGCGATGCTTCCGCCTGCGCCTGCTCGCGCGATGCACCGGGAGCCAGGCGGCCGGCGAGGTTCATCCATCGGTCGTGAGGATAGTGGCCGGCCGTCATCCGGACAGGGTCCGCGTTGGCGGTCACGCGCGACCGCAGCGTGTAGGGGAGCCAGGCGCTGCTGCTCCTGGAGGCCGCCGGCGAGCGCGGCGCGACGCCGACGACGGTGACCGGCACGCCCTTGATCGAGATCACTCGGCCGATCACGTCCGGATTGGCGCCGAACCGCGTCCGCCACGCGCCGTCGGTCAGCACGATGACGGGATCCGCGGACTCGCAGTCATGCGCCTGGAGCAGCCGTCCCAGCGCAGCCCGCTCGGGACCGTAGACATCGAAGAAAGTTGCATGTGACGAGGAGCAATCGACTCGCCGCGCCATCGTCGTCTCCCAGCCATGCGCTCATCGGACCGCACTCCGCGAGCGCGCGTATCGTCTGGAGGCCATCGCGCAACGCGAGCATCTTCCGGGCTTGCCTGCGCGAATGGTCCCGAGCCGCCCGGGGGTCCCGTGTAGGTGGTGTGCACGCCGACGAACGACGCCGGATCGCTCTCGACCGGCGGCCGTAGGACGAGGGCGGAAATGAGCGTGAACACGCCGCTGCTCGATGCCGATACCGAGCGTCAGCGTCAGGACGGCCGATCGCCGACAGCAGGGATGGCGCCGCAGCCCGCGGAGCGCGAACCGCACGTCGGCGCGAAGCTCGCCGAGCAGGCGCAGGCGGCGCGCGTCGCGGCAGCGCTCCTGCCACGCGGCGGGATTGCCGAACTCCAGCCGCGCGCTGGCGCGCCGCGTCGGCCGGCGAGTGGCCGCCCTTCACCAGATGCGCGGCACGGGCCTCGAGATGAAACCGCAGCTCATCGTCCATCCCGCGCTCGAACGACGAGCGGTGCCGAACGGCACGCCACAACGACCGCGCGCGGGACCACATATCAGCGCTTCGCGAGCGTGCGCTCGAGCTCGTCGAGCCGCTGATTGATGTCGATCCAGCGCGCCTGTTCGGTCGCCAGGTCCTGCGTGCAGCTGCATTTCCTCCGCGGCAGCCGATTGACGCTGGCCTGGGCGGCGGCGACCTGGGTCTTGAAACCCGCGAGGATGCGCCTCGAAGTCTTCCTTCCGGAGACTCCCCGGCTCCTGCGGCTCGTCGCCGCCCTCGATCATCTTCTGCGTGCCCTTGCAGCTGGTCGAACACCGCTCGCGCGTTCGACAGGCTGTCGCGCACCGTGTCGAGCCGCCGGATCATGCCGTTCATGCGCGTCTCCTGCAGCTGCAGCCGGCCGACGGCCAGCTGGACACGCGGCCCGGCGCCCGCCATCTGCTCCATCGCGGCGCGCAGCCCCTTCCACTTCCTCGAGAAGCGCCGGCAGCACGTCACTGGTCGACGCCTGTTGCAGCCTGCACGGAATGACGTCCGACGGCCGCGCCCGACAACGATCAGAACAACCGCGGCCCGCCGCTCCAAGAACCTGACTTCGATTCATCTCACACCTCACTCATGCCGCAGCGCCGCCAGGGATCCACTCGCGACGCCCGCAAGGCGGGCACGTACGCCGCGACGTGGGCCACGGTGGCCAGCAGCAGGACCGCCGCGACAATCGCGACGGGATCGGTCGGCTTCAAGCCGAAGAGCATCGATTCCACCCAGCGCGAGGCCCCCATGGCCGCCGGCAATCCGGATCGCCAATCCCATCACGAGCGGATCGACGCGCGCCTCGCAAGACCAGCGCGATGACCGTTTCCCGCTGGGCGCCGAGGGCCATGTGAATCCCGATCTCCTTCGTGCGCCGGGCCACACCGTAGCGCGAGCAGTCCGTAGATGCCGACGCTGGCCAGCGCGAGCGCGAGCAGTCCGAAGCCGCTCGCGAGCGTCGCCATCATCCGTTCCTGCACGATCGTGGCGTCGACTTGCGCGGCCAGAGGTGCACCTCGATGGGCGTGCCTGGCAGTCTCGATTGGAGCGTCTGTCGCCACGCGCCTGCGTGACATCGCCGAGCGCGCCGGCGGTGCCGGATCTCCAGAGTGGACGCGCGGTCAGCCGTGCAGCTGGTGCGCGACGCCAGGAGACGGTCGCCGGCGGGGCGGCGCGCAGGCTGCAGCGTGTTCGCGTTCTTCACGAGCCCGACGATCTGCAGATTCCGTCGGTGTGCCGTTGAGTCTCGTCGAGAGACGCTGTCCGACCGGGTCTCTGATTGGGGAAGGTCCGCTGCGCGAATCGCTCGTTGACGATCGCGACCGCGGGACTGGAGTGCCGAGTCCTGGTCCGTGAACTCGCGCCCGGCGACGAGCGGAATCCGCATCGTGGCGAAGAAGCCCGACCCCGCGCCGACGACGATGGCGTTGTCTCTGCTCCGGCAAGCGGACGTCCCGCAGGAACCACCGCTTCGCTCCAGGTCGAGCCGTTCAGCGGCGTGTGCGTCGAGACGCTTGCGGACAGACACGCCGGGCACGCGCCGAATCTCGTCGAAGAGGTCGGCCGGCCATGCGCGGCCGCTTGCCGTCGAGGTCGACGACAGCACGCCATCGCGGGCGAACCCGGGTCGAGATGCTGAAGGTTCCGAAGCGTGCGGACGAAGAGGCCCGCGCCGATGAGGAGAACGCAGCGAGAGCGCGACCTGCGCGGTCACCAGTCCGGGCAGCAGCCGCGACCGCGACGCGGCCGTTCTCGCGTCATCCTTCAAGGCGAGGACGACGGTCCCGCAAGCCGTCGCCTGAAGTGCCGGGCGCGAGGCCGAAGAGGATGGCGGTCGCCATCGCGACACCGGCGCGTGAACACCAGGACGTGCCCGTTCGGCGTGAGATCCAGCTGGACGGCCAGCCGGTCCCGTCGAAAGCATGTCCAGGAGTAGACGGCCGGTGATCGACGCGATGAGCCGACTGCCGCAGGCCCCACCCGCCAGGGAGAGGAGCGTGCTCTCGACGAGCAGCTGGCGGACGATGCGGCCCCCGCCGGCGCCGATGGCCAGCCGCACCGCGATTTCTTTCTGGCGCGCGGAGGCGCGGGCCAGCAGCAGACTCGCGACGTTCGCGCACGCGATGAGGAGCACGACGGCGACGCACGGTCGCTGAGGCACCCGGAGCGGTCGTACGTAGATGTCGCGCAGATAGGTCCAGCCGGTGCCGCCCGGAGACGAGACGCAAGATGGCGTCGATGACTCGCCTTCTTCCTGGCGGCCGGCCAGTGCGGTGCGACCACCGCCTCCGCCGGTGCGAGCCACTCCGCCGCCAACCGTGTCTGCGCCGCCGCGCGTCGACAATGCCGGCTGGGTGCCGGGCGAGCACGCGGAGCCAGTAGTTGCCGCGGCCGAGCAGTCGACGCCATTTCCGGCATCACCACAGGAGCGCGGCGGCCGGGAATGGTCAGGTCGGCGATCTCGCGTCCGACGTTGAGCGCCGACGAAACCAGCGCGGGCTGACGCCGACGATCGTCACGGGCACGCCATTGATGACGATGGTCGCGGCCCGCAAGCGAGCGGATCGCGCGCGAACTGCCGCTCCCAGTATCCGTAGCTCGCGACGGCCACGGCGGCGCGCCGGGCTGGTCGTCTTCACGGGTCAACAGGCGGCCGATCACCGGGTTCAGACCCAGCGTGTCGTAAAACGACCCGTCACGACGCGCGCCTGGAACGCGACCACGTCGATCCCGGCGCGCGACGCGGAAAGGTGAAACCACTGCTGCGTAGCCGGCGACGCCGCTAAAGATCTGCCGTTGATCGTCCAGCGCGCGGACGATGGCGTACGAAAAGGTCTTCCACCGGCACGCACCCGTGTCGGACTTGCGCCCCGACCTGCAGCAGCGCTTGCGGATTCGGCGACTGGGAGCCACCGCAGCATCAGGGCATCGAACAGGCTGAAAATCGCCGGTGTTGGCGCCAATGCCGAGCGCGAGCGTCACGATGGCGGTCGCCGTGAAGGTCCGGTTTCTGCGCGAACGTGCGCAGCGCGTAGCGGGCATCGCCCAGCGCTTCGTCGAGCAGCCTGAGGCCGAAGCTGGCGCGAGACTCCTCTTTGTGTTTCTCGATGGAACCGAACTCCAGCCGCGCGCGCCGCGCCGCTTCTTCCGGCGGCAGTCCGCCGCGGATCAAGTCCGCCGTGCGGCTCTCCACATGGAACCGGATCTCGTCGTGCCATGTTGCGCTCGAACGCGATCGCGTCCGAACGCGGCGCGTGCGAACGAATAGCATGCGCTTCAGCATCGACGCCTCCTCAGCCCTCGGACGGGCGCGCCTTGAGCGCCGACGACATCGCCGTCGCGAGACGGTTCCAGCTGTCGGTTTCCTCGCGCAGCCGCTTCCGCCCCGCCGCGGTCAGGCTGTGGCACTTCGCGCGCCGGTTGTTCTCGGACGTGCCCCACTCGGTGTCGAGCAGTCCCTGGTGCTCGAGACGGTAGAGCGCCGGGTAGCAGCGCGCCCTGCTCGACGCAGGAGCGCCCCCTGCGTGATCTGCTCGATCCGCGCGAGCACGGCGTAGCCGTGCAGCGGGCCCAGCGAGACCGACTTGAGGATGAGCACGTCGAGCGTGCCGGGCAGAAGAGCTGCCTGTTCAGCCATGAGTTACTCTCCTAACTACGTTAGGTATGGTCCGATCGTTCTCCTAAGTTGTCAAGGGGAAGCAGCCAGCTCGTCGGGGAAGCTGGACTGTAGTTGCCCGGCATGGAAGATGCTCCTAGTCCAGTCACGGCGCCCCGATGAGTGGCGTATTGATACCTATAAGGAGATCAGGAACATGTTCAAACGGATGAGCGTCGTAATTTGCGGTCTGGCCGTCATGCTGGCTGACAGCGGGCCCCGCCATCGCGCAAGGCGACGCCGCGGCGGACGCGGCGACCACCGCTGCCGTCAAGACCAAACTGCTCGGCGGACACCAAGGTCGGCGGGCTCGCGATCGACGTCGACACCAAAGACAACGTCGTCACGCTGACCGGCAAGGTGCGCAGCGCCGCCGAGCGCACTGAGGCCGTGCGCCTGGCGCGCACCACGACCGGCGTCAAGGACGTCGTCAGCAAGCTGGTGGTCGACCCGAACTACAAGGGGTGTCACCGACAAGGACGACAAGGCCAAGGCCGAGATCAAGGACGAGGCGAAGGACGCCAAAGACGCGACCAAGGGGACGACCGGCAAGGTCGTCGACGCGACCAAGAAGGGCGCGGAAGACCGGTGAGGCCGTCAAGAAGGGTGCGGAGAAGACCGGCGACGCAGCCAAGAAGGTCGGCCAGGCGACCAAGGACGCCGCCGTCAAGACCGAGGACGTGACGGCCGACGCCGCGACCACGGCCGCGGTGAAGACCAAGCTGCTCGGCGACACGAAGGTCGGCGGTCTGATGATCGACGTCGACACCAAGGACAACGTCGTGACGCTGACGCGGCACCGTGCACAGCGCGGAAGAGAAGGCCGAAGCGGTCCGTCTCGCCCGCACGACCACGGGCGTCAAGCGCGTGATCGACAAGCTGACGGTTACGCCGAAGCTGTAGGCGGTCAGAAGCCTGGGCCGGACCTTCAGGTCCGCTTCGGTCATTCGTCGCGGTGACTGTCGTCGGCGAGAACGCCGGCAGGCACACCGCGACGTATTCGGCCCCTTCGGCGCCGGGCGTGCTGTAGCGCACCCACTCGCCCGGGGCTCGTCACGACCGCCCTGGCCCGCCTGGACGTCGAGGGCGCCGCCCTCGTGCTCCACCCGCAGCGTCCCCTTCAGCACCACCGTGATTTCCTCGAACTCGGGCCGCTGGCCGGGCTCTTCCCATCCGCTCGGCGAGATCATCCGCGCCACGCTCACGGCCTAGTGGCCGGAGTTGACGTGCCCGGCGAACTCCTGGATCTGCTTCGGCTTCGTGCCGACGCAGTCAATCTTGGTCGGCTTCTCGATCAGTCTGCGGCATCCTGTCCTCCACGGAGATACACTGCACTGCCAGGACGAACACAGACGAACACAGCCAGACTGTGCTGATCCGTGTTGGTCCGTGGCAAACTCGCGTCGAAGCAGTGGCCGCCGCCGCGCTGGGGCGGTAGCGCGGCATCTTGTCGGCGCGAAGCGCGGCAGGGCTCGTCGTGCATCGCCAGCTGGTAGAGCGTGCCGGCGACGACGACGGCGGCGTCGCGCACGTCCTGCTTCGATCACGCGCTCGTAGGTATCGAGATTGGTGTGGTGCGTGTGGCTGCCGTACTCGATGCCATCCTGGCTGAACCCGATGCCCGGCAGGCCGGCGTTGCTGAACGACGTGCTGTCGGTGCCGCCGGTGCGCGCGGCTCGCGCTGGCCGTTGCGCCGCCGATCTTGAGGTCCTTGAACGGCGCCAGGATGCCGGCCAGCGATCTTCGCCGCCTTCGGGCGGGCCGAAGACCGACGGCGCCGCGCAGGCGGCCGGTGCCGGTGTCGATGTTCAGGTAGCCGTTGAACTTCGAGAACTCCGGCATCGGATGCCTCCGCCGATCCGAAGTGCGCCTTCACATAGGCCAGCGATCCGAGCAGGCCTTCTTCTTCGCCGCTCCACAGCGCGATGCGGATCGTGCGGCGCGGCTGCACGCCGATCGCCTTCAGGATGCGCGCCGCCTCCATCATGATCGCGCAGCCGATCGCGTTGTCGGTCGCGCCGGTCGCCGACTGCCACGAATCGAGGTGGCCGCCCGCCATCACGACTTCGGCCGCCTTGTCGCGTGCCGGCGATCTCGGCGATCGTGTTGTACGACGGGCCGGCCGGGTAGGTCTTGTTGACGATCGTCGCCTCGAGCTCGACGGGCGTGCCGTCGGCGAGGATGCGGGCGATGCGGCCGTAATCCTCGTTGCGCATCACGACGGTGGGGACGGCCTTCGGTGACGTCGTAGGTGCGGTTGTCGAACGCGACGATCTGGCCGTGGCGCGCGGCCCGCGTCGTTGATCCGGAACGCGGCCTTGTTGCAGCGACGAGGAAGGCGTCGATCTTGTCGGCGATCTGGCGCGCCGTCAGCCGGCTGGGATCGGCCGGCTGCTGGCCGCGTCCGCCGCCGCCACCGCCGCGTCCGCCGCGGCCCCTGGTTCAGCCGCCGCGCACGCCGGATCGTTCGCCGCGCTCTCGTCGTAGCGGCAGCGCACCTGCTTCGTCGGTCTGCCGTCCGGCCGGCGGCGTGAGGTTCGACCGGCACGAAGATCGGCTTGCCGACGAGCACCGCCGCGCCCGTGACCTTGTCCTTGATCGAATCGAAGTAGGCGCGTCAGCTCCGCCTCGGTCGGATTGAGACGCTGCGGTCCGCGTCCGCCGCGTCCCGCGGCGTTCGGATCGGCCGCGCGGATCGGCCAGCGGCCCTTCCGGCGTGACCAGGTTGAACGCCTTCGCCTTCACGGTGCCGTTGGTGCCCGGCGTCCAGGCCAGCGCCTCGACGACGAGCGCGTCCTTGAACGGCGAGACCGCGTGCACGGCGAGATGCTCGTTGGCCCAGCCGGGTGATTCCAGTCCCACGGCTCGAGGTGGCCGTTCTACCATGCCCCAGCCGGTCATCGTCTTCACGGCCCATTCGGCCGCGGCCTTGTGATTCGGCGATCCGGTCACGCGCGGGCCCGTAGACATCGGCGAGGTAGTGCAGCGTCCGCATCACCTGCGAATTGGCCGCTTCCTCCTTGCGGATCTTGTCGTTGATGTTCGGGTCGAGTCGTCGCTCGTGCGATCGGCAGCGCCGCGCCGAACGCGACGAGGCCGCCGGCGAGAAGGGCTTTGAAGTTCATATCCGCCGGCATTATACTCGCCTTGGACGGGCAGCAGCCAGCTAGTGCTCGCATCGAGCCGCGAACGAGCGAAGCGAAGTGAGCCACGCGAACGGAGCGAGCCGGCGAAGCGGCGAGCGAGTGAGCGTGCAGAGTCTGAGGGGCGAAGCCCCTCAGATGATTATGCGCTGCACTCGCCGTCGAGGACTTCCGGCGCGAACGCCTTGTCTTCCGCGAGGTCGATGAAGTCCGACGCATCGGCGGTCGTCTTCCGGTGAGCGACTCGAGATCCGACAGCGCGGCCTTCAGACGCGCGAGGTCGGCGCGGCGCATGAAGGCGGCCAGCGCCTCGTCGGGATGCGCGCTCCGCGCGTATAGACGGCGACAGGCGGTCGACCGCTTCCGGGCATCGCCGCGCCGGGACCTTCGCGACGATGCGCCCGAAGGCCGCGCCGTCCGCGTCGGCGCCGCCGCCGGCCATGACGAAGTACTGCGGCACGGCGCGGGCGCCGAGCTTGCGGATGCTGCCCTGGAAGCCGATGCGCCGCGACGTGATGCAGGCCGCAGCCGTTCGGGCAGCCGCTGATCTTGATGTCCGCGGCGCCGGCCGACGTCCGCGACGTCGGCCTGCGCGCGCAGGTGCTCGCCGAGCAGCCGTCCGAGGCCGCGCGACTGCGTCACGGCGAGGCGGCAGGACTCGGCGCCGGGGCAGCTCGACGACGTCCGCGATCGTGTCCCCGCGTCGGCGAGGCCGAAGCCGGTCGGCCGTCAGCGCGCGGTAGAAGTCGCGCAGTCGCGCCGAGCCGGCACCCAGCGGAACACGCGCATTCTGATCCGTCGGTCACGCGGAGCGTGCCGTCGCCGTAGGCCGACCGCGAGATCCGCGAGGATGCGGAGCTGCGCGGCCGTGATGTCGCCGAGCGGGATCGTGGCGGACGGCGACGACGTAGCCGGTGCCTGTTCTGCGGCTGCACGTTGGTGCGCATCCAGCTGATCGAAGCCGCCAGGTCAGCCCGAGTCGGGCGAACGGACGGATGCCGGGTCCTCGCAGCTCCGCGGCCGCCGCGCGTGTCGCCAGGTCCGCGACAGCGGGCGCCGGGGCCGCGCGGCCAAGCGGGCGCTTCTTCGGCCGGCGGGTTGTCCGGGATCGAAGGGGAACGCCCGTCGCCGTCTTCGCGCGCGGACGGCCGCGAGCGCGGCGTCATACTCCTCCCGCCAGCGCTCCCATCCCAGGCTCTTGATCAGGAACTTCAGCCGGTTCCGCTGCTTGTGCTGGTAGTCGCCGAGCGCGGCGAAGACGCGGATGATCGCCGTCGGCCACGTCGAAGATCTCGCCGGCCGGGCAGGAACTCGTGGAGCAGCGCCGCCGGACGTGCAGCATGATCGACGTGCCGCCGCGCGACGGTGACGCGGAAACCGCGCGCGCCGTCCGGGCCGATCGCGCGCGCGGAAGCCGATGTCGTTGACGCCCGTGCGCGATGTGATCGTCCGGGCAGCCCTCGAAGGCGATCTTGAACTTGCGCGGCAGCGTCGAGCTGAGCGGATGCCGCAGCAGGTAGCGCGTCAGCGCCTCGGCGTACGGCGTGACGTCGAACACTTCGTCGGCCGCGACGCCGGCGAACGGGCACGCCGGTGATGTTGCGCACCGAGCTGCCGCACGCCTCGCGCGTCGTCAGCCCGGCCTCGGCGAGCCGCCGCATCGCCGGCTCGACGTCGTGCAGCCGCATGAAGTGGAACTGCACGTTCTGCCGCGTCGTGATGTGGCCGAACCCGCGGGAGTAGCGATCGGCGACGTCGGCGAGCGCATCGAGCTGCGCGCCGGTCAGGATGCCCTGCGGGATCTTCACGCGCAGCATCTGCGCGTCCTCGGCCTGCCGCTGGCCGTAGGTGCCGCGAACGAGGCGGAAGGCCCGCCACGCGTCCGGGCCGATCTCGCCGCGCTCGAACTGGCCGAGCACGTCGGGCGAACTCGTCGATGTCGGCCTCGTCGGCGAAGCCAGAGCCGCGCGCGGCCGAAGGTCCGTGGGATCGTCAGCTGCAGCACATCAGTCCTCCTCGAACTCGATCCAGGGGCTTCGCCCTCAGGCTCCGCGTCGCTGCTCGATACCGTCGGCACGCCGCCGCTCGTCCGCCAGGACAGCGCGCAGGCGGACGACGTCGCCGATGATCAGCGTGCCGGGGCAGATCCACCGAGCGGGGCCCCTCGCCTCCTGGCCAGTGCGGCAAGCGTGCCCGGTCCAGGTCTCGCCGTCGGCGCGTGACGCGCCGAAGACGAGAGCCGCAGGCTGTCGCCGGCGGCCAGCCGCGCGCGAGCGAGCGCGGTCGCGATCTCCTGCCGCGCTGGCGACCGCCATCAGGAACACGAGCGTCATCGCGCCCGGGCGCATCGAGATCGATCACCGGCTCGTAGCGCCGACGGTGCGTGGCCCGACACGACAGTGAACGCCGAGGCCACGCCGCGATGCGTCACCGGGATGCCGGCCAGCGCCGGCGCGGCGATCGCCGCGCTGATGCCGGGAATCACGTCGAAGGGCACGCCAGCCGCGCGGAGCGCGAGCGCTTCCTCGCCGCCGCGGCCGAACACGAACGGGTCGCCGCCCTTGAGGCTGGACGACCCGCTGCTGTCCGCGGCGGGCGGCGCGGATCATCAGCGTGTGAATCGTCTCCTGCCGCATGCTCGGCCGTCCGGCGCGCTTGCCGACCGAGAAAGCGGCGCGCGCGGCGCGCGAGCGCGCACCGTCTCGGGGCTGACGAGCGCGTCGAACAGCACGAGATCCGCCCGGCGCAGGCGACGCGAGCGCGGCGCGGGTGAGAAGCTGTGGATCGCCCGGGCCGGCCCCGACCAGCGAGACGAGACTGGCGTGCGAGCGCGTGTCCTCATGGGTAGAGCGCCTTCAGCGCGTCGATCAGCTGCGGGCGGCGCGCTTCCATCGGCGACGCCGTCCGTCTTGCCAGGTCGTCGCGCAGGTCGCGCGCGCATGCGGTCCAGCGATCGAGATCCGCGGGCAGCAGCGCGTCGATCCCCTTCACGCAGGATGCCGGCGAGCGCGGGCGCCTCGCCGCTCGTGGAGATGGCGATCGTCACGCCTGATCGCCGGACCACGCCGCCGAGATACGCGGACGCGTTCGGCGGATCGTCGACCGCGTTGACGAAGATCGCGCCGCGACTCCGCGGCCGCGGCCACGCGCGCGGTTGATCGTCGGACGAGGCCGCCGCGACGACCAGCCACGCCTCGTCGAGATCGGCGGGAGCAATACGTACCGAACGAAGTAATAAG
>ERZ1370068.10662-contig-9341_pt1 | contig 33348 bp, 47 predicted proteins | sample MGYA00561227_ERZ1370068 | MGnify/ENA primary metagenome ERZ1370068 (study PRJEB38410, sample SAMEA6850437) | metagenome | study: Metagenomic assessment of the ecological functions of the soil: analysis of the soil microbiota associated with the...
GCCGTTCTCGGGTCAGCTGAATCTCCTGACCACCGGATCCTTCGACACGCCGCAGCAGTTGTTCACGACGAACAACTTCGAGCGGAGCGTCGCGCTATCTCGCTGTCGGCGCGCCGGCCGGCGAGCACGCCGACTGGACGGCTGCGCGCAGCGCTCACGCAGGGCGACATCGCGTCGTGGATCGTCGCCGGCGAGTACACGACGCGCGCGCCGGCGCGGCATCGCTACGACCTCGGGCTGTCGCTACAGCACGCAGCGCTACGACGGCGGCAACTTCGCGCGCGCTGCGCAGCGTCACCGACGGCAGCCGCAATGCCGGCGCGATCTACGGCTTCGACACGTTCGCCATCACGCCGCGCCTCACGCTCACCTACGGCAGCCGCTACGCGCGCTACGACTACCTCGAGGATCGCAGCCTGCTCAGCCCGCGCGTCTCGCTGACGGTCGCAGCCTGCCGAACACTTCCGCATCAGCACGCATGCTGTCGCAGCCGCGCGCTTGCGCCGGGCGCCGAAGAGTTCATGCCGCGGATCGACAGCGGCATCTGGCTGCCGCCGCAGCGCACGTTCTCGTCGCTTGACGCGGCCAGCCGCTCGACGCGGAACGCGACGAACCACATCGAGGTGGAGATCGAGCGCGATCTCGGCGTCGGCCACGGTGTCGATGCGCGCGTTCCAGCCAGCACGTCGAGCGATCAGCTCGTCACGCTGTTCGGCGTCGACATGCCCGGCGCGTCCGTCGGCGCTCGGCCACTACTTCGTCGCGCAACGCCGGCGACGTGGATGCGTCCGGGCCTGAGCGCCGGGCGTCCGCGCACGGTCATCGCCAGCCGCGTCCACGGCTCGGTCGAGTACTCGCTGACGCGCGCCGAGTGGAACGCGTCGCCGGATAGCTCGCCTACATGGTGTTGCTTCGCGCCGTCGGCGGTCGCGCACCGGCCGGACCGACATTCACGACGTGTCGACGTCGATCGAGACCGACGTTCCCGAAACGTCGACGCGCGTGCGTCGTGCTCTATCGCGTCAGCAACGCGTTCGCGCCCGAGCAGCGCGGTCCGCACGGCGCGCGGTACGCCGGCCGCTCGAGCTCGCGCTTCGACGTGCAGGTCCGCGCAGTCGCTGCCGTTCATGGACTTCAGCACCGCCAAGTGGGAGATGCTGGTCGGCGGTCCGCAACTTCTTCCGCGAAGCGGCGCCCGATCAGTCGATCTACGACGAGCTGCTCGTCGTCCGGCCGCCCGAAGCGCATCGTCGGCGGCCTGACGCTGCAAGTTCTAGAGCTTCGCGACCTCACGCCGCGATCCACAATCTTGAAGACGATGCTCCGTATTCTTGGAGTCGCCGTCTGCCACTTCGCACAGGTCGACCAGAAAGCATTAGACTTTTCAGTAGCTTAGGCGATGCGCATCCGACGCGGAATTCAGGATATGAGCCTTTGCTATCTCATGACGGTCGGCAGTTGTCTGCACTGCGTCGGCGCATCTGTCCACGATCGATGTCCGATGCTCGATCGCAACCACGCCGCCGTCGGTCTGAGCGCCGCTGGCTCGTCTGGGGTCGATCCGCGTTTGCCGTGGTCGTCGTCGCGCTGCTGGTGGCGCTCGGCGTCGCCAACGTCGCGACGTGCGCGCAGTGGCACGAGGTCGAGGACGGCGTTCTGTGGGGCGCGCGTGCCGAAGGCGTCACGGCCGTCGAGGTCGCGCCGGATCGGCCGGCGAGCCGCCGGGCATCCGGCGCGGCGACGTGCTGCTCGCCGTCAACGGCTCGCCGATCGCAGACGCCTGCCGACGTCGTCGAATTCCAGCACCGCGGCGCACGACGGCACGCGTCTGCGCCTACACGTTGCTGCGGTCTCGGCAGCGCAGCAGGCGCTCGACGTCGCGCTCGCGCCGACGCCGCGCGGCAGCCTCGATGTATTTCGTGCTCGGCGGCGGTCGGCCTGTTCACGCTGCTCGTCGGCGCGTCGGTCCGGCTGCGCCGTCCCCGCGACCAGGCGACGCTGCATTTCTTCTGGCTGTGCGTCGCGTTCTTCGGCGTGTTCACGCTTCTCGTTCAACGGCCCGTTCGATCGCCTCGACTGGATCGTTCTACTGGGGCGACGCGATCGCGATGCGCGCTGCTGCCGCCGCTGCTGCTTGCATTTCACGATGGTGTTTCCCGAGCGGCCGACGCGAGGTCGTCGCGACCGGATCCGCGCTCCGCTGGCTCGTGCCGCTGATGTACGTGCCGGCGCTGGTGCTCGGCGCGGCGCGCGTGATCGCCGTCGCGCGCGGCGCGCAGGGCAGCTGGCGGGCAGGCTGTTCTCGCGCGTGACTCGACGGCCTCGATCGTGCCGAGCCGCGTCTACCTGTTCGTCTCGTGCGCGTCGCCGGCGCTGGTCGTGCTGGTGCGCGCGTTCCGGCAGATCACGTCGCTGACCGGCGCGGCGGCAGCTGCGCTGGATCGCCTGGGGCACCGCGCTCGGCGTCGGGCCGTTCGCGTTCGGCTACGCGCTGCCCTGGGCGCTCGGCGTCGATCCGCCGCTCGCGCTGCAGCTGACCGGCGATTCCGCTCGGCCTCGTGCCGCTGACCTTCGCGTCGCGCGATCGTCCGCTACCGGCTGCGCGACGTCGAAGTCATCGTCAAGCGCGGGCTCGGCTACACGGCGTTCCTCGCCGCGAGCGTCGGCGCTCTACTTCGCGCGTTGCGCAAGCTCACCGGCTTCGCTGTTCGCCGAGCGACGCCGACGAGCACAACTGGATCATCGCGCTGCTGGCGACGCTCGTCGTCGTGCTGCTGGCGCAGCCGGTGAAGGACGCCGGTGCAGAACGCGCTCGATCGCGCGTTCTATCGCGACCGCTACGACTACCGCCGCGCGCTCGTCGGCTTCGCGCGCGATCTGAACAGCGACCTCGACGTCGTCCGCCTCAGCCAGCGGCTGGTCGGCGCGCATCGTCGAGACGCTGGTCGTCGATCGCATGGCGCTGATGCTGCGCCGACGAGCGAGGCGCGGCGACTTCAGCGCGATCGGCGACTACGGCTTCGCGCAGCCGGTGCCGCGGCTGTCGCGCGACTCGTCGCTGATCGCCGCGGCTCGACGCCGGGCACACCGTCGCGCTCGACGATCCGATCGCGGCCGCGCGCTTCGTCGCCGAGGAAGTCGAGTTCTGGCGCGACGCCGGCATCTACTACTTCGTGCCGTGCGTGTTCGAAGGGGCGCGCGATCGCCGTGCTGGCGCTCGGCCGGAAGGAGACCGACGAGCCGTTCAACAGCGAGGACCTCGGCGCTGCTGACGGCGGTCGCCGGCCAGGTCGCGACGGCGATCGAGAACGGCCGGCTGTACCGCCAGCTGCACCTCAAGGCCGAGGAGCTCGGCCGGATGCGCGAGTTCAACGAGAACATCCTCGAGTCGCTCGACGACGGGCTGGTGGTGTTCGACGCGGACGAGCGGATCGTCCGCTGGAACCGCGCGCTCGAAGGCTTCTACGGCGTCGCGCGCGCGGCGGCGATCGGCCGGCACGCTCGCGCGACGTGTTCGACGCGCCGTTCGTCGAGGCGCTGCGCGCCGCGCGGCGCGAGACATCCGCTACGGCGCGACGCTGTTCGCGTGCCGCTGACGCGCGCAGCCGGCGACGCGACGGCGCCGATGCCGCGAGCTGCTCGTCAACGCGACCGAGGTGCCGCTGCAGAGCCGTGCGGGCGACGCGTCGACGTCGTCGGCATGCATCCTGCTCATCGAGGACATCACCGATCGCGTGCGGCTCGAAGAGCAGCTGCAGATTTCCGAGAAGATGGCGTCGATCGGCCTGCTCGCCGCCGGCGTCGCGCACGAAGTCAACACGCCGCTGACCGGCATCTCGAGCTTCACGCAGATGCTGCTCGAGGGCGCCGATCCCGACGATCCGCAGACGGTCGCTGCTCGAGAAGATCGAGCGGCAGACGTTCCGCGCCGCGAAGATCGTCAACGGCCTGCTGAACCTGTCGCGGCCGGGCACGGCGTCCGAACGAACGCGATCGACGTCGACCTGAACGCCGTCATCACCGACGTGTTCTCGCTGCTCGAGCACCAGTTCGAGGTCGGCAGCATCAAGGTGCGGCCGCGAGCTGTCGCCGACGCCGGTGACCGGTGCTCGGCATCGAGCACCAGCTCCAGCAGGTGTTCCTCAACCTGTTCCTCAACGCGCGCGACGCGATGCCGCAGCGGCGGCTGGCTGTCGGTGTCGACGCGCGTCGACGGCGATCGCGCGGTCGCCGAGATCGCCGACACCGGCTCGGGCATCCCGTCGGAGCAGCTCGCGCGCATCTACGATCCGTTCTTCACGACCAAGGCGATCGGCCGCGGCACCGGCCTCGGCCTGTCGATCACCTACGGCATCGTGCGCGAGCACGACGGCACGATCCGCTGCGACAGCGCGGTCGGGCAGGGCACGCGGTTCACGCTGATGCGCTGCCGCTCGCGGCGCATGCGTCGGCAGCGTCGCGCGCGCGCCGGCGCTGAACTGACACATGGCCACTTCACGACACGGCACCATCCTCGTCGTCGACGACGAGGAGATCATGCGCGAGATTCTCGAGACGCTGCTGACGCGCGAGGGCTACGACGTGCGCGCTCGCGTCGTCGGGCGCCGAGGGGCTCGAGCTGGCGCGCGCGCTGCCGTTCGACGCGGCGATCGTCGACATCATGATGCCCGGGCATCGACGGCATCGCCACGCTCGACGAGCTGAAGCGCATCGACGAGGACCTGGCCGTCATCATCATCACGGCCTACGCGTCGGTCGAGAGCGCGATCTCGGCGATGAAGAGCGGCGCCTTCGACTACATCACCAAGCCGTTCAAGAACGACGAAGTGCTGGTCGTCGTCCGCAACGCGCATGGAGCGGCGGCGGCTGGTGCACGAGAACCGCAACGCTGCGGCAGAACATCCAGGAGCGGTATCACAAGTTCGCGAACATCATCGGCCGCAGCCCGCGGATGCGCCAGGTGTTCGACCTGATCATCCAGGCGGCGCCGAGCCGATCGACGATTCTGATTCAGGGCGAGAGCGGCACCGGCAAGGAGCTGGTGGCGCGCGCCATCCACGCGAACTCGTCGCGCTCCGAGCGCTCGTTCGTCACCGTCAACTCCGGCAACCTGCCGCCGGATCTGCTCGAGTCGACGCTGTTCGGCCACGTCAAGGGCGCGTTCACCGGCGCCGTCTATCCGAAGAAGGGCATGTTCGACCTCGCCGACAAGGGCAGCATCTTCTTCGACGAGATCGGCAACGTCCCGCTCGAGACGCAGGCCAAGCTGCTGCGCGTCATCCAGGAGCGCGACTTCATGCGCCTCGGCGGCATGGAGACGATCAAGGTCGACGTCCGCATCATCGCCGCGACCAACGTCGACCTGCGGCAGATGATGGAGGAGGGCAGTTCCGCGAGGATCTGTTCTACCGGCTGCACGTCATCTCGATCCAGCTGCCGCCGCTGCGCGATCGCAAGGACGACATCCCGCTGCTCGTCGCAGCACTTCCTCGACAAGCTACGGCGAGGAGAACCGCAAGACCGGACCTCGAGCTGACGCCCGAGGCGCTCGACCTGCTGACCGAGTACGACTGGCCGGGCAACGTGCGCGAGCTCGAGAACGTGATCGAGCGCGCCGTCGTGCTGACCGCCGGGCCGCGCATCGGCGTCGAGCTCGATTCCCGATCACGTCCGCAAGGCGCCGAACTTCCAGATGCCGCAGTTCGTCGTGCCGCCCGAGGGCATCTCGTTCAAGGACGTCATCACCGACTTCGAGAAGCGGCTGATCGAGTCGACGCTCGAGGCCGCCGGCGGCGTGCAGAAGCGCGCCGCCGAGCTGCTGCACATCAAGCCGACGACGCTGAACGAGATGATCAAGCGCTACGACATCCGGCCGCGGCGCAAGCGTCACGAGCAACGGCAACGGCGGAACGCGGCGCCCGACGGCGCCGAGCCGTCGCTGACGCGCCGAGCCGCTGGCGCCGGCGCCGCGAGATCGATGCGCGACGTGACGACGAGGTCGCTGGCGTCTACCGGGCGTTCTTGACCTTCGCGAAGATCCGCTCGTACTTCGCCGAGCACGACGTCCCAGCGGTAGTTGCGGCCGCGACGTAGTCGCGGCCGTTGCGGCCCAGCGCGGCGCGCAGGCGCGTCGTCGCCGACCAGCAGCTTCAGGCACTCGACGAACTCGTCGCGGTCGGCGTAGTAGAGGCCGCCGTTGCTGCGGACGCAGTGCTCGACGAGCACGGCGCTGCGCGCGTTGGCGAGAATCGGCGTGCCGACCGACAGCGCCTCGAGCGCCAGCAGCGACAGGCTCTCGTACGGCGACGGGCAGACGACGACGGTCGCGGCTTCGAGCGCCTGCAGCCGCTCGCGATCCGACAGCAGGCCGGCGAACCGGATGAACGGCTCTTCGGGCAGCGACATCAGCTTGACGCCCATCAGCGCCGAGCGTCGCGTCGCCGCCCTCCTTCACGTACTCGCTGAAGTACTGCGATCAGCTCCTCGCAGCCCTTGCCCGGATCGATGCGCCCGCCGTAGAGCAGCGATCGGGCCGTAGAGCCGGTGGCGGCGGCGGAACACGGCGCCGCGCGCGATGCAGGTGCGACGGGAAATCGCGCGCGGCGCCGTCGTCGTCCTGCGGCGTCCGCCGGTCGTCGGCTCGCAGTCGCCGGCGCGTCGTCGTCGGCGGCGGCGCGGCATGCGCGGGTACGGCTGCTGCTGCGGGAGATCGACGCCGACGCCGACGACGTCTTCGAGCAGCGGCCGCTCGGCGAAACTGCTGCTGCACGAACCGCCGCTCGCTCTCGGTCAGGTAGCAGAGCGCCGCCGGCTTGCTGAAGACGTCCTTGAAGATCTCGAGCCGGATCGCCGGCTCGTCGTGCGCGGTCGACACCAGGATGCTGCGCTGCGGCGCGACCTCGAGGCCGAGCACCGTCGGCGCATAGAGGTAGGTGAAGAAGATCAGCACGTCGTACTGCTGCTGGTTGCCGCCGCAGGTGCTCGATGAGCGCCGGGGCACCACGGGCCCTGCTGCTTCAGCCACTCCATCTCGTCGGCGCGGCTGTGCGGGTTGTTGTAGATCCAGTCGGAGTAGCTGTTGAACGCGTCGATGTCGCGCGTGCGCGCGTTGGCGAACCGCCGCACCGTGACGCCGCGGATGCGGTCGGCGCCTTCGGGATACTCGTTCTTCCACGTGACGTAGTCGCGCGCGCAGGTGGTCAGCACGTCGACGTCGTGGCTGCGCGGCGAGCCGCTCGGCGACGAGCCGGCACAGGTGCTCGGATCCGCCGAGCACCTCGGCGCCGTAGCGCTGGATGATGAAGGCGATCTTCACGAGAGGTTGCTGGATGCAGCGACGGTCAGCTCGCGCGTGATGCGCGCGTCGCCGAAATCGGCGAGCCGGCGGCGCTGTCCGGCGATGACGCTCGGCGCGCAGGTCGTCGTCGAACGCGAGCGCGCCGAGCAGCTCCGCGGCGTACTCGAGATCCTTCGGCGCGAACTGCACGCCGGCGCCGCCGAGCGTGTCGGGGACGGCGGCGGCCGCGTAGGCCAGCACCGGCACGTCGGCGGCCATCGCCTCGACGCAGCGGCACGCAGAAGCCCTCGTGCTCGCTCAGCGAGATGTAGACCGCGGCGTGGCGGTAGTAGACGCGCGAGCTCTTCGTCTGGAACCGGACCGGTGAAGATGAAGCGATCGTTGAGCAGCCGGTACTCGGCCATCAGCGCGCGAATCATCGAATAATACCGCGGCACCACGTCGTAGCGGCCGACGAAGATGAAGCGGTAGTACGCGTCGACGTAGCGCTTGTAGTACTTCGGCCAGCCGGATGTGATCCTCGATCTTCTTGTTCGGCGCGATCCGGCCGACGAACAGGAAGTTCACGAGGCCGTCGTCGAGAATCGTCGTCGAGCGCCGGCCGGTCGGACCGGCTGCGTGACGCGCGACGTGTCGACGGCGATCGGAAAGACGCCGGTCGGCGCGAAGCCGAGCGCCTCGAGCTCCTGCCGGTTGTACTCCGAGTCGCCGAGCGCCAGATCGACGCGGCCGGCCAGCGTCGCCAGCTCCTGTCGCGCCGAGCGCGGCCAGCCGGAACAGCGCCGGATCGTAGGGCGCGAAGATACGACGCCGGCGTCACGTTGTGATACTGCAGCACGCGGCCGCGAGCCGAGCGACGCGAACGCCGCCGGTCATCGGCGACGGCAGCGCGTAGTGGAAGATCGTCAGCTCGCCCGCGCGTCGCCGCCGGATCGCTGAACGGCCGCACGTCGTCGCTGCAGCTCGTCGTCGATGGTCAGCGCGTAGAGCTCGGACTCGTGGCCCATCGCGCGCAGCAGATCGCGGACGCGCCGCGCGCTGTCGCCGATCGCGTCGCCCCTGATGCGCCGCCGGAACCCACTGGTTGACGATCATCGAGCCTCAGCCGCCTCCGGCAGCGCCTGGTAGATCGCCGGGCCGATACAGCCGCAGCTCCTCGAGCTCCTGCGCGGCGTCGAACTGGCGCCAGAAATCGAACGCCACGTCGCGGCGCCGGCGCGCGGGCGCGGCGAGGATCTCGATCGACGAAGCCGAGCAGCGTGCCGGCGAAGTCCTTCGACCGCAGCCGATCGACCGCCGGCGAGCTGGCCGTCGACGATCGCGTCCTGCAGCGTCGGCGTTCGAGACGATCGCGTCCATCAGCGCCGCGACGTGCATCGGATCCTTGTCGTCGAACAGCACGCCGGCGCCGTCCATCGTCGACGGCACGGCGGTCGCCGCGTAGGCGAGCACCGGCACCTGCTTGTAGAACGCCTCGACGAGCGGCACGCAGAAGCCTTCGTGCTCGCTGGCGCACAGGAACAGATCGGCGACGTCGTAGAACGCGACCAGCTCTTCGTCGGACACGTGGCCGACGAAGTGGACGTGCGACGGCGCCGAGCGTCGCCGACCAGCTGGTGCAGCGACGCCAGATACCGCTCGAACCCGCTCTGCGCGCCGACGATCAGCAGCCGCGACCGCGGGTTGAACATCGGTGTGATAGGCGTGAAAGAAGCGGATCAGATCCTCGATCTTCTTGTTCGCGATCACCCGGCCGACGAAGACGATGTTCGTCCAGTCGTCGTCGAACTGTCGCGCGCGACGAGCCAGTTCGGCGGCCGATCGAGATGCGAGAAGTCGGGCACGACCGGCAGCACCGCGGTCCGCGGAAAGCCGAGCGCCTCGAGATCCTGGCGGTTGAACTCCGAGTCGCCCAGCGCCAGATCGCAGCGATCGGCGTAGGCCTGCAGCTCGCGCCGTCCGCGGAAGCACTGGCGCGCCAGCGTCCGGTGCACGCCGACGAAATACTCGGGCGGCGTGATGTTGTGGTAGATGAGCGCCATCCGATCCGGCAGCGCGAACGCCGTCCGCGACGCCTTCGAGCCGAGCGAGAAATGGTGGAGCAGCAGGTTGTCGCGATGGCTGAAGTCGACCAGCTCGCGATAGTCGCGCGTCAGCGGCTCGAGGCGGTAGTCGGCGGTCTCGACGAAGATCTCGGACTCGTAGCCGGCGCGCGCGCAGCACGCGCTGGATGCCGAGCACTTCGTGGCCGATCGCGTCGCCGTAGCCGAGCGTCGCGAGCACCTGGTGGATCCGGATCACGCGCGCCTCCGGCTCCCGGCGCGAGGCCGTCCGGTCGGTCAGCCTGCGCCGAGCGACCGTCCTCGGCGCCGGCGCGGCAGATCCTGACGCGGCGGCGGTCGAACCAGCCGGGCAGCGGATCGATCGCGGCGCGCCGGCGTCTCCTGCTTCAGCTGCTCGAACATGTCGAGGTATTTCCGCTCGATGACCGGCCAGTCGTAGTGGTCGCGGAAGCATACTGCCGGCCGTTGCGGCCGAGCGTGCCCGCTCAGCCAGCGGTTCTGCTCGATCGCCTCGAGCGTCTCGACGAACTCGCCGTAGCGTCTCGTAGTACAGCCCGGCGTTGCTGCGGAGGCACTGGCCCTTCAGCACGTCGCACTTGCCGTTGGCGAGCACCGGCCGTCCGAGCGCCCACGCCTCGAGCGCCACCATCGACAGGCTCTCGAAGTACGACGGCATGATCAGCAGATCGCGCCGCCGCCATCGCGTCGAACTTGTCGGCGTCGTCCAGGAAGCCGAGATGGCGGATGCGCGGGTGCTCGGGAATCGGCAGCAGCGTGTTGCCGATCAGCACGAGCGACAGCTTGCCGGACGGATCGCTGCAGGTAGCCCTGGAAGAACTCGAACAGCTCCTTGCAGCCCTTTGTTCTGATCGATCCGGCCGACGTAGATCGCGAACGGACCGCGGATGCTGTACTTCTGGCGGAAACGCGCCGGCTGCGGATTCTGCGGCACGTCCGATCCGATGCCGACGACGACGCCGGGACGTCGTGGTTGCCGGACGACGGCCTGGATCATCGCGCGCTCTTCGGGCGAGTTGTACATGAGCGCGCGGACGCCGCGGAACGAGCGGCTGGAAGATCGACAGGCCGATCGTCGCGTCGCGCTCGGCGGTCGGCACCAGAATCGCGCGCGTGCCGCGGCCGCGCGCGCGCCGTGATACGCGTGGTAGTAGCGGTAGCTGAAGAACAGGCAGTAAGTCGTAGTCGCCGGCGTGTTTGCCGACGATAGTCGACGAGCGCCGGGCTCGTCGGCCCTTCGGCGTCGAGCCAGTCGAGCTCGTCGCCGAGCGAGTGCCGCTGCTCGAACACGCGATCGGATCGCCGTGCCGAAGCACGCGCGGATCGCGCTCGTGCTTGACGCGGAAGCGGCGGACCGGCACGCCGTTCACCGTGCTCGACGCCCGGCGGCGAGCTCGTTGCGCCACGTGACGTAGTCGGTCGCGCAGGTCGTCAGGACCTCGACCTCGGCGTGCCTGCGCGAGGTGCTCGGCGATGTAGCGCGCGTGCAGCTCCGCGCCGCCGTTGACCGCCTGGCCGTATGCGCTGAACGACGACCGCGAGCTTCACTGGTCGTCGATATCGGGGGATTAAGCCCGGCCTTCCGATGGCGGCTCGCCCGGATGCGCCTCAGTGGCGATTGCGTGTTCCGCTGATTCGGCAGTGCTCCCGCGAACGGCCGGCGCCTCGCCTGTGTGGTGCCTGGCCGATCTCGCTCGGCATTCCGTGGCCGCCCTCTGGAAGATTCGTCCTCCGAGTGCTCTGCGTCTGGCGCTGTCGGCGCGGTGCCGGCGGAACCCTCCCATCGTCGCGGCGGCAGGCGCGCTCTCCTCGCCGGCCGCGCCGCCGTTCGGCGGCGGCGGCTGCGCTGGCCGGGCCCTTCCCGGCGCGCGCTCCTGGGCCCGAGATCTGGAGCTTCTCGCGCGCCGCCATGACAGGTGGGACAGAGACCGCAGCGAGCCGCGGCGGGGAAGTTCGCAGGCCGCGCGGCGCGCTGGTGGGCGCGGTTGCCTTCCGGTTTCGCCGAAGCTCTTGCAGGGCCACTGATCGCTTTCGAGGGCTCGCGCACTGGCGTTCGCCGACCTCGAGCCGGCTCGCGAGCGACTCGAGACGCATCGTCAGGTTCTTCACCTCGATGCCGAGCCGGGTGGTCTCGATGACGAGGTTGTGGGTCACCTCGAAATAGAGGCTATGCCGCGCAGCTTCCACGCTCCGCGTTCATCGTATTCAGCTGCGCCTGGATGTGGAAGCGCCTGAATCAGCGGATTCGGGTTGAACAACAGCTTGAGGAGCGGACGCAGCAGCGCTGCGGATCCAGCGAATCGGCGCACTGTGCGTCTCAAACAGCGTCTGCCGCTTCGAACGCGTAGTTGGGCCGAGGGTCCGGTTGGGTGTGTTAGGAACTGATCGAGCAGATCAGAGCGAACGCCGCGCGGGTCGAGAAACTTCTCCAGCTTCGACCGCCGCAAGCTCGCGGATCTGCTGTTCGGTGTAGTCGATCTCCGCGCTTCTCGCGGACCCGTGCGCGGATCTGCTCCATGATCTCCTCGACGTTGACCGAGTCGGAGCGGACGTTGAAGTCGGGCATAAAGACGTCAGCTTTCAGCCGTCAGCTTGTGAACGGCAGCATCTCCACAAGGTCTCACGCCGCCCCGCTGGTGCACGGGGTAGAGGGCCAGCGAAAATTCCGTACGACGGAAACGGAATCGTCGGCGATGCGTGAGGCAATTCGGAACGACGCCGGACGGCCCGATACCCGTTGACCGAGGTATCGGCGACCGGCAGAGGGGAAAAGTGCTGCGCGCCATCTAGCGCGGGTGACGGATCTAGACCTTGGCCGATGCCGAAAAACTCCGGACCGCCTCGTCCTCCGAGTCGAATGTCTCGAACACGGTCAAGCAGCTTCGTGATCGACAGCAGATCCGTGATGCGCTTGGTCAGGTTGAGCAGCTTCAGGCTGCCGCCCTGCCGGCTCACCGTGGTGTAGGTGCGGACGATCTCGCCGAGGCCCGCGCTGTCGATGTAGGGCACCTCGGCGAGGTTCAGCACGATCTTCTTCTGCCCCTGGTTGACGAGGCTGTTGACCTTGTCCTTGAGCAGCTCGTCGCCTTCGCCCAAGCGTGATCTTGCCCTTCAGGTCGAGCACGATCACGTCGCCGACGGCCCGTTCCTCGATCTGCATGGAAACGCTCCAGATGAATGCGCGCGTGAGCTTAACACACCCCGCTGCGCGACGCGGCCGAGCCGCCGCGCGCACGCGGATTGATCGATCGGTGATCGACGAGACGAGGCCGGTGGAGCTTAGACGCCGCCGGCCCCGGCGAATTTCCGGGACTGGAAGCATTCCTTGCAGAAGACCGGACGCCCCTGCGTCGGCCTGAAGGGCACCGTCGTCTCCTTGCCGCAGGCCGAGCAGTGTGGTCACCGTTTCCACCCGCTCGCGGGCGACCGGCCGCCCGCCGGACGGCTGGCCCGCTTGCCCTTGCAGGCCTTGCACCGCTTCGGCTCGTTCTTGAAGTTCTTGTCGGCGAAGAACTGCTGTTCTCCCGCCGTCCAGACGAACTCCGCGCCGCAGTCCACGCACCTGAGGATCCTGTCTTGGAACTCCATCGGTCGCTACCTCGTCGGGTCGGTCGTCGTCGCTACTCCAGCTTCGCGCCGGAGCTTCTTCCGGTTGCGCTTTCGCGCCAGCGCCTGCTTGGCCCGGCGTTTGTCGCCGGGCTTCAAATAGAAGGAATGCTTCTTGATGTCCTTGATGATGTCTTCCTGCTGCACCTTCCGCTTGAACCGGCGGAGGGCGCTCTCAATCGATTCGCCCTCCTGGATCTTCACTTCAGCCACGCTCATCACACCCCTTTCGCGGGTGGCAACAGTCGATCAAAATGGCCATAATCAAATGTGCTAGGCTATCACGAGTAAACGCGGATTCTAGGCGCAAACCCCGTCAAGGTCAACGAAATAGTCCCCGATCGCCTCACGTACGTGTGCAGCGTCGATCACTCGTCCTAAGTCACTCGAACAATGAGAGTTCTGGTCATCGGCAGCGGCGCGCGCGAGCATGCGCTCGTCGCCCGGCTGTGCCGCCGACCGCGACGTGGGCGACGTCATTTGCGCGCCCGGAAATCCCGGGATTGCCGCGATCGCCCGACGATTCCCGCCGATCGGCCGATCTCGAGGCGAGCTCGCTCGACCTCGCCGACGCGCGAGCAGGTCGACTTGACCGTCGTCGGACCCGAGTTGCCGCTGAGCCTCGGCGTGGCCGATCGTTTTGCTGCGGCCGGCCGGCTGCTGCTCGGACCGACGGCCGCGGCCGCGCGCCTCGAATCGAGCAAGGCGTTCGCGAAGGCGTTCATGGCCCGGCACGGCGTTCCGACCGCCCGCTTTCACACCAGCGACGCGCTCGACGATGCGCTCGCGCGTCGTCCGATCGGACGAGTTCGGGCTGTCCGGTCGTGCTGAAGGCCGACGGGCTGGCGGCCGGTAAGGGCGTCGTCATCGCCGACGACTCAGCGCAGCCGCCGAAGCCGCCATCGTCGCGCGCGATGCGCGAGCGGCGATTCGGCGCGGCCGGCGACCGGCTGGTCATCGAGGAATGTCTGACCGGCCCGGAGGTCTCGTTCTTCGTCGTCAGCGACGGCGCGCGGCGCGCTGCCGATCGGATCGGCTCAGGATCACAAGCGGATCTTCGACGACGACCGCGGACCGAACACCGGCGGCATGGGCGCGTTTGCGCCGAGCCCGCTTGATCGACGCGCGCGCTCGAGACGCGGGTCATGCGCGACATCGTCGAGCCGGTGATCGCCGGGATGGCGGCCGAGGGACATCCGTTTCGCGGCTTTCTGTACGTCGGCCTGATGCTGACGCGCCGACGGTCCGAAGGTGATCGAGTTCAACGTGCGGCTCGGCGATCCCGAGGCGCAGGTCATCCTGCCGCTCATCGACGAGCCGCTGCTGCCGATCCTGCGTTGCCGCGGCGACGGGCGAGCTTCGCACAGTCGACGTCCGGCATCGGACGCCGATACGCGTGGTCGGCGTCGTGCTGGCCTCGCGCGGCTATCCGAGTCGTCGGAATCGGGCCAGGCGATCTCAGGGCGATCGAGGCGCCGAAGCGATTCCCGGCGTGGCTGTCTATCACGCCGGCACCGCGCGTCGCGACGGACGACTGGTGACCGCGGGCGGGCGCGTGCTGACGGTCGTAGGCCGCGGCGCGGATTTCGCGAAGCCATCGCGCGCGCGTACGCGGGCGTCGCGCCAGATCTCGTTTCGACGGCATGCAGTACCGGCGCGACATCGGGGCAAGGCGTTAAGCGCTACGACCAGCGCATGCATGGTGAGCAGCGCGTGAAATACTCCGTCATCACCTTCGGCTGCCGCGTCAATCAGGCCGACTCGCTCGGCTTCGAGGAGGAGCTGTCGCGCGGCTGGCGCCATCGCGGCGCCGCCGGAAGACGGCCGACCTCGTCGTCGTCAACACGTGTTCGGTGACGGCGAGCGCCGATCAAGGCGCGCGGCAGACGATCCGCCGCATCGCGCGCGATCAATCCGGCCGCGCGCATCGTCGTCACGGGCTGTTACGCCACGCGGCGCCCCGACGAGTGTCGGCGACTTCCGAACGTCGTCGCGCGTCGTTCCCAACGACGACAAGCCGCGGTCTGCTCTCGATCATGCTGCGGCCGGACCGCGGTCTGACGACGGCCGAGCGCTTCGGCGACGGGCGATGGGAGCTGCGGCGCGGCCGATCGAGCCGGGCGTCGCGGGCCGCACGGCGTTCACGCTGCGCGTGCAGACCGGATGCGCCGAGCCGTGCGCCTACTGCATCATCCCGGTCGACGCGCGGCCGCCCGCGGCAGCGTCCCGATCGGATGCGCTCCTCGGCGAGAGTCGACGCGTCGCCGCCGCAGGGTTCAAGGAGATCGCGTCGACCGGCGTGCACCTCGGTTCATACGGCCGCGATCTGCACGCCGCGCGTCGTCGCTGATTCGAGCCTTGCTGCCGAGCGCTCGATCGATCCCGTGAGCCGGACAGCCAGAGTCGTAGTGTCCGGCTTCAGCCGGACCTCTCTTCGGATCAGCTCCCTCGAGCCGATGGATTGTTCCCGCGAGGTCGTGGATCTCGTTGCGACAGTGCGATGCTTCGCGCCCCACTTTCATCTCCCGCTGCAGCACGCGAGCGACCGCATGCTCGCCGCCATGCGCCGGCCCTACACGATTGAAGATTACGCGGCGCTCGTCGACGCGCATCCGCGCGCAGGATTCCGGCACGCCTCCATCGGCTCGGACATCATCGTCGGGTTCCCGGATGAGACCGACGACGACTTCCGAGCAGCTGGCGATCGTATCTGGAGCGGTCTCCGCTGACGCACGTCCACGTCTTTCCGCTACTCCGATCGGCCCGGGACGGCGGCGTCGGCCGATGAGCGGCAAGGTGCCGGGCGCGGTCGTTCGGGAGCGAGCCCGCGTCGTGCGTGACATCGGTCAGCGCCTGGCGCGACGTTCCGCGAGTCGCAGGTCGGCACGGTCCGCCGGGTCTGACCCTCGAGGATGGCTCGCTGGTCGTGACCGACAATTACTTGAAGGTGAAGATCCCGCCAGGTCGCGTCCGAAACAACGAGTGGGTCAGGGTGAAGATCTCTTCGGCGGGGATCCGATGAGGGGCGAGCTGCGCTGACCGGCGGGTCGATGACCGATGCCACGGTCAGGGCGAAGCGGAGCATCAGGGATCGCCGAACGCCAGCGTCGCGAGCTGCTGCGCGGGCGACTTGCGCTGCCCTCGACGATCAGCTGCCCGCAGGCGGCGCGGATGTCGCGGCCGCGGCTCTTGCGGACCGAGACCGTTAGATGCTGGTCGGCGAGAATCTGCGCGAAGCGATCGATCGCGCTCGTCGGACGGCCGCTCGAACGGGATGCCCGGCGCGGCGTTCAGCGGAATCAGGTTCACCTTCGACTTCACGCCCGACAGCAGCTTCGCGAGGCGGCGCGCGTCGTCCGGCGAGTCGTTGACGCCGGCCAGCAGCACGTATTCGAACGTGATGCGGCTGCGCCTCTTCAGCGGAAACCGCTTGCAGGCGTCGATGATGTCGCCGACGCCGTATTTCTTGTTGATCGGCACGAGCTCGCCGCGCTGCACGTCGGTCGGCGCGTGCAGCGAGATCGCGAGGTTCGGCATGAGCGGCTCGCTGCGCCAGCCGCTCGAGCGCCGGCAGCAGGCCCACCGTCGACAACGTGACCCGGCGCGGCGACACGGCGAGCCCGTGCTCGTCGGCCAGGATCCGCAGCGCCTTCATCGTCTCGTCGTAGTTGTGCAGCGGCTCGCCCATGCCCATCAGCACGATGTTGAACGCGCTTGTCGCGCATGCCGAGCGCGTCGGCGAGCACGCGCACCTGGCCGACGATTTCGCCCGCCGTCAGATTGCGGACGAGGCCCATCTTTCCCGTGAGGCAGAACGCGCACGCCATGGCGCAGCCGACCTGCGTCGAGATGCAGAACGTCATCGCCGGCGTGTCGGGAATGAAGACCGACTCGATCTGACGGCCGTCGGCCAGGCGCAGCAGGAATTTCTCGGTGCCGTCGACCGATCGCTCGCGTGCGACGAGCTGCGGGAGTGGTGAGCGTGAACGTCTGCGCGCGAGCGTCGCGCGCAGCGTCGCGCGACAGGTCGGTCATGCGCGCCGAGGTCGGTGACCCCGCGGCGGTAGATCCAGCGGAAGATCTGGCGGCGCGCGGAAGCGCTCGTGGCCGCGCTCGGCGAGCGCCGCCTCGAGCGCCGGGCGCTCCAGGCTCGGCGAGGGTCGAGACGGCCTGGCATCGTCACGGTATCTCTCTGGTTTCTAACCACTTGGCGGAGCTTCGATCTTAGCGCGAAACGTCCTGGTCCACTTTTGAACGCATCCGCGCGCTTGCCCCGGCCGGCAGGCCCATGCTATAGTGTGAATTCGGGCCGGTAATTCCTTCTCTTTCAAGGCTTTGCGGCACGCTGCCGGCCCTGCACTGAACACGCGTTCACTGCTGCGAGCGTTCACCTTTGTCGAACTCACCGATCGTCACGAGACGTTCTCGATAACGGCCTTCGTCTCCTCACCGAGCGGATGACGCAGGTGCGATCGATCAGCATCGGCGTGTGGCTGACGCGCGGGTCGCGCCACGAAACGCGCCGAGCGCGGCGGCATCGCCCATTTCGTCGAGCACATGCTCTTCAAGGGGACGGCGACCCGCTCGGCCGAGGACATCGCGCAGGCGATCGATTCGATCGGCGGCCAGCTCGACGCGTTCACGGCCAAGGAATACGCGAGCTACTACATCAAGGTCCTCGACGAGCATCTGCCGCTCGCCATCGACATCCTCTCCGACATCGTCCGCAACCCGGCGTTCAGCCCCGACGACATCGAGCGCGAGAAGAAGGTCGTCGTCGAAGAGATCAAGATGGTCGAGGACACGCCGGACGATCTCGTCCACGAGCTCTTCACGCAGGGCTTCTGGGAGAACCACCCGCTCGGCCGCCCGATTCTGGGCACGCGCGAGACGGTCGAGTCGTTCAACGCCGGATCTGCTGCGCGCGCTATTTCGCGCAGCGCTACACCGCCGCGAACCTGATCGTCTCGGCGGTCGGCAACCTGGAGCACGCGCGCGTCCGCGATCTCGTCGAGCGAGAAGTTCGGCTCGCTGGCGCAAGCCGGCGAGCCGCTCGGCGAGGAGCGCCGACGCGTCGTGCCGAAGATGCTCATTCGGAACAAGGAGCTCGAGCAGAGCCACTTGTGCCTCGGCGTCGAGCAGCTATCCGCAGAACCACGACGATCGCTACTCGAGCTACGTGCTCAACACGCTGCTCGGCGGTTCGATGAGCTCGCGGCTGTTCCAGAACGTGCGCGAGAAGCGCGGGCTGGCGTACGCGGTGTTCAGCGGCCTGAGCGCGTATCGCGACGCCGGGTCGTTCACGATTTACGCGGGCTGCTCGAACGAAGCGGTCGGCGAGGTGATCGATCTCGTCGTCGAGGAGCTGCGAGGCGATGAAGCAGGCGCCGGTGCCGGACGCCGAGCTGCAGCGCGCGAAGGATCACCTGAAGGGCAGCCTCATGCTGAGCCTCGAGAACACGGCGAGCCGCATGTCGCACCTGGCCCGGCAGGAGATCTACTTCGATCGGCAGTTCGGCCTCGACGAAACGCTGCAGGGCATCGAGCGGGTGACGGCGGCCGACGTGCAGCGCGTGGCGGTCGATCTGTTCCAGAACGGCTCGCTGGCGGCGACGGTGCTGGGCAACGTCAACGGCCTGCAGATTCCGCGCGAACGGCTCGATCTCGACTAGGAATGATTCGCACGCTATACGCACCCCGACATGGGGCGAATCTGGAGCGACCAGCGCCGGTACGAGACCTGGCTGCTGGTCGAGACCGCCGCCGCCGAAGCGATGGCGGCCGCCGGCATCGTCCCGCCGAAGCTGCGCGCGACATCCGCGAGCGCGGCGCGCTTCGACATCGCCCGCATCGAGGAAATCGAACAGGCGACCCAGCACGACGTGATTGCGCTTCACGACGGCGGTGGCCGAGAAGGTCGGGCCGTCGGCGCGCTGGCTGCACTTCGGCATGACCTCGTCGGACGTCATCGACACCGCGCAGGCGCTGCAGATGCGCGAGGCGTGCGACCTCATCCTGAAGGATCTCGACGGGCTGGCTGCGGCCGTCCGCGATCGCGCGTTCGAGCATCGCCGCGACGCCGATGATCGGCGCGCACGCACGGCGTCCACGCCGAGCCGATGACGCTTCGGCCTCAAGCTGGCGCTGTGGTACGCCGAGATCGACCGCGACATCGAGCGCGTGCGAGCGCGCGCGCGCGACGGTCAGCGTCGGCAAGCTGTCGGGCGCGGTCGGCACGTTCGCGCACCTGCCGCCGTCGATCGAAGCCGATGTCTGCCGGCGTCTCGGGCTCGAGCCGGCGCCGGTCGCGTCGCAGGTCATTCAGCGCGATCGGCACGCCGAGCTGCTGTCGGCGCTGGCGATCACGGCCGCGTCGCTCGAGAAGTTCGCGCTCGAGATTCGCGGCCTGCAGAAGACCGAAATCGGCGAGGTCGAGGAGCCGTTCGCCAAGGGGCAGAAGGGCTCGTCGGCGATGCCGCACAAGCGCAACCCGATCGGCTGCGAGCAGATCGTCGGCCTGGCGCGCGCTGATTCGCGGCAACTGCCACGCGGCGTTCGAGAACATCGCGCTCTGGCACGAGCGCGACATCTCGCACTCGTCGGTCGAGCGCGTCATCCTGCCCGACAGCTTCATCGCGCTCGATCACATGCTGCGCCGCTTCACGCGGATCGTGCGCGGCATGGTCGTGCATCCCGATCGGATGCGCGAGAACCTCAACCGGTCGCGCGGCGTCGTGTTCTCGGGCACGGTGCTGCTCGAGCTGGCGCAGAAGGGCGTCTCGCGCGAGCAGGCCTACGAGTGGGTGCAGCGCAACGCCATGCGGTCGTTCGCCGAGCAGCGCGACTTCAAGGCGCTGCTGCTGGCCGACGCCGACATCGCCGCGCGTGCTGCCGCCGGCCGAGATCGAGCGCGCGTTCGATCTGGACGAGCAGTTCAAGCACGTCGACGACGATCTTCGACCGGGTCTTCAGCCGAGCCGTGCCGACGAGGCGTGATGCTAGGACATGCGCGCACGTGTGTTCGTCACGCTGAAGCCGTCGGTGTTCGATCCGCAGGGCAAGACCATCGCCGACGCGCTGCACTCGCTCGGCTACGGCGGCGTCGAGGACGTCCGGCAGGGCAAGTACTTCGAGCTCGATCTGGCGACGACCGAAGCGGCGCAGGCGCGGGCGCTGGCGGCGGAAGTCGCCGACAAGCTGCTGGCCAATCCGGTGATCGAGAGCTATCGCATCGAGGTGGACTGATGCGCCAGGCGAGTCGACGCTGAGGCCGAGGAGGCTGAAGCGTGGAGCCGGACCGGCTTCGAATATGAAGATTCGCCGTCATCGTCTTTCCCGGCAGCAACTGCGACCACGACGCGTATCACGCCGCCGACGCACGTGCTCGGCCAGGAGGCCGAGTACGTCTGGCACAAGGACACCGACCTGAAGGGCGCCGACGTCGTGATTCTGCCCGGCGGCTTCGCGCACGGCGACTACCTGCGGACCGGCGCCATGGCGCGCTTCTCGCCGATCATGCGCGCGGTGCAGGCGTTCGCCGAGCGCGGCGGCCCGGTGCTCGGCATCTGCAACGGCTTCCAGGTGCTGCTCGAGGCCGGGCTGCTGCCCGGCGCGATGCTGCGCAACCGCGGCCTGAAGTTCCAGCTGCGAGCACGTGCACATCCGCGTCGAGCAGACCGACACGCCGTTCACCGTCGCGTGCCGCCAGGGCCAGGTGCTGCGGATTCCGATCGCGCACGGCGAAGGCAACTACTTCGCGCGAGCCCGACGTCATCGCGCGGCTCGAGGCGAACCGGCAGGTCGTCTTCCGCTACACCGAACGCCGCCGGCGACGTCGACGGACGACGGCCAATCCGAACGGATCGGCGGCGGCGATCGCCGGCCTCTGCAACGAGGCGCGCAACGTCGTCGGCCTGATGCCGCATCCGGAGCGCGCGTGCGAGTCGGTGCTCGGCAGCGCCGACGGCCTGGTGATTTTCGAGTCGGTCGTCGCAGTCGCGTCGAAATCCGGGACGCGCTGGCTGCAGGCGCTGAGCGGCATGATTGATCCGCAGGTTCTCGAACGTCACGGGCTCAAGCCGCGACGAATACGACCGCATCGTCGCGTTCCTCGGCCGCGAGCCGAACCTGACCGAGCTCGGCATCTTCTCGGTGATGTGGTCCGAGCACTGCAGCTACAAGAGCTCGCGCGTCCACCTGAAGACGCTGCCGACCGACGGGCCGCAGGTGCTGCAGGGCCCGGCGAGAACGCCGGCGCCGTCGACATCGGCGACGGCCTCGCGGCGGTCTTCAAGATCGAATCGCACAACCATCCGTCGTTCATCGAGCCGTATCAGGGCGCGGCGACCGGCGTCGGCGGCATCATCCGCGACATCTTCACGATGGGCGCGCGCCCGATCGCGCTGCTCAACTCGCTGCGCTTCGGCGCGCTCGACGCGCCCGGCACGCCGCGGCTGCTCGAAGGCGTCGTCGCCGGCATCGCCGGCTACGGCAACAGCATCGGCATTCCGACGGTCGGCGGCGAGATCGCGTTCGAGCCGTCGCTACGCCGGCAACCCGCTCGTCAACGTGTTCTGCCTCGGCATCGCGAAGGCGTCCGACATCATCAAGGGCGTCGCGTCGGGCGTCGGCAACGCCGTGTACTACGTCGGCGCGAAGACCGGCCGCGACGGCATCCACGGCGCGACGATGGCGTCGGCGGAGTTCGACGACAAGTCGGCGGAGAAGCGGCCGGCCGTGCAGGTCGGCGATCCGTTCATGGAGAAGCTGCTGCTCGAGGCGTGCCTCGAGGTGATGCAGACCGACGCGCTCGTCGGCATCCAGGACATGGGCGCCGCGGGCCTGACCTGCTCGACGACCGAGATGGGATCGCGCGGCGGCGCCGGCGTCGAGATCGACGTGTCGCTCGTGCCGCAGCGCGAGACCGGCATGACGCCGTACGAGATCATGCTGTCGGAATCGCAGGAGCGGATGCTGCTCGTCGTCAAGCGCGGGCGCGAAGCGGAGGTCGAGCGCATCTTCGACAAGTGGGATCTGCACGCCGTGCACATCGGCGAGGTGACCGACGACGGCCTGCTGCGCGTGAAGGATCGCGGCGCGGTCGTCGCCGAGATTCCGAACCGCGCGCTGACCGACGAGGCGCCGGTCTACCGCCGCCCGATGGCGCCGCCGGACATATCTCGCCGAGGTGCAGCAGCTCGATCTCGACGCTGCTCGCGCCGCGAGCGCCGAGCGCGCGACTCGGCAACGACGCGCTGCTCGACGCTGCTCGGCGTCGCCGACCATCGCGAGCAAGCGCTGGGTCTATCCGCCAGTACGACCACATGGTCCGCACCAACACGCATCAACATGCCCGGGCTGGGCGCGGGCGTCGTGCGCATCAAGGGCACCGATCGCGCGCTCGCGATGTCGGTCGACGGCAACGGCCGCTACTGCTATCTCGATCCGTATCGCGGCGCGATGCTCGCCGTCGCCGAGGCGGCGCGCAACGTCGCGTGCGCCGGCGCGCGTCCGCTCGGCGCGACCAACTGCCTGAACTTCGGCAATCCCGAGCGGCCGGCGATCATGTGGCAGTTCGCGAAGGCGGTCGAAGGGATCGGCGCGGCGTGCCGCGCGCTCGGCGTGCCGATCACCGGCGGCAACGTCAGCCTCTACAACGAGACCGACGGCAGCGCGATCTATCCGACGCCGGTCATCGGCGTGGTCGGTCTGCTCGAGCACGCCGATCGCGTCGTCAGCCGGCGCGTTCCAGGAGCCGGGCGACGTCGATCATGCTGCTCGGCGACGGGCCGCGGCGAGCTCGGCGGCAGCGAGTACCTCAAGGTCGTGCACGATCTGGTGCGCGGCATGCCGCCGGCGCTCGATCTCGACGGCGGAGCGCGCGCTGCAGGCGCTGCTCGTCGCGCTGGCCGACGAGCGGCTGCATTCGGTCGGCGCACGACTGTTCCGACGGCGGCATCGCCGTGACGCTCGCCGAATGCTGCTTCGACACCGGCGGCATCGGCGCTGAGGTCTCGATCGACGCGCGTGCACGGTGTCGCGCACGACCGCGCACTGAACGTCGCGGCGGCGCTGTTCGGCGAGTCGGCCTCGCGCGTCGTCGTGTCGGTCGCGCCCGAGCGATGTCGACGAGCGTGCTCGAGCGGGCGGCGGCGGCGGGCGTGCCGGCGCGGGTCATCGGCCGGACCGGCGGCAACCGGCTGCGGATCGCGGTCGGCGGCACGGATCGGCGATCGACATGTCGCGTCGACGAAGCGGAACGCGCGCTGGGCGACGGCGATCGAACGACATTTCGCGACAGCGCGTAGCATAGCGGCTGAACATGCTCGGACAAATTCAAAGACGAGTGCGGCGTCTTCGGCATCTTCGGCCATCCCGAAGCGGCCAACATGACCTACCTCGGGCTGTACGCGCTGCAGCACCGCGGGCAGGAGAGCGCCGGCATCGCGGCGTCCGACGGCCAGCAGGTGCGCGTGTCGCGCGCGATGGGCTACGTCGCCGACGTCTTCGACGGCGAGACGCTGGCGCAGCTGCCGGGTCGACTGGCGATCGGCCACGTGCGCTACTCGACGGCCGGCGAGAGCAAGCTCTCGAACGCGCAGCCGATCCTCATCGACTGCGCGCACGGGCAGATCGCGATCTGCCACAACGGCAACCTCGTGAACGCGCGCGAGCTGCGCGACGAGCTCGTGCGGCAGGGATCGATCTTCCAGTCGAGCAGCGACACCGAGGTCGTGCTGCACCTCTACGCGCGATCGAAGGCCGCCACGCGTCGAGGACGCGATCGTCGAATCGGTGTCGCAGGTGCAGGGCGCGTTTTCGCTCGTGATGCTGACGCAGCGACCGGCTGATCGCCGTTCGCGATCCGCACGGCTTCCGGCCGCTGGCGCTCGGCCGTCTCGGCGACGCGTACGTCGTCTGCTCGGAAACGTGCGCGATGGATCTGATCGGCGCGACCTACGTGCGCGACGTCGAGCCGGGCGAGGTGCTCGTCATCTGCGGCCGAGGGCATGCGATCGATCAAGCCGTTTCCGCCGGCGCCGCTCGCGCACTGCGTGTTCGAGCACGTGTACTTCGCGCGGCCCGACAGCTACGTGTTCGGCAAGAGCGTCAACGAGGTGCGGACCAACCTCGGCCGCATCCTCGCGCGCGAGCAGCCGGTCGACGCCGACGTCGTCGTGCCGGTGCCCGACTCGGGCGTCTGCGCGGCGATGGGCTACGCCGAGGAGTCCGGCGTCCCGCTGCGGATGGGCCTCGATCCGCAATCACTACGTCGGCCGCACGTTCATCCAGCCGCAGTCGTCGATCCGGCACTTCGGCGTGAAGGTGAAGCTGAACCCGGTGCGGAGCATTCTCGACGGCAAGCGCGTCGTTCTCGTCGACGACTCGATCGTGCGCGGCACGACGAGCCGGAAGATCGTGCAAGATGGTGCGCGCCGCCGGCGCGAAGGAAGTGCACGTCCGCATCAGCTGCCCGCCGACGATCTCGCCGTGCTTCTACGGCGTCGACACGCCGCGCGAGTCGGAGCTGATCGCCGCGACGCACACGCTCGAGGAGATCCGCGACGTTCCTCGAGGCCGACAGCCGTCGGCCTATCTGAGCCTCGAAGGACTGCTGAGCGCGGTGGGCACCGAGCAGCGGTCGTACTGCAGCTCGTGCTACACGGGCCATCTATCCGGTCGCGTTCCCGCGCGACGAGGCGACCTACCTGCAGCTTGCGCTGAAGCTCGATAGCAAGGAGCCGGTCGCGAAATGACAAGCTGCCACGAGGTCACCGGAGACTGCACGAGGATCGCAGAGAGTCGGCTCGTTTTTCCTCTGTGTCCTCTGCGTCCTTTGCGGTCGAGTGCGCCCGCAGGCGCAGGAACCGAGCCGCGCCTCAGGCAGTCTCCGCCGCGCAGCTCCAGGCGGCGATCGACAAGCTCGGCGATCTCGACTACGCGACTCGCACGCAATGCGTCGCGCACGGTCCGCCGGACGCCGGCGCGCTAGAGCCGGTGCCGGCGCTGCTGCAGGCGGTGGCCGAACATGCGCGACGGCTACGTGCGATATCGAGCGCTCGTGCTGCTGACGGGCTTCAACGATCCGCGCGCGAACGACGCGATGCGCGAGTCGCTCGCGCAGTCCCGAACGACCGCCTGCGCACCGTCGCCTACAGCTTCTTCGAGCACAACCCGGATCGCGCTGATGACGCAGGATTCCTGGCCGCGCTCGACAAAGAGCAGGCGGAGTTCGTGCGTCCCGCTCTCGTTCGCGCCCTTGCCGCGCAGCGGCGGAGACCGCGGATGCCCGCGTGCGCGCAGGCGCTCGTGCGGGAGGTCGGCCGCGGCGAAGACTTCTTCCGGAGCGCCGTCATCGAAGCGCTGGGCGATTACAAGGCGCGTACGCCCTCGAGGCGATCGTCGGCGCTGCAGCGTCTCCGCTGAAGGGAGACGAGCCGATCGCCTGTCACCCGGGTACACGTTCACCAGGGCGAACAAGCGGCATTGGACGACCCTGCGTTTCGGCTACCCTGAAGCGGTGTTCTCGATCCCAAGCGGCTCCGGACATCAATTCGATCACTACTTATCTCGCCCTTGAGTGGCGCTCGAAAACGGGTTCGACTATTACGACATGGGCTCGTGTCTCGCGCGGCCAGACGATGGACTGCTCCAGTGGAAGCGCCGTCGCAGGAGCCGGATGCCTGCAATAGCCGGGGCGTTCTTTCTCAGTGCGCCTTCCGCGGACGGGTGCCGCCCAATTCCTCTGGGATGCGCCTCTTTTGCGCTCGTCGCGGAGAGCTCACGCTGAGGCTCGATTACCGAAAGGTCCGACGGGTGACGAGGCGCTGAAGCGCTACTGGAAATGGGTTTCGGCGGTCTTGCAAAGGTCTGCCTGGGTATTGCGACCGCCCGCCGAGTGAACGGCTCTACCGAATCGCTCGGTTAATCTGTATCGGCACAATCCCTCCACGCCTTCGATCGAGACTCTGCCCGGCTTAAATCGCGGGCGCGTTTCACGAATGCCGGTGTCCTGTCTGCGATGGACGTGCGCCGCGACCTTCAGTGCGCCGAGCTCTGACCCCGCGAGCACAGTCGCCACCCGCTCGGCCCAGCGCGGCCAGTTGAGCGTGTCTCGCCAGCGCGCTGCGAAAGCCAGGTGCATCACTTCATCGCGGAGTACGGCAAGACCTAAACCGCGAAGAGTCGCAACAAATTCTTTCCCCGACATAGGGACTGATCTGAGCTTCAGCGTTTGGTTCCTGGTCAGAACGAATCCCCGCTGACAAAGGACCAATTCCAGAGACGAGGATTCTCCAGCTGCTGCAGGAGATGCGATGCTCAACAAGTGCGTTGAGCGCCTCGCGTGGAGTTAGTGGAGCGAGACCGCGGTCGCGGTCGTCAAGCAGATTTCATGCCCTGGTCGCACCCAAGCGGCAAGCTCGAGATTTTCTCCCAGATGGGCGCCATTCGCCGACACCGCTCGGCACGATCTTATCGGGTGGCGACTCGATTAGGCCCATAACGAAGTGAGCCCAGCTGTGCCGAGCATGATGCGACGTCGGGTGCGCCATATGTGTCGTAGACGGCAGACAAGCCGACACGCGCGCCAGTTGGCCCAAAAGACAACCATGTATCTGGCCGACGCCATATGGATGCGTCCTGGCGGCCAATACTGCGTCATCTCCTCGCCGGCTTTGTTTTTCTTTTTCCATTCCGTGACAGTACTTTATCCGCGCGGGGTCGCTTTCTCCTGGTCGTGTTGCATTTATGCCAACGCTCGTTGACTGTAACGCTGGCAGGGATATGCCATGCACAACGCGCCAGGTTTACTACCGGGTTTCTACTGGTAGAAGCGCTGCCTGGACTTGGCCTGAAGTGCAGCAGGCGGCCGTGGCGCGGTTCGCAGGGGCGGTGGCTACAGCATCGCGCGCGAGTTCAGCGAGGGCGGAGAGCGGCGACGCACGAGCGGGACGCGCGCCTTGCAATGCGCGGCGGTATCGGAGATCGTCGGGGCCGTATGTCGTTGCCGCTCGCCCTGCACCGGTCTCAAGACCCGCCTCTCCACCCGGTCGACGAGCTCTGGGACCGGCGCTCTCGGCGTCAGCACGTCCGGTTGGCGCCCGGCGGTCGGCGACTACGACGATCCGCGCTGGCGGGTCGAGTACCGGCCCACGCCGTACGCGGTCCTGCTGCGCATGTTGCGGCGGGTGGGCTGGCCCCGGCGACGTGTTCGTCGATCTGGGCGCGGGCCTGGGGCGCGGCGTGTTCGTCGCCAGCTACCCAAGGCGCCCAGCGGGCGGTGGGCGTCGAGATCGACGGCGAGCTCGTGGCCCAGTCGCGGGCCAACCTCGCCCGCAGCCAGCTCGACCAGCAGCGCATCGACTTCGTGCAGTCCGGAGCCGAGACATACTCGCTGGACCAGGCCACCGTACTGTTCATGTTCAACCTGTTCGGCGTCGGCGTCATGCGCGAGGTGATCGATCGTGCTCACGCAAGGGCTCGCGGACCATCCCCGCAACCGCGCATCGCCTACCCTCAACCCGCTGTTCGCCCGGTGCTGGACGCCTCGCCACGCCTGAGCGGTTTGATCACTCGACGAGGGCCCTCCGGCGCAGACTCTGCCGTCGGGCTGGCGGCGCGCGGGTGGGTGACGCCGCCTTCTGCGCGCGCGGCCGTCGGTGCACGCGATCGCGTGAGCGGCCGGCCGGGTATCATGAGCCGCGCTGGGCTTATTATATCCTACGGATGCAGGCCGTCGAAGGCCGCCCCTTCCCCAAAACGTTGCGGAAACCAATTTCGAAAAAGGATGAGCGCGCCGTTGGTCCTTGGTCGCCGCATGCGCCAGGGCGTGCGCCCGAACGTGACGCCGTCCGCCGAGCGGTTGCCCCCGGATGATGTGTACTGCCCATCAAGCAAATGGCGCTCGCGCTCTACGCCGGTACAAAGTTACCGGCGTATCCGCCGGCTGGCATGTGTAACCCCAGACTGGAGGCCAGAACCCTGCGAAGATAGAAACGCCAATAGAAGGGATGGTGGCAATGCGGCAACGCGCAGGTAACCGTATTGCTCAAAGATGACGTGTCAGTGGAATACAGAGTCACTGAATAGAGAAATCCAACAACCGCTTTACGTTGAGGCCGAAAAACGAACTTTACTTGAACGGCAAACTTTGCACCCCGTTGGGGACTACAAAACAAAGCCACAGGCGCCACCCGTGAGACACCCCCTGGTGGAAGGCGTTCGCGTAAGGCCATCGATGGCAATGTGCTTGAGCGGACACCATGATGCCCTGAGCGCATGCGGGGCAAAGGTGCGAACGTCGCCGGGCTTTGTGATATGCCCTCGGTCGTGGCGTCAGGCGATGCCTCTGCACCGTACACACATGCACTCCCGTTGGACTCCGACGGCAGCAGCTGATGCAAACTTCCCGGGGGCGCTTTTCAGAAAACAAAAGTGGTTTTAGTTCCTCCCCCAAAATGTTGCGGAATCAATTTCGAAGGATGAGCGCCGCCGAGGTCGGCCGCATCATGAAGGTGGGCCGCCTGCCTGAAGGACCGTCAGTGTTCTGCGGAACGACGAGACGGACATCTTGTCGGGCACATCGCCCAAGACATTGATCTGAGGCGTTCGACTCTCGGGGTGCATGCTCTGTGGAAGGTCGGCTTCGAAGATCGGTTCCAGCACCAGCATCGCACTGACGACGGCTAAAGTTCGCCGTTGTGTTATTCTGATAGCTACGCTGGTACGAGTGCTCATACGATCGGGATATTTGTATCCTACGTCACCACGCCCAAAAATCGAGGAATGTGTTGTTGAAAAGAGCTTCGATCATGCATGAATTGCTAACCACGTGGCTCACATGGACAGGTGGAAAGTACCTGATCATCAGACCTTTAACCGGACTTTCTCACGCGCCGGGTTATGTGTGGCGCTGCGCGGCACTTGCGACTGTGAAGATTGCTGCGGTATTCAGCTGCAGTCTTGTTGCCACAACGCTGGCAGGCACGATTTCCGGCGTCGATCCCTTCTGACGGTGTTCACCGCGACTGAGCCAAGCGGTGAAGGTAGCGTTCAATGGCGCCGGTACGCGCAAGATTTATTGTCCGGTGCCCATCGGCAAGCCGTGACAGCAATCCGGGAACACAGGCTAGTCCCAAATTGACAATCGCTGGCGGCAAGGGCCGGTTGCGCACCGGCAAGCCAGACTGGTTGCTGTTCAAAAAGGGAGATGTCTGGACCAATCAGACTTTTGGGAATCTGGTCCGGTCTGGTTCAGCGTCACCGGCAGCGCCGATGCTGTTCGGGACCTATGGGACCGGACCCAGACCAGCAGTTCACACCGCCATTTATAATGGCGCTCAGGGCATGGGGTTTTACAAGGGTGCTTGCAAACATTATTGCCATTGTGGGACTGGAATTTTACTCCCACCAGCGACCCGAACAGCGCAACCTTTCAATGCTCGTCCAACAATTCCAACAACTCCGGTCTGATATTCACGCCCCTGGACCAGCTACCACTGGTTGAGGACTGCAAGTTCGGGTTTTATGGCGACAACATTGTTGTCCAGGTATCCCTACCCGGGTTTTCAAGTTTCGCCGCAACGTCGTTGTCGATCTTATATCAAATCCACCGCCCATTCGGGTAGGGAAGGATGTACATTGCGAATATCGCTACCCCATTATCGAAGAAAACATATTCGACCATAACGGGTGGAATTTCCGCAAGTCGGCGGAGCGGCAGGCTCCACCATCTTCAATCGCAATGTTTACATTCATCAGACTGCGGGCCATAACGTTCAAGGGCAACTTTTTGTCTGCCTCTTCTTCGGAAGGCATGCAGCTTCGAACCGGCGGGGGTGATGACGGGCAACCCTGCGTCAGAATGCCACCGGGTTTGACGTGGGGCATCAGCTATCGGAGCCGGCCCCGACCATCACTTCGGCAACCATAACAGACAATGGTCAGCGCATTCACAGGTCCGGCCTGCGGGAAGGTCGGGCTACGGCATCGTTGTGCTGAATGCCAAGACCAGCGGCATTCAGATCCAGAACAACATCGTCTCGCATGATGAGGACACGAACGTTCCGCCGGATGGCAGAGGGTTCTATCTTTGACCCCAATGTCTCCGATCGTGCTGACGAACAACATCATCTTCAAATGGAACGGCATTCAATGCTGGTGGCGCAAGTACGATATCGCCAAACAGTGTTGATTTGCCGGGGACCAACACGGCGGATATCCTGCACCCAATCGTGACCCGGCGATTACTACCTGTCGGTCGGCGGCACCAACTCATCATCTGCGTTCATCGCTGCGCTTCCAGGAACTGGATGGGCACAACTGAACCCCGCGCTGACGGCTAAAGCCGCTGTCAACTACATCCGCGCCGGCTTTGACATGGGGCCGATCTGATGATCGCAGCCGCCCTTCGTTCCGCGCCGTCTCCGCTGGCTTAATGGAGAAAATGATGAGTATGACATCGTACGGCGCCGCTGCAACGAGCGAGCGCGAACTGACCGAGGCCGAACTCGACGAGGTATCCGGCGTAAGGCGATTTCCACCGCCTGCGACATTGTGGTGGTGCATGCAGATTTGGTGCGGGGCGGCGATGCAATGATGCAGCAGCGGTCGATCCGGGCGATATGCAAACCAATGCGCCCGCGCGTTTCGTCATACACGACACCATGGATCACCTTCATCCGGTGTGACTGCATTCTAACTCCAAACCGCTGCGCTGATCGCATAGGGCTCGAATGCGATTTATTTCTGCAAAGCCTCTGAGGGGTCTAACCGACCTATCATCACAGCTTTTACGCCCGCTTAACTCGCGTGGTTGTAGCTCGCATACTGGCATCAAGATGGCAGTGGTCTCAGCTTCGGAATTACAAGAATGAGATTTGGGCTGCGCAGACCATGCGTCGAGTGCTGCGCGTTTCTTCCTCTGCCCAATCTGCCTTTGATAAATCCCTACCATGCCAGCCCGGCTACCGCTGATGATCTCAGGCGCCGCCCGGTGACTTTCGGAGGCCCACCGAGGCGCTGCAGCCCTGTTGCCAGAGTTCGCGCAGGTCGCAGCCACCAGCCCGAATTCGACCGGATGCGGTGTCGAGCTGGGTCTTTGGGTCGACCATCCGCCACCGTAAAGCGGGCGTTCCGCTCGCCGTAGTGACAAGCGACAGGTTCCGCCGTTGCGTGCCATCCCATGTATTCGTCGGGCGCGAACGTTTGAAGCTCACGCGCTGGCAGGCTTCTCCGCACTGTGCCGCGCATCAGGGCGAATCGATATGCCCGCCCCTAATCAAACGCGCCACGTGCTGTCGCTTCGCCGCGAATCCCGCAGCGGAACAAGGTCTGTAACTCACTTCGGCTGCTGGCTCGATTTGCTTGATGCGCACGGTAAACTGCCCACACGGCGCGGTTAGGTCTGCAGCCCGAAAGTGATTTGCAGCTCGGCTGCCGGGTCGCGCTTTCGTGCGGGGCAGGTGCGCGCATGTCAACCAAGTCACCTAAGACCAGCGTCCAGTTTACGGCGGTGGCGACCCTGACGCGACCTCCGCACTCGACGACAGCGCGCCGCTCGGATTAAGCGTTTTACAGAAAAACAGCTATGCGTGCGTGAATGGATCAATTTCGGGCAGATCGCAGAATGGTGCTCAGGCGGAAGGTCAATCCATCGTCCCCGACGAGGTGCGAGGGCTGCTACATTTGACACGTTGGCAGCGGATTTCGCTTGGCCGGTGAGTTCGATGAGAACGGCCGTTCGCGCGTGCTTTTCCTTAACCCTGCAACCACAAAAGCTCGAATGACGCGTAAATGGTTACAGGACGCGATCACAATTACGGCGGCAAATTCACGACCGTTCATACTTGGCACATTGTTGGATACCTCGGCGCTTGTTTGAGCGTGCTTGCAGCATCGCCTGCCGGAATCACTAAAGGCATTTCAGCCAAAAGCAGACTTTAAAAGGCTAAAAGACCCGGCTACGCGTCAGCCGCAACTGAGCGAGCTCGATGTGCATTGCATGAAATTGCCCGGGCAGCGAAGTCCCAAAGCCGCAGCACTTCCGAACAAGCATTTGGTAGGCAAGGTCAATAAGTTGTTGGAGGCACGTAAAGAGCCTGCTCTGGGGAGCGCACGATCTGACGCAGCTGGCAGGAAATAGTCCCAGGACAAATAGGACAGCGGTGCTTTTGTCCCCGATGTCCCACACGACCTCCTAGCGCATATCGTATAGCCCTCCGTGTAATGGCATGGAGACGCGCTATGGCTGCTACGACTGCAAAACCTACTGACTGATCCTGTTCCAGTAACTGTGCGTTTCGACGGAGCGCTGCTGCAACAGCTCCAAGAGTTCGGCAAAACGCTCGCTCCGGTCAGTGAACGCGAAATCAATCGGCTTCGCGTGTCCTAGCGCGCAAGGCTGACCAGTCCCCCGCGACGTGATCGGTGGCCCGCAAAGCGCGGGGCCCGGCACCGCAGCGGCGGCAGCCGAGGCCCAGCAGACCGATACGCTTGCGCAGCGTATCGGCCGGCAAGCTAACCCATCACCCGGCCTATTTTATTGCTCGCGGTCTATGCCGGCAACCAATGCTCCGTCAGGCTCTCGCACAGTTGCGTCAGGAGCATTCGATCGCGACGACCGCAGCGTCGAGACATTCCTGACGCAGAGCGCAGCTCCCCGATCTGTTCGGAGGCGAGCGATGACGCGCGCCGGACGCCCGCCAACCGCCGACCGCCGAGACCTTCCAGCTTACAGTCGCTGGTCTCTGCGTCGAGCTATTTCGTGCCGACCACGAAGTGCCGCCGACGAACGTCGTGTCTCGGTGCGCCACGATCAAGATTGTCTACGAGGTCACGAGCGACATCCCCTGATGGCCGCCAATGGCGACCGCCTCAAAGCGATGTTCTTTTTGGGCCGTTGTGTGCCGCGCCAACGGCCTCACGCTTTGGCGAGCGTTCAGCTTGCTTCGAGTCCGACACGCTGCCACGGACTTGCAATTTTTACGATAGGCAGTAACGACCGAACCTGAAGGATGAGCCTGATGACACGAGATGAAATCTTTCCGAGCAAATACCTGAAGGCAGCCGACCTGCAAACCGCACGTCCTCGCAATTCAGAGAGCCTGTGCGAAATCCTCAAAAGCTTGACGGTGCAAGAGGCGCAAAATCGTTCTTTACTTCAAGAAAGCGACAAGTCGCTGCCGCTGAACGCACGAACTTCGACGCCGTTTGCGCCACCAGTTGTTTTTGACACGGAAGATTGGCCGACAGCGAGTCGAGCTGTATCCAGCCGAAGACGACTATGGGAGGAAACAGTGGACTGCATCCGCATCCGTCCACCTTCCGCTTCCCGCCAGCAATACGTAACTGAACGAAGTACAA
>ERZ1370068.6856-contig-5812_pt1 | contig 33345 bp, 59 predicted proteins | sample MGYA00561227_ERZ1370068 | MGnify/ENA primary metagenome ERZ1370068 (study PRJEB38410, sample SAMEA6850437) | metagenome | study: Metagenomic assessment of the ecological functions of the soil: analysis of the soil microbiota associated with the...
TTGTGCTGGTCGGTTGTGTGCTGCGCCTCCACCGAACCGGGGAACGCAAAGCCTGAATGCGCGATCTCTTGATTGGTGGCGACCATCCTGTCTCTGACCGCTGCGCCGGTTTCGCCAGGCCGAGGCCGCGCCGGCTAAAGGCACGGCCAGGTGCCGAGAAGGTGTCGCGCCCGCCCGGAGTCCCAAAAAGCGGCAACGTTACCACCCTCGTCGCCGAACGACACGGCGATAACTTCAGCAGTCCGAACCGCCGGGCGGACCGAAGACTGTCGAAGTCGAAGACCACATCGGGCAGCCCCAAGAGAATTATCAACCACGGCGACGGCTCAGCGCCGCCAATCGCGGGCAGGCAGAGAAGAAATCTCACTGCGCCAACCACCAGCGACGACGACCGCATCGACAACAACCCTCATCTGCGAGCACCGGAACGCGACTACGACACGACACGACAACCACCACACGGCTCAATCCCATCGCTCAGAAGATCAGAGTCCACCAGGCCACAATTCAAGGTCAGTTCCGTTGCTGCCACAGGCGTAAACCCGCGAACAGGCTTCGAAGGGCTTCAGGAGCCAGGACGCGGATTGTCATCGCTTGCTTTTGTGTCGCAGAATCTCGGCATTCCGTTCGCCACTTTGAAAACCGCGATGACCGGCATTCGCCCGATCCGCGCTACCGCCGATCGGAAACCAGCCGGTGGCGACGACTGGCAGGACGACCACCGTCACGGCAACTAAGTTTTCCGTTGATGAAACCTGCCCAAACAGTCAAGCTGCGCTGAATGCAGACGCCGCGAGAACGCGCGACGACGCGGGCGACGACGGATCTCAGCAAAAACCATCAACGCTTCAGTCGTCAGCGCCGTATCGTTGATCCCTGGTGTGCGCGTCCACCGCGCATGCACAGGGCGACGCTGTACAGGCGCGGAGAACTTAGCAAAGAAAAACGGCAGCGAACGCCAGTCGCAACGAACTCAAGCTGGAGCGCCGTCGCCCTGTTCAGGATCGACGGTGCAGCTCGCTCGCATGGTGTGGACGCGCCAGCCACCCAGCGGCGCAGGGGATGGTGTCGCTCGCTCTCGACGTATGCGCTGGAGCAGCGGCGGCGATCAGCACCCGAAGTTGACGTTCAGTTGTGGACGCGACGTCGGTGTTCAGCGCGATCAGATAATCGGCGAAACGCGCCACACGAAATCGTCAGGCGGCTGCCGATCCCAGCGCAGTCAGCGAGTCGGCACCAGCTTCTTCACGAGATCGTAGTCTATCTGGCTTTATCAACAACCATTTATTCAGGAAGCACACTGCCGTCCGCCGACGTTACGAGTGCTTGCCGAAGTGGTCGCGGCCGCAGGCTAACTGGCGAGGGGCGGGTGCGCGGGAGCCTGCCGGTAAGCGCGGAGATATCAGGAAGCAGTTCGATTCTGACTATGCGAGCGGCGGCGGTTATTTTCGCCAGCCATCTGTTTCAATTAGCACTACGGGGTCACCTGGCGCGGGCATCGTCAAAGAGTGTTGTCAGGTGGCGGCTTCAGTCGCGTACCTAGCGCCGCTCGGATTTCTGACGTACTGATGTCCGAGCGCGATCGCAAGGAAGCTCTCTCGGTTAGTGTCGCTCCCGTGCATCAAACATCACGGTATTTGTGGTTGGACGAGACGACCCCACATTGCGGTCGGAAACAGCACCAGCATCGCTTATCGGGCGGCGCATCGTTTTCGTTCGCGACTTCTTGAAATGAGAGAAAGTAGTTCGAGCGACAAGCGACGAAGCGATACGCGAAACTTCGTCCTGTAAGATTCGCCCGTGTCGAACACGCGCGGACGGGTGCTGGCGTTCCCTTTTTTTTTTTCGCAGTCACCTGCCTCGATCGGATCTGCATCTCCGCCGCGGCGCCGGCAATCATGGAACGGCTCACGCCACGGACGCCCACGAATTTGAGCGTCGTCTTCAACACCGTTCACGCTCGCCTATTATGTTGGGGTTCGCTCGGCGGGCTGGCTGGGCGGCGTCAGAGTCCGCACCCCAGTGTCCCCACGCCAGGATTGTCTGGTGGTCGGCATTCTGTCTGTTAAGCCAGCGCAGCGCAACCAGTTGCCGGTCGCTGAAGATCATTAAACTTCTGTTTGGCGCGGGCGAGGGCCGGGCGTTCCCAGATGTTGCGAGTTTCTGCCGCGAACCAGCGTCATTTATGACGCCAGACCAATAGCGTCACTGTTTCTCAACTCACGCTGATCTCGACGGTTATATGTAAAAACCTGATCACTGTGATTGCTGCTGATCGCTGCGCTGGGGCTGGCGCGCCAACTTCGTTGCCTTCGATTTTTCCGGTGCCGTTTGGGCGGCTGCGTGGTGGACGTGAAATATACGCCGGCCCTGGAAAGACCCACGCAACGTGACGATCGAAGGGCAATCGTGGATTCGGCGGGACCAGTCGCCGCCGCCGAATCCGGGCGACACCATGGCGCGCGCTGTTGGGCGGCAGAAATCTCTGTCTGTGCGATGTATTTCGCATTCGGATACAACCTGTACTTTTACTTCACCTGACTGCCGACTTGCCTGATTAAAGAGTTGGGGATTTGCATTCAGCGGCGAGGCTGTTTGCCGCGCTGCCGTTTCACACCTTTGCCGGTCTTTGCCGATCTTGGTGGCGTGCTCGCCCCGATCAACAATGCCACGAGCCCAGCCTCAATGCAGGGCGCTGTTATCATCCAGGCGGCGTCGTTCGCGTGCGGCGCGGCATTTCTGCTGGCATCAACGACCACTGCGCCAGTCGCAAAAAGCGGTGCTGATCGCATGCGCGCTGGCATCCACCTGGATCTCGCTTTTAGGTGCGTGTTGGGCCGTTCCAATCGATATCGCTGCCATCCGCCGGGTAATCACCGGCTGCATGTTACGCTCGGCGCCTCGGGGGCCTGGTCGGTCCACCGCTGGTCGTCAGTTATGCCGTCAGGAACTCAGCTCGTGAACACTACCATTTTATAACCGCAACGTGTATGGGTTGGCGCGCGATGATGTGGCTGGTTATCAATCCAGCTACAGAAATTACGACGAGCAATTCGCTTCTTCGTCTGCCTGTTCAAACGCATAGGCCAGTTCGATGAGCCGCGGCTCGCTGCGCGCATTGCCGGCGAAGCTCACGCCCATCGGTGCCAGGCTTGGCGTCGAATCCGGCCGGGAACGGCGGCGTCGGCGAGTTCGTAGCACAGCGCGCACGGACGATTACGGTCGGATAACCGGGCTTCGCCGCAATCGCCGCGCCGCCGGCGCCGGGAACAGAATCGCGTCGAAGCCGCTCGGCCTTCATCACCTCGTCGATGCCGTGCGTTCCGCCGAGGCCGGATGTCTTTCGCGCGGTCGGCGTCGTAGCGCGCGCGATCGGCGTTCGACGTCCATCTCGTCGGAGACGTCGAGCTTGCGACTGGCCGTAGCTGATCGCGCCCGGCCTTCTGGTGCGCGTCGTTCCATCGCGATCAGCTCGGCTGAGCGTCTTCACCGGCGCCGCCGGCCCGAGGCGATTTCAGCCAGGCGTTGAAGTCGCGCTTCATGCCGGCTATGCAGAATCGATCGAGCAGTCTTCGTCCTTGCCGCGCGCCTTCGTTGGCGCCAGAACAGGTGTTCGACAGGCATCGAGGTTGTTCTTGGGATCCGGGTCGACGACGCTCGGGGATGTTCGCTGGATCGACGACGACCGCGCCTCGCTTCTTCAGGCACGCGATCGCCTCGTCCATCGCCTGCTTCCTGATCGTCGTTCAATCCGCCGCGACTGCCGCCGGTGCTGACTCGGCGGCGGTGACACTGCGTCGTAGTAAGAACGCGCGCGGAATGCCGATGCGCGCGCCCTTCAGACCGTCGCGGTTCGAGGAACTTCGTGTAGTCGCGGTCCGGCGGCGGCGTGCAGGTGCGCGTCGCCGGATCGTTCGGGATCGGGCGCCGCGCTTTCGAGCGCGCCGAGCATGATCGCGACGTCGCTCACGCTCCTCGCCATCGGTCCGGGCGTGTCCTGATCGGCGGTGATCGGAATCACGCCGTAGCGGCTGATCCGGCCGACCGTCGGCTTGATGCCGGCCAGCATGTTCTGATTCGACGGGCTCAGGACCGAGCCGGACGTTTCGGTGCCGACGTTGCCGGCCCAGAAGTTTGCCGACGGTGCCGATGCCCGAGCTCGATCCGCCGGTGCCGAGCGCCGGCCGGCCGTCGACACGGTCGCGTCGCGCGGATCGCGTGCGCGGGTCGTGCGGGTTGTAGCCGTAGCCCGCCGACCGCGTTGTAGTTGCCGGGCATCGGCGTCGGCGCGCCGGCTACCCAGTTGGCGAGCTCGGTCATGCCGGTCTTCGCGATGATGATGGCGCCAGCGTCGCGCAGGTTTCTTCGTGAGCGTCGCCTCATGCGGCGGCATCACGCTTCTCGAACGCCAGCGCGCCGCCGGTCGTTCCGCATGTCGGTGGTGTGAATGTTGTCTTTCAGGGCGATCGGGATGCCGTGCAGCGGACCGCGGATCTTGCCCTGGGCCGCTCGCGATCGCGCTCGTCGGCGATCTCCAGCGCGCTTGGGATTCGACGGTGATCGCCGCGTGCAGCAGGTCCTCGTGGGTCGCAATCCGCATCAAGTGCCTGGGCGGACGATCTCCTTCGAAGTGACGCGCCGCGCTACCGGCACGGTTTTCATGCCGGGGATGGTCAGCTTCCGACGACGGTGAACGGCCGACTGCTGACTGAAGCAGTCGTCTTCCTGGTTTGCGCGCGCGCAAGCACCGACAGCGCAGAGGCTGATGGCGATGACAGTCGCAGCTGTTTCATGGCGCGCAAATTATATGCTCAGCCGAGAGCGAGACGACCAGAGAGACGGAGAGAACGGAGAAAGGCTCAACGCCGAGAAGCGGGGTCAACGAGCAGCGGAGAAGATACTTGGTTGTGAGACGTGTTCTCCGCGACTCCTTATTCTCCGTCCCTCCGCGTTGGATCTTTCTCTGTGACCTCCATGGACCTCAGACAAGCGTATTATCGATGAGGGATGTCCCCTGATCCGACCCTGCTGATGCTTTCGCTCATTCCGGGAGGGGATCGGCTTCGTGATGTTCGTCTGCTGGAAAAAAGCTCGGGCGATGGCCGCACCTCACCAGCCGGCCTGGCGTTTATCGTCTACCTGCTGCTCCGCCAACCGTTCCGTCACTGCTCGGCGTCGGCGCTGATCGGCGCGGCGTTCTGGCTCGCCATTCGCCAGGGCTGGTAGCCTGCGGTGACTGTCACGCGCCTTGCAGCGATTTTGATCGCGGGCCATGCTCCGGAGGCGGCCAGAAGCCGAGGCGCTTTGTTGAGACAACTGCGTCGCGCTGCGCCGTCTCCGGTCGCCCGGGTAGCGCTGCGAGGACGTTTCTATCCGATGGCCGGTCAGGGTTCGTAACCTGGCGCTGGAGTCCCTGATCTTCTCGCGCGCTCACGGCATCATCCGGCGAAGCCTGCCGGACGACGGTGCGTGCCGCGGTCGCAAAGCCTCAACGCGCCTCTGCCCCGATGACGAGGCGAGTGTAGAGCTTTCCCACCTACGCTCGATGACGCTCTTGCGAGCTACGGCGGGGCGCCGAGAAGCGCGCTCACGCGCAAACGGCAGCCAGCCGAGCGGAATCAGCCCGCTTCGCGGGACGGGCTGGCAACCTCGGCTCGCGCGCCGCTGCGCGCTGGCGTGTGCAGACGTGCTCTCGCGCAGGACCGCGTTGGAGCCGAGGGTCAACCAGCGAACGCACACAAAACACGCGGGTCGGCCACTCCTCGCGAAGGCCGACTTCGGCCTGAAGCCAAGGCGGTGACCGATCTCGCCGAACGCGTGTTTTGTTCCCGAGGCGACCGCGGGCCGGAGCGAGCATGCTCCGCGATCAACCGCTGCCGCGCTGAGACGCGCGTTAGTTCCTGCGACTTTCGGTGTTCGCAAAGCCAATAGGTATCGACGATAACCTCGCGGGCAGCGACCTGCCGAAACTCGCCGCCGACATCCATCAAATGCTGCAGTGAAATTCACTCGGCGAGCTTTACGGTCTCGACGCGTTCCTCTTCGGGCCAGTAGAGTTTCACCTAACCGAGGCTGTCCGAGCGCAAGGCACTCGATGGATCACAACTGCGGCACGGCGCGCCGGCGCACGGCATTCGCCACCACCGCTACGGCAAACAACGTAATCGTTGCGCCAATCCACGTAATCGGATCGGCAGCGCTGATCCCGTAGAGCGCGCCAGATACCGCCTTTGCCGCACCCGCCGGACAAAAACGCGCCGACCACGACGCCGACCGCGGTCAGACTCAGTCCCTGCTTCATCACCAGCCCCACCACCGTGCTGCGCTTCGCGCCGAGCGCCATCCGGATGCCGATCTCGCGAGTGCCGGCGCGCAACCGATACGCGATCACGCCGTAGCCCGACCGCGGCGAGAACCATCGCCACCACACCGACGCCGCTGACGCTGACCGCGCCGGCCTGCGCCGGCATCAGCGTCATGTCGACCTGCGAATCCATCGTCTGGTTGTCGAGCAGAACGGCGTTCGGTTCGAGGGCCATCAGCTCGCGGCGCATCGCCGGCGAGCAGCTCGCCGGCGTCGCCGCGCGTGCGCGCCATGATTGCTTCGCCAGCGGTCGGGTTCTGCGAGTACGGCGTAATGCATGTACGGCGTCGGCGCCTCGCCGACCGTGCTCACCTTGTAGTCGGCGCAAACGCCGACCACTTCGAGCTCGCGGACCGTCGAGCGATCGGTTGTGGAATACCTTGCCGAGCTGCGTTCTCATTCGGCCAGTAGCTTCGTCGCGAACGCTTCGTTGACGATGGCGACCCGCGGCGAATTCCTGGTGTCGGCCGCGCCGAAGTTGCGACCCTGCACGATGGGCACGCCGAGCGTTGCGAAAGTACTCCGGTGCGACTCGCGTGGCGTCGGTGACGAGCCCTTCAGATCGTCCGGGCTGGTGACGGCCGGGAATGAAAACGTTGTTGCGGTTGTAGTTGATCGAAAACGGTGTGCGTTCGGCGATTGCAGCGCCCTCGACGCCCGGGATGGCGCGAATCGCGCTCGAGCGCGCTGCTCGAACAACCGTTCGGCCCGCGCATCGTCGTAGCCGATCAAGTCCGAGTTCGGTCGAGATAATCGCGATGTGCCGCGGTTGAAAGCCGATACCAGATGGCCTGCGCCGCGATCAGGCTTCGCGTCAACAGTCCCGACGGCGATCCAGCAGAACCATCGTGACCGCGATCTGCGCAGCAACCAGGCCGTCGCGCAGCGTCCAGCGCCGCGACGCCGGCGGAAGCCGTGGTGTCGCCTTTCAACTCGTTCACCAGGTTTGGCCGCGTCGCCTTGAGCGCGGGCGCCAGTCCGGCGATGATCAGCAGCGACCAACGTCACGGCAATGGTGAACATCAGCACGCGTCCGTCGATTCGCAGTGCGAAGGCGACCGGAATCGGAATCGGCAGCAGTTCATCGACATCGCCAGCTGCGTCAGCGCCACGCCAGCGCAATGCCCGCGCCGCGCGCCAAGCAGGGCCATCACGCACGCTCTCGGTCAGCAGCTTGCGCGGTCAGACGGCGGCGGCTCGCGCCGATCGCGAGGCGGATGCCGATTTCCTTCTGACGACCCGAGGCGCGCGCCAGCAGCATGCTGGCGACGTTCGCGCACGGCGACCAGCAGTACCAGCCCGACCACCAGCATCAGGCCGAACGCAATCGGCAGCAGCGCGCCGGTCCGCATCGGGATGGATACTGAACGTTTTTGGTAGCGACCACCGGCCGATTTGTCGATCTTTGTTGGTCTGCGGGTAGGCGGTCATCCAGATTCTGCGCGATGACCTGTAAATCGGCTTGCGCCTGCGCGACGGTCACACCGTCCTTCAGACGTCCTTTCGAGAACATCCAGCGCGTGCCGCGGCGTTCGTTGCGCGGTTGCCGGTCGGCGAAGGCACGACGCTGATCGTTCCGCCGGGTTCGCGTCTTCGACGTACGACCATCGGCATCCACATCGCCGCGGATACCATCGGGACCATGCCGCTGTATGAGCGACTGGCGACGCCGACGATCGTGTACGGCTGTCCGTGAATCAGCATCGTCTGTCCGACGACGACGGGATTCGACCCGTAGTCGCGGCGTCCACGTTCCATGCGAGAGGACCACGGTGCGCGGTGCCCGCCGGTCTTGTCGTCGTCAGGCATCAGCGTCGCGGCCGATTTCGGCGCGGCATGCCGAGCATCTGAAAGAAATTCCCGGTAACGCACCTCGCCAAGCGCCATCCGCGACCGGTCGCCCGGCCGACACGGCGGCGATGATCATGCTGTGGCCAACCATGCCGCTGAACACGTGGTTTTGCGTTTTCAAATCGACGTAGTCGGGATACGAACTGGTGGCGTAGAGTATCGCCATCGGGCGCTGGTGGTGTAGACCTCGGCGAGACGATCGGGCCGGTCGACCGGCAGCGGCCGGAACAGTACGCGCGTCGACGATGGTGAAGAGTGCGGTATTGAAGCCGATGCCGATCGCCAACGAAAGAATGGCCACCGCTGTAAAGCCAGGACTTCGACGGAGCCAGCGAAGCGCGAACTTGACGTCGGCGAAGAGATGCTCGAGCGCTCGTACTCTTCGATAGGAGACGAACGGGTGCTCAAGCGAACGTTCCCGCTTTTGAACAGTTTCCGGGCGGTTTGGCTATAGCGCCATCCAGGCGGCGGTGGCTGCTGCCTTTTCTTCGCCCCGCCACGGGCTGCCGACCGTCGCTCGAACGCCGCCAGCGTTTGCGGATTTCAGCATCCGTGCGGCGCAGCGCTTCCGGGCGGCCTCCGCAAGATGCTTGTCGACGACGACGGAACAGGCGACGCCACGCGCGGCAGAAGCGCGCTCCGAGAACGGTTCGAGAACAAACGCGGCCCTCGCTGGCATGCGCGCGAATGTGCTGGTTCCCGACCTTGGCCGGCGGATCAATCACGCTGCCGACGACCAGGCTGGCGCGCGTAGCGCCAGGCGACGCTGCGAGCAGCGCCTTGATCGGTGGGCGGCCCGCCTTCTCGATCAATGCCGTCCGCTTCGCGATCTTCTTTTGATCTTCTTCGGCTTCGCCACGCGCCGAGTGGTACGACTGCCTGGTTTCTTTAGCCTCTGGATCGGACAGTTCGACAACGTGTCGTGCAACTGCCGTCGGCGACCCGGCGGGGCCGTCGACGACAACCCGCAATGGCGAAGCCTGATTTGACGCGGAAATCAATCGCTCGCGTGCGCTAGAGAGCTAACCCGTTCGCCTCATCCGGGCGAAGCGCATGGTTGGTGAACGCGTCGTAGGTCCCCTGGGTCTTCAACTGGCGCGCGATATCGCGGGTCAGCGCCAGGGGTTGCTCGATGCGGTCCCGATCCGACGCTGACGCGGGCGACGCCCAGTGCGTGCAGTTCAGCGATCGACGGCACACCTTTCGTCGCCAGAATGTTGATCGGCCCAATTCCCTGCACCAGCGCCCGGATGATGTCGGGGTCCTTGGCGTAAGGAACGAACGCACAATCGGCACCGGCCGCGAGGAAAGCCTTACCGCGCTGAATCGCCATTGCGAGGAGGCGTCCTTCCGGGGCCCGATTTGTCGCAGAACACGTCGGTGCGCGCGTTGATGACGATCTTCACGCCGGAGGTTTGCGCCGCTTTCGCGATTGTCGATATCTTGTCGCCTCTGCAACACCAACTCCTCGAGCTCCGGTCGCACCGGGAACGATGTCCTCGATGTTGATGCCGACGGCTCCGGCCGCAATCACTCTCAGGACGTTGTCCGCGACTGCGCTCGGCGTCACCCCATACGCATGCTCGATATCGGCGGTGACCGGCACCTTCACCGCGCGCGTAATGCGAGCGACGGCTTCAATCATTTCCGCGGCGGCACCGCACCACCGATCCACATAGCCGAGAGCATTGGCCACTCCGGCACTGGTCGTGGCGATCGCCGGAAAGCCTTCCGCCTCGAAAATCCGCGCTGATCGCGTCCCAGGCGTTGGGCAGGACGAGGATGTCGGGACCCTTATGGAGCGCCCGCAGGTGGTGCCGCCTTGTCAGTCACCGCCAAAAGTGTAGCCGGAAATCGGTGGCGTTTGCAGTTCTTGCCTGGTTGCTGCAAGCGCACGTTGCGGATTCTGCGGCACCAGGACAAACGCGATTCCGCGGGACGTTGATAACAGGCCGAAAATCGATTTACGCCGAGGATTCGGCTTGGCGCGCCCGTGCTAGTCGAAGCGAGCATGCGTATCAAAGTTTATGGCGGAACCGAATCGAGCCGCTGGCCACGCGATGTGTCCAGTCGTGTCGTCACGCGCGGATAACCCGCGGTCGAAAACTGGATGAAGAACTGGTGATCTGCAGCGAATCGCCAACCGCGCCGATTGTGATCACGTTCAAGGTGACGTCGTGTTCGGGTTACTTGGATGATCGGGTGCCGACCTATTTCGAGCTGATGCAGCAGGCGTGGGTCCTGCAACCGGCGACGAGCAAAGCGCGGCGCCGGCTTCGTTCGCGCCAGCGACCTGCGGGATCGCGATTTCGCCGCGTATCTCGCATCGCTGGAGACCGAAGAAGAATCCTGACCTGCGTCAGTTCTCGCGCAGCGCGACCCTCGCTTCGACATTCGTCGCGCGTCGGGCCGGCAGGTATGACGCCGCGAACGCCGACGCCAGCAGTACAGCCGGCACAAGGACGAAGGTAAGCGGATCGATCGCGGCGATGCCAAACAGCAGGCTTGATAACACGCGAGCGAGCGCGCTGCCGACGCCGCGAATCAAGCACGGCGCCGATCATCGCCAGCGTCATCCCCTGGACGACGATCATCCGGCGAACGTCGGCGCGTTGCGCCCCAAGCGCGATGCGAACACCGATTTCGCGAGTACGCTGGCTGACACCGTAGGACATCACGCCAGCATAGGCCCAATCGCCGCCAGCACCAGCGCGACGCCGGCAAACAGCGTGAGTAGCACCATGCTGAAGCGACGGCCAGCGAAGCGATTCCCCGATCCGATCCTCGATCGTCCTCACGTCAGCAATCGGTTGATCGGCATCCAGCTCGGCGATCTCGTGACGCACCAAAGTTGCCGCCGCGAGCGGATCGCCTATCGTCCGGACGACGACGTAAATCGGCCGGACCGTCCAGTTATCGAACAATGGTTGCTGTACGGCACGTACAGCTCGCGGCCGATCGCCGGCGTCGAGCGCCCGATGTTTGACGTTGCCGACGATGCCCACGATCTCGTACCCAGTGAGGCTCGGAGTTGCTGAATGTGATTCGGGCGCCAATCGCCGAGCCTGCCGGAAAGATGCTTATGCGCAAACGCCTCGTTGATCACGGCCACACGGGGAGCGCCCAGGGTGTCGCGCGTCGTAAATTCCTCGGCCGGTGCGGATCGGGATCTGCATCGCGGCAAAATAGCCGTCGCTGACAATCCGCAGCTGCTCTTCAGTGTGATCTTCGGGCCGGCGCGCACTTCGCGTCCTTCGATGTCGAACGATCGGCTCCCACCGTTGCCACTGAATGGCATCACGCATGAATCGTCGCGACACTTTGAACCACCGGACTGCGCTTTAGCGCAGCCGACAGGCCGTCGAAGAACCGATCGCCTTGCGCGAACGACGTGAATCGGGCCGGCGGCAGCGACAGCCGAAATGTCGCAGAAGGTTCTCCGCCGCAAAGCCGGGTTGAACTGTTTGCAGCCGGGCGAAGCTTGTGCACCAGCAGACCAGCGGCCGCGAGCAGAACAAACGAGAGCGCGACCTCGGCAACCACCAGAACATTGACTGGTGACGTTGGTCCGCTGAGCCTGGTGCGGACGCTACTGCCGGCCGATGCACGAATTGCGGGCACGATTCCGAAGATCAGACCCGTTCCGAGCGACAGCACCATCGTTGAACGGCAGGACGCGATAGTCGAGATTGAGTTCGTCGATGCGTGGAATACCGCTCCGGCGCAGCCGCCGACGATCGCTCGAGACCACAGGCGGCAAACACGATGCCGGCAATGCCGCCGAGAAGCGCGAGGATGGTGCTTTCCGTCAGCAACTGGCGAACCAACCTGCCGCGGGTTGCGCCAAGCGCAATGCGAAGCGCAATTTCCTGGGTTCGGGCCGCTGACCGGGCGAGCAGCAGGTTTGCAACGTTGGCACATGCAATCAAGCAGGACGAAGCCCACCGCGCCGAGCAACATCAGCAACGGCCGGTCGGTCGAACCGACAATTTCGTCTCGCCATGGCCGCAGCGTCACACCGAAGCCGTTGCGGTAATTGCCTGGATGTTCCCGCTTGGAAACCGGCGGCCACCGCGTTGAGGTCGCCTTGCGCCTGATCGATCGTGAGGCCCTTCTTGATCGATGCGAGAACCGTGTAGCCGTGCGAACCGCGGTTGTTGTCGCTCAGCGCGTCGGCGTCGAGCAGAATCGGTTTCCAGATTTCGGTCGTCGCATCAGGGAAATGAAACCCCGCGGCATGACGCCACGCCACCAGGAATGGCTTGCCGTCGACCGCAATGGTCCCGTCCAGCGATCGACGGATCCCGGTTGAATCGGCGGGTCCACAGGGAGTCGCTGAGCACAGCCACCTGGTCTCGTCGGGCCGCTCTTCGTCCGCCACCAACGTTCGGCAACCGCAGCCGACACGCCAATCAGCGGGAACAGCGACGCCGTCACGAGGGCGCCTTCAGGCCCGCTCCGGACTTCCATCGCCGGTCAGATTGAATCCGTCGGTATCGTAGGCAGCGATGTGGTCGAAGGCGTGGCTGCGATTGCGGTAGTCGACGTACTCACCTGCAGAGGCCGGAATCTCGTTCGCTCCTGGACGCTTCAGGTCGCCCCGAACGACGACCACGCGGCCGTCACGGTCGTAGGGCAACGGCCGCAGCACGACGGCGTTGACGATCGAGAAAATGGCGCTGTTGGCGCCAATCCGCAACGCCAACGTCAACACGATCACAATCGCGAAGATCGGACTCCGCCGCAGGCCGCGCAGCGATATGCTGAATGTCGGGTAACAGGTCAACGAGCCTCGAGGGCGCCGGCCGCAGTGTCGACAGTTCCTCGCCAGGTCATCATCGATCTCGCTCATCGCCTCGGCGCGCGCGTCGTCGTGCGAACGACCTTGAGCGCGCAGATCGCTGTACCGATCGTCGACGTGCTGGGCGATTTCTTCTTGTAGATCTTTCCAGCGAGCCATATCGGAGTCTAAAGTCGAAAGTCGCGAGTCACGAGTCACGAGTCACGAGTCACGAGTCACGAGTCACGAGTCGCGAGTCGCGAGTCGCGAGTCGCGAGTCGCGAGTCGAGGTCTGCGTTACTCCGCGCGCAAAGCGTCGATCGGGGCTGACGCGGGTCGCCCGAAGCGCCGGCAGCGTGCTGGCGACGAACGCAATACTCGCCAGCGCCGCGCCTCAGGACGACGAAGGTTGCTGGATCGCGCGGTGAAATCTGGTAGAGCATCGACTCAAGGACCCGGCTGCCGGCCATCGCGGCCGCGACACCGAGCCGAGGCCGATCGTCGTCAACAACATTCCCTGGCCGATCACCAGCCTCAGCACATTGCCGCGCGATGCGCCGAGCGCCATGCGGATGCCGATTTCCGCGTTCGCTGCGTTACGATGCATGACGACACCGCCGTAGTGCATCGACCGCCAGCGTCAGCGCCAGGGGCGCCAAAGCCGGACAGCAAAACCACGCTCAGCCGCTGCTGTTCGCTTTCCTGTTCGCGAGTACCGCTGCATCGTTTGAACGTTGCAGAGTGGGAATGTCGCGGTCGACCGCGGGCAAGCTCGCGCCGGATTGCCGTCGCGAGCGATTCCTGCTGGCAACGACGTTCGCGCGACCAGCGCCATCGACGGTCGTCGCTGCAGCATGTAGCCCGGCATCTGTTCGTACGGCACGTACAGCTGCACAAACGGCGGTTCGTTGGCAACGCCGTAATGGCGGAACGTGCCGGACGACGCCGATCACCTCGCGCCACGCCGGTTCCATGTGAGGACCATGCCCGCCGTTGAATTCGAACGCAATCCGCTTCCCAATCGGATTGGCGCCGTGAAGCACCTTCGCGACCAGCGATTCGTCGACAATCGCGACTCTGCTGCTGCTGGTGTTGTCGCGCTCAGTGAAGTCGCGGCCGTCCAGCATCTGAATACCCATCGCCGTGAAATAACCGCTGCTGGCCGTTTGAAATAACGTCGTATTGGCCGGGCCGTTCCGATGTCGGCATCGCGTCGCCTTCGGCGATCACCCGCGCTTCGGAACCGCTGCCTTCGAGCGGAACCGCGCTGTTCAACCCGGCTGCCTCCACGCCGCTGATGGAACTGATGCGGCGCAACAGTTCGCGATGAAACGCCGTCCACTGCGCGAGCTCCGGGTAGCGGCGTTCGGGTAGCGTCAGCCGGGCAGTGACGACGTGTTCGGGATCGAAGCCGAGGTCGACGGACATCAGGCGACTGAAGCTGCGGACCATCAACCCGGCGCCGACGAGCAACATCAGCGCCATCGCCACTTCCGCCACAACCAGCATCGAGCGCACCTGCTGCCGCGCCGGCCGGTTCCCCGGCTCGAATCCTTGATCGTCGACACCAGATCCGCTGCCGACGAGCGAATCGCCAGCGCATCAGCCCGAACAACAGGCCAGTGGCGATGGAGATGACCGCCGTGAACGCGAGGACTCGCCCATCGACCGCAATCAAGTCGATGCGAGGCACCGGTGGCGGGCTGGGACGCAACGAACAATTTCACCGCCCAGATCACCAGGCCTGCGCCGACGACGCCTCCAGCCCCGGCGAGGATGACGCTCTCCGACCAGCAACTGTTGCAGAATTCGCTGACGGCCTGCGCCGAGCGCAGCGCGGATGGCGATTTCGCGATGGCGGGCCTCGGCCTTCGACAGCATCAGGTTCGCGGGTTCACGCGCATGCAATCAAGCAGCACGACGATCACGGCGCCCAGCAAGGCAATCAACGCCGGCCTGATGTTGCTGACCAGGCTCTCGTAGTACGGAAGGATTGACACGCGAGTGTTCTTGTTCGACGAGGGATACTGCGTCGCCAGTCGCTGCGCAATTGTGTCCATCTCCGCGTCAACTTGCGCGACGCTCAGTCCCGGCTTCATTCGCCCAATCGCCGTCAACCCGGGATGGGCACCGCGCAGTGGAAAGCTTTGGACGAACAGTCAAGAGGCAACCAACATCGGTTAGACGCGACGGATATCGCATGCCGGCGGGCATGACGCCGACCACGGTGTGGACATCGCCGTTCAACGCGATCGTCCGTCCGACCAGACTTGGCTCGGAATTGAAATGGCTGCGCCACAGTCGTTCGCTGATCACGACGACGCGATCGGTTCCAGGCTGGTCTTCACGCGGCTACGAATCTACGACCCGCAAGCGGCGCAATCCCCATCGTCGTAAACAGGTCCGACGAGGCGAGCGATGCATTCAGGCGTTCGGCATCGCCGCTGCCGGTCAGGTTCACGTTCATCGGCCGGAACACCGCGAAGTGCTCGAACACGCGATTCTCCGCGCGCCAATCGACGAAGTCCGGCCAGGATACCGAAATCACATTGAAGCCGGCTGCCGCGATCGAGCGTTCGCGAACAACGACGAGGCGGGCGACATCAGGGTATGGCAGCGGACGCAACAACACGCCGTCGAGCACGCTGAAGATCGCGGTGGTGGCGCCAATGCCGAGCGCGAGCGTGACGACGACGATCGAGGTGAAGGCGGCGTCTTTGGTTAACGATCGCAGGGCGTAGCGGGCATCCTGCCAAATCGAGGCCGATCATCGTCATCGCTCCGTGATGTTCGACCAGCGGGGCCGGTCTCGCCACCGCGTCGAGGTTCTCGTGTGAGATGTTTGATTTGGCGAGAAGCGTCGCGCCGCGCCGCCAGCGTCTGAAAGTCCACGCGCCCGCAGCTCGGCATAACGGTCCTCGAGGTGCTGCGCAATTTCTTCTTCGATCTCATCCCAGTTCGGCATGCCGATTCACGATGAACGCAGAGTTCGCCAAGGTCGCAGAGGATCCGAGTGAAATTCAGACTCGGCGATCTCGGCGGGCTCGGCGTTCTTCTTCCTTCTAGTCTTTTCACACGGTTTCCGTGATTCGGTTGATCGCTTCGACGAATTCCCGCCACGTGTCGCGCTGCGAGGCAGCACGTTGGCCCCGGTCTGGGTCAGCCGGTAATAGCGACTGGCGCCGCTGGCCGGCCTTTTCCACCCAGCGGCCGAGAATCCAGCCGCGTTTTTCGAGGCGATAGAGCAGCGGATACAAGGAGGCGACGCGGAACGTGATGGTCCCACCGGATCGCGCTTCGATTAACTTGCTCAACTCGTAGCCGTGGCGCGGCTGGGCTTCGAGGAGCAGGAGAGAATCAGCAGCTCGGCACTGCCCTTCTTCAGCTCGCGATCGAGCATCGCCGACTTGATATACGTCATAGCGACATATTGCTTGAAACGCATAAGACGGAGCAAGGGGTCAAAAGGTTGCATCGGGTTCAACCCCCAAGTTCAAACCGCAAAGTTCGCAAAGTTCGCAAAGACAACCTGTTGACTCAGTTTCCAAAGTCGTTAACATCCGGCCACGTTCGGCCGTCTTGACTGGTAGCGGACCGAAATGGCCCATGCTGTCGAACTTAGCTGCCCGTTCGCGATGCTGACGGTAGCCCGCCACAGCGATGCCGAATCCATCGCCGCCGATGTGAAGGCGGTCGCGGGCGGCGATCGCGAGGCCTTTACGCGCGTCTACGCGGCATGGGCGGATGGTCCGGGCCGTATTGCTCAGGCGAGTGCCGCGGCGCGACGCTGATGATTTGCTCCAGGATGTGTTCGTCACCGCCTATCTGCGCATTGGCGAATTGCGCGAGCCGAGCCGCGTTCGAGGCTGGATCGCCACCATCGCACGCAATCGCGCGACGGATCATTTACGGCGGTCGCGGGAGATGCACGATCAGCTGCCGCCCGGAACTGCCAGGCGGCGACGCCGTCGAGGCCGACACCTTTGATCGTGCTCGACGCGATTCGAAAGCTGCCGGACGCGTATCGCGACACGCTGTTGATGCGTCTGGTCGAGGGCATGAGCGGCGCCGAGATTGCCGACCGCAGCGGGCTCTCCGCTGGATCGGTGCGCGTCAACCTGCACCGCGGAATGAAGTTGTTGCGAGAGAAGCTAGGATGGCACGCCGATGAGTGACGACTACCTCTGGGACGGCGGCGAATCGCCAGGTCCTGACGAGTCGGGATGTCGTAAAGCTCGAGCAGATGCTGGTCCAGCTCCGCACGCTCCCTGCCGCAGCACCCGACCTGAATCGGCTGACGCGGTTGCGCTCTTCGCATGCAGCCGACCCAATCGCTACTCATTTTTCCTACGCTACACGTTCGGTTCTGGGCGCCGGCGCTGGCGATGGCCGCGGCGATCGCTCTGATGATTGCCGGGACGTATCGCACCCGCACGATCCAGCGATTCCGGTCCGACGTGGGAGGTGGAGCAGATGGACGGCCAGCCACGCATCGAGAGCGCCTCGCAATCAGCGCGTCTCGAGGGAATCGGGCGCCTCGCGGTTGGACAGACGCTCGCCACCGACCACAGGTCGCGCGCGCGTCTCGACGTCAGCTTACGATCGGACAAGTCACGGTTGATCCCGAACACGCGCGTTCGTCTGGTGTCGACGCGCGAAGGCCGCCACGAACTGGCGCTGGCGCACGGGACGCTGCACGCGTTCATCGCGGCGCCTCCCGGCCAGTTCGTCGTCAACACTCCGTCGTCGACGGCGATCGACCTTGGCTGCGTTTACACGCTGCACATCGACGAGGACGGCTCCGGGCTGCTCAGCGTGGCGGCCGGCTGGGTCGCGTTCGAGCTAAAGGCCGCGAGTCGTTCGTGCCGGCGCGCGCTTCGTCTCGAACCGATCGGGAGCTGGGGCCAGGCACGCCGCGGTACGACGATACCGACGAAGCGCTTCAGCGCGCGCTCGAGCGATTCGACTACGACCGCAGTCGCAGCGGCGAGAAGCGCAGGACTCGCTTACGTGCTCGAGCATGCGCGATCGAACGATGCGATGACCCTGTGGCATTTGATCGCGCGCACCGACGAAACCGAGCGTGATGTTGTGATCGACGCGCTGGAGAAGCGCTCGCCGATGCCGCTCGGCGTCACGCGCGACGCGGTGATGAACTTGAACCGCGCCGCGCTCGATTTATGGTGGGATTCCTGGGCCTCCAGGACGCCTCGTGGTGGAGGAAGTGGAAAGGGCTGTATCCCGCGAAACCGTAATTGATTACCGCAGCGCTGCCCTCTGCCTCAGTTTTCAACGGCGTCCATTCCTTCATCAAATCGTTCAGACGCTCGTATGCGCTCGCTCCCACTTTTTGATCGGCCTGGCCGATTTCGCGTCCGACGTTCGACAGCTGATCGATGAACATCTGATCCTCGTAGCGGACCGGATCTTCGTCGTCAGTTTTGCCCAGACCGCTCTGCGAGCTTCGCCTGGTCGCCGCGCTTCGCCGTCAATCGCCTGTCGCACCCGTTGTTGAACGCTGCCGGGCTTCGGCCAGCAGGTCGCGGACTTTCAGCGCGAACTTGGTCTGCTCGGCGAGATCGGCAACGGTGACGCCGTCTTTCGCCACGCGTGGATCGATCTTGACGCTGAACGACTCGGTCTTCGGTCTGGCCGCCCGAGGTCAGGCGCGCTCGATACGCACCGGGCGCAGCCATCGGACCCTGCCCGCCAAAGCCGCCGCCTTCCATGTCGCCGCCGCTGCTGGCCGGCCCGCCGGCGTAGCGCAGGTCCCACACGAAACGATTCATCCCGATTTTGGTCGGCAGCGCCGACGGTAATCCGCTGCCGCGACGTCCGCCGCCACGGCCACCAGTTGCGGCCGCTGGTGCGGCGTTCGTATAGGTGCGCACAACCGCTCCTGCCGCATCGAGAATCTCGAGCTTGAGATCCGACGGCTGCGACGCCAGGAAATAATCGATGCGTGCGCCCACCGGCGGATACTCCGGTAAATCCGGGCGTCCCGCCGATGCGACATAGCGCGTCCGATAGGTCGGCGCCGGCGTGAACAGGAAACATGGCGGACGAGTCGAACGGCTTGATCACCGGCTTCACGCTGGCAGGCAACGTCGCAGCAGGCTTCGCGGTTGGTGTTGGGGCTGGCGCTGGCGTTTGCATCGAGACCTGCAGCACGTCGCTCGTGCCCTACCCGGCCCGACCTGGCCTGCCTCGCGCAGCAACCGCCGGATTGGTGGTCGGCCGGGCACGAGGTTTGGTCACGCTCGCCGCGATCTGGCGCAGCGGCGCGACGTTGTCCATGATCCAGAACGATCGCCCCATCGTCGACGCCAACAGATCGCCGTGGTGAACTTTGAGATCGGTGACGGGAGTGGCCGGAAGATTCTGCTGTAAAGACTGCCAGTGCGCGCCCTGATCGAACGACACGTACGCGCCTTCGAGTGTCCCGGCGTAGAGCAGTCCTTCTTGTTCTGGATCCTCACGAACGATGTGCATCGGTTGATCGGCCGGGATGCCGTTGGTTCCATCGGTAAGCAGCTTCCAGTGCTCGCCGTAAGTCGTTCGTCATGTAGAGTACGGTTTGAAATCGTTCAGGTACATCCGATACACCGAGACGTAGGCCGAGCCGCGACGATGCGGTGAATCCTCGATCGTGTGAACCCGGCCGCCCGGCGGCAGCTCCTTCGGCGTCACGTTCTTCCACGTTTTGCCGTTGTCCTTGGTCACCCACACCGGGCCGTCGTTCGAACCAGTCCAGAAGACGTTCGCATCCAGACGACGAAGCCCGCATCGAGTACAGCGCCGCGTAGACCTCTTCACCGGTCATGTCGCGCGTGATCGGCTCGCCGGAAATGACCTGGCCTTCCGCCCCGTTCGCGGTGACATCCGGACTGAATCGCGTCCAGTGCACGCCGCCGTCAATGGTCTTATGCACGTGCTCGCGAGCCGTGGTAGACGATGTTCGGATTGAGCGGCGAGATTTCGATCGGCGCCTGGCGCACGAATCGGTAGCGCTGCTCCTGCGGAAGCTTGCCGTAACGCTGTTGCGGATAGATCCAGTAGTGCTGCTCCTGTCCGGTCTCGGTGTTGCAGCGTCCGAATTCGCCCTTGCAGTCGCCGTAGATGATCTTGCCGCTCGGCATCAGTGCGAATCTGTCCGCTTTCACAGCCGGACGCTTGCCCCCAGGTCTGCGTCGGATCGTCGGACGGCCACGAATACGGCGGCACGTTGGCCACAACCACTGTGCTGTTGTCTTGTTGCGGCGCGACCATCCGGTACGGAAACTGTTCATCGGCGTCGAGCATGTAGAGCTCGGCGGTCGGCTGATTCATCTGCGTTGACCAGCTGCGCCCGTTGTCGGCCGTGATATTGGCGCCGCCGTCGTTCGTCTCGATGAAGATCTTCGGATTGTCGGGATTGATCCACATCACGTGGTTGTCGCCGTGCGGTGTGTTGCACGTTGACGAACGTCTTGCCGCCGTCAGTGGATCGGTGGAACGACAACTCGGTGACGTAGACCTCGTTCTCGTCCTTCGGGTTGGCGTAGACCTTGTTGAAGTAGAACGGACGCGCGCGCAATGCCTGGCTGCTGTTGACCAGCGTCCAGGTGGCGCCGCTGTCGTTCGGTGCGATACAGGCCGCCTTTCGCGCCTTTCGCTTCAACCTGCGCGTAGACGACCTTCGGATTCGACTGCGCGATGTCGACCCAGACTTTGCCGATCAGATCGTCGGGGAAGCCGTTCGCACACACGCGTCCAGTCGATCGCCGCCGTCGGTGCTCTTGTAGACACCGCCTTCCGCTGCCGGTCCGCCGCTGATGATCGTCCACGGACGCGCGCTGCGCCGCGCCATGCGCCGGCATACAGTCTCGTTGGGATTCTGCCAGTTGATTGCGACCGACACGACGCCGGTTTGATCGTTGATGAACAGCACCTTTCTGCCAGGTCTTGCCGCCGTCCTTCGTCCGGTAAACACCGCGGTCCGGTCCCCAGCCAAACGGCTGGCCGATGGCCGCAACGTAGGCGATGTCGGGATTCTTCGGATGAATTTTCAGCTGGCCGATCTGTCCCGACCTCGCGCAGGCCGACGTGCTGCCAGGTCCGACCGGCGTCGGTCGACTTGTAAACGCCGCGACCGACGATGACGTTCGAGCGGATCGCCTCGCTGCCGGTGCCGACGTAGATCACATTCGGATTCGAATCGGCGACGTCGATCGCGCCAATTGATCCGGTGGCAAGCTGGCCGTCGGTGATCGGCACCCAGGTGATGCCGTAGTTCTCGGTCTTCCACACGCCGCCGCCGGTCGCGCCCATATAGAAGACGTTGGGCTGCGTGCCGCACACCGGCCGCAGCCGTCGAACGGCCGCCGCGGTGCGGTCCAACTCGAGCGCCAGCGCATGTCCTGATACGGTTTTCAGGTCGACGATGGTATTTGCGCCGGTTTGCGCGATCACCGTCGCACGCTCGGTTCGCGCGAAGGTGACGAGCGTGAATGCCGCAACGCTGAGTAGGAGGAGTTTTCGCATAAGAGGGCCTTCTTCAGGGCGATTTTACTACTAGGTTACGGAATGACGGAGATGACGGAGACAACGGAAGAGCGACAAGAACGCAGAGTTCTGCCAGGACGCAAAGTTAATACTCAGTTGCAATCAGCCAGCCAGCGATCAAACGCAAAGTTCGCGAAGTTCGCAAAGAATAAACCTCCGTTGCGGTCAGTCAGCCAGTTCGAGGGTCGACTTTCCGCCATACGGCGCGAACGGTTGGCCGCCGAGTGCCACGATCTCGACCGACAGCTGGTCCCGTCGACGCGGACGACGACAAAGTGATGCGGATTCTCTGCCTGGGCTGGTCCCGGTCGCATGATGTGATCGACGCGGATTTTTGCGCTGCGCCGGCCGTTAGATAGGTAATCAGATCAGGCTCGCTGCTCATAGGTGTAGATCGGAGCGCCGCCGCCGCCGGTCACGATGCTGTCGAGCCGGTAGGTCGTTCCATCAGGATCGGTGTAGTGCTCAACAAAATGATCGAGAAGGTGATCGTGCCCGGTGATCAGCAAGCGGACGATGGTGCTTGCGAAACAGCGGCATGTAGACATTCCTGATCACTGCCGTCGCCGGTTCGACCATATCGCCGCCATGCGGTCCGGAGGAGAACGGCGGGTGATGAAAGACGGCAACGATGTTGACGTAACGCCGGCAGGTCCAGCTGTTCCAGCTGATTCGTGACCCATGTCAACTGCAACGGATCGTTCGCGATGTTGGAATCGATCATCAAGAAAAACGCGTTCCCGTAGCCAAACGAATACGTCGGATAGCGCGGCGAGACGCCGCGGCGATCCCTCCGGCGGCATCAGCTTCGACATTGCGGCCAACGCGTTGTGCAGCTCCCTGCGCGCGCGGCGCGATCGCCCACCGGCATACCGGTTACGTCGTGATTCCCGACCGCAAAAGCACGGCAGGTTCGCCTTCGACAATTTCTCGATGATCGGTGAAAAGCTGACGTTCCACATCGTGCCGTCGATGCCGCGCAGCACCGCGTCGCCCGATTGAACGATGAAACGCACCGGAAACGGCGTCGCCGACAGCGCCTTGGCCTTCACGATCATTTCTTCGACGAGTCTGCTTGTGCTGCGGGTGGATAATCACGCCGTCGCCCGGAACACCAGGAGCCGCGCCGCTACGTGTGTCGCCGTAGGCTATGAATGAGAATCGGGTGATGCCTCGCCGAGTCGTTTTCGCGCTGGTAACGGCTTCTGATGGCGGCCCAATTGGCTTTACTGTAACCAGCACGGCGCGGAGCGGCGCCGGCGGCTGGGCGCCTGGTTGTGTCGGCAGCGGACCAGGAGGGGGAACCGGTTGCTGTGGAACTGGTTGCTGCGCCGCCACTATGCCGCCAGCCAGCAGCAGCGTCGAAAACACGAGCTTGTTCATGAGGCGCACATGTTAACACCCGGAGTTCTGCGTTTCGTCTTGACGAGCGTGGAAACTCTCCTGCAGGACACTCGATTTGCGATCCGATCGCTCGCCCGGATGCGCAGCGCGGCTGATTCTCGCCATCGTCGCGCTCGCACTCGGCATCGGCGCGACGACCACGATGTTCAGCGTGGTCGATGCGACCTCTGGCGGCCGATGCCGCTCGAGCGTTCCGATCGACTCGCCAGTCGTTTCGGTGACGAAGACGACGGCGCGCGACGGTCTCCAACGCCTGCGCTGGTCACGCCCCGGAATCGCGGAACTCGAAGCCGCGACGACGTCGTTCGAATCGATCGCGTCGGTGACGCTCACCAGCATCACGATCCAGATTCCTCCAGCACTCCGCGCACTCAGCACCCGGCACCGCGCACCCGACATTCGGCACCAGCACCCAGCACCCAGCACGCAGCACCCAGCACCTCGCCACGCACCCGGCACCCGACACCAGCACCCAGCACTCAGCACCAGCACCCAGCACCAGACCACGCTCGTCTTCCAGAGCAAGCTGGACGGCGAAATCGTCTCGCCGCCGTACTTCAAGACGCTGCGCATCGCGACAGTCGGCCGGAGCGCCTGTTTCGAGCGGACGAAGACACGACGCCTGGCGCGGCGCCGGTTGCGGTCATCAGCAACACCATGGCCCGCCTTCGCTACCCGGACGGCGCGGTCGGTGCGACGATTCGTGTCAATGACGTGCCGCTGACGATCGTCGGCGCTTCGCGCCCGGATTTCGTGGCCTGAGTGGTAAATCGGATATCTGGATTCCGCGCACGATGGCACCGACCTTGACCTACTCGGAATATCTGACGACGCCGCAGCACTTCATCATGGTGATCGCGCGCCTCAAGGACGGCGTGTCGTTCGCCACCGCAAACGCGGAACTGACGGCAATCGGTGATCGCTTCGCCGACTTCCCTTCCACTGACGACGCGGTGTGGGGAGCCGTTGCGCGCAGCCTTGGCGATGCGCGTGTCGATACGATCATCCGCCGTTCCGGCTTCGCTTTGCTCGGCGCCGCGGCGTGCGTCCTGCTGATTGGCTGCGTCAACGTCGCCAGCCTGCTGCTGGCGCGTGGCCGCAGCCGCCAACGCGAAATCGCCGGTGCGGCTGGCGATCGGCTCGAGCCGCTGGCGCATTGTTCGCCAACTGATGACCGAAGGTGCGCTGATCGCAACCGCGGCCGGCGTTGCCGGCGTGATCCTCGCACGATGGGGCGTCGCGTTTTTCACCGCGACGTCCCCGAACGCGGTGGCCGGTCGTGACAGCCGCGACTATGCGTCGCTGGCGGCGTTCGCCGAACCGGCGATCGATCTGCGCGTGCTCGGCTTCGCAGTCGTCCTGGCGGTCGCGACGACGATGATCTTCGCGCTCGCGCCGGCGATTTCGGCGGCGCGGCCCGGATCTGGTTCCGGCGCTGAAAGACAACGACCGGCAGCCGCAGCTCGCGCGTTCGGCGGACTGATCGTCGCTGAAGTGGCGCTCGCCGTGTCTGCTGCTCGTTTCAGCCGGACTTGCTGCTCGAAAGCTTCGCCGGCATGCAGCGCCTGCGTGTCGGCTTCGATCCCGATCGCGTGGTGACATTCTGGGTTCGTCCATCGAACACCGCGTTACGCCGCAGCCGACGGGCCGGCGACGCGTTCAGCGGTTGCTGACCCGCATCCAAGAGACTCCCGGGATCGCCTACGCCGCCGTCAACCGGTGCACGCCGTTCTACGGCTGCGCGCGAACCACGCTCTTTTTCCTGGCCGCGAGATCGACCGTGCGAACGCGCCGGTCGTCGGCCGTCATTACATTTCCGCCGACTATTTCCGCGCGCTCGGCATCCGCGCTGTGCTCGGACGCGGTCTTCACGCCGGCCGATCGAGCCGGCGCGCCGCCGGTCGCGATCGTCAACGAATCAGCCGCGCGGCGCTTCTGGCCCGGGCGAGAACGCCGTCGGTCAGCACGTCTGGTTTGGCTCGGTGCCGGCGTTCCAGAATCCCGTCACAGCCGGTCGAAATTGTCGGCGTCGTCGACGATGTGAAGTACGACAACGTCGAGACATCGTTGCCGCAGTTCTACACGTCGTTCCTGCAATTCTCATGGCCCGACACCATGGTGATCGTCAAGGCGCAGGGCAATCCAATCGATCTGGTGCCGTCACTGCGCGCCGCGGTTGCCGACGGTCGATCCGGCGCTGCCGATCTATGACGTGCAAACGCTCGACGCGCGTGTCGACGAAGCGCTCGCGCGGCCGCGATTCAACGCCTCGCTGATCGGCCTGTTTGCGATGGCCGCGCTGTCGCTGGCGGCGATCGGCGTTTACAGCATCCTGTCGTACTCGGTTTCGACCCGCACCCGTGAGCTCGGCGTGCGGGTTGCGCTCGGCGCCGACGGCGGCGCGTCATCTCGATGGTGCTGCGCGAAGGGCTGACGCTGGCGGTGGCCGGCGTGGTGATCGGCCTTGCCGCATCGGCAGCCACTGGACAGGTGCTTCGGGGCTTACTGGTCGGCGTCACCACATCCGATCCGCGCCTGCTCGCGCTCGGCAGCATCGTGATGCTGATCGTCGCCGCGCTCGCCGCCTTGATTCCCGCCCGCCGCGCCGCACGAGTCGATCCGATGGTCGTGCTTGCGGAATAGCCGCAAAGCTGAACGCCGAGCACGCCGAGAAAATAACTCTCGGCGATCTTCGCGAGCTCGGCGTTCCTGACTTTCGATGTGCTCGTGCTCGTTAGAATGTCTGAATGAACTCCGTGCGCGACCTCCGCTACGCCATCCGCGTTCTGCTCGCGCGCCCGGGCTTCTCAGCCGTCGCAATCCTGACCCTCGCGCTCGGCATCGGCGCAAACACCGCCATCTTCACCGTCGTCAACGCCGTGCTGCTTCGACCGCTGCCGTTTCACGATCCGTCACGACTGATGCTGATCGTCGAACGCAACGGCCCGTTTCTGTCGACGCTGACGACCAGCTGGCAGAACTACGCCGACTGGCGCGATCAAGCCGGATCGTTCGAGTCGTTCGGCGCGTTCCGCAATCTCGACGATGACGCTGACCGGCGGTAGCGAGCCGGAGCGCGTGCCCGCGAAGATGCTGTCGGCAGCGGTGCTGCCCGGTCTCGGCGTCACGCCGGCGATCGGACGCGCATTCACGGCGCCGACGACGAGCGCGGCGCGGCCGGCGTGGTCTTGTTGAGCGACGCTTTGTGGCGCCGCCGCTTCGGTGCGTCGCAAGACGCGGTCGGCCGGTCGATCACGCTGGATAACCAGCCGTACACCATCATCGGCGTCATGCCGCCGCAGTTTCAGCTGCTGCAGGCCGCCGATGTACTTCCGGCGATGGGTCCGTGGGCGGCGACGCTTCCCGACGATCGCGGCTGGCATCCCGGCATCTGGCCCGCTCGCGCGGCTGAAGTCCGGCCTGACAATCCAGCAGGCGCAAGCGGAGATGGACGTCATTTCGAAACGGCTGGCCGACACGTATCCAAACTTCAATCACAACCTGAGCGCCGAGGTTCGTCCGCTCGAGGAATTCGCCGTGCAGAACGTCCGGCAGTCGCTGCTGGTGCTGGTCGCCGCAGTCGGCTTCGTGCTGCTGATTGCGTGCGCCAACGTCGCGAACCTGCTGCTGGCACGGCGCCATCGGACGGCAGAAAGAAATCGCGGTCCGAACCGCGATCGGTGCGAGCCGGCTGCGAATCGCCAGCCAGCTGCTGATCGAGAGCGTGGTGCTGGCGCTCGCTGGCGGGGCGCTCGGCCTGTTGCTGGCGTTCTGGAGCGTGCCGCTGCTGGCGCGGCTCGCCGGCACGAACGCGCCTGCCGCTGGATGACATCGCGCTCGATCCGGCGGCGCTGGTTTTCACCATCGCCGTCTCGATCGCGACCGGTTTTCTCTTCGGCTTGATTCCGGCGCTGCAAACCGACTCGGGTCGACGTGTCGGCCGCGATCAACGAGGCGGGTCGTGGCGCGCGCAGCCGGTGTCGGCCATCACCGCTTGCGCGGCTTGCTGGTCGTGGTCGGAGATGACGCTTGGCGACGATGCTGCTGATCGGACGCGTGCTGCTGACCAAGTCGCTGATTCGTCTGCAGGACGTTTCGCCGGGCTTCGACCCGCGTGGTCTATTGGTCGCCGACGCGCCGCTCTCGCCGGTAACGTACGCGACTGCCGCGAAACGCAACCAACTCGTCGACCAACTGCGGGCGCGTCTCGAGACGTATTCCGGGCGTGACGATCGGCGAGGTCGGGACGGCGCTTCCGCTTCAGCGGCGGCGGCTCGACGATCCATTTCAACATCCTGGGCCGGCCGCCGAAGGGTCCGGAAGACTACATCGCCACCGGTTACCGCGCAGTCGGTCCGCACTATTTCACGGCGCTCGGCATCCCGGTTCTGGCTGGTCGATCGTTTACCGAGCGCGACCGCGACCGTTCGCCGAGCCTGTCGCTGTCGTGAACGAGACGTTCGTGAAGCGATTCCTCGCGGGCGACGTGGCGCGAGGCACTTCGCAGCCGCGCGCAGCTCGGAACTGACACCAGACGATCCCGATGACACACCGATCATGGAGATCGTCGGCGTCGTCGGCGATACCAAGCAGGCGTTCGAAGCAGCCACGCAGCCGACGATGTTCGTGCCGTATCTGCAGAATCCGATCGACGTGATCAGCGGACTGTACCGAGCGCTCGCGATCATCGTCGAAGACTGATGGCGATCCGCATGGCACTCGCTGGCGTCGCTTGCCGGCGCGCGCGGTGCGCGAACGTCGATCGCGAACAGCCGCTCGCGCGGGTGCGGACGATGGAGGAGGCGATGGCGAGTCGGTCGCGCAGCCGCGCTTGCGAACCGACGCTGCTGATGCTGTTCTCCGGCGTGGCGCTCGCGCTGTCGCTGATCGGCGTCTACGGCGTGATGGCCTACGCGGTCAGCGAGCGCACGCACGAGATCGGTGTGCCGCATCGCGCTCGGTGCCGTCGCCGGCCGACATCCGCTCGCTGGTGGTCGGACAGGGTGCGAAGCTTGCGGCGATCGGCATCGCGATCGGCATCGCCGGTGGGCTGGCGACGTCGCGGGCGCTGACGACGCTGCTGTTTGGCGTCAGCCCGACGGACCGCCGGACGTTCACGCATTATCGGCGATCGGGTTGGCGATCGCGGCCGTGGCTGGCGGCGTGCGGACCGGACACGGCGGGCGAGTCGAGATCGATCAGTGATCTTGCTGCGTTAATTCACCAGAGCGAACGCGCCAAAACGACAACGCTTCGCCGTGAAGTAACTGTCGGCTTATGGGGCGAAGAACAGGCCACTGACGACCGCATTGACGCCACCGTTGTTGACCACCGGATCTCCACGTGGCCGCGGATCGTCCGCGTAGTAGCGACCCTCGAGGAAACCGCTCATGCGCGTGTCGAGCGGTGCGCCGCTGACCGCGTCGCGCCTCGAGCGTCTGCGCCCGGCCCCCGGTTGCCCCAATCCAGCATACACGCTCACCTGATGCGCCGCGCCATCGGTGAGGATTCACATCGATCGAAAACGCACTCGCGCTATCACCACGTCGCCGCGATCGATCCGCCGCCGCTGCCTTTCTGCAGCGCGCGCACGTTGTCGTCGACGCTCCACGTGTAATTCGCTTGACCTAAGGCGTCGCCGTCGCATACGCCGGCAGACTGGTCGCGTCGTTCGCGATCGCAAACCCATCCGCGCCCTTCGCCGCCTCCAACTGCCCTGCGTCGTCGTATCCGTCGACGACGAACGTCGCCGAGCGTGCCACCCCCCCGAGGCGGGATTGTCGAGAGAGACAGGCCGCTGTTGACGACAGCGTTGACGCCACCGTTAACTGACCACCCGAGATCACATGACCGCGGATCGACCACGCGTAGTAGCGACCTTCGGCGAAAGCGCTCACACTGCGCGTGTCGAGCGCAGCGCATTCGTGACCGCGTCGCGCACCTCGAGCGTCTGCGCCCGGCCCTGGTTGCCCCAATCCACCACATACGCGCTCACTTGATGCGCAGCGCCATCGGTCGATATTCACATCGATCGAAAACGCGCTCGCGCTATACCACGTCGCCACCGCGATCCGATCGGCCGCCGCTGCCCTTTTGCAGCGCGCGCACGTTGTCGTCGCCGCGCTCCAATGTCGGTCGCCTGACCTACGATCGCCGCCGTCGCATACGCCGGCAGACTGGTCGCGTCGTTCGCGATCACAACCGCACCGCGTGCCCTTCACGCCCTTCCAGCTGCCCTGCGTCGTCGTATCCGTCGACACGAACGTCGCCGACGTTCCACTCCCCGACGCAGGATTCACCGTAATGTGCACCGCCGCCGACGTCGCCGACTGTCCCAGCGTGTAGGCCTTCGCCGTCACCGCGTGTAGCTGCCCGCCGCGACGTTCCACGTCGCCGTAAATGGACTCGTCGTCGACGTCCCGATCAGCGACCGTCCCCTGGTAAAACTCCACCCGGCTGCATTCCCATGGATGCTGTCGCGGTCGCCGCCAGCGGCACCGTTGCCGGCGCGGTATACACCGCTCCTTCAGTCGGACTGGATTGAGGCTCACTGACGGCGTCGACAGACGGCGGCGCAACTTCGGACGGCTTTGTCGACGTTGAGCGCGCCCATTCGAGGAAACGACACCAGTGAACGAAGGCAGCACATCAACGTTGGACAGCAACGCACTCTTGACCTGCGCGGTATTCAGCGCGCAAGCAGACAGCATCAACATGGCAGCGCCAGGGACGTGCGGCTGTGGCCATTGACGTACGCGATCGTCGCGTAGCCACCGCCGGGAACGTTGATACGATCCCTTCTCCGGGGCGTGCCAGATGCACAGAGTTCACACCATAGTTTGAGAACGACGCGAGCCGGTCTACGCGCCGTCGAGGCCGCGACAGCGACGACATTCGGTTGATTGCTGCTCGCGGGATAGAAGGGTGCAGCGTCGATATTCGTGGCGTAATTGCCAGCAGCGGCGACGAACAGCGCGTCGGCCGCATTCACACGCGCCGATCTTCGGCGTCCAGTGCCGAGGATGCCCCAGCACCGCCCCAGCTATTGGAAAAAACGCGAACATTTGCGGCATTCGTTGATGAAAACCTGGCCTTCGCTTGCAGCGCGGGTTCAATCGCATTGATGGCGTCTGCGTCACTTCCGTATCCCGGTCGAATCCAGGAACTTCAACGCCATGATCCGAGTTGTCCAATTCACGCCGACCACGCCGAGCGCGTTATTTCCGACGGCACCAATCGTGCCGGCCACGTGCGTATCGCGTGAGTAATCGTCGTCAGGGATCGCACGTAAAGGCAATTGCGTTGAAGCCGTGGGCGATCCGGCGGGACATGTGATCGACTCGCCGCCGACGGTAACGGTGAAGGCCGTCGGCGCCGACCACATGTTCGGAAGCCAGGTCGGGATGCGCGTAGTCGACCCCGTATCGACAACGGCAATCACGTTCGAAACCGAACCAGTTGTAAGCTGTCCCATGCCGCAGTTGCGTGAATATCCGCACCCGCCTGCGCGGCATTCTTCAAACCCCACAAGTTTGGCGAACAATGGATCGTTGGGTATGGCTTCGGCCTCGACGATGTAATTGGGCTCGACCTCCAACACGTCGCCGCGCGACCTCAGCATTTGGATCAGCAGGACGCGCCACCCTCGAACAGATCGTAAACGACGCCAACCGGACTTCCTGATCGGGTGTTCTTGGTCGACGTCGGCACCGCCGGATGGCATCATTTGGAGGTGTGCCGCCGTCTTTGAAGCGCACTAAAGCCTGGCCGTGCCACGGCCCGGTGGCCGTCAGACGTTCTCGCGAGTCAGCGATCTCGCCGACTGGGTCTGAACGTGAAGCTCGGCAATAACGACACCTGGTCGCGATAACGCCGACGCACGCAGCTCTTCGGAAGTCTCAAAACATGAAAACGGAAGCCATACTTTAGCGGATCGTGAGGGAATTCGAGACAGCGTTACAGACATTTGATGTCGTGTGGCGCGAGGCGCACGAAGCCACGAAGCCACGAAAGCCACGAAGCCACGAAGCCACGAAGCCAGCGGAATCGTAAAACGCTAAGTTCGCAGAGTTCGCATAAAGAACTGCGTTTTAGTGTTCATTCAGGCTGATGCGGCGACGTGCCGTAGTGGTCTTCCCAACCAGCCGAAGGCACGCACCGAATGCTTTTCTTCTCGAGTGACGGTTCCGGCGTGTCTTCCTCTCTTCTTTGCAGTGTGACAATCCGTTCGACGAGTAGGTAAACATCATCACAACGGGCATGTGAGGGAACCATTTCCGCGGCGTCGTGCAGCGTGTCCGCTCGGCAAGCGCGGCGCGTCACCGGTTTCCTCGGACGAACTGATTCCTCGCACAATTTGATCAGCGCCGGGTCAAACGGCCCGCGAGATCGGTCGCCAGAGTTCGCGCCACTCCGCCTTGGCTTGCTGTTGTCACGCGCGCGGCTGGTCGGCGGCTTCTACGAGCACCACGCAGCATCGCCGCCGGGAACATCAGCGTTCAGCGCGCGCTTCGGTCGAGCGAAATCTCGCACAGGCCGGGCACGGCGGCCGCCGATCTTGGGTTCGGACGTTCACGACGCCGCCAACCGTGCAGACGACGTTGTTGCCGGGGCCGGGCACGAATGACGCAAGCCAATCTCGCGGCGAGGCAAGCGCAGTTCTGCGGGGTCGCACGAAATGCGTCGCGCCGTGCATCGGAATCGGCGCTGATCCCGAGTGCGCCCGCCTGGCCAGCTGAAGCGGGATCATGTGACGCTCGACGCTGCAAATGTGCCGGAGCACTACGCCCGTCGGCTTGTTAACATCGATTCCCGAGCATTGCGGGCCCCTGCCTCGATGTGCAGCTCCGGTGTAGGCGCGCGCGTCCGATCTTTTTCAGCTCGTGGTGCGCGTTGAGGATGCGATCCATCCGATGACGCCGTTTTCCGCGGAAAAGCGCATCCTCGCCGAGCCAGGTGCCTTGGCGGCTCTGGGAGATCGCGAACGTCTGCGACGACGCGCAGACTCTTCGCCGCCGCCGGGGATCCCGGCAGGCTTGCGGCCGAAGACCGGGCGCCTCTTCCTTCGTCCGCCCAGCCGTGACGCAGCTTCACAGAGTGACTGGAGGCCTCGAGCCGGCATGCATCCGCAGCGCGCTTCGAGACCCACGCGGTCACCCCCAGGCAGCCATCGAGCCAGCCGCCGTTCGGAACCGAATCGAGATGGCCTCCCGACGATCACCGTTTCTGGACGACGCGCGCCAGGAAACGGCGACGGCTGTTGCCCGCGGAGTCGGTCTCAAATCGTCAGGCCGAGATCGGCGATCTTGCCTCGGAACCATTCACACGAGCGTCGCGCCAGATTGGTCCCCACGCCAGGCGTTGCGCCCCCAGCAGTGCCAGAGTGCGCGGCTGAAGCTCCCGTAGGTCGGCGACGACTCGTTGCGCGTTCATTGGGCCAAAAGAAGAAACCGCAGTAACTCTCGGCGTAACTTTGCGGGATAAGATCCTCAGATAGATCCTCCAGATAGATCTCCAGATCCTCAAATCCTCAACTGCAGATCATCAACCTCAAACCGAATCCTCAAATTCCGTGCCCCTATTCTTTGTCGCAATCTCCCAGCCGCTTGCCGGTATGGTTCATGGTCATCTGTTGGCCGCCGCGGTTCATCTTCATGACGCCCGGTGTAACTGTCGGTGCCGTAGGTGAATCTCGCCGGTGCCGGTCATCTCCTCCGGCGGATCGCATTTCATCGACCAGGTCACTTTGTTGCCGATCCATCTTGTAGTCGCTCACCTTGCACTTGTCCGGATTCGGACCGCGACCGCGACCGCCCTGCGGCATCGTTTTCGTGGGATCGTTGGCTTCCGGCCGGCGTAATACGATGGGTTGACGTAAAGGAAGGCATCGTCATCCCGGCCGGCATGTTCGTGCGGGCAATAAGCCCGGCATTTCCATTTCGGTCTTCTCACTTCCACTTGCCGTCGCGTGGCGGGGACCCTGGAGCCAGCGTCAGCAGCGTGCGGCGACACACACGACAACGAGCGCCGAGCGGAACGTATTCTCAGCGCGCGGATTACTAATCCGCCGCATGCGAAAATCTCTGCTGAAAGCTTCTGATTGCGCTCGCCGCTGGCAGCGTTTCTCTTCCGTCGGCACCGCGATCGCCTTTTCTTTACACACACCGTCTTCCTGCTCGAACCGGTCGGCTTACACAGTGCGAGGCGCGATTGGCTTCCCGCTTGCCGTTTGCGATTGCGTTGCGCATGATGGACAGCACGCGCATGATGAGAGTTCTGATTGCGCGTGCAATTCTGGCCGTTGATGAACGCGAGTTGCCAGAGCGCAAAGTTTTCTTTTCTCTCTTTGAACCCCGCGAAATTTGCGTTTATCCCGGCCCGCGCTGGCCAAAGCAATGCGTGG
>ERZ1370068.10-contig-10005_pt1 | contig 33343 bp, 53 predicted proteins | sample MGYA00561227_ERZ1370068 | MGnify/ENA primary metagenome ERZ1370068 (study PRJEB38410, sample SAMEA6850437) | metagenome | study: Metagenomic assessment of the ecological functions of the soil: analysis of the soil microbiota associated with the...
GTTGCGCTGATTTCAGTTACGTATTGCTGGAGCCGGCTGACGATGTCCGCCTATGCGCTTCCACCCCAACCGCGGTCTGGCGTATCGCCAGGGCGACGACTAACAACCGCGCCGGGAATGATCTTGGATCTTCTGCGTTGCTGTATTTTCCGACTTGCTGCTTAGTTCCAGTTGGTGACCGCGAGACCGATTGTTGCCGCCGCTGCGGGAAGCAGGATGAGTCACCTGTTCGCCGGCGGCAACATACTCTTTGGTCGTCTCTCCAGCGCAGTGGCGAGTGGCGCACTCAACTTCCCCCGACGCCCGGGCAACCACAAAAAAATCCGCCGACCGGATTCAGAGACCGGTGAGGCGCCTCTTTATATTGCGGGGCGCGTCACCGGTTGCGAGGTTGCTTCGTCTCGACAATCTAACCTGAGTCTTGCAGCAAACTCCGCCAATAGATTGAATTACCACCATAGCCCGGCGTCGAACAATTCAGGCGCATCTACTCCGGGGCATGTGCTGGGAGGAAAATCCGACCTCCATAATCTTCAGGCGGCGGTCGAAGTCGCGGGTCTCGATCGCCGGACGAAAATGTCGACGATGCCGCGATGTCCCCACGCCGCCCGGCGCGTGACAGACCCACCACGGCGGTGCCGGGTGACCGCCTTCATAGCCGGCGCGATATCGGCCGCACTCTCGATCGGCATTGGGCAAACCGTACCGTGCGTTCACGCAACGCCAGCCAAGCAAGGTCGTTCGATGCAGAGCCACGCATCGCGGTCGGATCGCCAACTGACGCCAGATCGACGCCGGCGCCCTCCTGGTCAGAACTTTCCGGCTCGCGGCGCCGGTAATACCGCGGCGGCGAGCGTCTTGTTGCGGTTGGCGGCGGCCGGCGGGGCAGTTCGAGGGCCCTTGGCGGGCAGCGCCCGCATAATCCTGGTTTTGGTGAAGCGCATCAGTCATCAGCTCCTTCAGGTTTCCACCTTCGCCCCTTCACCAGGCTGCGACGATCGACGGAGGATCTCGTTGTCAAGCGCATCTTCGTTTCCATGTAACTCACCACGACATTCGTCCAAACATTTTCCATAAAACCATCATTTCTGCGACTTTGGCGTGTGTCCCATGCCGACCTCATTGAGACTTTTTAAGAGCGAGGCGCCGGATGTCAGAAGATGCCTGCCACTTTCCCGACGACTGCACCTCAACCCCTGGCTTACGGGGCGCGTAAACCGCTAAACTCAACCTTTGCTTTGCAGATGGTTATCAATGTGGTGGCGCAGTTCCACGGACCGATTGGCGTTCCCACGATCAGGGTCATCGAAGATTCAGGGAGCCTGTGTGAAATCCTTTTACCTGGAGTTGCCGACCTTCACCCGTGGTCGGGCTGCGGACAAGGCAGTTGCCGAATCGCGGCGAAGGTGCGGGCGGCATCGGCACGCGGTCTGGCACCGCCAGGTGGTCCGCGAAAATCAAACTCTCGCCCCGGCAGCGTTCGCCCAAAGGCGTCAACTCAATGCCGCCGCGATCTTCCGCCCACATGGCGGCAATGGATGTTTGCCGACGGAGGGAGCTCGGCTTCTACACCTGGAAACTTCATCGCTCTGCGACGGCTCGCTGACCAGCGTCGCCGGGGGTATTGCTTGGCGGCGCTGGCTGCGGCAAGCCGCGGCAGCGGCGTCATCTGTCCCGCCGGGTGCGGCGGCGAAGCCGCCTGGGCGGGCGAAATCGAGGTCATTGCCGCGCCGAGCCTGCTGGCGATCGTCAACCATTTCAAGGGCACCCAGCTCTTGCCCCACCGGAGCCGCGTCTTGCCGCCGCGCGCCGCGGCGGCCGCCGACCTTCAGGATGTCAAGGGCCAGGAAAGCGCCAAGCGCGCGCTCGAGATCGCCGCGGCCGGCGGGCACAATCTGCTGATGGTCGGCCCTCCGGGATCAGGGGAAGTCGATGCTGGCCGCACGGCTCCCGGCATATTGCCGCCGCTCGAACCGGCCGAAGCACTCGAGCTCGGGATGATCCGATCGGTCGCCGGCGGGTTGCGCAGCGGCGAGGCTGTCGCGTGAGCGACCCTTCCGCGACCCGCATCACTCCGCCTCGCTGCCGGCACTCTGTCGGCGGCGGGCCGCGCGCGCGCCCGGGCGAGATCTCCTTGGCACATCAGGGGGTGCTGTTTCTCGACGAGCTGCCCGAGTTCAGCCGTCGCGGCGCTCGAAGCGCTGCGCCAGCCGCTCGAGACCGGCCGGATCACCATTGCGCGCGCCCAAGCGACACGTCACCTACCCGGCCCGGTTCCAGCTGATTGCGGCGATGAACCCCTGCCGTTGCGGCAATCTGGCAGCATCGCGCCTGTGCCCGAGCGCCGCGCTGTGCCCAGGATTACCAAGCCCGGATATCAGGCCCGCTGCTCGATCGCATCGATCTTCACATCGACGTTCCCGCTGTGCTGTCCGGGGATCTCGCCCTGCCTCCGCCCGGCGAGAGCACCGCCGTGATCGCTCACCGCGTCGCCGCCGCCCGCGCCCGCCAGGCCGGGCGCTACGCCGAGCTCTCTGCCGAGCGGCGCATTCGGACCAACGCCGAGGCCGACGGTACCTTGCTCGACGCAATCGCCAGCTCCCGAACCGGCTGGCCGCGCCCTGCTCGCTGCGCGCTGCCGAACGATTGCAGCTCTCGGCGCGCGGCTACCACCGGGTCCTGCGTGTCGCCCGCACCTTGGCCGATCTCGAGAAGAGCCGAAACGGTGGGCCGCCGGCACGTGGCGGAGGCGCTGAGCTACCGCCGGCTAACCGTCCTGCCCGAAAATGCGATGTGAGCGAGAAACCGCGCCCTATGCGGTTTTTGCATGCCGCCCTTGCGGCTTTCGAGGGAACGCCAACTGTTACGGACCGTTACTCTTGTTAATGGAAAAGACACAGAATGCCATGAACCCTTCAACCCGTCCTTTGATCCGCCCTATTGCCGTCTCCGTGCGCGAGCTTTTTGCTGCCTCCCCTGGAGGATCAAATCGCCGATTTTCTGGACGGCAAAACCCATGGGAAAGCCTTAGCTTCATGCGCTTTACGACCATGTCCTCGATAGAGCCCGTCCCGGAACGGATGCGCGGCCTCTTCAAGTGACAAGCCGGAACAGTGCCCGGCCTGGCCTGGGACTGAGTCAGGACAAACAGCGGGCGCACCGCAGCTTCCGACCAAATTCGACTTCAGGCGGTGGACTGAGCGGCGCGCACACCACAACCGGCCATGCCCAGACGATGCTTCGGTGCGTCGCCGTACACGCGCCATCGCCATAAGCCACCGCGCCCGATTGCGCGACGCATCGGGTTAGCGGGCCTTGCGCGCCATCGCCGAACCGAGCGTAGGCGGCGTTCCTCGTGCTTAAGCCGGATACAGCCGATAGAGGCGACGCCGGGTAGTATGGCCGACGGCCACGCACGGCAGATCAGGATGACCAGCAGCGCAAAGACGGATCCCCATCGTCGCCGTGGTCTGAAGCGGAATGGGTCTGCTGTCGGGGTTCATGGTGGTTTACCTCTTTTGAATAGCGACCTCCGACCCGGCGCGGTGCGGATTTGTGCCCGACAATGTCAAGCAGGCAGGAGACCGTGCGGAGCCGAGCGGCTCCGCACTAATCTGACTTGCTAGGCTGGTGCTTTGGCGGTCTTCTGCCTCGTCCCAGATGCTGATATGTCGAGTTTCCGGCATCAGGAAGAGGGCGAGCAGGAAGCACACCGCGGGAACCGCGATCGGATAGATCAGCGCGTAGCCGATGCTGCCGGTGGCCGCGAAAGCCGCCGAGGTGATGAACGGCACCAATCCGCCACCCCAGCCGTTGCCGATGTGATACGGCACAGACACCGACGTGTAGCGAATCCTGCCGGGGAAGAATTCCGCCAGGAACGCCCCGACCGGCCCATACACCATCCCCACGTAGCAAACGAGGATGAAGATGATGAAGATCGCGATCGGATAGTTGATGTTGCCAGGCTGCGTGACGGCTCCCAGCCACGAATACAGCGGATAGTAGGTGATCGCCGCGAGCAACATGCCTCCCAAGATCACCGGCTTGCGGCCGATGATGTCGGACAGCCAGCCAAAAAAGATCAAGCTCGGCGTCGCGAGGAGCAGCGCGGCTCCCACGATGTAGGCCGTAGTCAGCGGGTCCACCTTGGAGACCTGCTGCAGGAAGTACAAGGCCCAGAACTGACCGCTGTACCAGACCACACCCTGCCCGATCAGCACGATGATGGCGATCAGTATGTATTTGATATTCGAGCTGAGGAAGGCCTCCTTCCAGGGGTTTTTGGTCATCTGCCCCTTGGCCTTGATCTCCTCGAAGATCGGCGTCTCCTGGAGTTGGAGCCGGATGTAGATTGCGATGGCCACCAGCAGGAAGGAGATCAGGAACGGAATTCGCCACGCCCACGCGTCGAATACTTCATTGCCGAAATACGTGCGTGTCGCGATGATCACGAACAGCGACACCACGATCCCGAGAGTCGGAGAGGTCTGCAGCCAGCCGGTGTAATAGCCGCGGCGTTCGTCAGATACGTGCTCGGCGACGTAGGTGATGGCGCCGCCATACTCGCCGCCCAGGCACAGGCCTTGGATCATCCGCAGACCGAAGAGGATGAACGCGGCCGCCAGACCGATCTGTCTCGTAGGTCGGGATCAACCCGATCGCCCCCGTGCCCAGCCCCATTCCGCTGAGCGTAACGAGGAACGTGTACTTGCGGCCAATCCGGTCGCCCATCCATCCGAACAGGAATGCCCCCAATGGACGGATCAGGAATCCGGCGGTGAACAGCGCAATCGTGCTCAGCAGGGCTGCAACCGGGTGGCTCTGTTCGAAGAACTTGACCGACAAGACTGCGGCCAAGCTTCCGAAAATATAGAAGTCGTACCATTCGATGACGTTTCCGACTGCCGCGGCGACGATCACGCGCCGGAAGTCCTTCGGAATTTGCGGGCCAGCCATGATTGTTTCCTCCTATTTCAAAACTTTATTTTCAAGGCTTCATCGCTTCGCGGCAACGCGGTGCCAGCGTCGCGTAAAGATAAAAGTCGTGCCACTCGAATACGGTGCCGAGCGCTGAGGCGAAGATTGAATCCAGCTCGTATAAAGGCCACGCCTGCCGTCTGGCGCGTGCTCCGCCGAACAGTTTGCGCGGATACCGTCAGCTGACCAGTCTCCCTGGCGTTTACTCCCGCGGCGTGATTACACGCAATCGATAGTAAGTTTCAAGCGTGGTGGACCCGCCTTGATCCGAGACAGGGCTCGAATCCGACCTGAGCTGCGGCTCGCTCCTTTCAAACCGATGATTGAACACCCGATCACCCATTGTCGAAAATACTGCCACGATACAGCAAACCTCGCCCGATGGTTGAATTGACGCATTTTTCGCATCGACAGACACCCGCCCACAGAATCGGGATCGCGTAGGCATATTATTTTACCTTCCCGGCGCGCTTTCCGGTCAGCGCCTCGGTCCTGCCGCCGAGCAACAGGAATCGGCGCGGAGCCTGCCTGCCCTCCTGTTTCTGCAACGAGATCTACAGGCACGCACGTCTCCTTCGCGATGATCGGCGCCCCCTTCCGAACGCCGCTTGTGACCGGAGGATGAGGTGTGATCATGGTAATTTAATGGTTGCTATTCGCGAATTAGCCAATAACGATGGAAAGTCATTCCTGGGCGCGGGCCCCGGATCGGCCATGGGCCTGCCCGAGCAGGCTCCGCCGCGAGCCCGAACTCCATGCACACTGGCTTTCGCCGATCTGGTACCTCTTCGTGCTTTCCGCTCCAAACTCGCGTGTTCAGGTTCCGGGCCCGGCCACGAGGGCCGTCCCGGAATCAACTGGCGGCGCGGGCGTCGCCGGGGCCAAGCCAAGTGGATGGAAATCTGACTAAAGCGAGATCAGCGCCGGAGCAGCATCGCGCCGAGGTCGCGGCCGCCGAAGAGGTGCACGTGAAAATGCGGCACCTCCTGATGGGCGGCAGCGCCGGTATTGGCGAGGACGCGATAGCCGCTTTCGGCCACCCCTGTGCTCGCGGGCGAACTGGCCGAGGGCACGGACGAGCGCGGCCATCTCGGCGTCCGAGGCCTTCTCGGAGAAATCGTCGAGCGAGACGTATTCCCCTTTGGGGATCACCAGAACATGCGTCGGGCTCTGCGGGCTGATGTCGTGGAAGGCGAGGACGTGCTCGTCCTCGTAAACCTTCTTGCAGGGGATTTCGCCGCGCAGGATGCGGGCGAAGATATTGTTGCGGTCGTAGGCCATTGCGCCTCCGTCTCAGAGGTTGGTCCGGGCGCGCTTTTCCGCGATGCCGGAAGTGCCCTCGCGGCGCACCAGCTCGGCGGCGACATCCGCCGGGGAAACTCCGGCAGCCGCCCACAGCACCAGCAGGTGGTAGAGCAGATCGGCGCTCTCGCCGACGAGCGCCGCCGGGTTATCCCCGACCCCTTCGATGACCGTCTCGACCGCTTCCTCGCCGAGCTTCTGTGCGATCTTCGCGCGGCCGCGAGCGAACAGCCTCGCGGTATAGGAACTCTCGGGATCGGCGCCGCGGCGCGACTGGATCACGTGCCACAGGCGGCTCCAGAGCTCAGAACCGAGCTCGGTCGGCCATCGCTCAGCGCCGCACCGGGATGCCGCAAGCGGCGAGCCGCGCCTTGGCCTCGCCGATGCGGTAGGTGCCGAAATGAAAGATCGAGGCCGCGAGCACGGCGGTGGCGTGCCCGTCGCGAATCCCCTCGACCAGATGATCGAGCGTGCCGACGCCGCCCGAAGCGATCACCGGCACGCGAACCGCGTCGGCGACGGCGCGCGTCAGGGCGATGTCGAAGCCGGATTTGGTGCCGTCGCGGTCCATCGAGGTCAGCAGGATCTCGCCGGCGCCGTAATCGACGAGCCGGCAGGCCCATTCGATCGCATCGATGCCGGTCGGCCGGCGGCCGCCATGGGTGAACACCTCCCAGCCGCCTCGGGCGCCGCCTGCTTGGCGTCGATCGCCGCGACGATGCACTGGCTGCCGAATTTCTCGCGCCGCCTCGCGCACGAATTCGGGCCGCGCGACGGCGGCGGTGTTGATCGACACCTTGTCGGCGCCGGCGAGCAGCAGGCGGCGGATATCCTCGACCGTGCGCACCCCGCCGCCGACGGTCAGCGGCATGAAGCATTGCTCGGCGGTGCGGCGCGACCACGTCGTAGAGCGTGTCGCGGTCTTCGTGCGCTGGCGGTGATGTCGAGGAAGCACAGCTCGTCGGCGCCCTCGCGGTCGTAGAACCGCGCCTGCTCGACCGGATCGCCGGCATCGACGAGATCGACGAAATTGACGCCCTTGACGACCCGGCCGTCCTTGACGTCGAGGCAGGGGATGACCCGCATCTTCAGCACGGCGGCTCGCTCCGCGAGCAAGCGCAATGCCGCTGGCGGGGTCGATCCGCCCGTCATAGAGCGCGCGCCCGCAGATCGACCCCGGCGATGCCGTCGGCCTCGCATGGCCTTCGAGCGCGGCGATGTCGGCGAGCGAGGCGACCCCGCCCGAGGCGATGACCGGAAGCCGGACCTGACGAGCGACATCGGCCACCGCCCTCGCATCGATGCCGCGGAGCACGCCGTCGCGGGCGATGTCGGTGTAGACGATCGCGGCCACCCCGCAATCCGCGTAGCGGCGAGCCGAGCTCGACGACGCCGAGCTCGGTCGTCTCGACCCAGCCTTCGACCGCGACATGCCCGTCGCGCGCATCGATGCCGACGACGATCCTGCCGGGATGATCGGCGGCGGCGTCGCGCACCAGCGTCGGGTCGCGCAGCGCCGCCGTCCCGAGCACGACGCGGTCGATGCCGAGCGCCAGCCAGCGCTCGATCGCGGCGCGGTCGCGGATCCCGCCGCCGAGCTGGATCTGGGAGATCGACGGCGTTGCGGATCGCCGTCACGGCGGCGCCGTTCATGCGAACGGCCGGCGAAGGCGCCGTCGAGGTCGACGACGTGCAGCCAGGTGAAACCGGCATCGGCGAAATGCGCGGGCCTGCGCCGCGGGATCCCGGTTGAACACGGTGGCGCTCGCCATATCGCCGCGGACGAGGCGCACGCAGGCGCCGTCCTTCAGGTCGATCGCCGGGAACAGGATCACGGCGTCGCCGCCGGCTCTTCGAGGAGCTTGTAGTAGTAATGCCCGGGCACGATCCGCTCCTCGACCTGCGCATAGACCGGATGGGTGCCCCAGCGCATGTAGCCCAGGCTCTCGTAGAGCCGGATCGCCGCGCGCTGGGTGTCGCGCAGATCGAGGTTGAGGACCGCCAGACCGATTCTCGGGCGAGCCGCTCGATCTCGATGCACGATGCCGCGGCCGATGCCGCGGCCGCGCGCCCAGGGCGCGACAAAGGCGCTGGTCAGGGTGCCGGCGAAGGCCTGCGCCTCGTTGTTGCGCGGCGCCCGGCTGAGCTGCGCCGAGCCGGCGATCACGCCGTCGAGACGGCCGACGACGAGCCGGCGCTCGGGCACGAGCAGCACGCCCTTCCAGTAGTTCTCCGAGCACCTGCCGCGGCGGCGGCTTGAGCCAGCCGAACCCGCCGCCTTCGGTGATCGCGCTCTCGGTTGCCTCGCAAAGATCGTCGAGATCGGTGCCGGAATACCGGGTCACCCGCTCGACGGAAATCGCGGCGCCGGAGGTTCGCCCATCGGTCATGGGCGCCATCGCAAGAAGTTGCCGATCAGCCGCAGCCCTGCCTCCTGGCTCTTTTCGGGATGAAACTGGGTCCCCGCGAGATTGTCACGCCCGATCGATCGCCGCCAGCGGACCGCCGTAATCGGTGACGGCGACGAGGTCGGCAGGGTCGGCCGGGCGGAAATGATAGCTGTGTACAAAATAGGCATGCGGCGCCCGCCGCGAGCCCGGCGAGCAGCGGATGAGCGCGCTCGGGCTCGAGCTCGTTCCACCCCATATGCGGGATCTTGAGCGCGGGATCGCGCGGGCTCGATCGCCACCACCTCGCCGGCGATCCAGCCGAGGCCCGTCGACCGTCTCGAACTCGCGGCCCCGGTCGGCCATCAGCTGCATGCCGACGCAGATCCCGAGAAACGGGCGAGCGCGAACGATCACCGCCTCGCGCAACGCCGACTTCGAGACCCGGCAACTGCGGCGAGCCCGCGCCGGCAATCGGCGAAGGCGCCGACGCCCGGGCAGGACGACGCGATCCGCGCCGGCCACCGCTTCCGGCTCGCCGGTCACCTCGATCCGCGCGGAGATCCCAGTCTCGCCGCCGCGCGTTCGAAGGCCTTCGCCGCCGAGCGCAGATTGCCCGAGCCGTAGTCGATGATCGCGACTTTCATGGCAAGGCTGCCGCCGAGGACGCCCTTGGTGGATGGGACGGCGCCGGCCCGCCGCGGATCGATCTCGACCGCCTGGCGCGAGCGCTCGCGCGAGACCCTTGAAGCAGGATCTCGACGATGTGGTGGTTGTTCTCGCCGTAGAGGTTTTCGACGTGCAGGGTCACCCCGGCCGACTGGGCGAAGGCCTGGAACCATTCCTTGAACAGCTCGGTGTCCATCTCGCCGAGCTTCGGCCGGGTGAACGCGACCTTCCAGATCGAGATAGGGCCGGTTCGAGGCGTCGAGGCTGACCCGGGTCAGGGTCTCGTCCATCGGGATCACCGCGTGCCCGTAGCGCGCGATGCCGGCGCGATCGCCGAGGGCCCGGGAGACCGCTTCGCCGACGACGTAGCCGGTGTCCTCGGTGGTGTGGTGGAAGTCGATGTGCAGGTCGCCTACCGCATGCAGCGAGATGTCGATCAGGCTGTGCTTGGCGAGCTGCTCCAGCATGTGATCGAGAAACCCGATGCCGGTCGATATCTCGGCGATGCCGGCGCCGTCGAGATCGACCCGGCCGGTGATCTGGGTCTCCCTGGTGTTGCGCTCGACCGTCGCGACCCGCACGGTACACTCTCCTCAGAGCCGCAGCCTGCGGCGGCGTCCTTTTATCAACTTCGCCGCGCTGGTTGCCACTGTCGGCGCCGAGGCTCGGCACCGCGCTCGGCTTGCCGCCCTGACCCGTCTCGCCTACATCTCAAGTTCCTTGGTGCTCTTGAAGAGAAGCATGGATCATTCCGCCAAGACCGGCTGGCACGGCACGACGATCCTCTGCCTGCGCAAGGGCGGTCAGGTCGTGGTCGCCGGCGACGGCCAGGTCTCGATGGGTCAGACGGTCGTCAAGTCGAATGCCGCGCAAGCTGCGGCGGCTCGGCGGCGGTTCGGTGATCGCCGGGTTTGCCGGCGCCACCGCCGACGCGATCACCTTGTTCGAGCGGCTCGAAGGAAAGCTCGAACAATATTCCGGGCAGCTTGACCCGCGCCTGCGTCGAGCTGGCCAAGGACTGGCGCACCGACCGCTATCTGCGCCGGCTCGAGGCGATGATGGCGGTCGCCGACAAGAGCGTATCGCTGATCCTGTCGGGCACCGGCGATGTGCTCGAGCCCGAGGACGGCATCATCGGCATCGGCTCGGGCGGCGGCTATGCGCTTGCCGCGGCGCGCGCGCTGATCGGCGTCGACGGCCTCGACGCCGAGGACGGTCGCGCGCCGCGCGATGGCGATCGCCGCCGGGATCTGCATCTATACCAACGACAAGATCACCCTCGAGAAGCTCGAGTATTGAGCACCGGCATGACCTCGTTCAGCCCGCGCGAGATCGTCTCCGAGCTCGACCGCTTCATCGTCGGCCAGCACGACGCCAAGCGCGCCGTCGCGATCGCGCTGCGCAACCGCTGGCGCCGCCAGCAGCTGCACGCCGAACTGCGCGAAGAGGTGCTGCCGAAGAACATCCTGATGATCGGGCCGACCGGCTGCGGCAAGACCGAGATCTCGCGCCGCCTCGCGCGGCTCGGCCGCAGGCGCCTTTCGTCAAGGTCGAGGCGACCAAGTTCACCGAGGTCGGCTATGTCGGCCGCGATGTCGAGCAGATCGTGCGCGATCTCGTCGAAATCGCCATCGGGATGACCCGCGAGCGGCTGCGCAAGGAGGTCGAGACCGAAGGCCGAGCTCGCCGCCGAGGAGCGCGTGCTCGACGCGCTGGTCGGCTCGAGCGCCAGCGCCGACACCCGCCAGAAGTTCCGCAAGATGCTGCGCGAGGGCGCGCTCGACGACCGCGAGATCGAAGTCGCGGTGCAGGAGAGCGCGGCGGCCAACCTGCCGACCTTCGAGATCCCGGCATGCCCGGCGCGCAGATGGGGATGCTCAATCTCGGCGACATCTTCGGCAAGGCGCTTCGGCACGCGCTCGAAGCCGAAGAAGATGACCGTCGCCGACAGCCACCGCGTGCTGATCGCCGAGGAGAGCGACAAGCTGCTCGATCAGGACATGGTGGTGCGCGAGGCGATCGACCGCGGTCGAGCAGAACGGCATCGTCTTTATCGACGAGATCGACAAGATCTGCGGGCGCGGCGAGCGCGCCGGCGGCGGCGGGCCCGATGTCAGCCGCGAGGGGTGCAGCGCGACCTCTTGCCGCTGATCGAGGGCACCACGGTCGCGACCAAGCACGGTGCGGTCAAGACCGACCACATCCTGTTCATCGCCTCGGGCGCCTTCCACCAGGCCAAGCCCTCTGATCTCTTGCCCGAATTGCAGGGCGACTGCCGATCCGGGTCGAACTGAAGGCGCTCGACCGCGGCGACTTCCGGCGCATCCTGACCGAGCCCGGAAGCGAGCCTGATCAAGCAGTACCAGGCATTGCTCGCGACCGAGGGCGTCGACCCTCGATTTCGACGAAGCCTCGATCGACGAGACTCGCGCTGCTGGCCGAGGAGATCAACGCCGCGGTCGAGAATATCGGGGCGCGGCGGCTGCACACGATCCTCGAGCGGCTGCTGGAGGAGATCAGCTTCACCGCCTCCGACCGGCCGGAGGGCACCGCTGATCGAGATCGATCGGGCCTATGTCCGCGAGCAGGTCGGCGCGCTCGCGCAGAACGCCGACCTGTCGCGGTTCATCCTGTAAACGCCTCATCCCGGCTGCGGGGACTACCGCGACGCCTCTTGACGGTGGACAAGACGACTGGTCATATCATCGCGATGGCGAGACCGAATGTGCGCGAGAGGCTCCTCGACGCGGGCGTCGAGATCTTCCACCGCTGCGGCTTCAACGGCTGCGGGTGCAGGAGATCACCGAGGCCGCAGGCGTTCCCAAGGGTTCGTTCTACAATCATTTCGCGAGCAAGGAGGCGCTCGGCGCGGCGGTGCTCGACCGCTATTGGCAGCAACGCGCCGGTGCCATCGCTGCACATACTCGAAGACAGCGAGGTTCGGCCGCGCGAGCGGCTGCGCCGTCACTTCGCCGCGATGGCCGCCAATATGGCAAAGCGCGGCTATACCGGGGGCTGCCTGATCGGCAATCTCGGGGCGGAGCTGTCGGACCACAGCAAGCTCGTCTGCGAAGCGTCTCGCCGCGCGTCTTCGCCGGGTGGACCGAGGCGGTCGAAACCTGCATCCGGCAGGCCCAGCAGGAGGGCGACATTCAGCGCCGATTGTGATGCCGGAGTGCTCGCCGCGTTCCTGATCAACGCCTGGGAAGGAGCGGTGCTGCGCGCCAAGGTCGACAAGAACGCCGTGCCGTTCGAGGAATTCGACGAAGTCGTGTTCGGAAAATTGCTTGCGTCAGCCTCCAACCCGATGAGGAATTAACCATGAGTCTCTCCGTGACGTGATCGAGCGGCTCCCGCATGTCGAAGGCGTCCTCAATTACCTCGCGCCGATGGCCGAAAAGCCGATGAACCTCGCCTATGACCCGCCGCCCGGCGTGGCCGCGCTCGACCGGCGTTCCGGAACCGCATCGGATGACGATCTACGATGCTCGGCCTGTGGCGGCGCGTCTGTCGCTCGACGGCGAAGGGTCTGGCCCTGGTCGAGCACCGCAGCGCGGTCAAGGACTTCTATGACGAGGACGAGCTGCGCCGCGTCTATTATCCGAGGCCGAACGCCTCGTCGCGGAAGCTACCGGCGCCAGCCGGGTGCTGGTGTTCGACCACACGATCCGCCGTCGCGTCTCGGGCGGCGTCGATCGGGCGCCGGGACGCCGCGCCAGCCGGTCACCAGCGTCCACAACGACTATACGGTCAAATCCGGCCCGCAACGGGTCCGCGACCTGATGGGCGAGGAAGCCGAAGAGCTGCTCCGCCATCGCTTCGAGATCGTCAATGTTTGGCGTCCGATCCGCGGACCGCTGCGCGATGCGCCGCTCGCCGTGTGCGACGCGACGAGCGTCGCCTTCGCGGACTTCGTGCCCTCCGATCTGGTCTACCGCGACCGAACCAGGCGAGACCTATCGCGTCAGGTACAACCCGGCGCACCGCTGGTTCTACGTGCCGGAGATGCGCACCGACGAGGCGGTCCTGATCAAATGCTACGACTCTGGCCGAAGACGGCAGGGCGCGCTTTACCGCGCACTCGGCCTTTCGAGGACCCGACCGCTCCTGCCGATGTGCTGCCGCGCGAGAGCATCGAGCTGAGGACTCTGATCTTCCACACAGCCTGATCCGAGTGCCGTTGCCGCTCCATCGCTCCTGCCTCTCTCGCGCGTCGGGAGAAGGCGGGAGCTCTGCGGGCTAATCGCGGCGGTAGGGGTAGCAGCGGCCCTCGCTCGAGGCGAGGCCGAAATGTTGGCCGAGCGCCCGGATACGCATCCGCGTGGTCGACATACCGGGTCGGCGTTCGCCATGCCGACGATGATCGGCCGGAAGCTCCGGTCGTCGTGTCCGCCCGGCGGGAGCATCGCGGTGACCAGCGGATTGCCTTCGTCGTCGCGCAACGTCAGGAACAGCGGCATCTCGCGCTGAATATGCGCTTTGAGGCCGATCTCCTGCTCAAGAATTGACCTTGGACGACGGTTGGAAGGTCTGGGTCGCCTTCTCCTGCTCCTTGCGAAAGAACTTCTCGACGGCGTGGCGCATTGCGTCTGATTCACTAGCAGCTTCGGCCTCGGTCTCGATCCGGAACCAGGTGTTCCCGCCTGGGGCATCGCAAACGTATTTCATGCATCCTCCAACATTCCATACGATGAGCGGGGTCGCGAACCGTCAGCGGCAGGCGCTGCATTATCGGCGGAGGACAACCTAGCCGGCAAGGCCAAGTCCGCTGTCCACATCGCCTATTATAGCATCAATTCTTCTCGTGGCGTTGCTGCAACGGTGAGGCTTTTTGGCGAGCGTCATGTCAAGGGTGCGGTTTCAAGAGTGCCTCCTCGGGCCGACGCACGTGCGCGCGTCCTAGCGGATGGGGTCGGTCCATTCTCGCCATAGCGAGATCAGCGCGGCCATGATCGCCGGGCCGAGAAGCAGCCCCAAAATCCCGAAGGTTTCAATCCGCCGAGGATGCCGAGCAGCACCCACAGAAACGGCAGGCGGATCGCCCCGCCGATCAGAACCGGCCGGATGAAGTGATCTGCGACGAAGACGACCGACGAACCCGGTGCCGAGGACGGCGACGCCAGCGGCGGTGCTGCCCGCCGCCGCCAAATACAAAGCCGCCGCACCGAAGACGACCGGGGCGCCGAACGGGATCACCGCAAGTATGCCGGTCAACACCGCAATCGACACGGGATGCGGCAGCCCGGCCAAGATATAGGCGATCCCCAACAAGACACCCTCACCCAGCCCGACAAACACCAACCCGTTCACGGTTCCGAGCACCGCTTGAACCATGTGTTGTCCGACCCGCTCTCCTTGGGCGCCGAGCACGCGATCGCTCAGCTCGATGAGCTGACGGCTGAAGGCGGTACCGTCGCGAAACAGGAAAAACAGGGTCAGCATGGTGAACCCGAAGAGGATCAGCCGGTGGATGATTTGGCCGCCAACTTCCCGAGCCGACTCAGCGGGAACCCGCGCGTAGATGCGCCCCAGCAGCTGTTCGGCGGCCTTGGGATCGCTCAAATTGGTGCGCCACCACTCATCGAGCGGGTAGCCGATGCCTGGAAGCTCCGATATCCACCCCGGCACCGGGATTCCGGTGCGCTGCGCATCGACGAGATATTGCGCGAGGACGTGCGCTTCGCGCGCCGCCTCCACTGCCAGCATAGACGAACGGGACGATGAAGACGAGCCCGGTCGAGAGGGTGAGGACGAGCGGTGCCAGAACCCGCTGCCCGCGCCCCCGAAGCGCTCGGATCAGGCGCCGGTACAATGGCCAAAGGGCGATCGCCAATACCGCGGCCCAGCCGAGCGCGGCAAGGTAGCGGTGCAAAATCCACAGCCCGAGCAAGACCAGCATCGCAGCCAATACGAGCCGCGCGATGCGCTGGGCGGCGCGCTCGGGTTCGGCCTCACCGGGTCGTCATGGGCGGATCAAGCTTGTGGTCCATCGAGCTTCGTCCCGTCGGCGTTCCCGGCACTTCCCGATCGGCGCGATCGGACCTGGTCAATCTTGTGTGCAGATTTCCGCTGAAGATAGGCTGCATCGGTTCAGCTTTATGCGACTGAGGGGTTGGTCGATGGGATACAGTCTCGAACAGTTTTCCGCCGCGTGTCACCGTATATTGTCAGATGATCCTGGGGCCGAAGGCCGCAAGAAAGTCTGTGCGCTCGTCGAGGATGTCCTAAAGGACGAGGCGTTCGTCGCCGCTCATCTCGGTGACGACGTACCCGAGCGGAAGGTCCTCTATGAGGATCCGCAACTCGGCTTCTGCATTCTCGGGCATGTCAATCACGGCGCCAGAGAGAGCAAGCCGCACGATCACGGTCCGAGCTGGGCGATTTACGGCCAGGCGCGGGGCGAGACCGTGATGAGCGAGTGGGCATTGGTCGAGCCCGCCGCCAGAGGACAAACCAGGCAGGTGCGGCTGGTCAGGAAATATTCCCTCGCGCCCGGAATGGCTCACGTCTACAACGAAGGTGATCTCCACTCGCCGAGCCGAAACGGCTCAACGCGGTTGCTCCGCATCGAAGGCCAAAATCTCGAAAAGATCCATCGCCTGGCTTACGAGGCGGTCTAGAGTAGGAGAAAGTATTGAAAATTCTCGTCTTGGCCCGGCGGGCAGGTTCGGCCGCGAGGTTTGTCGCGCCGCCTGGCCTCCCGGTATGCGATCTTGCCGCTCGACCGAAGGGCCGATCGATATCACCGAGAGCGCTGGCGGTCGACGCGATCCCTGGCGCGCGAAGGCACCCGATCTGGTGATCAATCTCGCGGCCTACTACGGCCGTTGATCGCGCCGAAACCGAACCCGATAGCGGCTCGGGCGGTCAATTGCGCGAGAGCCGCTCACATTGCCGCTGCTTGCGGCGAGAGGACGACACCGCTCATCCATCTGTCGACGGACTACGCCTTCGACGGCCGGAAGGTCGGACCCTATCGGGAGGAGGATGCGGTCAACCCGCTCGGGCTCTACGGCCGCAGCAAGGAAGCCGGCGAGCGCGCGGTGCGGGCGGCTTGGGGCATCACGTGATCCTGCGCACAGCGTGGGTCTACGGCGCGTTCGGCGCAAACTTCGTCAAGACTATGCTCCGGCTCGCGACCGAGCGGCCGGTTCTGCGCGTCGTCGCGGACCAGCAGCGGATGCCCGACCGCCGCGCCGACATACGCTGCCGCGCTGATCGTGATTGCCGGGTACATCGAAAGAGGCGAGGCAAAATGGGGGACCTATCATTTCGCTGGCGACGAAGCCGTCAGCTGGCACGGCTTTGCCGAGGCGATCATGTCGATTTGGCGGCGCGTCACGGCTGGCAAGCGCAGCCGCGAGTCGAGCCGATCACCACCGAGCAATACCCGACGCCGGCGCGACGCCCGATGAACTCGGTTCTCGATTGCCGGCAAGATCGCGAGAACCTTCGGGATCTCGCCGTCCGCCGGTGGCGGACGAGCCTCGCCAGCCGTAATCCAGCGAGCTGGTCGCATCGGGCGTTCCAGAACCTGACGGCCTGGAGTGGCTGCCTACACGGACCCCTCGAGATGATATCGCGGTTGCGTAGTTCGCCGAGAACGCGCTCCGGCGATGACTTTCGGGTGATCGCATCGATCGTCGTCACGTGAATTTCCGGGGCCTCGGCGTTGCTCATAGGGCGAGTCGAGACCGGTGAAGTGCTCGAGTCGCGCCGGCGCTGCGCCTTGGCGTAGAGGCCCTTGGGATCGCGCCGGATGCATTCCTCGAGCGGCGTGTCGACGAAGATCTCGATGAAAGCGGTGCGGCGCGGTCGATGCTCGCGCGCCATCTGCCGCTCGGCGCGAAACGGCGAGATGAACGAGCAGATCACGATCAAGCCCGCCTCGGTCATCAGCTTGGCGACTTCGCCGACGCGGCGGATGTTCTCGACCCGGTCGGCGTCGGTGAAGCCGAGGTCGCGGTTGAGGCCGTGCCGCACATTGTCGCCGTCGAGCAGCATCGTGTGGCAGCCGCAGCGCCAGCAGCTTCTGCTCGACGAGGTTGGCGATCGTCGATTTGCCGGCGCCCGACAGGCCGGTGAACCAGAGCACGGCCGGCTCGCTGTCCTTCAAGCGCGGCGCGCTGCTCGCGCGTCGACGGTCAGCGCCTGCCAATGGATGTTGCTGGCGCGGCGCAGACCAAAGCGATCATCCCGGCCGCCGCGGTCTCGTTGGTGAAGCGGTCGATCAGGATGAAGCCGCCGGTGTCGCGATTGGCCGCGTAGGGATCGAACGCCACCGGCGCCGCGGTCGAGAGGTTGCAGAAGCCGATCTCGTTCACTGCCAGCGTCGTGCCGCGCAGATGCGCGCAGCGTATCGACGTCGATGCGGTGCTTGAGCGCGGTCACCGTCGCCGGCACGGTGCGCGTGCCGATCTTCAGCAGATAGGAGCGGCCCGGGATCAAGCGTATCGTTCGCTCATCCAGATCGAGATGCGCGGCGAACTGGTCGGCGAACTTCGGCGCGTGCGCTGCGGGTCGCGCAAGCAGATCGCCGCGCGCGATGTCGATCTCGTCTTCGAGCGTCAGTGTCACCGCATCGCCGGCTCGCGGCGCGCGTCGAGCGTGCCGTCGAAGGTCACGATCTCGCTTGACCCGCGGCGTGGCGGCCCGAGCCGGCGATCACACGACCGGCTCGCCCGGCGCGACCGAGCCGGCCACGACTGGTCCCGGAAAAGCCGCGGAAATCGCGATCGGGCCGGTTGACCCATTGCACCGGAAAGCGGAACGGCCGCTCGGCTGCCGCGGTCGCTCGACTTCGACCGATTCGAGGTATTCGAGAAGCGCTCGGGCCCTCGATACCACGGCATGCTGCGGCGACCGGTCGGTGACGTTGTCGCCAAAGCGCGCCGAGATCGGGATCACCGCGATGCGAGGCAGAAACTCGAGCCCCGCCGCGAACGCTGCGTAAACCGGCGGCGATCTCGTCGAAGCACCGCTCGGTCGAAGCCGACGAGGTCGATCTTGTTGACGGCCAGCACGATGTGACGGATGCCGAGCAGCGAGCAGATGAAGGCATGCCGCCGGGTCTGCGGCAGCACGCCCTTGCGCGCATCGACCAGGATCACGGCGCAGATCGGCGGTCGACGCGCCGGTCGCCATGTTGCGCGTGTATTGCTCGTGGCCCGGCGTGTCGGCGACGATGAACGAGCGCTCGCGGCGTCGCGAAGATAGCGGTAGGCGACGTCGATCGTGATGCCCTGCTGCGCGCTCGGCCTCGAGCCCGTCCAGCAGCAGCGCGAAGTCGATGTCGTCGCCGGTCGGTGCCGAACTTGCGCGATTCGCGCTCGAGCGCCGCCAGCTGGTCGTCGAGGATCAGCTCGGCGTCGTAGAGCAGCCGGCCGATCAGCGTCGATTTGCCGTCATCGACCGAGCCGCAGGTCAGAAAGCGCAGCAGGTCCTTGCTCGGCCGCGCCGAGCCGCGCAGCATCGACGCGTCGGCCATCAGAAATAGCCCTCGCGCTTCTTGCGTCTCCATCGACGCGTCCTCGTCGCTGTCGATCAGCCGGCCCTGCCGCTCCGAGCGTGCGCGCGTCGCGCATTTCGGCGACGATCTCGGCGAGCGTCGCGGCCGCCGACTCGATCGCGCCGGTCAGCGGATAGCAGCCGAGCGTGCGGAAGCGGACGCTGCGCAGCTCGGCTGTCTCGCCGGGCTCAGCGGCAGCCGCTCGTCGTCGACCATGATCCAGCACGCCGTCGCGCTGGACGACCGGCCGCGGCTTGGCGAAATAGAGCGGCACGACCGGGATGTCTCTCGGCCGCGATGTATTCCCAGACATCGAGCTCGGTCCAGTTGGACAGCGGAAACACGCGCATCGACTCGCCCTGGCTCGATGCGCGTGTTGAAGAGCCGCCACAGCTCGGGCCGCTGGTTGCTGCGGGTCCCAGGCATGCCCGGCGGCTGCGGAGCGAGAAGATGCGCTCCTTGGCCCGGCTCTTCTCCTCGTCGCGCCGCGCGCCGCCGAGCGCCGCGTCGAAGCCGTAGCTGTCGAGCGCCTGCTTCAGCGCCTCGGTCTTCATCACCTGCGGTGTGCAGCGCCGATCCCGAGGCGATCGGATCGATGCCGCGCGCGCGTCCGTCCTGGTTGATGTGCACGATCAGATCGAGCCCGAGCCGTGCGCGCCGTCGCGTCGCGGAACGCGATCATCTCGCGGAACTTCCAGTCCAGTGCCGATGTGGGAGCAAGCGGAATGGCGGCTCGGCCGGTGAAAAACGCCTTGCGGCGCCGCGCACCATGACGCCTCGAATCCTCGCCGATCTGAATAGAGCATGACGGGCTGCGGAACCGGCCGCGACCTTCGCGCATGATCTCGGATCGCCTCGGCTTCCAAGCGCTTCCAGGTAGGTTGGTTTGCAAGGCCGGTAGCGGGCGGACGTGCGCGTCAGTGCGATCGCCACGGGACGTTCTTCTCAGGCTGACGAACGATTGCTCCGCATCGAAGCAAAGCCGACGAGGATGTCAACCCGACACGGCGCATGCCGCGGCTCGCGACGAGGTGAGTGGATAAACCGGATAAAACCGGCGCCAGCCGCAGGCGGCGGTTGGTGAAGCGGCGGGCAGGGAGCCCCACAACCCGAAGAGGAGCTCCTGCCAGCGATCTCCGCCGGCGGGTGCAGCTCAGTGCAGCTTAGGTGCCTTGAGAAACTGTGTCCGGTCGACTGAGAGGACGCCGGAGCCGTCAAGGTTATCGTTGTCGCGCGTCGAGCTGTAGCACCACTTCGCTGCCCGCCGGGCCGGTTGCCCAGACCTTGCGCCATAAGACCGGCGAGACTCACCACCGGATCCTCGCGCACAGCGAGGATGCGGTCGCCAGGCCGCAATCCGGCTCTTGCTCGCCGGACCGCGCTCGGAGAGACCGGCGACGATTATCGCATCCTCGACCTCGGTGGCGTAGAGGCCGAGCCAGGGGCGAGCCGGACGATTCGGGCGACCATAGGTCAGCATGTCGTCGAGGATCGGCGGCAACAGGTCGATCGGCACCACCATGTTGACGTCGCGGCGCAGTTCGCGGCCGTTGGCATGCTGCACATGAAGCGAGCCGATCCCGATGAGGCGGCCATCGGCGCTGATCAGAGCCGGCGCCGCCCCAAAAGGGTGGGCCGGTGCGGTGAAGATCGCGCGATCGAGCACGTATTCCCAATAGCCGGCAAATTCCTGCCGGGCGACAACCCGCGCGGCGATCGCATGGCGCCGCCCGCCTTCGGCGGCCATGATGGCGCGATCACCCGCGCCGACGCGCAGCCCGATGCCGAGATCGATCGACGGCGTGTTCAGTCGCCCCAGCGCCTGGACGAGACTGAAACCGGTTTCCTGGTCGGAGGCAAGCACGTGACCGGGAACAGCGCCGCCCTCGGCAGAAGTCAGCCAGATCGTCTCCGCTTCCGTAACCAGATAGCCGATCGTCAAAACGAGGCCATCCTTGACGGATCAGAGACACCGCTCCCCGCGCGCTCGGTGCCAAGAGTCCCGGCGGTGAACGCGTCCTCCGGGATCGTCGCCCGCAGCCCGAGAACCGCGCCCAGCGCACGGTCCAGATCGAACGCGCAATCCCCGGGCTTCGGCTGGATCTCCCCGGTATCTCCCAATCTACGGTTCGCGACATTTTTGACGACCTCGTCAGTGGCAATTGTTCAGATCATAAGCCGTCGAAGAGTGCGCCCTGCCCGCTCTCTTTGTCAAAACCCCTCGTCGGCGCCGCCCGCTTCGGCTCCGCGCGAGCCGTTGCCTGGGCGCCGCTTTCTTGACAAGGTCGGACGACCGATTTATCGTGAGCAGCACTCTCTAGCAAAGAGTGCTAATTCCGGCAAACGAAGTTGGGTGCGAGGAGGGTATTCATGGCGTTTCGTCCATTGCATGACCGCGTGCTGATCCGGCGGGTCGAATCGGAAGAGAAGACCGCGGGCGGGATCATCATCCCCGACACAGCGAAGGAGAAGCCGATGGAGGGCGAGGTGGTTGCGGCTGGTCCCGGCGCGCGCGGCGAGGACGGCAAGCTTCAGCCGATGGATGTCAAGACCGGCGACCGCGTTCTGTTCGGCAAGTGGTCGGGCACCGAGGTCAAGCTCGATGGCGAAGAGCTGATCATCATGAAAGAATCCGACATCATGGGCGTGGTCGATTGCCTGCAATGAAGGGAGATGAAAAGTGGCAGCTAAGGACGTCAGGTTTCATGGCGACGCACGCGAACGGATGCTGCGCGGCGTCGACATTCTCGCCAACGCGGTCAAGGTGACGCTCGGCCCGAAGGGCCGCAACGTCGTCCTCGACAAATCATTCGGCGCGCCGCGCATCACCAAGGACGGCGTCACCGTCGCCAAGGAGATCGAGCTCGCCGACAAGTTCGAGAACATGGGCGCGCAGATGGTGCGCGAGGTCGCGTCCGAAGACCAGCGATCAGGCCGGCGACGGCACCACCACCGCGACCGTGCTCGCCCAGGCGATCGTGCGCGAGGGCGCCAAGGCGGTGGCCGCCGGCATGAACCCGATGGATCTGAAGCGCGGCGTCGACCTCGCCGTCGAGCGCCGTCGTCGAGGACATCAAGAAGCGCTCGAAGAAGATCTCGACCAACGAGGAGATCGCCCAGGTCGGCACGATCTCGGCCAATGGCGAGCGCGAGATCGGCGAGATGATCGCCCAGGCGATGCAGAAGGTCGGCAATGAGGGCGTGATCACGGTCGAGGAGGCCAAGAGCCTCGAGACCGAGCTCGACGTCGTCGAGGGCATGCAGTTCGACCGCGGCTATCTCTCGCCCGTATTTCGTCACCAACGCCGAGAAGATGATCGCCGAGCTCGAGAACCCGTACATCCTGCATCCACGAGAAGAAGCTGTCGGGCCTGCAGGCGATGCTGCCGGTGCTCGAGGCGGTGGTGCAGAGCGGGCAAGCCGCTGCTGATCGTCGCCGAGGACGTCGAGGGCGAGGCGCTGGCCACTCTCGTCGTCAACAAGCTGCGCGGCGGCCTCAAGGTCGCGGCGGTCAAGGCGCCGGGCTTCGGCGACCGCCGCAAGGCGATGCTCGAGGACATCGCGATCCTGACCGGCGGCCAGGTGATCAGCGAGGATCTCGGGATCAAGCTCGAGAACGTCACGCTCGACATGCTGGGCCAGGCGAAGAGGGTGCGCGTCGAGAAGGAGAACACGACGATCATCGACGGCGCGCGGCAAGAAGGACGACATCCAGGGCCGCTGCACGCAGATCCGCCAGCAGATCGAGGAGACGACCTCGGACTACGACCGCGAGAAGCTGCAGGAGCGGCTGGCCAAGCTCGCCGGCGGCGTCGCGGTGATCCGCGTCGGCGGCGCCACCGAGATCGAGGTCAAGGAGAAGAAGGACCGGGTCGACGACGCGATGCATGCGACCCGCGCCGCGGTCGAGGAAGGCGTCGTCGCCGGCGGCGGCGCGGCGCTGCTCTATGCCGCCCAGGCTCTCGACAGGCCTGAAGCCGGCGAACAACGACCAGAAGGTCGGCATCGATATCGTCAGGAAGGCGCTGCAGTACGCCGGCCCGGCAGATCGCCGAGAACTCCGGCACCGACGGCTCGATCGTTGTCGGCAAACTGCTCGACAGCAACGACCACAACTACGGCTACGACGCCCAGAAGGGCGAGTTCACCGACATGATCCGGGCCGGCATCATCGACCCGACCAAGGTCGTGCGGCATGCCCTGCAGGATGCCGCGTCGGTGGCGGGCCTCTTGATCACCACCGAGGCGATGGTCGCCGAGAAGCCGGAACCGAAGACTCCACCGGCAATGCCGCCGGGCGGCGGCATGGGCGGCATGGATTTCTGAGCCGGCCGACAGGACTTCCCGAAGCCGCCTGTCCGCCCAACCGCGGGCAGGCGGCTTTCTCTTTGGCGTGGCGTCGGCGTGTGCGCCTGCCGCAACCCTGCCCTGCCTGCGACGGTGGGCCGTGTCGCCGTCTTGTCAGCCGGCGACGCTCCTCCCATACTGACCTCGATGCGACGCCTGTTTCTCGATCCGGTTTTTGCGGCAGAGGCCGACGCGCCGGCACGGACTTGCGATCACCCCCGGCTGCCTTGCCGGCGGGCGACTTTCGCGCGCCAAAATCACGATTGCAGCTGCAGGACTACTATTGGTTCTGCCTTGACCATGTCCGCGCCTACAACTCCGCCTGGAATTACTATGCCGGGATGAGCGATGGCGAGGTTGAGGCTGAAGTTCGCCACGACACGGTCTGGCAGCGCCCGAGCTGGAGATTGGGAGCCCGCCACAGCCCCGGTTATGCCGAACGCATCCGCGACTATTTCGGCGTGTTCTCCGGTGGTCCCGGCCGGTCGCATGATCCCGGCCGACGGAATGGCCGACGCGCGAGGCGACGCGGCACAGCGCGCCGTGTCGCGCTCGCGAACAGGCCCTTGCCGTGTTCGAGATCGAGCCTCCGTTCACCCCGGTGCGTCTCAAGGCACGCTACAAGGCGCTGGTCAAGCTCCACCATCCCGATGCGCATGGCGGAGACAAGGTGGCCGAGGAGAAGCTGAAGATCATCAATCAGGCTTACGCCACTCTGAAAGCCAGCTATTTTGGTTGAACAATCGAGTGGCGGTCGTCAAATTCCCCTGCTCAACTATCAGGATACAAGAGAAGAATGCCATCCGTTCAGCCAACGGCGCCCCCGGCGCGTTCCCCTTGGAACAACCCGACATCACGATCTCGGTCCGGCAGACCTTCGGGATCAACAGCGATCTCCAGGTTCCGGCGTTCAGCCAGGCGAGCGAGCACGTCCCTGATTTCGATGATGCCTACCGGTTTGACCACGACACCACGCTCGCAATTCTCGCCGGCTTCGCCTTCAACCGGCGCGTGATGATCTGCGGCTATCACGGCACCGGCAAATCCACCCATGTCGAGCAGGTCGCGGCCCGGCTGAACTGGCCCTGCATCCGGGTCAATCTCGACAGCCATATCAGCCGCATCGATCTCGTCGGCAAGGACGCGATCGTGCTGCGCGACAACAAGCAGGTCACCGAGTTCCGCGAGGGCCTCCTGCCCTGGGCGCTGCAGCACCCGGTAGCACTGTGCTTCGATGAGTACGACGCCGGCCGTCCGGACGTCATGTTCGTGATCCAGCGCGTGCTCGAAGTCGAGGGCAAACTCACGCTGCTCGACCAGAACCGCGTGATCCGGCCGCACTCGCATTTCCGGCTGTTCTCGACCGCCAACACCGTCGGTCTCGGCGACACCACCGGCCTCTATCATGGCACGCAGCAGATCAACCAGGGCCAGATGGACCGCTGGAACATCGTCGCCACGCTGAACTACCTGCCGCACGACGCCGAGGTCGACATCGTCCTGGCGAAGGTGCCGAGCTATGACGACGAGCCGGGCCGGCGCACGATCAGCGCGATGGTGGCGCTCGCCGACCTGACCCGCGCCGGGTTCATCAACGGCGACATCTCGACCGTGATGTCGCCGCGCACGGTCATGACCTGGGCCGAGAATGCGAAGATTTTCGGCGATTTGGCGTTCGGCTTCCGGCTGACCTTTCTCAATAAATGCGATGAGATGGAGCGGCCGACGGTGGCCGAATACTACCAGCGTTGCTTCGGCACCGAACTGGCGGAAACCAGCGTCAATGCGACGTTGATGTAGACGTGCCGATGGCCCAGGAGTATTCGCCGACCGAGATCTTCAAGCGGGCGACAGCGGCGACGTTGCGGCGCGATTGCCGAGCGCGATGACGTGACGGTTGGCTTTGGGCCCGAGGCGGCAGGAGTGAGCGGCGCGCCGGGTGCGGCTGCCAAACCCGCCGCGCGACCTTCCGGTTGAGGAGGCGGCACAACTGCGCGGCGCCGCCGACAGCGTGGCGTTGCGGCTGCGCTATCACGACGATGCGGTGCACAGCAAACGCGTGCCCGGCTCGCCCTTGGCGCGGGCGGTCTTCGAGGCGGTCGAGCAGGCCCGGGTCGAGGCCCTGGGCTCCCGGCGCATGGCCGGGGTCGCGGCCAATCTCGAGGCGATGCTCGAGGAGCAATACCGACGGCAAGGGTTTGAGCGGATCACCGAGCGCACCGACAGCACGATGGCGGAAGCGGTGCGCCTCTGACCCGCGAGGCACTGACCAAGCGAGCGGCCGCCGCCCGCGGCACGACGCGTCGTCGATCTCTGGCGTCCGTGGCTCGAGGGCCGGATCGGCAAGGATTTCGGCGAGCTCGACCGCACGATCCTCGATCAGGACGCCTATGCGCGGGCGACCCGCCGGCTGCTGCAGGATCTCGATCTCGACCTCGGCGATGTCGACGACCAGCCGACAGCGAGGAGCAACAGGGCGGCGAGGATGCCGAAGGCGAGAACCAGAGCGAGGGCGAGGGCGCCACCTCCGGGGCGCAGGACTCGCCCGACGGCTCGCCGATGGACGGCGAGGCCGAGGACGCGCAGGACGCCGCCGAAGCCGGCGACGGCGAGATGATGCCGGGTTCGAGCGACGACGACCCGGGCCGCCCCGGCCGGCCCGGGCAGATGCCGCGCCGCCCCGACGAGGCCGCGGTCTATCGTGCCTTCAGCGTCGCGTCGGACGAGGTCATCGAAGCCGACAAGCTGTGCGACGCCGACGAGCTATCGCGGCTGCGCCATCTGCTCGACCAGCAGCTCTCGCACCTGCAGAGCGTCATCGCGCGGCTCGCCAACCGGCTGCAGCGCCGGCTGATGGCGAAGCAGACCCGCGCCTGGGAGTTCGATCTCGACGAGGGCCTGCTCGATGCGGGCCGCCTGTCGCGCGTCGTCACCAACCCGATCCTGCCGCTCTGGCCTACAAGCGCGAGCGCGAGACCGAGTTCCGCGACACCGTCGTCACGCTTGCTGATCGACAATTCGGGCTCGATGCGCGGCCGGCCGATCACCGTGGCGGCGATGAGCGGCGACATCCTCGCCCGCACCCTCGAGCGCTGCGGGGTCAAGGTCGAGATCCTCGGCTTTACCACCCGCGCCTGGAAGGGCGGGCAGTCGCGCGAGCGCTGGATCGCCGCCGGCAAGCCGCCCAATCCCGGGCGGCTCAACGATCTGCGCCACATCGTCTACAAGCCGGCCGACGCCCCGTGGCGGCGCGCCCGGCGCAATCTCGGGCTGATGCTGCGCGAGGGCATCCTGAAGGAGAACATCGACGGCGAGGCGCTGGTCTGGGCGCATGACCGGCTGCGCGGCCGCGCCGAGCAGCGCCGCATCCTGATGGTGATCTCCGACGGCGCGCCGGTCGACGATCTCAACCCTCTCGGTCAACCCCGGCAACTACCTCGAAAAGCACCTGCGCGAGGTGATCCGCGAGATCGAGCGCGCTCGGCGAGGTCGAGCTGACGGCGATCGGCATCGGCCACGACGTGACCCGCTATTACCGCCGCGCCGTCACCATCGTCGACGCCGAGCAATTGGGCGGCGTCATGCTCGAAAAGCTCGCCGAGCTGTTCGACGAGGACCGCGGCGCCGACACCCGCGTCAAGAGCCGCCGCCGCGCCGCCTAAGCTCTCCTCCCTGAGAGCAGGGAGAAAATCCGGCTTCGCTCGGAAAACTGCGCGATGTCAAAGGCTTGAGCGCCACAACGCTCTCGCCCTTGCAGGGAAGGAAAGCGGGGTTCTGAGGGAGGGAGCAGGGACGAATAAAATAGGCCATTTCCGGGTTCATGTTGGTATGCCGAGGGCTAGAGTGGTTTCCGACCACATTGCATCGCGGTGCTCACCCTCCCAAACCCCTCCCCCATCCAGGGGACGGGCCTGACAGCGTACTCCCGCCCCTCGATGGGGGACGGGTCGGGGTGGGGGTGATGCGCGCCAAACCGACGAACGGGATCGGTGGGTGCAGCAACCCGATCGAAAACCGCTCTAGCGCGCGCCCCGCATGAAGCCTCGCAGCCTATACCGCAAATGTGTTGCTAATATGGTAACGTTGCGCTTTTACTGCGGCCGGCGTTCGGCGATGATGTGCCAGTGCCAGGAGCCGGGCTTGCGCTGCAGCTGCTGCTTCAGCGAAAGCAGCTCGAAGCCGGCGAATAGCGCAACGAGGGTCGCCGCATCGCAATAGAAATGCGGGTGCCCGGGTTCCTCGGCCCGGTCGCGGACAAAGGTGTCGGGGGCGACGGTGCGGCCTCTTCCGTAATTGATGTTGCGCGTCGGCAGCATCGTGCCCTGGTAGAGCGCGCCGGGCTTCAGCACGCGCCAGATCTCGGCCAGCCGCCGCCCGACATCGCCCAAGGTCCCGTGGTGGATCACGTTCCACGACAGCACAAAATCGAAGCTGCCATCGTCGAACGGCAGCGCATCGGCCGTTCCCTGGCGCACGCCCAACGATATGCCGCGGGCCCGTGCGCGTCTCGCGCACGACCGCGAGGCCGGCCGCACTGCCGTCGATCGCCTCGACGGCGAGCCCGTGCTCGGCGAGCAAGCAGCGCGTGCCGGCCGACGCCGCAGCCGAGATCGAGTGCGGTGCGGGCGCCGCGCGCCTTCAGCTCCGGCAACAGCGCGATGACGTCGGGCTCGGGATCGAGCCAGTCGGCGCGGCCCTCGGCGGTCGCCCATCGCTTGTCCCAGGCCTCGATCGCGGTCGTGAACGCCGTCGCCATCACCGTCCTCCCGCATCGCCGCTCGTCGCCACCCACCTTAACCCTGCCGCGCCGTCGCTGCCAGCCGGACCCCGGAGCTGAGCTGAAGGCGCTTTATTACGGTCATTCCCGCGTCCGCGGCATGTTGGTGCGGAATTGGCGTTGGATGCGGCAGGTTGGCTCACGTAAAGTCGCGGCAATTCAACCCAACCGGAGGAGGCCATGCCGGAAACGACCGACATTTTCGAGGTCATGAGCACGATGCGGGCGATGCGGCGGCTGAAGCCCGACCCGGTGCCGGACGAGCTGATCAACAAGATCCTGCAGGCGGGCCAGTGGGCGCCGAGCGGCGGCAACACCCAGCGCTGGCGGTTCCTGGTGGTCAAGGACCCGCGAGATCAAGAAGAAGGTGCAGGTCTATTACAAGCGCCTGTACGACGAAACGGTCGGGCCGCGCTACGCGTCGAGCGCGCCGCCGCCAGGCGCCGACGCCCGCCCGCTACCAGCGCCAGCACGCCGCGGTCGAATACCTGACCGACCATTACCACGAGGCGCCGGTGTGGATCGTCGCCTGCCTCGAGGACGGCGAGAACCCGGGCCGCACGGCCGGCTCGTCGATCTACTCCGGCGGTGCAGAACATGCTCCTGGCGACGCGCGCGCTCGGTCTCGGTACGACGCTGACGACGCGGCACACCGGCTACGGGAAAGAGGTCGACGCGATCTTCGGCCTGCCGTCCGGCGTCCATTCCTATGCGATCCTGCCGATCGGCTGGCCGATGGGCCGGTTCGGGCCGTTGGGCCGCGGGCCGCTCAAGGATGTCGTCTATCAGGACCAGTGGGGCAAACCCTACCAGGGGCTTTGAGCTTAGGCGCCATAAATCAACCTGGCGGTTAAACATACCAGGACTATTATCGTTCTGACTGAGCGAATAGTCGTTGTCAAAGACAGTCGCCGTTTATGTGCGGGTTTGTCGTCGACGCCAAAAAATCGGAGGAACGTTCAATGCACTCGCACCAAAGCATGCTATCGGCCACAGCGCCCTCACAAGTTGACCACCGCCCTCGCCCTTGGCTCCCCGGCAATCGCGGCCGATCTGCCGCAATCCGGTAGCATAAAGGTCCACAGCGGCTGGAAGAGCGTCGGAGAAGTCGTTCAGGTGGGGAGAACCACGTCTTTGGCGCCGGTAACTTTGGGGTGTGACCTTCAACGATACCGGCAGCGGGCCGCTCAACGGGGGCGCCGCCGTCTGCTCCTGCACACGTTGGAGCTAACGAACGGAGCGGGTCCGGTGCAGGGGTCTTGCGCCTGGGGCGATAGCGACGGCGACAAATTCTATGTCAATTATTCCGGCAAGATCAGGCGGCCTCAGGCGTGCTGGATGGCACGAATAAGATTACCGCCGGCACGGGCAAGTTCAAGGGCATCCAGGGTCAGGCCCATTCCACTGCACCACATTGAACGACGAAGGTCGGTATAACTGCACGCGCAGTTCGACTATTCGCGTTGACTGCGGCAGCCAGTAAATAATCGTCGGAATCAGGCGCTGCGCGCCGGGCGGTAAAAGAAAGGGCCGGTGTGCGCAAGCGCACCAGCCCCTTTTGTTCCGTAATTGAAGAATTTCGCACCAAAATTAGAGCCCGAACCGATGACTTTTTTTGCATAAATTTCGATGCATAACAGACCCATGATTTACGGCTATGCGCGGGTATCAACCGATCGGCCAGAGCGTCGACGCCCAGGTGCGGCGCCTGACCACGGCGCTGCAAAGTGTTCCGCGAAGCGGCGAGCGGAGCAAGACCGACCGGGCGCAGCTTCGCCGGCTTGCTCGACCGAGCTCGACGCCGGCGACGTGCTGATGGTGACGCGGCTCGACCGGCTGGCGCGATCCACCCGCGACCTGCTGAACACTCTGGCAGCGATCACCGGCAAGAAGGCCGGGTTTCCGATCCGCTGGCGACGCATGGGCCGACACCACGACAGCGCACGGGCGGTTGATGCTGACCGTGCTCGGCGGGCTGGCGGAGTTCGAGCGCGACCTGATCCGCGCCCGCACAGGCGAAGGCCGAGCGCGGGCCGTGGCGCGCGGGCAGAAAATGGGCCGACCGCTCAAGCTTACTGATCACCAGAAGTAGCGGAGGCGATCGGGAAAAGCGTCGCCGCCAAGGCAGAGGACGCTGCCAGCGACAGTTGGCCGCAGCTACAACGTCAGCGCTGAGCATCGATTTCGAAGACTCCACGCAGCGATCCGGTGGAAACACGACCCTTGCGAGAGCGTGTCCCGGCGAACATCGCTCATCTTATTCTTCAGCGAGCCTCGATCTTCCGAGGTTGGCTACGCCATATGCTCACGCCTTGCGGCTGCGGGATTGAGCTCGGCGCGATTGGCGGCTGACGCGTTGCACTCGGTGGCCAGCACTGACTCTTTTCTGGAAGGTAGTCGCCGCAATTCAGAGTAAGGCTAACTCTTAGGGACCTGAGCGGAACTCGACGCGTGCGGCTTGAGCGAGCTTCCGTGGCCAGTCGCCGGTAGCAAAGCCCTTAAGCCGTGGAGAGTTGCGAACATAGTGTCCATATTGTTTGTCCGTGCCCGAGAGTGCGCGATTACGAGGTACAAAGACTCTACAAACTGGGTTGGCAGGTTGAAGGCCACTATGATATCTAGAAGAATATGGCACCGGCAATATCGACGATGCGGTACGCGATTTGGGTAGCAACGGGAATGTCGAAGGTATTCGCCGGGAAACACTTTGGATATTGAGGGTAAGCATTGGCTATCCCTAGTTCGTTAGCACTACGTTTTCTGACGGCGAGTTTCCTAGGCTGCACCGAACACCCCACATGGTGCTGCCAAGCGCACTGTGAAACTTAGACCGCACCGTCGACAATTCGGAGACCGAACGATCTTCCGCTCTAGCTACGCGGTCTGAAATATCTAGAGCTCGCATGGCGAGCGTGATTATTTTACACGGCTGCGATACGGATAGTGTAACAACCTCCAGCCACTCGTTGGGTAGACAGAGGCGATGGGTGTTATTCGAAGAGCATTCACACTACAATATTGGGAGGCTAAGCCTGCACCGGACTCTACTTCTCTGCGCAGGCGTTATCATTCTTGACGCACCAATGACCGCGCGCGGAGCCGATGGCGTATCGATGACCGCCGCAGCTGCCATTAGCAGTGCAAGAATAGTGACGCTAATTCAGCCGTGATCGCCAAAAGCGGCGAACGCAAGCTTCGCGCACCGAACCATTGGCGGCAGGCGAGGAGCCGGCACGTGCCAGATGGTGAGCGACTACGCTTCGTGAAGGTCTGGAGAGAGAGCGAGAGCAGAGCGATTACGTCGTGCCGAGAAGCATGACGCTACCGGTTGCGACGCACCAGATACAAACGTGGTCGCGGCCCTACTTCCGGAACCGTTTTGTCCGTGGCCGCAACTGATATTTAATTATGCGGTTGTTCTGGCGGTACTGTAATGTGGCACCGCACAGGCCACCAGCGCGAGTGCCAGCTGCGCTGAATTGCGCAGGAATTCGGTATATTTCGCTAGTCTGCATATGAGACTGGAAGCAGCGCTGGAGATTTGCCAACAGGTATGATGAGACGGTGGCTGGAGCCAGATTCAGCGGAGTTAGGAGGCCCAGTAATTCATCCTCGCTAAGTGAAAGGGCATTTAGATACCACGGTCTTGACCTGGATGTCTTGTTGAAGGCCGGGGAGCCGAGATCGCGCTAAGGCAAGTGGCGCTCATCCCGTTGTCCCAGGTAGCCCGATATGTGGTATGAGGATGCCGTGCTGCGGCGGGCGCGAGAGGGCATTAAGTGGCTACGAGCGATCAGCGTCTCGACAGTCCCGCGCGGGCCAAAAGGCCGTAGAACTGCCACCGGCATGCCGACAAGCGGCTCAAGGCACCCGAAAACTGGAAACCCAGCCCCGTTTCAGATTTCGCCCGCCACCCCTATATGTTGATGAACCTGGGACAACGGGATGAATGAGGCGGTGCCAGCCAGCCTATTGAGACGCTTTTACCAGTCTATGCCAATAATTTCGCTATGCACTGCTTGCAATTACTGTTGGGTGGCCAATAATGTGTCGGCGAATGGCAACCTTCAGTAAGGCAATGGCGGCATGCTGTACGAGGAACGCCTGCTGGCCCGAAACGTTCACTTTGCCAGCTAATCGTTGTTGCCACCTACGCGTTCTGGTATGGACGCAGAAACGGCACGCAAAGCAGGGGCCAGAAACGTCCGTCGATAGTCTCTGCAGCTACTGCCAGATTGAAGTTGTGGCAGCTTCATCTGGTGCGTGGTAGCAGTGATTTGCAATAGAAGAACGCGCAAGTCGCCTGATCCGTCAAGCCGCGTAATGAAATTGACCCACGCAACAACGCGGGACTTATCAGCCAAGCGGTCGCCATGAACTGAGCGAACTGCGTCCTCGCAAAATTATTGAAAAAGCGGGACGACCACTCAGCGGCTACCGTTAGAAGGCAGCGAGGTGGAAGTGGACGGAGCATCAAAGGAGATAACAGGCCGTTAGGGCGCTCAGCCGCCGGCACGACCGATCGATCAGAAGCAATGCCGCGCGCTTTGCGACGCGGTTATGTTCTTCGCGCCGCCAGGATACGATCTTCGACCACCGTTAACTGGGCGATCGCCACGCTGGTGAGGCATCAAAGCCTGCTTGCGATCTCGTGACGACCGCACTCGCACTCTACGGTTAGCATCGCGAGCAGTGGATTTTCCGCACCACGTTGGCGCTGGCACGCGAGGCGCGCGCCGATTGTCAGTGCGGCGAGCTGATAGACCGCATTGCGGCCGGCGCGCCAGTCCGCAAGCTCCTCTTCGTCGAGGCGCTCGGGCATACGCGGGTGCCATTCGCCGGGTACCGGCCGGATCACCGCGCCGGCGTCGAGCTGGCCGCAATCGACGCGCATCGTGCAGCGGAAGCGGCGGCCGACCTCGAACGTCGACTCGATGATGGTGTTGCGCGCGAGGCGCGGCGGGACCGGTTCGAAATAGGTGACTTTGCGGGGCGGGCTGCGGCGGGCCATTCCGTTCCTCCTCGTTAGGTCAGGTGGGTGCGCAAGGTCCGTCAATCGCGCGACAAATGGCAAAACGGTCCCTTGCCTGCGTGCCCACGCCTGGCGCTGGCGCGCCCGTCGCTCGGAACGCAACTAACGCAGAAAGCGCCACGTGGGGACGGCGCCGCTGAGAGCCCCGTGGCGGAAGCCAGCGCCACCGCCAGGGTGCGGAAATTGCTCCTGATCTCACCGGTCCTGTCGCAAGGTTCCGCACCCCGAGTTCCACGGACAATCCGTGCGGGGAAGGGGGTCCGCCTGAAACACCCAGGCCGCGACGCCGGCTGCTGCAGCCGTGGTAATTCAGCAATACGTAACTGAACGAAGCGGCGCTT
>ERZ1370068.9355-contig-814_pt1 | contig 33337 bp, 59 predicted proteins | sample MGYA00561227_ERZ1370068 | MGnify/ENA primary metagenome ERZ1370068 (study PRJEB38410, sample SAMEA6850437) | metagenome | study: Metagenomic assessment of the ecological functions of the soil: analysis of the soil microbiota associated with the...
TTGTACTTCGTTCAGTTACGGCATGCTCGATCGCAGTGGCAGTCGCGGACGGGCACCAGCAGGAACACATCCAGCACGAATCGGATTCACGACGCGCTTATCTTTCGCGTCGACACGAGCAGCATCCGCCATTCGCTGGTCGGCGTGGCCCATGCGGTCCATCGGTTTCGACGTTGCTCAGTCCAGCGAAGGACGCGGATACTGGCAAACGAGCCGCCCAATGAGCGCGGCATGAGCGACCATCCCGACGTTCCCGCTGCGTCGGCGCTGGCGAAAGTGGCGCAATGCGCGGTATGCGGTTCGGTAGAACTGCATTACGTCGAGGAGCTTTCGGCGGCGCTCGTCCGCGAATGGAACCTGCTCGGCCGACGAAGCCGCATATGTGAACCGGCAGCAGGGCTGCAGTGCGTCCGCTGCGGCAGCACGCTGCGCTGCATGGCGCTGGCGGCCGCGCTCCTCCGGCATTGCGGCGCCTCAGGCACGTTTGCGGCGTTTTTCGGCATCGCCTGCGGCGCAGCGGACTGCGCGTGCTGGAGATCAACGAAGCCGGAGGGGTGTCGCCATTCCTTGCGCAAGTGGCTGGGACGCGTCGTCCGTTCAAATATCCGGACGTGGACATGCGGCGCTTGCCGCATGCGGACGCCACGTTCGACCTGGTCGTGCACTCCGACACGCTGGAGCACGTGCCGGACCCGCTGCGCGGCCTTGCCGAGTGCCGGCGCGTGTGATGGGATGGGGGCGCCTGCGCTGTTCACGGTGCCGATCATCGTCGGCCGGCTGACGCGCAGCCGCGCCGGATTACCTCCGAGCTACCACGGCAATCCCGACGACGGCAGCGGCTATCTCGCAGCACCGAATTCGGCGCCGACGCATGGACGTGGCCGCTCGCCGCGGAGTTTTGCCGGATTGCCGGATCGTCAGCCTCGAGCATCCGGCGGCGCATGCGCTGGATCGCGCTGCGCTGACAACGCTCGCGGCGCCCGCTGTCAGGGCTTGACGGGCGCGGGCGGCTTCGAGATGATCCGCGATTTCGCTGCGCTTCTCGCTGTGAATGCGACTGATGAGTTCGACGTTCACCTTGAGCGTCGGGTCCGAGAAGATCTGGCGCGTGGCTTCGGCGCGCGCGTCCGCGATCGCCTTGGTCTTCTGGTCCGCCATCAACTCCGGTTTGACCTCTTCGAAGCTGCGAACGCCCGCGGGCCGGCGGTCTCCTGGAAGAGAATGATGTGATATCCGAATTGGGACAGCACCGGCGCGCTGATCTCGCCTTTTCGCGTCATCGCGAAAGCGGCGGCCGCAAACGCGGGGTCCATCGCGCTGTGCCTCGAAGAAGCGCCAGTTCGCCGCCGTTCGTCTGACACGGTCGGGATCATCCGAGAATTCGCGCGCAAGTTGCGCGCGAACTCGGCGCCCGCCTCGCGGATTTCGCCGTCGCAGCCAGCGCAGCTCGCGATTTCCAGTCAGCAGTCTTCACCAGGATGTGCGCCACGCCCTTTTTGTTCCGGGAACGAATTACTTGGCGCAGTTCACGGCTCCACCGAAACTCGCCGCCACGCCATCTTACCAGCGTACGTGTCCGCCGCCTTGTCAAGACTCGGCGTATAGCGCTTTGTAACCGATGCTCCACCTGCGCCTGTGCAGGCAACTTGTCGACCTGCGTCGCGATCTGGCGCGCCAGCACGGGATCATTCAGCCCCTTCCGTGCATCGGCAAGCACCCGGGCCGATGTAACAGTTGTCGAGATGATGCTGCTTCAGCCGCAATGGCCGCAAATTCCTTGCGTATGAATCGGCCGGCAGCTTCGCGATCTCGGCTATCGTCAGCCAGGGTCAGGCGCGTGCGCGCGGACTCCATGACCTCGGTGGAATCGAGCCCCAGGGCGCTGTGTGCTCACACGAACAGCGTAGTCAGCGCGACCTGGCTGATCGCGAAGTGATTTCGTCGGGTTCATTGTCGGTGCCGGAAAAAAAAACGTCCCCGCGCGAGGCGGGGACGGGGATTGCGATCGTTGAGCGCAGCGGTTAGTTGATGAAGTTCCACCGCATGCTCTAAAGTCGCCGGTGCTGCAGTTGGGGGTACCAGTCCGGGGCGCTCTTGTTCACCAGCGCGTGATGTGGTACGTCGTGTTCGGCCTCAAAAACACCATTCGAGTTGGGGCAAGCGGCACCGAGATTGCAAAAAAGTCCGTTGGCTGTGACCATGGCCGTGAACGCTGGCACCGCCAGCACCGTCTTGAGGAACGGTCGCGACGGGGAGCTCGCATCCGCCGGAAACGCCGAGTCGCGCCTGCAGGATGAGGCAAGGCGCCTCGCCGATCGTCGCGCCTGGTGATTGTTGTTGCTGCCAGACGCCACACGCACTGGAAGTTGGGGTTCGTCTGGTCGTTCCACACCCAGCGCCGAAGCGGTCAGCCGAACCAGACTACGGCGCCAGAACTGTTGCCCAGAACGGCCGGTTCATTGGACCGCCCTGTGGAAGACGTGGTGATATTGACGTTGGACCCGCTCGGATAGGCAGGGTCACAGCGCCGGGTGGGATGTCAGCGCCCGCTGGCGGACAGGTCGACCGCGCCCTGCTGGCCGCCGCTGACCGGGTGAACGTTGGCCGAGCCGGTCAAGCCATCAGTATCACGGTGTACGTCGTGCTCGCCGTCGGAATCGCGATTCCAGTAACGCTTACCGGGACGTGCCGGCATGCGGCGTCGTTGACCGCGCTGCAGAACGTCTGGCCCGACGACAGGGTGATCAAGTAATCGGATTGGTGCCTCTGGTGCAGGTCGCCGTGAAAGTCAGTGTCTAGCGCCATATTTGCGCCGCTGCAACTCGGCGAACCCGGCGCGACGACGTTCGGATTGCAGGTGATGGTGATGTTATTGCCGCTGACCACAGGCGCGGAAAGCGACGCGCAGCCTGTGATGTTGATGGATTGCGCCGATGCCACGCCCGCAGTGCCGAATGCGGACGCCAGCAGCAACGCCGCACAGCCCAAAAGGGTAGCGCAAACGTGACGTCATGGTGTTCTCCAGGATAAGGTTAGAGCTTTGACTCTAAAGCAATTTTCAAGCCACGCTCATTATACACTGGCGCTCCCCAAACGCCACTTCCGTTGAGCGCGTTGCCGCGCCCGTTCGTTCTCTCAGTTGCGATCCTGCTTCAAGAAAAAGGGGACAGCCTCGCGGCCGCCCCTTTGTCATGCCGTGAACCTCGATCCTTATTGCGGTCCGGTGTAGCGGTGGCCGAAGTTGCCGCCGTACGAGGACCGGATCAGCTGCCGCCCGCATCGGTCAGCGTGCCGTTCACGAACGTCTGAACCGCGAAGCCGACGGTCGGCAGGCCGAAGAACGACAGCTCGCAGTCGGAGCCGGTCACGAGAATGCAAGTTCGGGTCGTACGCTGAATCCCGCCGTTGCCCCGCTGACTGTGGTCACGTCACTACGTCAGTCGCGCCCAGCCGTTCGTGAAGCCCGTCGCAACCGTGGTGGAATTGCCCGAACCCAGGACGTTCACAATACCGGAACCCAAGGTGGACTTGAACGGAGGATGTTCGCTTCCCAGCACAGCGCGAAACCCTGAAGGAGTCGGCGACGGCGAGAAGTCCGGTCCGCCCGGCGCAACCGGGGTTTCCTCGCGATCCCATGTATCGCAGCAGCGCGGCGTCGCACGAACCCGATCGGGCTCAGCTTGCACGAGAACGGCGGGCGTGAACGACGTTGCCGACACGAAATGGTGCTTGGTCGGGAACGTCACCACCCAGTCGGTGCCGGACAGCGTGGACAGCTCGCCTATGAACTCGTTGACGACCGTCTGCTTCCGGAGCGCCATCGTGGCGGCCTTTCCGGCGTCCAGCGAGCCCGTCGCGTAGATGCCGCTGAGGATACAGTCCTGGGCTGCCGACCGCGACGCCGATCGGCGGCGTGGTGTTCGAGAAGTTAGGGCGTATCCACACCGGTAGTCGAATAGCTGCCCGGAATGACCACGCCCGGCGGCGCTGCGATGTAGTTGACCAGCGCGGTGGCGTCTTCCGTGAAGGCGTCGCCGGTCAGCACGTTGATCAGCGTCGCGCCGCCCCAGAGTCCGCGCCGGTTACCGGCCCTAGTGCGGTCGCGGCACTGGCAGAAGCATCCGTGACCTTCGAGCAGTCCTTCGGAACGCCCCCACTGTGCGTCGCGCTGATCGGCGACGGATGCGGAGTGGATCGTACGTGCGCCATTTCGAAGATTTCGAAGTAGCTCTTCCGTCAGACGATCCGTCGAATCGTCCTGACCGCGTGCTCGCCAGTGTAAGCGCCGGTGCGGAACGGAACGGCAGTGCCCACCGTGAAGTTGGGGATCGTGCAGGCTGCGGTCCTCGTTTCTGATCTGTGCGCCATCGTCGGCAGAGCCGAGTAACTCCCGGTCCGGGCTCGACCGCGGCAGTCCACATGTCCTTGCGGCGACAGGAAGACGTTGAAGTCGAGGACTTCCGCGGACGCCTTGCCTTCGCGGAAGCGGACCTTGACGGCCTTCACCGAGTTCGTGGTGTTACCGACCGACAGCAGCGTGTTGTAGCTGGCTAGCCCACGCCGGCCGGGCTGCGGACCGTGTAGTACGGATAGATCAGTACTTGTCCCAGACCGTTCGGGTTGACCATGACGGCATCAGCCGCTCCGGCCAGAGCCGAGCGTGCCGAGGCCCGCCAGGGCGACGTGCAGAGACTTTTTCGTGAATGTGTTCATGGTTTGAGATAGCTCCTTCTGATTGCGATTTAAAGTGATCACTTTATAACCGACAGCGCCGATCATGGTATTACAGCCTGCTTCGTTTGTCCAAATGATTCGTTTCCGCGGGAAGGCCCCCTGTGGAAATTTTGCAACGTTTGCCCGCCCCGTCAGAGGGGCCAGACGTACCAGATTTGTCCCCGGTCAATGACCCAGTTTTTCTTCCAGCGGCGAATGGATCCCCTGGTCATCGTTGGCGATGTCATACGTGATACATCAGCTTCAGCCTGCAGTTCCCGGCGTCGCACTTGGCCTCCTTCACCTCGGCAGCGCGGTAGTTGAGGCGCGAGGCGATCGCCTTGAACCCCGCTTCCGTCATCGTCGCCCGCGAACTCGGCGACATGTAACCGTAGGCCGCTGCAAAATCCTTGCCGATGATCGCGTCCCAGCGCGCCTGCGCCCGCTCCGACACGACCTTGACCTTTTGCTCGTTCGGGAGTCCGGCCCCAGCGTCGCGCATGCCGCGCTCACTAGCTGCCAGAACCACCACCGCCGCATACCGCACTTGACGCTTCGCCGTTGCCGGGGCGCGCACGGCACCCCTCTTGCATCCTTGCCGCATCATCTGGATCGCGTCCTGTTCCGAGACTGCCGGTTTTTGGTGCCGCTGTGCGTGTACAACATGCCCGCTCCGCGTCCGCGCACCAATGCCGCAATCGTGTGAGTGAAGACTAATGAAAGGAACTTCCTGCCGTCAATCGAGAATGACGAGAAAGTTCCCTGATGTTGTCGTCGCACAACATGCACTTGTCGGGCATTGGCGACGCTTTTGCCCTTTCCGGGAAATTGTCGCAATTTGACGACGCTTTCCGCGCCGGTTTCTCGGCATAAAGGTGGTTGTGCCGGCCGATGCGTCAGGGCGCCGGCGACAGCAACAGCGGCGGCGTCATCGTGAAGCCCGGCATCGTCGAGGGGGCGTTCTTCGCGGGGAACATCCGGTCGAGGTACTCCATGCGCTTGCGCAGGTCGTCGATGACGAGGCCGATGTCCTTCTCGTTCTCCGACGACGCGCGGCGTGATGAACAGCACGAGCTCCGGTGCGGTTGTCCTTCAGCTCCTGGTTGCCGAACAGTCCGCCCAGGAACGGAATGCGCGACAGACGAGCGGAATGCCCTGCGACGTGTTGCCGCGCGTTTCGTTGATGAGGCCGCCCATCACCATCGTGCGGCCGTTGGGAACGGCAATGAGCGTCTGCACCGAACGCGGTCGAGATCGGCGGCGCGCACTCCTGGTCGGCGGCGCAACCCGAGTTGCCGGGAACGCTGACCTCGGCCTGCACGTCGAGCGTCACGAGGCCGCCGTTGTTGATGTGCGGCGTCACCTGCAGCAGCACGCCGGTGTCGATGTACTGCGCCGTCGTCGTGATCGCGTTGGTCGTGCCGCCCACCGTCGTATTCGAGTTGATCGGAATGCGGTCGCCGGCCTTGATCGTGGCCTTCTGGTTGTCGAGCGCGGCGACGTGCGGATTGGCGATCACCTTGGTGCTGCCGTAGGTGTCGAGCAGCTTCAACGCCGCCTGGATGCCGCCGGGAAAGTTCGCGTTGTTGAGGATGTAGGTGAAGCCTCTGCGCGAGCGCGACCGGCCGGATTGGTCGTACGCCGACGTGCGGCATGGCCGGGATTGGCGACCAGCGCCGAACTGATGGTCCGTTGATGTTGCCGCCGGAGCCGCGGCCCGACGGCGCGCCGCCCTTGAACAGCCAGTCGACGCCGAATGTGCACGTCGTCGGTCAGCGTGACCTCGGCGATCGTGACTTCCATGACCACCTGTCGCTGCGGGACGTCGAGCTTGCGCAGCGCGGCCTCGATGACCGAGTACTCGGCGGCGGTGGCGATGATCAGCAGCGTGTTGTTGTCCTTGTCCGCGACGACCTGCAGGTTGCGCACGATGCCGGATCCCGTTGCCGAAGCGGCGCTCGCCGGCGTCGGCGGTCGACGGCGGTGGGCGGACGGTCGCGTTGCGTGCCCGTGATCGGATTCGCCGGCTGGAACGTCGGCGGATTGACGATCGTACCGGTGGGCGTGCCGGGCGCGACCGTCGGCGCCGAGGGCGTCACGGTCTGCGACTGCGCGCCCGGTGAACGCCTGCTGCAGCAGCGGGCCCAGCTTTCCGCGCGCTGGTTCGGACAGGTTGTAGACGTAGAACTGCAGGCCGCCGCCGTCGCCGCCGGCCTTGTCCAGGCGGTCGACCCACTTCTTCACCTCGTCCAGGTAGGCAGGCTGCGGCGTGATCACGCATCAACGCGTTCATCCGCTCGATCGGGACGATGCGCAGGATGCCGGCGATGGGACTCGTAGTTCTTGTCGCCGATGAGCTTGTCCAACTCGGTCATCACCGACTTGACGTCCGAGTTCGCGAGCGTGAACACGCCGAGCCGACATGCCCGCCATCCAGTCGATGTCGAACATGTCGATCGTGTCCATCAGGTTCTTGCAGCTCGCGCTCGGTGCCCGCCAGGATCAGCAGGTTGCGCAGCTCGTCCGGTCGCACCGCCTGCGCGTCCTTCGCGAACGGCTCGAGGAGGCGCATCATCTCCGTCACGCCGACGTACCGCAGCGGGACGATCTGCACCGAAAACCCCGGCGGCAGCGAGCGCGTGGAATTGCCGAGCTGGGGCACAACGTTGCCGCGCGACGGCGACCGCCTGCGGCACGACCATGATACAGGCCGCCGTTCCTCACCATCGTCGCGCCGTTCGCGCGCAGCAGAGTTTCAAGCGTCGCGGCGAGTGCGTCGCGCGGAATGCCCGTCGACGTGCGGATGGTCACGGTGCCGCCGACCGCGGGTCGATCGTGTAATTCTCGTTGAGGATGTCGCCCAGAATGTTGCGGACGACTTCGCGCAGGTCCGCGCCTTCGAAATTGAGGATGACGCCGCCGCCGGCCGCCTGCACCGGCGGCCCGGGGGCAACTTGCCGCCGGGCTGCATGCCTTTCACGACCACGCCCGAGCCTTTGTAGAGTCGCGCCGAATCGGACGACGCGTCGCTTTGCGCGCGCGCAGCGCGTCGGCCATTGCCGGCGATGGGCCAGTCACTTGTTCGGAGTCGAGCGATTCGTGCGCCCTACGACCTCGTCCTTGCCCATGGGCGTGGTCTGGCATCCCGCGAGGACGAAGGCAATCGCCGCCGCGGTGGTTCTAAGTCGGGAGACCTGTTGGAGGTTCATTATGGTTTCGCCGCCTTGCGTGGCCGGTCGCCTTTGGCTTGTCGTAAGGAAGGTGCATCACGTTCATCGCTATTGCGTCGCCGGCATGGGTTGCCCTTGTACCGGCGGGCGGACGCGCACGCCTTGCTGACCCCATCGCGGATCCAGCGGCGCGGGGCGCTGGCGCTGCGCCGCCTGGAGGCAGGTACGCCCCTGCCGGCGGAGCATTGAGTACCGGCGGCCTGCCCGCAGGCCCTGGCAGCCGCGGCTTCGGCAGCCTGCTGTGCGCGCCGGCGTTCCGCTCAGGACGTCAGCGGTGGTCTGCCCGGCGGGCGCCGCCGCGCCGCCACCCGCGCCGGCGGCGGCGGGCGCTGCAGGGGTGCGGTGACCGGCTGGGTCGTGGTCTTCGGCCCGGCAGCAACCTTGAGGACCAGATCTTCGGATTCGTCGCCTAACGTCAGCTTGATCCGGTCGGGTTTGACGTCCGTCACCAGCATGCCGTTGACCTGGTCCCCTTGCGCCACCCGACGCGATTTGCCGCCGGTATTCTCGCGCAGGAACGCGGTCGCCTTGCCGTCGATGATCAACGTGCCGGTCAGCACGAACTGTGGCCGGGCTGGAGGCGCTTCTTCGCGTCGGCGGCGGCGGCCGGTGCGGGCCTGCGGGTTGGGTTGAACAACGACCGGTCCACAATATCGCGCTGGCGTGGCAAGCGTTTCCGCGGGCTTGTATTCCGGCAGGACCGCGACGACGACGGGCTGCGGGACCACGACGGCGCGTCGGTCACCGGCACGTGCCGCCATCGGCGGCCCCAATCCGCTTCCCACGCGATGCGCCAGCGACAGCGCCAGGAAGGGCAACAGCCACACCAGCCACCTTCGCACTCGCGCGTTGAGTCCGTTCATGGCCGACCTCCTGTGGGCGCGGCCGCGACCTTGGAGCGATTTCCGGAAACGCCCACGCGGACACGCGTCCATCTGCACGTTCAGTTCCGGCTCCTGGCCGGCCCGGGACGGAAGCCGCGAAACGCGTTCAGCGTGCCGCACGCCGTCAGGTATCGACCACGACGCCAGGGCACCTGCGTGTCGAGCGAGGCCAGGATCTTCGCGAGCGCCGGGCGTGGTCGCGAAGAACTGCACCGTCACGAACGTCTGCCGGAAGCGGCCCCGTCGCGCGGGGCCGGGCTCTGGCTGGTCGTGATCCGTCCGCCGTTGTTCTCGATGGCGGCGCGGACCAGGTCGGACAGTTCCGCGCCCGCGAGGTTCGGCGCGGTATTGCGCAGGAAGAAGCGCCGCCCGTCCCTTTGCCTCATCACGTCGAGCGCCGCGCGCAAGTCGGGCGCCTGCGCGGCCACGCGGCGGTATCGCTCCAGCCGGTCGGATGGTCGGCGATCGCCACGTCGTAGTGCCGGTGGAACAAGATGATCGGTCCCAGCAGCACAGCCGCTTCCGCGATGACGGCGCCAGCAACAGCAGTCCTACGGCCAAAGCGCGCTGCTGTGGCTGCGTGTGCAGCCGCGACGCGCGAACGCCCGGCGTCATGGCTCGGCTCCCCGTCTTGTCGGAACCTGTCCGCGCGCTGCGGGCGCGACCCAGATAGCCACGGGTCGGGCGGCGCCGCGCGGCGGGATTGCGCTCTGTGCGTTGCGCAGCGGGCTGCCACGACGATGTCGCTTTGGGACAGATTTGGCAGCGCGGGTTGAAGGCGCGGCGGGTCGAGGCGGCGCCGCGGTGGGCTCACGGTGTGGCGGCGGCGCGGTCGTGGGCGGCTGCGCGCGCGTGCCGCGCGGCGTGCCGGGCGCGGGCGCGCCCCGGCGCCGCAGGTGCGGTGCGGCCGCCGGCTCGGGCGCGACCGCGGCCGGCGGTGCGGGCGGCTGCCGGTTCGCCGTAGTCGGCGGCCGGCGCCGCGCCTGCTCGGGGCAGCAATGCGATCTGGCACCGGTGCCGGCAGCGGTTTCAGCTGCGCGCCAGATCGAAGATTTCCCCGGTCCGGGCTGGATCTTGGTGGTCGGCAGAGCGCGGCGCCGTCTGCGCGAACAGCGGCGACTCCTCGACCAACTGCACCAACCGGCCCGCGTTGGTCAGCGATCTCGCCGCGCACGAGGATCTCGCGCTGCGTTTCCTTGCCCTTGGCGAGTGCTCTTCATTTCGAGTTGCGTAGAGCCAGGTCGTCGTCGGGCAGAGACGCGGCTCACATCGTCGACCACGCGGAACGCGCTCGGGGTAAGCAACTTTCTTCCAGCGCGCAAGTTGCAGTCGCCGACCTTGTTCTCGAGCTCGGTGCGCAACGCTTCGACACCCCCGGCCTGCGCTCTTGCATCGTTCGTAAGCGCGTTGAGCGTGATGACATAGTCCCGCTTCTGCCACAACGGAATCGCGATCGCGGCAAGAGCGACCGACGCCACAGGCCCAGGGGCAACCAGAATTGCCAGCGCCTCACACGGCGCGCGATGACGCGCCTCGTGCGGCAGCAGGTTGAGGCGCGAGTGCGCTACGGTGGCGGGTGGTTCCGGCACGACCGCCGCCACGTTCGCGCTCCCACGCCGTCGCATGACGCAACACGGAATCCACGACGGACTTGCGGCACGAAGCCAGGTCGACGACGGATTTCGTTCTTTCTCCGGAATGCGGCCGACGGACCGCGTCGAAATAGAGTTCATCGGCCTTGAACGGCGTATGACGATCGAGGTCGTAGCAGGGCCTGGCGCGGTTGGGCTCGACCGCCGCCGGCAGGACCAGTGTCTTGCGCAGAACTTCGCGCGGCGGCGACTGACACCACCACCTTCGGCGCCACGTTCATTGCGCCGGCCGCTGCAAGCGATCACCACCGCAGCGCGTCCCTCGTTCGCGACCGTCGCGGCATCGCCGGTGAGCGCGATCGACGCGGCCGGCAGCATCACGCGCGCCTCCATCCATGCCCGGTATCCACAACGTCGCGTGGTCACCGTCGAACACCAGCACCGGGCGCATGCGCCGGCGCGCCAGTGCCGCGCGCGGCCTGGTGGGCACCAGCGCCGAGTTGAGCGGTCCACCACGGCCAGAAGCCGGCGACCCCGGTCCGTCGCGCGAGTTCAGCGAGGCGAGGCGCGAGGCGCGCAGGGACAACTCACGGGTCAGTTCACGGGCGGCCATAGAGCTTGTCTTTATCGGATTCGGCGGCGCTGCCGACGGCAGCGGCGTGATCTGGTCGAGCCAGGCCAGCGCAACAAAGGGGCGGCGCATGTCGCCGGAGGGATTCACGACGGCTTCGCGGGCGAAGGTTACACCATCGGGCATCTTCGCCTCTGCGCGGACGCCGCCACACGGGACCCGCGCCGCGGTAGGCCCTGCGCCGGCGGAAACGGCGGATAGGGCGGATTCGCTTTCTGCGCGTCGCGCGCTGCGAGGAAGGCGTCCACCGCACCTCGGGCGTCGCGTTGGGTAAGGCCAGCAACACGTTGCGCGATGCGGTCGCCGGGTTGATCCCCGCCTGGCGCGAATGCAGGTCAGGCCGTGTCCGCCACTCTCGCGCGTAGATCGCCGGCGTGACGCCCATGACCCGCGCCAGCTCGGTCACGGTTTCGAACGGGCGCATTCGCGGGCTTGTATTTCAATCCGGCCGCGCTGATGGTCGGCTTGTGCCCGCGCCGTTGGGGCGCGTGAGGTCGTCCGGGTCGCGCCAGTCCTGATTGCGTCGGCGATGTGCGCCGCGAGGTCGGGATCCCGCGCCACCCCAAATTGATGAAGAGGCTGCGCAACAGGACCTCGTTCGCAGCGTTGAGGTCGATCTTCGCCGCTTCGTCCGTGGCGCTCGCGGCGAGCGCGATGTCGCCGTCCTGCCACCTGTGGACCTGCCCGTCGCGCTTCCAGGTATCCGGCGTGCTGGATACGCGAAACCTCGAACACGGTGCGCTCGATTGCGCCGTTGGCGGCAGCGCGCGCCTGCGCGAGCGAAATCATGGTTGCGCGCGGCCAGCGCTTCGCTGCGCATCGAAAAGGCAAAGCCGGTGGCCAGATCACGGTGAGCATGACAGTGAGCCACAGCGCGAGCACGAGCGCGATGCCGCGCTGGCGGCGCGCGTATCGAAAATTCGCAGTGGCAAATGCACATGTGGCAAATGCGCGTGCGGCAAACACGGGCGCAACATGAGGCGGCCTGCGGCGCGACGCATCGTCACGCTCCGTTGCAATGGCGGCGGTTCGGATCCCAGCTGCGGCAGCCGGCTTCCGAGCCTCGGTGGGGGCGATGACGAGCGTGGGCCACGCGGGTCCCTTGGCGGGTGTCACGTCCACGCGAATGAGTTGCGGGCAGCAGCTGCGGGTCGTCCCACTGGTCGCGCCACGTTGGCGCCTCGTCGATGCCCGCGTTGTTCGCTGATGCCGTAGTAGCCGAACTTCAGTTCCTTGATGTCGTCGGCGAGCACCGAGTGCTCGGCGTCGGCGAATTGCGGCCGGTCGGGTGCGCTCACGTCCGGAATCATGCCGTTCTAGTATCAGCGACGGCCTTGTCCCTGCCGGCCATCGGTTTCGAGCTTGAGGCGGTAGTACCAGATGCCGCCCAGTCCCACGCGGCCCGGCAGCGCCGCGGTATAGCGCAATTGGTCGGCCTCGCCGCCGAAGAGCAAGCGAGAAGCTCTGGACCTTGCGCATGCGCTGCGGATGTTGCGCGGCGAAGCTGGGTGCGCAGGTAGTCGCCGGCGAGGCGCATGCCGGAAGAAGCGTCGGCCTTCGCCGTCGCCGGCGTCGGAGCTGCGGCCCGCGCGAGGTTGAGCGAGCCGAACAACACGGCGGACATGAGCGCCAGCAGCACGAGCGCGATCATGAGCTCGACCATCGTGAATCCGCGCGCATGCGGTTGGCGGCGCTTCACGGCGGATTCCGTTGCGCGAGCTTGACCGTCGCCAGCGAAAGCGTGCGCTCGCCCTTGACCACGTCCAGGGAACTTGACGTCCGGTGGTCACGCGATAAAGACGCGTGCCCAGCATCTGCGCCGCCTGCTCGAGATCGGGGCTCGTGTCGGGCGGCGAATAGGCGACGACGCGCGGTCTCCCATTGCATGCGTGCCGCTGACGTCGCTGCCGCTCTCGGTGGTTTCCTTGAGCGGCTGCACCGACGCGGCCAGGTCGAGCTGCGATTCCGCGAGCAGCAGCGCGCGGCTCCACTCGTCCGCGGCGGACGCGTTGCGCAGGCTGCCCGAAAACACCGGAAGAGCGCGGTCGCGACCAATGCCAGGATGACGAAGGCGGCGAGCACTTCGATCAGCGAAAAACCGGCATCGCGGCGGCGCGCGCATAGTCAGTCCCGCAGGGCCGCCCCAGGGACTGACCGCCCCCTCGGGGGCAGCGAGCGAACGCAAGTGAAGCGAGCGTGGGGGTCGTTTCATCCTAGTCGAGGATCGCCACGCGGCCGGTCAGCCAATCGACGTCGACCTCGAACTTGCGCTCGCCGGCAGCCGACGCGTGATCCGGCCGCCGTTGCTGCCGCCGTCGGGAAAAAAGCGGATCGATCCGACCTTCTCGTCGACCAGGTCCTTCTGCGCAGTGAAGAGTTTCAGCTCGACGCCGCTCGGCAGCAGGTATTGCTTGCGGGTCCTGGTCCACCTTGAAGCGGCGGCCGGCGACGTCGAGGACCAGAAACGTTTCGCGACGCTGCGTCAACGCCTCGCTGCGTGCAAGGCGCAGCCCGACGCAAGCTGGCGCGCGGCGCTGCGCAATTCCGTCGTCGACACGCCCTTGCCGAACATGGGCATGATCAGCGCCGACGCCACCGCGATGATCGCGAGCACGACCAGCAGTTCGATCATCGAGAACGCCGTGCAGCTGCGTGCGCATGATGCCGTCGAACAGGGTAACCGCGCGGGCCGGTCACCAGCTCGTGATGTCCTTGTTGGGGCCTTCGCCGCCTTCGGCGCCGTCGGCACCGAGCGAAACGATGTCGTACGCCGTCCCGTGCGTGCCGGGCGACGTGTATACTTGTACTCGTGGCCCCATGGGTCCTTCGGCAGCGTCGCGTTCTTCCAGTACGGGCCGTTCCAGTTCGTCGACGCCGGACGGCGCGGTGATCAGCGCCTGCAGGCCTTCCGATGTCGTCGGATAGCGTCCGATCTCGAGCTTGAAGAGGTCGAGCGTGTTGCCGATCTGGTTGATCTCGATCTTCGCGGCATCAGCCTTGGCCTTTTCGCCCTGGCCGATGAACTTGCTGCCGACGATCCCCATCACGACGCCGATCAGGACCAGCACGACGAGGATCTCGATCAGCGTCATGCCGCGCGATCTCGCGGCGCCTCCGTTGTACTTTGACCATGGTCGTTCCTCTGCTTGATGGATTGGCCCCGCGCGCGCTAGCCGCGGTGCGCGGGATGTTTGGACGCGATCAGGTGCCCGCGAGTTCGGTCATGCCCAGGACGCCCAGCAGGATCGACAACACGATCCCGCCGATGAGAACCGCCAGGCCGAGGATCAGGGCCGGCTCGAGAATCGCCAGGAACCGCTTGACGGCCACCTGCACCTCGCGGTCGTAGACATCGGCGACCCGGCGCGAGCATCTTCCTCCAGGCGGCCGGACTCCTCGCCCACCAGGATCATCTGCATCGGCGAGACGCGGATAAAGACTGGTCTCGGCGAGCGGGCGGCCGAAGCCCTTGCCCTCGCGCAGCTTCGCGATCACGCCGTCGAGCGCGCCGCCCAACACCGTGTTGGTCATCGTTTCCTTCACGATCGACAGGTCGCCCAGCAGCGTCACGCCGTTGCCGAGCAGCGTCGCCAGCGTGCGTGCGAAGCGCGCCACTTCGACCTTCGCGATGAGATCGCCCAGCAGCGGCATGCGCAAAAGCCGCGCTGTCGCGCTTGAAGCGGATCGCCGGGTCGTTGCCGGCGGCGGCGAAACCACGCCAGCGCCAGGACGACGACGCCGAGCATCGCCCACCACCATTCCCGCAGGAACTTGCCGACGTACGATCACCACCTGCGTGGGCAGCGGCAGCGCCTGCCCGCCTGCGCGAACGTCGACTCGAACTGCGGCACGACCCACGACCAGCAGCAGGATCGACCGACGCCACCGCGACGCAGACCAGGATCGTCGGATAGATGAGCGCGGATTTCACCGATATCGCGCAACTCCTTGTTGCGCTCCATCGTGTCGGCGAGCCGCTGCAGCACCTCGCCGAGCGCGCCCCGGCCTCGCCCGCGCGGACGATGTTCACGTAGAAGCGCGAAAACATTTCGCGCCGCGCATCGAGCGCCTGCGACAGCGCCTTGCCCGCCGCGCACGTCGTCGCGCACGTCCTGCAGCAGTGCGGCAACCGGCGGCGTCGGCGCGAGACCGATCAGGATTTCGAGCGCGCGGTCGAGCGTCAGCCCGGCGCGCAGCAGCGTCGCCAGCTCGCGCGTGATCGCGAGCAGCTGGTCGCGCGTCACCGTCTTCGACTCGAACCACGCGCCGGCGCCGGTCCGTCGCCTGGCGGCGCGGCGCCGCCAGCCGGCGAGCCGCCACGCCGTCGCGTAGCGCGATCTGCATCGGCATCAATCCCTGGTCGCGCAGGCGATCGACGATCTCCGCTCTCGTTGGCGGCGTCGAGTCTCGCCGACGGCGACTTCGCCCGCCGGATTGACGGCACGGTAGCGGAAGCGAAGGCATCGCTAAGCTTCTCGCGCGTGACGCGAAGGACTTCCTCGAACGTGGTCATCGCCGCGGATCGCCTTGCGCATGCCGTCCTCGTACATCGTCAGCCATGCCGCCGCGCTGCGCCTCGGCCTTCAGCTCGTTCGAGTTGGCGTGCTTCATCACGAGGCTGCGCAGCGGGTCGGTCATCGGCAGCATCTCGAGGATGCAGAAGCGGCCCATGTAGCCGGTGTTGCCGCAATGCGCGCAGCCCTTGGCGTGGAAGAGCGTCGACGTCGTCGCTGCCGGCGAACTTGGCGAGACCCAGCTGCTCCACGACCTCCGGCAGCGCGTGATACGGCTCCTTGCAATGCGGGCACAGCTTGCGCACGAGCCGCTGCGCGAGGATGCCGATCACCGTCGACGTGAGCAGGTAGTCGTCCACGCCCATGTCGAGCAGGCGGTTGACCGTCGACGACGCGTCGTTGGTGTGCACCGTCGACAGCACGAGGTGGCCGGTGAGCGCCGACTGCACGGCGATCTGCGCGGTCTCCAGGTCGCGGATCTCGCCGATCATGATGACGTCCGGGTCCTGGCGCACGATCGAGCGCAGCGCGTTGGCGAACGTGAGGTCGATCTGCGGCTTCACCTGGATCTGGTTGATGCCGACCATCTGGTATTCGACCGGGTCCTCGACGGTGAGTATCTTCACGTCCGGCTGGTTGAGGCGGTCGAGCGCGGTGTAGAGCGTGGTCGTCTTGCCCGAGCCGGTCGGGCCCGGTGACCAGCAGGATGCCGTGCGGCTCCATCAGCACGTCGAGGAAGATCTTCAGCGTGTCGTCCGTCGAAGCCCAGCTTCTGGAAGTCGAGCGCGACGCCGCCCTTGTCGAGGATCCGCATCACGACCGACTCGCCGTGCATCGTCGGCACCGTCGACACGCGCAGGTCGATCTCCTTGCCCTGCACGCGCAGCCGGATGCGGCCGTCCTGCGGCAGGCGGCGCTCGGCGATGTCGAGGTTGGCCATGATCTTGATGCGCGAGATCACGGCTGCGGACAGGCGCTTGGGCGGCGACTCGACGTCGTGCAGCACGCCGTCGACGCGGTAGCGCACGTTCGAGCGCGGTTCTCGAACGGCTCCGACGTGGATGTCGGACGCGCGCATGTCGAGCGCGTTGGTGATGAGGAGGCTGCACGAGGCGAATGACCGGCGCCTCGGACGCCAGGTCCTTCAACTGTTGCACGTCCGCGTCGAATGCGAGCTCGTCGACGCGCGGTCTCGACGTCGCCGATCACCTGGCTTTGCGCGGACTTGCCGCGTGCCGTAGAGCCGCTCGAGCGCGGCTTCGAGTTCGGTCGGGATCGCGACCATGGGCCGCACCGCGCGCCCGGTGACCATTTCGAACGCGCCGATCGTGTACGCATCCGTCGGGTCGGCCATGGCGAGCGCGACTTCGATTCGTCCTCGCGCAGCGGCAGCGCGCGCGTCTCGCGCAGGAACCGCGGCGACACGCGCTCCTCGAGGATCGGGAATTCGGGATAGCCCGCGACATCGACCAAGCGGCAGCTCGAGTTGCGCCGCCAGCGCCTCGGCTAACGTCGCGCTGCGCCACCACGCCGAGCGTGACCAGCAGCGCGCCCAGCCTTTCGCCGGATTCCTGCTGCAGGCGCAGCGCGCGTTCCAGGGTCGGCCGCGTCGAGCTTGCCGCGCTCGATCAGCAGTTCACCTATGCGTTTTCTGGCCGGGGCGTCCACGTTGTATCGAGATTGAAAATGCTGAGGAAAAATCCGGTTGATGATAGCACGCGCGAGGAGTGCCTCGCGACGAAACCCTTGAGTACAAAGGCTTCCCGCGCAATTGCTGCGCTGCATTGTTGTGGTGCTGCGACAGTGCAACCGGAATCTGTCGTCGCATCCCGACGGAAGGGCAGGACTCAGAGCGCCGCCCGATCATCGAGCGGACTTAAAGACCCATCACGGTGCCGCCGAAGTTCCGGATGGAAGGCGCGCGGCCAGACGACCGGCGTGATCCCGGCAGTGGAATAAAACCGATTCGCCCTACCCAATCTCTGGCGAAACGCCGCTTCGGCCGCGGCGATCGTGGCCGCGATATCGTCGGTTTTATGCGCGGCCGATACAAAGCCCGCCTCGAACGCCGACGGCGCCAGGTAGACGCCGGCGTCGAGCATCGCGTGGAAGAAGCGATTGAAGCGTTCGCGGTCGCCGGCCATCACCGCCGTCGAACGAATCAGGCACCGTGCGCCGCAAAGTAGATGCCGAACATCCCGCCGACCGATTGCGCGGAAAACGCCACGCCTGCGCTCGTCGCGGCTGTCGGCAAACCCGTCGGTCAAAGCTGTCGCGTGCGTTCTTGGCTAGCCGCTCGTAGAAACCCGGCGCCTCGGTAGCCGGCGAGCGTCGCGAGTCCCGCCGCGACGGCTACAGGATTGCCGGACAGCGTGCCCGCCTGATACACGGGGCCGAGCGGCGCGATCTTCTCCATGATCGCGCGCTTGCCGCCGAACGCGCCGACCGGCATGCCGCCGCCGATCACCTTGCCCAGCGTCGTCAGGTCCGGCGTGATGCCGATGAGGCCCTGCGCGCCTTGCGGATGCACGCGAAAGCCGGTCATCACCTCGTCGAAGATCAGCACCGCGCCGTGCTGGTCGCACAGCTCGCGCAGGCCCGGCGAGAAATCCCGGCTGCGGCAGCGATGAGGTTCATGTTGCCGGCGATCGGCTCGACGATGATCGCCGGCGATCGTCGTCCGCGTCGGCCGCAAAGGCGCGCGCCACCGCGGCCGAGATCGTTGTAGGGCAGCGACGAGCGTCTCGCTGGCGATCGTCGGCCGGCACGCCTGCCGACGACGGCTGTCCGAACGTCAGCGCGCCGGAGCCCGCCTTCACGAGCAGGCTGTCGCCGTGGCCGTGGTAGCAGCCTTCGAACTTGATGATCTTCGCGCGGCCGGTGTAGCCGCGCGCGAGGCGCAGCGCCGACATCGTCGCCTCGGTGCCCGACGACACGAGCCGCACCAGCTCGAGTCGACGGCAGCCAGCGGCACAGCGTCTTCCGCCATCTCGATCTCGAGCTTCGGTCGGCGCGCCGAACGACAAGCCCGTGCGGCGCGCGTCTCACTGCACCGCGCGCACGACATCGCGGATGCGCGTGGCCGAGGATCGCCGGGCCCCACGAGCCGACGTAGTCGATGTAGCGCTTGCCGTCGGCGTCCCACACGTACGGCGCCTTCGCCGCGCGTGAGAAATCGCGGCGTGCCGCCGACCGAGCGAAAGGCGCGCACCGGCGAGTTGACGCCTGCGGGGATCGTGCGTTGCGCGCGCGCAAACAGATCTTCGTTGCGGCTCATTCTTTCCCGACCGAGGGTCCTGCGTCAAAACAGGCCACGATGGCGGCGGCCGCACGCCTGACGTCGCCCAGGGTTGTCGTGATCGAAGACGGCGGACACGACAGCGATGGCGTCGGCGCCGGCCGCAACCAGCGCACGCCCGTTGGCGGCCGTGATGCCTCCGATCGCCACGACCGGAACACCCAGCGTCCGCGCGCGGCGGAGCAACGCCGGCTCCGCACGCCGCGCCCCGGGCTTGGTTGCGTGACGCGTGGAAACTACCGAATGCGACATAGTCCGCGCCTTCGCGCGACGAGGCGTTTGGCGCGCGCGAGATCGTTGTAGCAGGAGACGCCGATCAGCATGTTCTCGCCCAGGTTCTGCCGCGCGCGGCCGATGTCGCCGTCGTCCTCGCCCGCAGGGTGGACGCCCGCCGCACCGACCTGCGCGCAAGGTCAGACGTCGTCATTGACGATCAAGAGGGCGCCTGCCGCCGCCGCACAGCGCGCGAGCATTGCCGCCTGCTTGCGCCGCAGCGCCAGCGGCGCCGACTTGTTGCGATACTGGATGGCTTGCGCGCCTCCCGCAATCGCGGCTTCGACCTTTCCTACCAGCGAACGCGATGTCGACGATGTCGGGCGTGACGGCGTACAGACCCCGCAGCTGCCGGGTCCAGCGCGAAGTCGTTTGCGGTTGCGCTCATCGGCCGCGGGCGGGACGCTCAGTGGCTGCCGCGCGCGTCGGCGGCGGGCGCAGGCTCGGACGCATCCGCTGCGCGCCTCGGCTTCCTCGCGCGCCCAGAACAACCGGTCCGGCAGGTACTGGCCCATGCCGGGACGATAGGCCTTCTGCAGCGTGTGCCACGTGTAATCCTGCGCCTCGCGCACCGCATCGGCAGGTCGAGGCCGTTGGCGAGCATGGCGGCGATGGCCGACGCGAGCGTGCAGCCGGAGCCGTGGTAGCGTGCCGGGCAGGCGCGGCCAGCTGTCGGTGCGCACGACGCCGCTCTTCGCGTACAGCGTGTTGACGACCTGCGGCGTGTTCTCGTGCGTGCCGGTGACCAGCACGTATTCGCAGCCGGTCTCGATGAGGCGCATCGCGCACTGCCTCGATCGACGCGCTCCTCGTCGTCGTCGGCTTCCGCCGAGCGGCGCACTTCGAGGCTGTTCGGGCGTGACGATCGTCGTCTGCGGCAGCAGCAGCTCGCGCAGCGCGTGCGTCATCTCCTCGGTCGGCGAGCTCGTCGCCGCGGCCCGGAAGCGAGCACCGGGTCGAGGATCAGCGGCACGTCGGGATAGTCGGACACGATCTCGGCGATCGCGGCGATGTTCTCCACGCTGCCCAGTACGCCGATCTTGAACGCGTCGACCGGCATGTCCTCGAGCAGGCAGCGCGCCTGGTCCGCAACCCAGTCGGCGTCGATCGGCAGCACCGCCTCGACACCGAGCCGTGTCCTGCACGGTCAGCGCTGTGATCACCGACAGCGGATGGCAGCCCATGCTCGCGAGCGTGAGCAGGTCGGCCTGCATGCCGGCACCGCCCGAAGCGATCGGAGGCCGCGAGACGTGAGGACGATGGGGGAAAACCGGGTTCGGACTCGGTCGGCATCATGCGGGGGCGCGAGTGCCTTGCGCTCCGGAAACCACGGTTGTCGTGCATTGCGCACTTTACCCGATGCGCGCGTCGGGAGGTCCATGGAGGTCCGTCGCGCGAAAGTTGAGCGGCGTCGAGCGCCTTGTCGAGACGACGCTCCAACGAGCCATTCAAGTGCTTCAAGGTTTTGGCGTACATTCGAGGTACATGCTTACCGCCTCGTCGGTCCGGCGCAGGTCGTGTCCGCGCAACGTTTCGAAGCGGCTTTCGTTGTAAGCGACGGTCGCGGTGGCGAAGCCGGCTTGCGCGGCGAGCTGCGTGAACGTCGCGATGTCGTACTGGAAGCTGTCCCGCGAGGCGCATGCCGAGATTCAGGACTTCACAGGCGGTGCCCGTTTCGAGCGGCACGCCGACGAACGTGTTCCAGATCCACACAAGGTGGTCCGGATCCTCGAGATACATGCGGGCGAAGCGCGCGAGGTCCGGAGTCAGCACTCGCATCGCGCCTTCCGGCTTCAGGATCCGCCGGCACTCGCGCAGGAAGTGCAGCAACGGGTCGGATCGAGTTGCGCGATGAAGTCCTCGGTGTGGATGAAGTCGGCCACGCCGGCTGCGAAAGGCAGCGGACGACCCAAGTCAGCCACGACATCCGGACGCCCCGCGGAATCGATGTCAACATTGATCCAGCCTGACATCGGATAGGGCCCGGAACCGAAATTGATCTTGGTCATGCGTTGCCGAGGGTTTTACCTGAGGGCCCTTGCAGCGAAGCGCGCGTCGAAGCGTACGATTCCCAATTATAATCGCGGTCGCGTGGAAGCCCTGGCGCGGTGGCGGGCGGGCACGACCGAAGCGGAATGCGAAAATTGAAGAAATACATGATGCCTCATTTGCGGTGTGGATCTACGACGAGGCCACCGGCGCGCCCGACGAGGGTATCGCGCCGGGCACGCGCTGGGAGGACGTGCCGCCGAACTGGACTGTGTCCGGAGTGCGGCGCGCGCAAGGAAGACTTCGAAATGATCGAAATTTAACGGAAGCCTGACGTGCGAATTCTCCACACACATGCTGCGCGTCGGCGACCTCCAGCGCGCGATCGACTTCTATACCGGCGTGTTCGGGATGAAGTTGCTGCGCAGATCCGACAACCTCGAGTAGCAAGTACACGCTCGCGTTCGTCGGCTTCGGCGACGAGTCGGAGGGCGCGGTGCTGGAGCTCACCCATAACTACGGTGTCGACAAGGTACATGAACTGGGCAACGGCTTTCGGGCACGTCGCGATCGCGGTGGAGGATCGGCCGCGACGTGCGACGCCGTGCGCGCGTTGACGGGCAGGTTCGGCGGCAGGATCACGCGCGAACCGGGCCCGGTCAAGGGCGGCAAGACCGTGATCGCGTTTATCGAGGATCCCGACGGCTACAAGATCGAACTGATCGAGGCTGGGAGCCGCGCCTGATGCTTCCGGGGCCATCCATGCCGCCAGACAACTCCGAACAGATTGCGGAATGGAACGGCGCGTTGGGCCAGCGATGGGTCGCGATGCAGCGAGAGATCGACCGCATCGTCAGTGCCGTTCGGCGATGCCGCGCTGAAGTCTGCAGCGCCACAACCGGGAGAGCGGGTGATCGACATCGGTTGCGGTTGCGGCGACACCTCGCTCGACGATCGCACGAATCGTCGGCAAGGCGGGCGCGGTCCTTGGCATCGACGTGTCGACGCCGATGCTTGAGGTTGCTCGCTCGCGTGCGCGTGCTGGCGGATTGCGCCCACCTCGTCTTTCGCGAGAGGCGATGCCTCGGAGGCAGAACTTCCAGCAAACACCGATTTGCTGTTCTCGCGTTTCGGCGTAATGTTTTTCAGCCAACCCACGCAAGCCTTCGAGCCACTTGCGCAGGTCGCTGCGCGCGGGTGGCCGTTGCGTGTTCGTCTGCTGGCGGGCGCCGCGTGACAACCCGTGGGCGATGGCGCCCTCTCCGCCGCGCGCGCGGCGATGGGTGTCACGCCAGCGCCCGCGGATCCGAACGCGCCCGGGTCCGTTCGCATTCGCCGACGAGCAAAGCGTTGCGTGCCATCCTGTCGGGCGCCGGCTTTGGCGCTGATGGATGTGCAGCGCTTCGACGCGGCGGTCTCCCTTGGCGCGACGCCGCGCTCGCAGCCGCCGACTTCGCGTGCAGATTGGGGCGGTATCCCGCTTGGTGCGCGAGGTGGGCGTTGAGCACCTTCCCGATCATTCGTGGACGCTGTTGAACGCGCTCTCGGCCCGCTTGCCGCACCGGATGGTCACGTTAGCCTCAACGGCTCGACCTGGATCGTGTCGGCCGTGAATCGCGGGTGAGGCGTAGGCGCGCGGACTTGCGGCCGCGATCGAATGGGTGTGGACCGCCGCGCCGGACGCTTAGGCGTCGTACAATTGGTGAGGAAACCCGCGCGCGGTAGGCGACGACCTTCCCGGCCTCGATCTTCATGTCAGAGCTTGCTGACTTCGGCGATGCGCAGCTCGCGCAAGGACTTCGATGCGGTTTCGACGGCGCTTTTGCCGCGGCCTCCCAGGAAATGGGGCTGGTGCCGAGTGATCTCCGTGACATCGGTATACGCCGCCTTCGGCTTTTTCTTAGCCATGTGTCTCGCTCCTCGTTGATGAGCGCGAAGGACCCGTTCCCAAACGCCCCCGGGGGTTCATTCTAGGCGCGTTGCCATGAAGGATAAAGGACGGCTTTGCTGTTCCGGTCGTTCGCGCGAACGCCGGCCGTAGCGCGCAGAATCGCGACGCATTCAGCGCTTGGGGAAGATCGCCTCCATGTCCCGACCCTGCGCGGCAGCGCTGAAGCCGTCGAAGCAGCCTTCCTCCGCAATGAGCCGGCCGCACGCATGAAGCCTCCCCAGGCCGACCGCGCGAGGGCCCCGCCGACGCTCACCTGCCGCACGCCGAGCTCCGCAAGCCTGTCGCCGCATCGTCGGTTCGGTCGCCCATCCAAGCAAGAGGTTCACGGGCTTGGGCGCGACCGCTGCGACAACCGCGGCAATATCTTCGCGGGTGCGAATACCCGGGCGTAGAGGCAATCAGCACCCGCGCCCGCATAGGCGCGCAATCGCGCAATCGCTCTCCGTTAGATCGGGACGACCGACAAGAAAGCACTCGGCGCGTCCCACCAGCAGCGTGTCGCTGCCACCCCGTGTCGGATTGCACGCCGCGCGGCACGGATCCTCTCGACGGCCACGCCCACATCGTAGAGAGGACTTTCAGCAACACCGGTCGAATCCTCGATGGACAGCCCGGCGACCCCGGTCTCGATGGTGGCCAGGCCGACATCTGCGCAAACCCGGCGGGATCGTGCGCGTAGCCACTTTCGAAGTCCGCGTTCACCGGCACATCGGTGGCGGCGACGATGCCTCCAGGTGCGGAAGCAACCCGGTCCCGCGACATGCCGCCGTCCGCGCGACCCTGGACCAGGCGAATCCGGAACTGGTGGTCGCGAGCGCCTTGAATCCCAGACCTTGCAGTAACGCGCTCCCGACATCCAGGGATTCGGGATGACGAAGCAACCCGCCTCGTGCAGCTCGCGGAACGCGCGCCGCTTCTGGCGACGGTAGGGCGCGTCTTGGTCGCATGACCTGTCCAAAGGGAGCCACGTCGGCCGATCATTGCGCTCGTTTGACATCCATGGGTTTGAGATCCGCGCGCTTTGAAATCCATCACCCAGTTCGTTTCCCAGGTGGCGCCATTATCGCCGAGAATGCCTGCTCCCAGTGGCATGACGTGGGCGTGATCCTGGACCACTGGAAGCGTACGCGGATCGGCTTTCCGTTGAACGTTTCGCTCAGCGAGAAACGTCCCTACGCCCTCGTGGAAGCGGCCTCGCACAGGCGGATCGAGCGGCTCCCAGCGGCGTCCGGCTGTCGAGCCACCAGATCGACCACTGCCCGGACTTGGGGTCGAAGGATCGCAGGCCCGACGCGCGCGGTAGGCGCCCCGGGAAAGTCCAGCACATTGTCGTCAAAGTTCGCGTAGCCTCCATGGTTTTCTGCACGGACCGACGTGCCTTCGAATTCGATCCACTCGCGATTGTTCGCGAGCCGTTCCTTGAGCCGCCGGTGATGGACTCTGCCAGTGCCCGACGAGGAAGTCGAAGTCGCGGGTGCTGCGCTGCCGTTTGCCGGCTGGTTCATCTTGTGCTCCATTACGTTAGCGAGGGATACGGCAGCAGATTCTGCAACGCAATACCTGCCATCGGATGTCATGTATTTGTGCTAGCGTCACGAAAATGCGCGCGAGCCGCTTGCTGTCCATCCTGCTGCTAGCCTGCAAGCCCGCGGGCGCTGTGACGGCGCCGCGATGGCCGCGAGCGCTCGAAGTCTCCGAACGGACCATCTACCGCGACATCGACCAGCTGAGCGCAGCGGGTGTCCCTGGTCATTCCAGATCGCGGACGCACCGGCGGCTTCAAGCTGACGGATGGCTTTCGCACGCAGTTGACCGGCCTCACCGAAGGCGAAGCGGAGACGCTGTTCCTCGCCAGGCTTGCCGGGACCCGTGGCAGAGCTCGGCCTGGCCGACCTCATGGCAGTGGCGCGGACGAAACTGATGGCTGCGTTGCCGGCGGGAGCGCGCGGCGGAACGCCTCGCATCGCGATTCCACCTCGATGCGGCGGGCTGGTTTCGCGCAGCCGGATGTGCGGTCACGCTTCTGCCGACGATCGCGCGCGCGCAGTCTGGAACGCACGTTACCTGAGGTTCCGCTACGGGCAGGCCAAGGATTCCGATTGGCGCAAAGGTCGGCCCACTGGGTCTCGTGCTCAAGGCCGGCATCTGGTACCTGGTGGCGCAGAAGGGGAGCTCGATCCGAACCTACCGGGTGGGAAGGATTTCGAGGCGGAAGCGCTGGACGAACCGTACGCGCGGCCGACGAACTTCGACCTGGCCGCATGGTGGGCACGGTCTCGCGCGAATATGAAGTGAGCAGCTATCGCGACAGCGCCACGCGTGCGCTTGTCGCCGCGTGGCCGCTCGCTTCTGGATCTGTTGGGTCCGTATGTGGTGGAAGCGGTCCGCGAGAGCGCGAGCAAGCCCGATAAATGGGCTGGGTCCGCTGCACGATTCCGCTGGAGTCTGCCGCGCACGGCATCCGTGAACTCATGCGCGTCTTGGGGCCGACCGTCGAGGCCGTTTCGCCAACAGCGTTGCGGAGTCAACTGGCGCAGGCCTGCGCGATGCGTGCATCAATATCGGACGCGGCTCTTCTCCCGATCCACTGTCCGCGCACGGCGCCGCTAATGGCAGGACGCCTTAGCGCGGCGCGACGTCGTAGAATTTCCACTGGTATCGCAACAGCGGGATCGGGCTTGTAGCCTCGGAACCATGGTTGCGCGAGAACGTTACCGGTAGCGATGCTCGCCTAAGATCCACGGCGCGTAGGCATGGACGCAGGTCGTTCATCCGGTGAAAGAGCGCGGTGCGGGCGCGGTCGTCGGCGAGGCTTCGCGACTGCTCGTAGAGGCGGTCGTATTCGGCAAGGCGCAGCCGCGGCATAGTTGCCCGCGCCGATATTGCCGCCGCTGTATAGGCTTGAATAGAAAGAGTCCGCGTCGGGGATCGTCGCAACGGTGCCCAGGCCCCACATCATCAACTGGCTGGCCTCGCGCCATCCGGTTCAACTCCGGCCAGCTTTGCTTGAAGAACGTGATCCGCGAGCCCGATCGCATCCATGTTGCGCTTCCACAGCTCGTCGCTCGTCCCGTGCCGCGAGTGCCGGTCGTCGGACGCCAGCACCAGCGTCAGCGATTTTCCGTCGGGCGCTCGCGATAGCCGTCGCCGTCGCGATCCCTGTAGCCGAATGTCCCAGCGTCGAGCAGCGCCCGGCGCCGCTGCGGGATCGTGAAGCTCGTCCACCGCCGGAATCGCCGGGTCGTAGCCGACGCGATTCCCGGGGGAGGCAACTGCGCCGCGGGCACCGCCCGCCCGCTGCGCAACGATGCGGATGGCGCCCGTGCGGTCGTAGCCCAGCGCAATTGCGCGCCGCAGCGCGATCTTCGGCGTAGCGCAGCCGACGACGGCATCGGGCCCATGTTGAAGAACGCACGTGAGTGCCGGCTCGATCTGCCGGTGCAGCGTGATGCCCCGCCAGGCCGTGCATGTTGGGCTCGTTTGAGTACGTGCTCCCGAGAGAGCACGGAGGCTCGCGATGCTGGCCGTGCCCCCGGTAGTCGAGCTTTGCCGCTGTCGAAAAAAGGAGCAGCAGGCGCGTATTGCGCCTCTTCTGATGATGCGTTGACTTCAACGCGGGGAACGAGCGGCAAGCGTTTGCCGGACAGCCCTTTGGCGATCGCGGCATCGCCCGGCTCGCTTCCCAATCCCGGGGTCGGAGTAGAGCCTCAGCGTGTACCCGGATCCAAGTTTCCGAGGACGACCTTTCTGCCCGCGCGTCTCCGTTCCTTCAGCCGGTACGCCCCGGTGCCCACCGGGTGCTCCATCGCTCGATGCGCTGTCTGGCCCGTGCGGGCGCCACGACCTCGCGCGCGACGGCGGCGGCGAGCGTGACGTACGTGAGCCAGTGCTGGAACAGGTAGTGCGGATTCCGGCCCGACGCTGAAAGCGGCGTCGGTCGACGACCTGCAGGCCCTCCATCGGTGCGTCGTAGTCGAAATCGCCGGTGCGCCGCGCAAAGTTACGAAAGCACCTCGTCCAGGCCCGCCAGGCTGATGCTCGAAGATGAATCAAAGGCGATGTCGATGCACCCGCGGTCGAGCGATTCGCTTGATGCTGTAGACGTAGCGTCCTCGGCGGTGAGCTCGCGCGGCTTGCCTCTTGAACGCAGGGTCGTCCGCGAAGAAAATCCCAAAGGGGCTTGACCTTTGGGATCGTGAAAGTGCGCCCGTCGTCGCTGATTTCGGCATTCCCGCCGCCGTATTCTCGCACGAGGCGCGGCGGACGCGCAAGTAGTCGTATGTGTACAGCGCATCGAAGATCGAATCGCAGACCATGAACGAGTGGAAGTTGCGTCGCTGACGGCCTGCGGGCCGAATCCGGCTTCCGCCGTCTCGCAAGCCACGCGCAAAGCGCGTCCCGTTCGTCTCGGCGGCATGTCCCGCCATCGCTGGCAGTGAGCGCGAACGCGCGGCGACGAACGCCACTGCATCTCAAGGTTCTTTCTTTGCGTGCGCGCTCTCCGGACTCTATCGTTCAACGTGCCGATGAAGCGTAGTATGGCCGCGGTTTGCGTGCGTCGACTGGGGATTCGATGATGGACCGGCGGAAGTTCGTTGGCGCTTTGCGGGCGGCTTCGTCGTTCGCGCGGTCTCGTCGCCTTCGCCCAGCCGGCGCGGCGAAGGTGTATCGGATCGGCTTTTTCCTGGGTGCGTCAGGCGAGTCCGTGGCGTCGCTGTTCGGCGCGTTCAGCGAAGGGCTGCGCGATCTCGGGTACGTCGAAGGACGCAACGTCATCTTCGAGCGCCGGTACGCGGACGGCCACATGGACCGGCTGCCGGAAATTGCCGCTGAACTGGTGCGCCTGCAGGTGGATGTGATCGTCACCGGTTCCAGCATTCACGTCGCGGCCGCCCGGCAGGCAACCAAAACGATACCTATTGTCATGGTCTTCACGGCAGACCCCGTGCAAGCCGGGTTCGTCACGAGCCTGGCGCGGCCCGGCGGCAACGTCACGGGCTTGAGCGCCGACGCGAGCCGCGAGCTCTGGAGCAAGTACCTCACCATTTTGAAGGAGATCGTCCCCAAGCTCTCGCGGGTCGGGGTGCTCGGGCAGGTAAAGACCCAGGTCGAATTCGCAGAGCTCGACGCGGCGTCGCGAAAACTCGACATAGCGCTCGAGGTCGCCGACATGCGGAGCCCGGGCGACCTGGACGGCGCGTTCTCCACGATGATCAGCAAGCGGGTCGGAGCCCTCCTGGTCGTCGTCAGCCCGTTGACCTACTTGCTCAAGGAGTCGATTGCGGAATCGGCGATCAAGCATCGGCTGCCGACGATCTCCAACGCGAACCAGTACGCGGAAGCGGGACTCCTGATGAGCTACGGGCCGAAGCTGGAGGATCTCTACCGGCGCGGCCGCGATCTACGTCGACAAGATTCTCCGCGGAGCATGCCCGCCGACCTGCCCGTCGAGCAGCCGTCGAGGTTCGAGCTGACCATCAATTTCGAAGACCGGAAAGGCGTCGACCGGACACCCCGCAGAATGCTGCTGATGCGGGCCGACGACGTGGATTCAATGTAATGATGCACAAAAAAATAGCCCCGAGGATTGCTCCCCGGGCGTCCAGCTGGGCGTTGCAGCCCGAATAACGTCGATTGCTTTGGATCCTAGGGAGTATCCACCCGCACGATGGTCGGATTGGGCAATCCGGCAACGCCGGAATACGCGCACCGAACCCAGGTATTTCGTGGCCGGCGCGAGTCCGCTGAAGGCAAGGGTGATCGGACTCGTTGTGCCCGACCGCCGACGCCGGAGCAGACCACGGTCATGTTGCCCGCCGCCGTTGACCCCAGTGCCCAATCTGAACAGCGTGAAATTCGCCGGAACCGACGGGCACCGCAAAGCCCACCACACGCACGGTATAGTCACCCGCCGCCAGATTGAGGAGGTTCACCTCCTCATCGACGTCCCGCCTCCGCTCGAGCCGACGAGAGCGGGTCGGCTGTCCGCGGACCTCGAGATCGAGGTCACTGGGCTGGCTGCACTTCGCGTGTTGGAACAGCGAGAACTGGGCATAGGGTCGTCCCGGGCAGGTACAAGTGTGACCGACAAAGTCCCATGACCGCCGGTGGCGACCGAACCTGTCTGCGTTGTCGGCGGGGATCGAGCTCCGCGCCGTCTGCCGAGAACGGGCCGGTGTACCCGAAGGTCACGTTGTACGAACCGTTGACCTCCGCCGGCGCGCCGAGCGCAACCGGACGGAGCACGACCGGGCTGCGCCACGACGTGACCATTGCTGCCGGTCAGCACGATCGCGCCTTGCACGTATGCATTGAGCGCCGCGGTATCCGTGGTGAACGTGATACCGAACGTCTTGGTCGCACCTGGGCGATCGTAAACCCTGCCGGCAGTCCCACTGTGATCCCGGCAAGCCCGGTGTAGGAGAACGCATAGGTCTCCGACGTTCCGCCGACGTTCTGGTCACAGTCCGCGTCACAGTCTGGAGCACCGGCCAGCGAACCGATCGCGATCGACGGATAGTTGAGGTCGCTGTATCGAAAACCGGCGGGTGCCCACCGAAGCAGAACGTGCAGGAGCCCTGGCTGCGCAGGAACCTCTCCAGTCGTCAAAGCCCGAGTCGTACACGGACCCGGATTGGCGCCGCTGTTCGGCACGACCTGGCCCGCGCCATACGCGAATGCTCCGCCGGCAATCGGCGTGTTGTTGTTACGCGTCTGGCTCGCCGTGGTCATCAACGCCGACCTGATCGCCGCGGGCGACCAGTTCGGGTAATTTCTGCTTGAACAGCGCAGCGATGCCGGCGATGTGCGGGCTCGACATCGACGTCCCGGAGAGGAAGTCAAAGTCGCGGCCGACCTCGATCGGCGACATGGCCGCCAACACATCCACGCCGGGCGCCATGATGTCGGGCTTCAGCAGATCCCCAGCACCGGCAAGGGCCGGACCGCGCGAGGAAAATGCCGCTACGTCCGGGGCGCGATGGCCAGAACTCTGTATGCCGGCGCTGAGGCTGGCCGTCGGGTTAGGCGTAGCACCGTGTAGGGGTCCAGACCGCTGAATGATCCGTGTCAGCGAGATGCACAGTCGGCACCGAGTGCAGGTCGGCATTGAGCGAGTTCGGCGACGTGTTGGCCAGGATCATCCCAACGCCGCCTGGCCTGCTGGACCGCAAGGCTCTTGCTGACGCGGGCATTGGTGCCGCGGTCGCACACGACGATCTTGCCCGCGACCTTGGCTGGGACTGCAGGACCGGCCGCGCCACCGCTGTCCGGTGGCGCGTAAAGCACAGCCGAACCGTCGTCGCGTCGGCGCGCCGGGCAGCCCGGCATTCGTCGACAGAACGAGCGGCGACGACGGCACCGCGGCACCCAGGCCCGACGCCGGTATACAGCGTCGCCGTTGCCCAGCGTTGCCGTCGCCTGCCAGACGCGGTCCTGCGTTCCGGCCGCAACCGTCGCCAACCACGGGCTGTTGTGCGCCACTGTCGACGGCGCCCGGCCCGTTGTTGCCGGCGGACGCCGCGACGAACACACCGGCGTCTGCCGGCGAACAGGAAGGCGACTTCCGACCGGATCCAGGAAGCTGGTCCGTCGAGCCGCTGATCGAGAAGTTGATGACGTCGCACGCCATCGGCAACCGCCTGATCGATCGCGGCCACGCTGTCGGAGTGAAGCACCCGGCAGGCGGCACCGCCGATTCCCAGCAGACCTTGTAGCATCGCGATCCGCGCGCGCGGCGCCATGCCGCTCACGTTGCCCAGGCTGTTCCCATTGACGATGGCAGGGACATTGAAGTTGCCGGCGGCAGTACCCGAGGTGTGCGCTTCCGTGGCCGGCAGCGCCACGCGCAGACCAGAGCTCGTAGGGGAACAAAGCCTTGACGCCCTGCTTCGCCACCGAATCCGGCGCTGTACCATTGGGCCGCGATCAGCTTCTGGTTGCAGTTGGAGGCATTGAACGGATTCGCCCGGTGTGCACTTGCCGTGCCAGCCGGGAATTTGCTGGTAGACCAATTTGCCGTTGGCATCCTGATCCGAGAAGCTCGGATTCTCGGGCCAGATGCCGGTATCGACGATTGCCGATGATCACACCTTCGCCAGCACCTCCGCTGTTGGGACCGTTGGCTATGATGGTGGTTGCCGTTGGCATTGCCGCTCAGCATCGACCAGAGTCCGCCGGGCGCGCTGAGCCCCAAGAACGCTGGCGTCGAGGACGTGTCCATCGTGCGCATCTCGTCCTTCGAAACGTTGACCACGCTGGCGTCGCCATTGCGCAGCGCGGCAAACCTGGCCGTCGCTCAATTCAGCGGCGAAACCGTTGAACGAGTACTTGTAGCTGTACGCCTTCGTGGCGCCACCAACCGCGACGCAGGGGCATCGTCATGTTTCGCGGTCAGGTAATCCCTCGTAGCGCACGACATCGTTGCTCAACGGATTGATCTTCTGGCCGCGAGCGGGCTTGGTCGCCTTGAGCCCGCGAACCTCCGGTGTAGCAGCTACCGGAGCGTCGATCATTTGTACGATGTACAGCTTTGATTGATGCTGCTGACGGCGCCTGGCGCGCCGTTCGAGCGGAAGGCGAGCGGCAGCGCGCATCGGCAGAGCAAGCAATAGGGCAAGCGCCCAGCGCTTGATGGAATGATTGTCAGCATTGGGAACAAACCCCCGGGAATGGACTATTTCATGTCCTGTCACTCGGAAAGCTCCCGTCGGTACGCGGGGCTGCTAGCAGACTTTGCGCACGGTGGTCGCCCGTGACGCGAGGCCGAAGGGTAACACTTCAAAAATACCGGCGCCAAGTTTTTGGCTGCAGCCGACGACCGGCGCAGCATCGGATTGCTGCAACATTTTTGTAGGACAGATCGCGCGTAGGACAATCGCTAGGGAACTCGCGGTGCAGCAGCCTGCGCAAGTGAAATCGACTGGTCGGCCGCGAGCGCCGTGTGTGGCGCCCGCGGTCAGTTTCTCGAAGTCCTGTACCGACGAACCACGTCCTGATTCGGATCCGTGAGACCCGGATTGCCGCCGGGTTGTCCGTCCAGACCGTGACCGCGCCGCCCGGTGGCATCGACCGCCGTCCCGGTGTAGTCGCCGATGAACGATCCGGCGAACAGGATGTACGGGTTCGATGACTGCGCGGTAATCCGCGTCTGCGTCGCGAAGTTATCGCCGGACGACCGGATCGCCCAATCGAGTGCACACCGGCGCCGCGGCGCGCTGCCGGATCGGTGGGTAGGACCACGCTGCCGGTGACCGTATCGAGCTCCATGATGCCGCAGCTCGATCGAGGGCCGTCGGTACCGGCGAGAACTCGCGGGTGTAGTAGCCGATGACGATCCGGCCGTTGTTGCGCCAACCGACGGATAGACCTTGTCGGGTGAGCCGCGCGGGCGTAATCGTCGTCGGGGCGCAGTCCAGCTGGAGGCCGTTCACCGAGGTCGACGAGCTTCACCTGGTTCGAGGTCGGCCCTCCGGTGAAAGCGACTCCGCCAGTGCCGCATGATCCAACGCCCTGGTTGTCCGCCCAGACGATGGCAATGTTGCCGGTGGACCGGTCAATCGCCATCGACGGAAAGCTGTTGATCCGGAACTGCTCGAACGACAACGTCTGGCGATTCTGCGCACCCGGTTGTTGAATCGGATAGCAATCGAGGTCGTCGTAGACACGGGCCACTTCGGTGTTGGTGAAGTTCTTGCCGCCGTCGGTGGACCGAGCCACGATCAAGCGCATCCTGCGAGTAACCGCTGCCGGGCGTCGAGCCCTCATAGGCGACATAGAGCGTGCCATCCGGCGCCATCCCCACCTGCGAACCCTGGTTGAACGGATGTGCATCGTCGGAAACCTGCTTCACCGACGACCACGACTTGCCGCCCGTCTTGGAACTCGCCATGACGATCGGCGATTTGATGTAGCCGAGGCCGCGGGGCCCTTGGTAGAACCGGGTCCAGGTCACATAGACGGTGCCGTCGTTGCCGACACCGATCCATTCCTTGTCCTGGAAGAAATTGCCGGTGGCCGCGGAGTTCACCATGACAGGTTCATCCCAGAGTAGCGCCACCGTCCAGCGAGACGGCGACCGCGACACCGGAAATCTGGCGCGGGAACTTGTCGAAATTGCAGACGAGACCCGAAAAGTAGAGTCGGCTGCCGTCCGCGTTGAAGGCGAGCACCGGATCACCGCAGGAATCGAGGTGACCGAAGATGCCCGATCCTCCAGTATCGCGTGTCCATCCCGGCCATTGCAATACACCCAGAACGAAGTA
>ERZ1370068.2377-contig-1530_pt1 | contig 33333 bp, 54 predicted proteins | sample MGYA00561227_ERZ1370068 | MGnify/ENA primary metagenome ERZ1370068 (study PRJEB38410, sample SAMEA6850437) | metagenome | study: Metagenomic assessment of the ecological functions of the soil: analysis of the soil microbiota associated with the...
GGTTACGCATACAGATAAGCCTTCGGCTTCGCCTTAGGGAGGGCATTTTTACGCTTACAAATCGATCGCCCAGCAGACCGGAGCTTCCAACGCTGAATTTGGTCCCCTCAGGAACCTTAACGTAATCATAAATTTTCAGCGGCACAGCCACGCCATCGCCTTCGCGAACCAGCCGCGGACCACCCGCAACCTTTCCAATTCTAGCGCCGGCAAGGCAGGACATCGGAGCCTTTCAAAAGTCCGCTCGCATTGGTGAAGCGAACTGTCATGGTGTAATAGGTCTTGAAACCCTCTCCCAGCCTGCCGAATTGCACCAGCAGCGCGCCTAACATCGCCAAACCCACAAAAACAAAAATACCAACTTTAAATTCCAAACCTCGCTCGTGCCGGTTCATTTTGAGACGATAATTGTCGTCTTACTGCTGATTTTCGCAAAGGTAGCGGCGGTTCGCCGCAACCGGCCCAGAGGACGATTGAGTCAATCGCCCCTGCCGTCGGATCGCCCGAGCAGGAAATCCTCAATGAGGGGATCAGTCGACTGCTTGAAGCTCAGTCGCAGTTCCGTGAAAATAGACGCGGCCTTCGTGCAGTACGCGATCCGATCGGCTACATCGAATGCGCTTTTCATATCGTGTGTGACCACGACGCTGGTCATTCCAAAGCGTTGCTGCAACCGGCGGATCAATCGATTGATGCTGTCCGCCACAACAGGGATCAAGGCCCTGCCGTCGGCTCATCGTATAATACGCACGAAGGGCGGCGAATGATGGCGCGCGCGAGACCCACCCGCTTCTTCATTCCGCCACTCAAACTCTCCGGCATCTTGGCCTCCTCTCCCTCCATTTCCATCACCTCAAGCATCTCCGCGACTTTTGAGTGCAAAATCTTCGCATCGCGTTCGCCGGCTTCGCGCAAAGGAAATGCAATGTTGTCTTCCACCGTCATCGAATCAAAAAGCGCGCCGCCTTGGAAAAGAATTCCAACCTTTTGGCGAATTGCCCCAAGCTGGCGCTCGTTCATCCCGATAATGTTTTGGCCCTGGATCCAAATTTCTCCCCGGTCCGGTTCCATCAATCCTACGAGATGTTTAAGCAAAACGCTCTTGCCGCCGCCGCTCCGCCCGATGATGGCAAGAGTTTCACCGGTCCGCACCTCAAGATCAACGCCGCGCAAAATCTCCTGTTGCCCGATTTTTTGTCAATGAACGCACCTCGATCATAGGCGACGAATTACCTGGAACCGGATGAGGTTTGGTAGACGGCTTTGGAGACGGCGGTGCTTCGATCATGGCAACACACGAACTCTCAACTCACTACTCTCCACTTTCAATTGCTCCAAAAACTCCATCACTGCACTCATTGATAGCCCGCCGGGTAGATGATGTTGAACATCATGGTAAGGAAAAAATTGCAAATCAGAACAGCCAGCGACGAGTCCACGACAGCTTCAGTTGTCGCGCGGCCGACGCCCACCGCGCCTTCGCGTGTGGTCAAGCCTTTGTGGCAACTGATGAACACGATCAGTATTCCGAAACAGAATGCTTTTGACAGACCCATGATGATGTCACGACTGCGCGTCCACCGCACCATGTTCGCCATGTAGTAAGTGCCATTAATGTCGAGCATGAAAATCGCTACGAGATAGCCGGCGGCGATGCCGACGGCGATGCACTCCGCCACCAGCAGCGGCATCGATACCATCATGGCAAGCGCGCGCGCGGCACGACCAGGTAATCAACGGGATAAACTGCCAGCGCGCGAAGTGCATCGATTTGCTCCGTCACTTTCATTGTGCCGATCTCAGCCGACATCGCCGCCCCGACGCGCCCCGCGACCATTAGTGCTGTCAGAACAGGAGCCAGTTCTCGGCAGAGCGACACCGAAACTACCGCGCCCACGGCGGAGCCCATTCCCAGCTTGTTAAATTGGAAAAATGTTTGTGCCGAGAACACCGCGCCGGTGAATGCGCCGGTGATTATAACGACGAGCTGCGAAAGCAATCCAATCTCAACGACTTGATTGAGAAATAATTTCCAGCGGAGCTTGTGTGTGAAGATGGAACGAAAAGTGTCAGCGGCCAGCAAGACAAGTTCGCCCAGGTATTGAAAAAACGAGAGCAGCGGCGTGCCCAGAGCGTTGAAGAATCGAACCATTATCAACTCAGGTGATCAGTGACTGAGCTGATCGGTGAATGTAACGCGAAGACGAATGTCGCAAAGGAACGGTCCAGTTCATCATGATTTTCCGACGACTGGCGCATTGCAGAATTCGAACTTCAATGTCATCGATGCAGAGCTTCCAATTGCGCCTTGCGCGAAAGGTGCGATAAAGGATGTCCATCGAAGCAATGAGACGCGCCGACTCAGTTTTTACTGGCAGGCAATCTACTGCTGTGCGCGGTGTTGTTGAGCGGTTGCGAAACCATGCCGCCAGGGCATTCAGCAAGCAAGAATCGAGATGGCGCAGCACATCGCAGCCGAGCCGACTGGGGATTACTTTATCGGGCGGCGTTATTATAAGCCCGATTACAAATTCTGGGGTTACGTGCGGCGGCCGGGTCAGCCATGGAGCACAGCTGAGTTGGTAATGTTAAATGAAAAGCAAAAGCTCGCGCCCGACCGCGAACGTCTCGAGTTCGGAAGCGACAATAATTACGAATACAAGCTCTACGGTAACTTTCAGCGGCGACAAAGTCTATGAGCCTGCCAGTAACGGGATCTATCCGGAATTTGTTCTGAAGGGGTACGAATTAATTTCTACAAACCCGCCGCCGATTTTCAGAAGTCAGTTTCGGGGCACCGCCAGCCGCTTCGGATCTCCGCTATGTCGTGGAAAAACCGGAATGATTGTCCGGATATTGTCATTCCGAGCGAAGTCGAGCGAAGCTCTGGATCTTGATTGTGCGCCTCGCGTTCAACAGGCGTTATCCCTCAGGAGCAGGACATCGTCCCGTCTTCGACATGACAAAGGCGCCGGCACGCTTCCGAAAGAAAAGATCGCGCTCGTCGAGGAATTCCTGCGTTATCTCGCCAATGAGCGAAATGCTTCGCCGCGCACCCTCAAGGCGTATCGCCAGGCGTTGACTACTTTTGGTGCGGAAACCAAGAGATCGTGGAAGAAATGTAATGCTGACGATTTTCGAGATTATCTCTTTGCGACTTATGAAGCGCGGGCAGGCTCGTTCATACGTGCGGCTTCAATTCTCTGCGCTGCGCAGCTTTTTATCAGTTTCTCGCAGCTCGAAAACGGCTACGACATAATCCCGTTCGAGAAGTGCAAATGCCAAAAATTGACAAAGAAGCTGCCGCTGGTGCTCACTCGGCAACAGGTTGAGGAGCTCCTTAGCGCTCCGACCCGCGAGACGAAGAACCGCGCTGCGCCAGTTTGGATGCCGCTGCGCGATGTCGCGATTATGGAATTATTTTACAGCAGCGGCTTGCGACTGAGCGAGCTGGCTGCGCTCGATGTAGCCGATCTCGATCCTTACACTGAGTCTGTGCGGGTATTCGGCAAAGGTCGCAAGGAGCGTGTTTGCCCGGTGGGCTTGCCAGCACTCGAAGCGATCTCGCGCTATCGCGCCGCTGCGAACGTGCATACAGGTCCGCTCTTCATAAACAAGGCGCGAAAACGAATGTCCTCCCGCTCGATCTGGTTGGTGTTAAAACGCTATGTGCGCCACACATCAATTCCGATTTCAATTAGCCCACACAAATTGCGGCATAGCTTCGCGACGCACATGCTCGATCGCGGCGCCGATCTGCGCAGCGTCCAGGCGTTGCTGGGGCACGCCAGCCTGTCCACGACGCAAATCTACACCCACGTGACTGTCGAACGCCTGAAGAAAGCCTACGCGGATGCGCATCCGCGGGCGCGTGAAGCTCCTATCGCACTTATAGGTTGCCGACGCCGCCGCGCTACTCTGTGGATGCGATTCAGGAACACTGGAACGTTAGTTTCCCATCGACCGCCATAACCTCAACTTTGTCGCCGGGTTTGACGGTGCCGCCTGGAGCAATTCTTCCGCGAGCGGGTCTTCGAGAAAACGCTCCACCGCACGCCGCATTGGCCGCGCTCCATACTGCGGATCGTATCCTTTCTCGATCAGGAATTCCTTCGCGCTTTGGGTCAACTCAATGTGGACATCCTTGGCCTTGATGCGGGTTAGCACTTTGTCCACTTCCAGATCGACGATGCGCAACAGCTCAGGTTTGCCAAGCGAATGAAACACAATGATCTCGTCCAGCCGGTTGAGAAACTCCGGTTTAAAGACGCGCTTGGTCTCGTCGAGAATTTTGTCGCGCATTGAATCGTAATCATGTCCTTCGCATCGGCGCGCCGAAACCCATCACCGTTTGTTTTTCAAGCAACTCGGCGCCGACGTTGGAAGTCATGATGATGATGGTGTTTCGGAAATCGATCTTGCGGCCTAACGAGTCGGTGATCTTGCCGTCTTCAAGTATCTGCAAAAGCAAATGCATCACATCCGGATGCGCCTTTTCGATCTCATCAAAAGCACAACCGAATATGGCCGGCGTCGCACGGCTTCAGATAGTTGTCCGCCTTCCTCGTAACCGACGTAGCCTGGCGGCGAACCGATCAAACGCGAAGCGGTGAACTTTTCCATGTACTCCGACATGTCGATTTGAATCAGCGCGTCGGCGTCGCCGAACATGAATTCGGCCAGAGTGCGCGCGAGATACGTTTTGCCGACTCCAGTGGGACCGAGAAAGACGAACGAACCGATCGGGCGCCTTGGATCCTTCAAGTCGGCCCGTGACCGGCGCAAAGCTTTGCTGATGGCGGTGACGGCTTCGTCCTGACCGATGACCCGCTGCTTCAGCTCGGCTTCCATCATGAGAAGCTTTTGCGTTTCCTCCTGTTCCATCCGCTGCAGAGGAACGCCGGTGACTTTCGAGATGATGTGCATCATGTCGTCGCGCGGTTACCACGACCACTTCTTTCTCTTCGCGCTCCTCGCGCCATTTGTTGAGAATGGCATCGAGTTTTCTCTTTCGTTTGCTTCTCCTTGTCGCGAAGCGCTGCAGCTTTCAAAATCCTGCGCCTTAATCGCTGCTTCCTTTTCCACGCCGGATCTCTTCGATTTCTTTCTCGATGTCCTTCACATCCGGCGGACGGGTCATGGCGTTGATGCGGGCACGCGCGCCGGCTTCATCCATCACATCGATAGCCTTGTCGGGAAGAAAACGTCCCGTGATATAACGATCGGAAAATCTGACCGCGGTCTCCAGCGCTTCGTCGGTGAGTTTTGCCTTGTGATGCGCCTCGTATTTCGGGTCGCAGGCCTTTCAAGATTTGAATCGCTTCATCAACCGTCGGCGCATCCACTTTTATCGTCTGGAAACGACGTTCCAGCGCGGCGTCTTTCTCGATGTATTTGCGATATTCGTTCATCGTCGTCGCGCCGACGCATTGCAATTCGCCACGACTCAGCGCAGGTTTGATGATGTTCGACGCATCCATCGCGCCTTCGGCCGAGCCGGCGCCGACAATCGTGTGCAACTCGTCGATGAAAAGAATCACGTTCTTGGAGCGGCGGATTTCGTCCATCACCGCTTTGATGCGTTCTTCGAACTGGCCGCGGTATTTTGTTCCGGCCACCATTAGCGCCAGATCGAGTGTGATCACGCGCTTGTCGCGCAACAATTCGGGCACGTTGCCGTTTGCAATTTCCTGCGCCAGCCCTTCGGCGATGGCCGTTTTGCCGACGCCCGCTTCGCCGATCAGAACCGGATTGTTCTTCGTCCTTCGGCAAAGCACTTGAATTACCCGCTCGATCTCATTGCGCCGGCCAATTACCGGATCGAGTTCGTCCTTTCTCGCCAACTCGGTCAGATCACGGCCAAATGCGCGAAGCGCTGGCGTCTTGACGTCTTTCTTCGTCGGTTCGCACGCCTTCCTGGTCCGATTCAGACGGCGTGAAGTTTGGATCAAGTTCTTTGAGAATCTCGTTGCGCGTGCGTTCGATATCGAGCTTCGAGACTCTTGAGCACTCCGCGCAGCGACCCCCTCGCCTTCGCGCAAGAGCCCGAGCAAAATGTGTTCAGTGCCGACGTAGGAATGATTGAGCGCTTTGGCTTCCTTGCCCGCAAGCGCCAACACCTTTTTGACCCGGGGCGTGTAAGGAACGTTACCGACCATCTTCGTCTCCGGTCCGGAGCCGACCTGTTTCTCCACCTCCATGCGCACGGTCTCAAGATCGAGACCCATCTTTTGCAAAACGTTCACCGCCACTCCCTGGCCCAGCTTAATGAGTCCCAGAAGCAGATGCTCGGTGCCGACGTAGTTGTGGTTAAACCGGTCCGCCTCTCTTGCGAGCAAGCGCCAGAACCTGTTGAGCGCGCGGTGTGAAATTATTCATTATTCGATGGCTCGTTAGTCGAACCATTGCCCGACTCCTTCGCCATCTTACTAATATCAGGTTTGGGAAAGAGTTTCAAACGGTCGCGGATAATTTGGGCGCGCAGATGGTCGCGTTCTTCGGCATTCAGTTTCTGTTGAGAGCTTTTCTGCAAATGCGCCGGCTGCGTGTCGATGAACAATTCGTCGATCGGCAGGCGCTGGTCTTCCGGAAATGCGCCCAAGATCCATACCGAGTTTGATGATCGAAAGCAGGTTGAGCGCTTCTTTCGACGGCATGGCGTGCGCGTAGGTCAAAACTCCGTAGGCGCGACCGATCTGGTCCCAAAGCGTATTTGGTTTTTCTGGAGCAAAATCTGACGCGCGTCATGTTCCTTTTCGATGATTGTTTCAATCACTTTGCTCAGACGATTGATGATCTCGTCTTCTTTCTCACCGAGCGTGGTCTGATTTGAAATCTGGAAAGAGGTTGCCCATTGCTTCGGTCCCTTCGCCGTAAAGACCGCGCACCGCGAGACCGATTTTACTCACAGCCTGAATCACCTGATTAATCAGCTCGCTCAGGACAAGGCCCGGCAAGTGCAGCATCGCGGAGGCGCGCATACCAGTGCCAACGTTCGTAGGGCATGCGGTCAGATATCCGAGGCGCGGATCAAAAGCGAAGTCCAGCTTGCTCTTCGAGTGCGCTGTCGATCTTGTCCACCAGCTTGAATGCCTGCTTCAACTGCAGACCGGAGCGAATCGATTGCATGCGCAGATGATCTTCTTCGTTGATCATGATGCTAAGGGTTTGCCGCCGATTCATCACCACCGCGCTGCCCGCACCCTTTGGCGGCATGCTCGCGACTGATCAGATGGCGCTCGACCAAGCACCTGCCTGTCCAGGCGCCGAAAGATCCTGCAAGCTTTCGGAAAATGAATCCTGCATTTCCGGCAAGCGCTTCCACGTGCGACCTGATCAGTTCGAGGATCGAAGTGCGTTCCGCTTTCTTGGCCCAGCCCGGAAAAGCGTCGGTTGCGCAGATTGCGCGCGAGCCGCACCCGGCTGCTGATTACGATTTGGTGATGCGGCCCTTCACCACGCAGCCATTCTCCAGCAGTAGCCATGCACGTTGCGAAAATTTCATGGCGAATTGGAGAGCTCGCTTTCGAGCTGTTTGATTTGATCGCGCAGCGAAGCGGCCGTCTCGTAGTTCTCATCGGCGACTGCTTTCTGCAGAGTTCTCAGTTCAGCGCCCGCATCCGGTGATTCAGTTCCACGGCGCGCTGCGCGCGTTCCGGCAATTTGCCCACATGTTCGGTGCCTTTGTGCATTGCTTTTAAGAGCGAGTTCAAACCCTCCGCAAACGTGACGTAGCACGCGCTGCATCCCGAGGCGGCCAGTTTTCTTGAAATCAGCCTGGCTAAAGCCGCACACCGGACACTTTTGCGTCGATGCTCCCTTTTCGATCTCCTCGGCGGCTCCGATGCCAAGCAGCAAATCGGCAAGCGCGAAGCTCGTGGGATCCTGCACGCCTTTTTCTTTCGAGCAGGCTTCGCACAGATTCACCTTCTGCATTTTGCCTTCCAGAATCTGCGTCAGGAAGACCGTCGCATCATTGCATTTGCAAACGTCGCACAACATCTCTGTTAATTAGACCCTGATATTTTGGAAACATTCAACCCCGAATATTTCCTGAGCATCTTCTGCCTCAGAATCGGCTTTGCTCAACGCTAGGCGAAAATCGGTGTGCCCGTTTCGCGCGTCATTTCCCGGAAGCGCGCAATTGTGCGCGTAGTGATGGGGCCCGGTTTTCCGTTTCCGATCAGGCGCCCGTCGGCTTTGACCACTGGAACGATCTCCGCAGCCGTCCCGGTGAGAAAGCATTCGTCGGCGAGCGTAAAACATCATGGCGCGTGATGTCTGCCTCTGTAACGTTTTGATGCCAAGTTCCGCCGCGATCTCAAACGCGACTGAGCGCGTAATGCCGCGCAAGTGCGCCTGCGGTAACCGGCGGCGTAACAATTTGACCGCGCTTAATGACGAAAACGTTATCAGCGGTGCATTCGGCGACGTTGCCCGCATCGTTCAACATCGAGCGCCTCGTCCGCGCCAGCCAGATTCGCCTCAATCCGCGCCATCACGTTGTTCAAGTAATTGAGGGACTTGACCGCCGGATTGAGCGCAGCCGGATTGCTGCGGCGCGTTGCGCATGTCACGATCGTTAATCCCTTTCGATAAAGATTCTCGTGATAAGAGCGTGATCGTCGCCACAATAATGATCACGCTCGGCTATTTACATTGCGTCGGATTTAAACCGAGATTGCCAATCCCGCGCGTCACCAACAGCCGGACGTAACCGTCCCGCAGATGATTTTGCCGGATTGTCTCGAGGACGCGCCTCCGTCATCGTCCTCGCATTGAGTCATCGGAATTTCGAGGCAGATCGAGCGAGCCGAATCCCACAAGCCGATCAAGATGTTCTTCGAGCCGGAAGACACGCCCATTAGTAAAAGCGAATGCCCTCGAAAATTCCGTCGCCGTACAGGAGACCGTGATCGAAGACGGAGATCTTCGCGTCCGCTTCGGAGTAAAATTTCCCGTCGATGTAGATCTTTCGCGTCCTTGATGCCCACTGCTGCTGGGCTGTGGACGACCTGTCAATCGCCGGTTCAACTACTGCCTCCGCAGTAGGCTCGTGAGATTTTCGGTTCGTCTAACACCAAAGCGTCAGCTGGTTTTCATAATAGCAACAAAAATCTCGGCGTTTCATCCGCGCAATTCAAGCGGCGAATAAGCTGAACGCCAGATTCTTGAGCATCGAACCTGAGTCTCGATCACTGCAACACACCGTCTTTGATGTGCAGACTGACGGTCGCCGCGTGCGCCAAGACGAGCGTCATGGGTCACAACGAGCAGCGTCTTGTTTCGCTGACGCGCGAGATTCAGCAGGAAGATCGATAATTGCATCGCCGGTCTTTGAATCGAGATTTCCAGTTGGTTCATCAGCGAAAATGATGTCAGGATTGTTCGTCAACGCTCGCGCGATCGCGACGCGTTGCTGTTCGCCGCCGGAAAGTTCTGCCGGCAAATGATGCAATGCTGATCGGTCAGGCCGACCGCGCGCAAACTCTCTGCCGCCGTCTCTTTCGTTGCCCTCCGCCCGATCATTCCAGGCAGCAGCACGTTTTCCAAAGCAGTGAGTTCGGGCAACAGAAAGTAACCCTGGAAAACAAAGCCCATCTTCTTCATTCGCAGACGCGCCTGGGTAGCTCGACGTCTCGCCATAGAGCGAGCGTCCTTCGAACTCGACGGTTCCCGATTCAGGGCGTTCAGCCCGGCCAACGTGTAAAGGAGCGTTGTCTTGCCTGCACCCGACGCGCCCGAGAGAAAGACCGCTTCGCGTATGCGCGAAATCTCCATCGAGATGCCACGCAAGACTTCGATCCGCGCGAGCGCCCATTCGAAACGATTGGAAAAGATCGCGTGCGACTAATTGCGGAGTTCCAACCTGCATCGGTCAATATTTGTCCGGCGTTTATCTGCCGCGCAAACACGACGCGAGCACAAGAGCCTGTCTCCGGTTGATGCCATCGTCCATAAAACTCTGAGAAGCGCAAAAGCCGCCATCGAACACATTCCGTGGCGGTTTCCAGATAACCGCAGGTCAGTTACGTCATCCCCAATGATGACGGAGCGTGGGTCGATCGATAGCGGATGTGATGCAGAGTCCGTGATCGCGGTGAGTAATCCTGCGAACCGCGGCTTTACGCCGTGGATCCGGCCCCGAAACGCCAGGACCGTCAACTTCGCCCTGGACAACCGGACGCTTGCTGTTGCAGCGCGGCTTGCGCGTTCGCGATCCGCCTATGATCGGGCGGCGAGTTGTTGTAGGCTGAATCGGGCCATCGTAAGCTATCGCTGTTGGGATACAGCAGCCCCGGCGGCGAACCGCCTGGCCAGCGTCCAATAGCTACCATCGCGCCATATACACACCTGACGCGGTTTCCCGTAATGGTTGTTCCACCAGATTCCTCTCGTGCCACACAGGTTCGGCCATGCCGAAGGCCCAGTAATTTTTACCTTTGCCAGTTTTGAAACCCCCTGAGATGTGCGCTGTTCGTTTTGCTGAAACGTTGCGCCCGCGACCGTTGCCGGACGCGTGTTGGTCTGGAGATTGAACTGATGGGCCTTGTATCTCTTAGAGACTTGACTGAAACGCGGCGGCAGAGGTCCGCTCCACTTCGATTGTTTTGTCTTCTTAGAATAGGTTGAAGACCCTGTATATTTCCAGCCGCGACCGCCTGCTGTGACCCCTTTGCCTTTTGGGTGTCCACCGCCGACTGCCTGCCGCCCTGCGTAGCGATCCGCTGTGAACCCTTTGCGCACACCGCCGTCGCTCTTCGCGCTCAGCGCCCGCCGTGGTCACCCGCTGCGAACCTTTCGCCTTTTTCGTCTCTGCGCTCCAGACGGCGCCGAATATCCCCGGACGCAGCGGTGTATTGCGACCCCTTCGCCTTCCCCCTTGGTCTTTTAGTACCTCCCCGCTCACCGGGGTTCTCTCCGAATCTTGGTTGCTAAGCTGGCCGACCCGCTCGAGTCTTCATGGATCACGCCGCGCTCCGGGCGGCGGCGTGTGTCGGATTGGAGACTGCATGGCGCTGCCTCTTCAGGGCTGGCTTCGTAGATTTGTTTGCCATGCGCCACTGCGGCACGGGCGTGGTCAGCAACGGTGCAAAATTAACACAAGAAATGTTTCCTTACCGTTCTTTCCCGGGCTGGTTAAGATCGTTCTACTCTCTCTATTTATTCAGCTTTCGAAGCCAAGGCGCTTCCAGTTGTCATGTCGCCGTCGCAGAACTCAAGTGACCTATTGATGCAGTTTCTAGCCCGTCATGATCTCTTGGTCCGTAAAAGAACCCGCCGTCGAGATCATCCCGCGGCGGCTTCTTGGGCAATCCAGATTCTCGTTGCGCCAATTCCCAATAATTGCAGCGTTGGCTGATCAATCGCGGCTGTTTCTGCCAACCCGTTGGCGCGTTGGTAATCGGCGATCGCCGCACGCGTAAGCGGCCCAAGCAGACCGTCAACTTCACCCTGATAATAGCCCTGCTGTTGCAATGCGGCCTGGACATTTGCAATCACCTGATCCGGGCGGCAAGTTGTTATACGCGTAGATCGGGCCATCATACGAGGTAATACGCATTGGAATCGTAGCCCCAAGCCGGATACCAGTAGCCCCGATTCAAGGCATACCATCCACCAAATGCAATGACGACATTGTTGGAGTGACCGCTCCACCAGTTCCTGTCGTGCCACTCAGATCTGTAATTCCGAAAACCTTGATAATTTGAGACGCTTGCCATCGTTGTTGCTGCCCTCAATGCGTCCTGTTTTGCTGAAAGTTCACAGGAGGCGCAACTTCGGGTTTCGGTTGTTTTTGGCAGGTTGGTGAAACTGCCTGCGGCGAACGGCTTGCCCATTGCTGCTGCCTTGCCGGTTGCATTGGTCTTTCCAGCGGTCGTCGCCGTAGTCAGCCTCGGCTGCCTTCCTGCACCTGTTGGCTTGCCCGCTCCGCTGCTTTTTCCGACTTCCGTTCCTTGCCTGTTTCTGGTGCGCCTTACCTTTCCCTTTTCCCGCCGGCTTGCCTACCTCCGTTTGTTGAGTGACTTCTGCTGATCACCGACGCCTGTCAGTTTTGCCTACTCAGTGGGCTTGCCTGCTCCTGCTGGCCTTCCGCCTGCTCCGCTGGCTTACCGACACCCGTCGGCTTGCCTGCTCCCGTCGGCTTGCCTGCTCCTGTGGGCGCCTGCTCCTGCCGGTTTGCCTGCTCCTGCGGTTTGCCTGCTCCTGCGGGTTTGCCATCCCGCGGGTTTGCCACCCGGATGCAAGCCTGTCCAGCATGCGGACGCCTTCTTCTGTTCCTTCTTTTTCCCCTCTTTCTTCTTGCGCGCCAAGCGCGACGCACGCCAGCGCAAGACTGCAAATTAGAACAAAAATATTCTCATGCCTTTCCTTCCTGGGTTGTTGGACACGGTCGTGTCCTCATTTATTCAACGTTCTGTCATGCACTTTTGGATGCCTTCCGCTGGCACAAAACGCCAGACGGTTGACTCTCTGGTTTACTGCTCCTCAGCGCTTGTTGTCGCACCGCTTCGAACAGCACAATTGCAACCGCGGTCGCGAGGTTTAGGCTGCGCGTCCCGTGCATCGGGATGGTTGAGGCAATTGTCGATGTTTTTCGCCAGCAAACTCTCCGGCAGCCCCTTCGTTTCCCGTCCGAAAACGAGAAAATCACGATCATGAAACTTCACATCGTAATAGAGCACGTCCCGGACTTTGTTGTTAGAAAAAATAACGGGTGATTGATGATTGCGCGCGCTGCAATTCCGCAAACGAATCCCATGTGCGCACATCTACTTCGTTCCAATAGTCCAGGCCGGCGCGCTTTAAATTGCCGATCTTCCAACGAAAAGCCGAGCGGCTTGACCAAATGCAATCTCGAACCGGTTGCCAGACAAAGCCGTCCGACGTTGCCTGTGTTCGGTGGAATCTCTGGCTCTACTAAGACAACGTTAAACAAAAAGAAAGTGAACAGGCCTCAACGTGCAGGATCCGGAACAGATCGCATTCAGCGAACAGCAGCGACTGAAATCTGAAACCTGAATGCTATTAGCCTAACTTGTTCGCGACGAATTTTTCCAGCTTCATCACATCCGCGGCGAACTTGCGGATTCCTTCGCCCGTTTTCTCGTAGGCCATCGCGTTCTCGTTCAGCAGCCAGCGGAACTTCTTCTCGTCGAGCTCCAGCTTCTCGACCTGTCGCTTCGACTTCGCTTTTTCCGGAGTCGAGTTTCCGCTCGACTGGCTCGTTCGATTTCGGAAAGCTCTTCCATCAATTCAGGACTAATCGTTAGGCAATCGCATCCGCGCAAGCTCGAGAATCTGTCCGACGTTCCGAAAACTCGCGCCCATCACTTCGGTCGGATAACCGAACTTTTGTAATAGGTGTAAATTTCCTTGACCGATTGCACACCCGGATCCTCTGGCCCGGCGTAATCGCGTTTATGTTCTCTCTTGTACCAATCGTAAATCCGGCCGACGAACGGCGAGATCAGCTGCACTTTCGCTTCCGCCGCGCGCACCGCTTGCGGCAGCGAAAACATCAGCGTCAAATTGCATTTGATCCCTTCCTTTTGGAGTTGCTCGGCGGCGTTCAAGCCTTCCCAGGTCGACGCGATTTTGATCAACACCCGCTCGCGCGGAATTTTTCGCTCCTCGTAAAGCTTTGATCAGTTGCCTGCGCTTTGTTGATCGAACCCTCGACATCATACGACAAGCGCGCGTCCGTCTCGGTCGAAACGCGTCCCGGCACGATTTCAAGAATGTCGCTGCCGAATTGGACGAGCAGATGATCGCAAATGTCTTCGATCTGCTCGTGGCCGCTCAGGCCTGATTTCTTCCGATCGGCCAGCACCTCGTCAAGCAGATGCGCATATTGCTGGCTTTTGCGTGGCGGCATAAACCAGGCTCGGATTGGTCGTCGCGTCCTGCGGCTTGAAATCCTTGATCGATTCGAAGTCACGCCGTGTCGGCGACAACTTTCGTGAACTTCTTCAGCTGCTCGAGTTGGTTCAGCTTCGTTGTCTTTTTCTCTTCAGCAATAGCGGTGCTCATAACGATTTCCTTCCTGTTTATTGCGCCCGAACGAAAGATCGACAAACGAAATTGCTATTGCGTGCTATAACGCGCTCGCTTCGGCCGGCTTGATTTGCAGTCGCATAGATTTGCCCTGCCAGTGCCGCAATCTTTACGGGCAGTCCCTGCCGAATTGGGCCGTCTGAAACGCCGTATGGTTCAAGCCGGCAATTATCAGATTGTCGGAATACGAGAATTTCACACCGTTGACGTCGAGCGCCTCGCTCTTGCTGGCTCGTCGATCTGGCGTGTGTTACGCCGAGACCGAGCGCGGTTCGGGCGCGCGGCGCGAGCCGAGCGCCGCTTTGACAAAATTGTTTCCGAGCTCCCACATTGGCCCCGGAAACTTGCGGCACTCTGTTAGCACGTCGTCGAGCGCGTTCACGAACATATCGATCTCGCGCTCGCCAATGATCAAGCGGTGGCAAGATCTTCATCACATCCATGGCATGCCCGGCAACCTGCGTGAGAATACGATGCTTGCTCAGCATTTGCGTCACGATCATTTGCGTAAAGAGCACCTTGTCGATCTTATGCAACAGCTTCCAAGCCATCTTGAGTTTTAATTCCTGCGGCTCATGAAATTCGATCCCAATCATGAGTCCTTTGCCGCGCACTTCCTTGATGAACGAATGTTTTGCCCGCAAGCTGTCGATCTTTTCCATCAGCAGCGCGCCCATCTTCGCCGCAGTTCTCGATCAAATTTTCACTGATCGATCACCTCCAGCGCCGCCAGTCCGCATGCCATCGCCAGATTATTGCGTCCGAACGTTGTCGAATGCACGACGCAGCGGTCCATGCGGCTGAACGTCTTCTGATAAATGCTCGCGCCGGGTGATGATCGCGCCGCACGGGACATAACCGCCGCTTAACGTCTTCGCCAGGGTGATAATGTCCGGCTCCAAGATTCCAATGTTGGAAGCCGAACATCTTTCCCGGTGCGACCAAGCCCGGTCTGCACCTCGTCGGAAATCAGCAGTGTGCCGTATTTGCGGCAAAGCTCCTGCGCGCGAACAAAGAAATCGGTTCTTCGGCGATTTGCAGCCCTTCCCCTGAACCGTCTCAATGACAAACGCCGCCACATCGCGTGAACGTAATTGCCGATCCAATTCCTCAGTGTCATCAAGCGGCACGCGCGCATCGAACCCTTCCATCAGCGGCCCGAATCCTTCGGTAAAACTTTCGCAACCCATCAATGAGAGCGAACCGAGGCTGAGCCCATGAAACGCACTTCCCAGCGAGATAACTCGTTTGCGGCCCGTCGCGGCCCGGGCAAATTTCAACGCGCCCTCCATCGCCTCGGTGCCGGAGTTGCAAAAGAAAACTGCATCCAAATGCGGTGGCGTTCGTTTCGTCAACGCCTCCGCCAGCAACCCGCTCAACAGCGAGCAATCCATCTGCACCATGTTTGGCAAATCGAGATCGAGCACATCGCGAATCGCCTGTTTTACGACGGGATGATTCCGTCCGATGTTGAAAACGCTATAGCCGCTCAAGAAAGTCGAGATACGGCGGCGTTATCCATGTCGTAGAGATACGCGCCCTCCGCCCGCGCATATACCTTGTCGAAGCCGATCACGCGCTGCGCCGCTACCAGTGTGCGGTTCACATGCTGCTCGTGCAGCTGGTAATTCTCGCCCAGCCGCGCCGCGACGATTTCCTTCAGAGTCAAACGCCATGATGGAACGCTCTACGATTTACGTCGCAAACGCAACCGCAACGCTCGTGCCGTTATGGTTTCCAATCTCGATACGCTTCGTGCGCGCCCATCTGCAGACTAGTTTTTCCTGGCGAATGTCGCTCCAATTGCGTGGCGAGCCATTGGAACCATTCAAAGGTTTTACGTGAACCGCTCGCGCCGGCGCTCTTCTTCGACGTAGGGCCGCAGCTTCCGCCACGCAAGACGAGCCGTGCCACCGACAAGGTCCGCGACAACACGTAGCGGAACGATCCGCGCATAAACGGAATACCCGAGTCCCTCCAGAATCACGCCAACGGCAGTGCGCTGCCTCCAGCACACGCGCATCCGCTTCGATCGCCGACGCGCTCGAACCATCCGGAATGCTGTGCACCGCAACCATCGACTTCATCCACTCCGGCGATGAGAATCGCCTGAACGGCGGCAAAAGCCGCACGTTCTTGCCGCGCTCGTCGCGATCGGTGCGCTTCGACCAGCCCGAAACCGACGCCCGCGATAACGGTCAGCGCGCGTGGCCACATTCGCGATCGTCGCTGAGATCCATTTCACCCACGAATATTAAAATCGGTGCCGATACTAAAGCAGAAAACTGACAGCAAAAGCCGCAGGATTCATTCCGGACCCTGCGGCTTTGAGTTTTGCGAATTAAGCTTCGCTTAGTTTTCAACGAAGGACGCGTTCTACAACGCGCTTCCCCGGTGCCGGTGCAAAATACGAGATGCACGCGTTCTGGCCAGCTCGCAGCAGGTGCGGTCACGATCTTGCCGGCGCTGTATCGACGATGCGGACGCTCGTGCCGAGCATATGCGAGACGGCTCAGTACCGGGCGGACTGCACATCGACTGGCGAGGGAGCCTCGATGGGTCTTTGGCCGGCGTCGAACGCGGTCACGGTGCCGATTAAAACTGCGCCGGTGGTTGTTTCCGTAGTCGTGGCCGTGGCGGGTGCGGTTGTTGCCCGTGTGCTCAACATCTGTAGTCTTGTCACGTATCGTCTGGGCGAACGCCAACGAGGCGTAATCATAGCGCAAACGAAGCGATCAATAGTCTGTTCGTCATCATGGGCTCCCTTTCGTTTGCTGTTAACTTTCCCTGGCTGTTTCGCGACATGCGTTCCATTCGGATGCCTCGATAGCCCTGACACAAGCGCGCTGAGAGATTGACTGTCACCAGCACCGAGGTATTCGATCTGGATTCACGATCATCATCCACTCGCAGATGCCTAGCAATAGCCGCAGGATTACACAGAATCCGCCAGCTTCGGTTTGTTCGATTTATCTTCGCTCAATCTTCGTCAAGCGATCACACGCTCGGCAGCGTGCGTCTGCCCTCTCGCACCGTAAACAATGACGCGACGTTCCAGGCCTGATCAGGTGTTCGTCGATTTTCCTGCCGGCTTTATTGACGTAATGGACCGTCTTGCCGAGCGCGTAACTGATCGGATTGTCTTCCCTTTCTGTGCGGACCACGATTCTTTTGCCAGGCTCGTACGTAGTTACCGTGCCTTGCGTGCTCGTTGTGGTTTCCGTTGTCGAGCTTGTTGTGCAAACGCCAGCGGCGCGATTGAGTGCGCAAGCGAGAGCGATAATTGTTTTTTCACGATGATGCCTCCCTTTTTTGTTGTTGATGTTCCATTCATGCTTCGTGCCTCGCGGATTCGACGGACGGGCAGCCACGACGCTATTCGAAGCAATTATACGATTCGGGCGATTGAGCAGCCGTTCAGGTTCGCTAATGTGCGATGCCGATGACTTGACGCCGAACCGACTGCCTTGATCCGGCCGTTACACCGGACGTCGTGGCGGAACACGGCCTCACGCCGGAGGAATTCGAGCGCATCAAGAAATCCTCGGTCGCGAGCCCAATTTCACCGAGCTCGGAATTTTCTCCGTGATGTGGAGCGAGCATTGCTCGCTACAAGAATTCGCGGAACGAGCTGAAAAAATTCCCGACTACTGGACCCGAACATTCTTGTGCGCGCTGGAGAAGAAAACGCCGGCGTTGTCGATATCGGCGACGGCTGGGCGATCGCCTTTAAGATGGAGAGCCACAATCACCCGAGCGCGATTGAACCTTTTCAAGGCGCGGCCACCGGCGTCGGTGGAATCATTCGCGACATCTTCACCATGGAGCGCACGTCCGGAGTTTTGTCTTAACTCGTTGCGCTTCGGTCCGATCACAGCACAGTGACATTCGATCCGGCAATACGCGACAATCAGCATCGCAGCGAATCGCCGCGTTGTTTACCGGCGTCGTTTCCGGCATCGCGCATTACGGCAACTGCGTCGGGGTCCCAACAATCGGCGGCGAAATTTATTTTGACGAAAGCTTCGAAGGTAATCCGCTCGTAAATGTTTTTTGCCTCGGCGTGTTGCGGCACGAACAGCTTGCGCGCGGCGCGGCGCGCGGCGTAGGCAATCCGGTCTTTTACGTCGGTGCTGAAACCGGGCGCGACGGTCTTGCTGGCGCCGCATTCGCATCGCGCGAGTTAACGGATCAATCACGCGAAGATCGCCCCGCCGTTCAGGTCGGCGATCCGTTCAAGGAAAATTATTGCTCGAAGCGTGTCTCGAATTGCTCGCTCGCGATGCCGTCGCCGGAATTCAGGACATGGGCGCGGCTGGTCTTACCTGTTCAACCTGCGAAACCGCAAGCCGCGCCGGCAGCGGAATCGAAATCGATCTGGCCAAAGTGCCGAAACGCGAGCCGGGCATGACGCCGTATGAAATTCTACTGAGCGAATCGCAGGAGCGGATGCTGATCATCGCCAAGCGCGGAAAGGAAAACATCGTGCGCGAAGTTTTTGAAAATGGGATGTGCCCTGCGCGGAGATTGGACGCGTGACGGACGATGGAATGATGCGCGTCCGTAATAACGGCTGCGCGTTGCCGCGGAAATTCCGGCCAAACCGCTCGCTGAAGAAGCGCCGCTCTATTCGCGCGAAGCGAGACCGCCACTCACTGAAGCGGCGGTCTATGACCGCCGAATCGAACGATCTTCCGAAGATCGACAATCACCAAGCGCTGCGTCAATTGCTCAGCGATCCGACCATTGCGTCCAAGAATTGGGTGTATCGCCAATATGATCACACTGGTGCGCACCGGCGCCATTATAAAACCGGGATCGGACGCCGCCGTGTTCTTCGTCCGCTACGCGAACAAAATTCTGGCAGCGACGACGGATTGCAATTCGCTCTACTGCGCGCCTCGATCCCCGCGAAGGCGGCAAGATCGCCGTGGCCGAAGCGGCCCGCAATCTCACCTGCTCCGGCGCAAGACCGCTCGCCGTAACCGACAATTTGAATTTCGGCAATCCTTATAAACCGGAAAATTTCTGGCAACTGCGCGAAGCTGTTGAAGGCATCGCTGAAGCCTGTCGCGCATTCGAGACGCCAGTTACCGGTGGAAATGTCTCTTTATATAATGAGAGCCCGGCCGGAGTTGTCGATCCGACGCCGACCATCGGAATGGTCGGCTTGATTGACGAAGAGCGGCATATCACCACGCAATGGTTCAAAAACGCAGGCGATGCGATCATTCTCGTCGGTCAAGATTGGTGAACGAGCTTAGGCGGATCGCAGTTCTCTAAAAGTTTGCCACGGACGCAAGCAAGGTCCCCCACCCCAGTGTCGATCTTGAGCTTGAAATCAAAGTGCAAAACGCAGTTCGCGATTTAATTCGCGAAGGCCTGGTGAAGAGCGCGCACGATTGCTCCGAAGGCGGGCTTGCCGGTGACCCTTACCGAATGCTGCTTTAATCCTGACGGGTTTTCGGGCGTGGATGTCGATCTTGACGCGAGCGACACGCCTGCAACAGAAATTCTCTTTAACGAATCGCAGTCGCGCATTGTGATTTCCGTCGCTGCGGATGATGCCGAAAAGGCGATGTCGATCTTGCGAGAACGCGGCGTTCCCGTTCGGCAATTAGGCAAAGTCGGCGACGACGAACTGCGCATCCGCGTAAACGAGGAAACTTTCCGCTGGCCGATTGTCGATCTTTACGACGATTGGTTTAACGCCATCCGCCTGGCTGTTGAAGGTGAAACGGAAAGAATTCCCAGCTTGTGAAGAGCGACGTTAGGAACGCAACATTTGAACGCCTGCCTCATTTGGTGGATTATTTAGTGTGATCTCTCCAGACAGCACCGACATCGATCGAGGCACCGGACTGCAGCCGAGGTTTACCCGCAGCATGAGTGCGGGCTTTTCGGTGTGTTCGGCCATCCGAACGCGGCGGTGCTGACCTACTACGGCCTGTTTCGCGTTGCAGCATCGCGGCCAGGAAAGCGCCGGCATTGTCACGAGCAATGGCCCAGGCACCGTCGTTCTGGTGCACAAAGACATGGGCCTCGTCTCGCAGGTCTTTGGCCAGGAAGAACTGGCGAAGCTCAAAGGCACGCGTGCGATCGGCCACACGCGCTATTCGACCACCGGCACGAGCACGATCAAAAACGCGCAACCTTTCGTGGTCGATTGCGTGCGCGGGCAAATGGCGATCGCGCACAACGGCAATTTGATCAACGCCGATCTTTTGCGCGACGAGCTGGAACGCAAGAGGTTCGATTTTCAAACGACCGCCGACAGCGAGATCATTCTGCACCTGCTGGCGCGGCCGGCCGACAACGGCGCCAGCGTGTTGTCAGCGCTTGCGCAGAATCGAAGGCGCATTTTCGCTCATCATCATGAGCGAGCGCGAGCTCATCGCCGTGCGCGATCCGTTTGGCTGGCGGCCGCTCTCGCTCGGCAAACTCGATGGCGCTTATATTCTCGCGTCCGAAACCTGCGCTTTTGATCTCATTCACGCGGAGTTCATTCGCGAAATTGAGCCGGGCGAAGTGTTGATCATCGACGAAAACGGATTGCGCTCGGAGCGACCTTTCCCGACGAACGGCCGGCGTTCTGCATGTTCGAATACGTTTACTTCGCGCGCCCGGACAGCATGATCGGCGGCGTCAATGTCGGAAAAGTCCGAATGGAAATGGGACGCGAGCTCGCGCGTAAGTTTCCCGTCGATGCAGACATTGTCGTGCCGGTTCCCGACTCGGGAAATTATGCCGCGCTCGGTTTCGCTGAGGAACTGAAGATTCCTTATGCGCACGCCTTCGTCCGTAATCACTACATTGGCCGAACATTTTTGCAGCCGAGTCAGCTCATCCGCGATTTCGACGTGCGAGTGAAATTGAACCTGATCAAGGAAATGGTCGCCGGAAAACGCGTCGTGGTTGTGGACGATTCAATCGTGCGGGGCACGACGGCGCGCGCGCGGGTTGTAAACCTGCGCGAGGCTGGCGCGAAGGAGGTGCACATACGGGTGAGCTGTCCGCCACACCGCTTCGCTTGTCATTACGGCATCGATTTTCCCGATCCGGAGAAATTGATCGCCAATCAGATGTCGATGGAAGAAATCTGCAAATATCTCGGGGTGGACAGTCTTGGTTATCTCGATGTCGAAGGCATGGTGCGGGCGACCGGAAAGCCGTTGAATAGCTTCTGTCTGGCGTGTTTTACGGGCGATTATCCCCTGCCCGTCGATCCCGCGCTCGACAAATTCATCATGGAAAAACGCGAACAACGCGCGAAAGCGCTCGCCGATCAGGAAGCGCATCCGACGCTGTTTGCGGATCTCAAGTAAGTAGGTGGAGGCGATTGGCTCAATCGTCCGGATGGTTCGAGTGGAACCGTCCCTACCAGAGAAAATGAGAAGGAAGAAAAGGCGTACGCGGGTGCGGGCGTAGATGTCGATCTTGGCAATCGTTTCAAACGGCGCATTCAATCACTCGTTAGGCAACACGCACGGGGCGGAAGTGCTCGGCAAAATCGGCGGATTTGGCGGTTTGTTTGCGTTGAACTTTTCCAGAATGCGCGAGACCGGTTCTGGTCGCGAGCATCGATGGCGTCGGGACGAAATTGAAAATCGCGTTCGCGATGAACAAGCACGACACCGTGGGCGCTGACTCTAGTGAACCACTGCGTGAACGACATCGCCGTGCTGGGCGCGCGACCACTTTTCTTTCTCGATTACATCGGCTGCGAGAAACTTGAGCGACGAAGCTTCGATCAATTGTTGCGTGGTTTGTCTCGCGCCTGCCGATCTGCCGGTTGCGCCTTGATTGGTGGTGAGACGGCGCAGATGCCGGGCTGTATCGCAAGGGTGAATACGACCTGGCTGGTTGCATGGTCGGCATGGTTGATCGCGCCAGAGATCATCGACGGCAGCAATATCAAACCGGGCGATGTTATTATTGGCGTTGCTTCGAATGGGTTGCATACGAACGGCTATTCATTGGCCCGCAAAATTCTGTTCGAGACGATGGGGTTGAAAATTGGCTCATATCTACCTGGATCGACCATCACTGTTGGAGAAGAACTTTTGCGCGTGCACAAGAATTATCAGCCGCTGCTGGCGAGAGTCCCGAGCGGGGTCGTCAAAGGCTCTGGCGCACATCACCGGTGGTGGTTTAATCGACAATCTGCCACGCATTTTGCCTAACAATTGCGACGCCGTGATCGATACAAAGAGCTTGGCCGTGTCCCACGAATTTTCCAAACGCTGCAGCAAAATGGAAATGTCGATGCTCGAGAGATGTATCAGGTTTTCAACATGGGCATCGGCATGGTGGCGATTGTGTCGGAGCGCGAGGCAAAGCGGACGATGTCGATCCTACGCGGAAAGCAAATCGGCCGGTCTTGAACGCGGCGCTGGCAAGGCTCAATTTGGTTTTCTGATGGAGGAACACGTTCCGTCATTCCGATTAATTTTGGGGACGAGACAGACGCGTCCGTGCAACTTGGGTGACAACACGAAGGTCGCTCAGGAGCAAAGATCGCTCGGGAGCTGCGTTGCTTAGAGCGAGCTATGTCGGCTTTCACGGCCGACCAGACGAGACAGAATCAACTACATCCATCGGTAGCTTGAACCTTCGGGGTCGATTCGAGCTTGGCCTTCTTGTCTCAGGCGTATGATCCGCTCAAACCCGCGCGGTGGGCCGCAAGATCGACCAGCTCGGCTACGCGCGATTTCAGGGCACGCGCCCGTGTCGCAAGAAAAATGACGAAAAGCAGATACGGGATGATGAACCAGAGATCGACGTGAGAAATGTTGAGCTGTCGATATACTAAGAGCGCTAACGCAACGAGGTTAAGGATCACCGTCGTCGTGACCAGGCGGCTCACGCAAGCCGCACGCGCGTCAGGCATTTTCCGCCGCCGTGATATTCCGTGACGGTCTGCAGCGCGACACTCCACCAAAAATTCCCGTAAATTTGAATATCCCATTCATTCCAACCGGTATCGGTGGAATAGCGCCAGCCTTCTTCCTCGAGCAACTGGAAGATCGCACCCAGCAAAGAATGACGGTCCCTGCCCTCTTCACTCCAAAAGATTTGTCGACCCAGACTGCCGGTAACACTGCCGTCCGCGGGCAAATATTCGTGCGCTCGAATTACACTTCGCGGCGTCCGTTTGAAAATGTAGCCAGGTGAAGTACCGCGACCAACCTCGTACCAGAGGTTGAACCAGGGCCAAAAACATGACGAGCAGCCGCGCGTGGACCGTGTCGAATTTTGGTTCGATCGCCGTGCGCACCATGTACGAGAGCGCCACGCAGAGGGTGCCGCCACACATGAGTACGGCACGATGCGCAATGCGGGCAAAAAGATTCCGAGACCAAAAAGAAAAATCGTCAGCGCGAACCATTCAATGCTGCTGAGGTAAGCGGCGACCTCCGATTGCGGCGTGGGATAAATCGACTGAAAAAATCCCTCGCCGAAAATTCCGTGATAGATAACCGGCCGATTAATAAACCAACTAAAACGTGGTGTTCCATAAATCTGACCGCGCCATTTCGCAGTCCCGGTTGGGCCGAAAAAGATTAAATGCTTAAAGCGCAGCAGCGATTCCGCTTCGCCGTAGCCGTCCTGTTGTTTCAGAAACGCCCGCAGGGTGAAACGCCGATGGTGCCACACGATCGCGGTCGCGCTGAAAGCAATCACGCAACCTGCCTGTTGAAGCCGCCAGCAAAAATCGACATCGTCGCCGGCCTTGTGGTATTCGGCATCGAAGCCACCGATGTTTTCAAACGCCCACCGATAGAACGCCATGTTACAACCAGGAATGTGCTCGGCGATTATGTCTGTGAGCAGAACATGGCTGGGTCCGCCCGGCGCTGCCGCCACACAGGCTTGGATCCAGTTCTGTGCCGGCGGGGTCACGTTTGGCCCGCCGACTCCAGCGTAATCGCCGCTCAAGAGCGTGCCGATTAAATAATAAAGCCAATCAACATCCGCCATGCAGTCCGAATCGGTGTAGGCGAAAACCTCTCCCTTCGCGGCCGCCGCGCCGCGTGTTTCGCGCATGACTCAAGCCGTGATTTTCCTGATAGATATAACGAACGTGCGGGAATTGCTCGGCGATGTCGCGCGTATCGTCGGTCGAACCATCATCGACCAGAATAATTTCATAATCGGGATAGTTCAGCTTGCCTAAAGAATCCAGGCAGGTCGCGAGCGTCCGGCCGCCGTTATACGAACACACAATTACGGAAACAAATGGCGCCCGCGGCAACGGGCGATGCGGCAAAGCAGAATTCTCCTGACCAAGTCTTCCTTTCAGCGTGTAGAACGATTTCTTCGGCGTCCCGCTGGCGCGTGACGATCCCAAACGCCCAATCGCTAATATCCTGCCCGCCAGTAAACCATTCGTCCGTCCATGTAAAAAGATGGTTCCGGCGAGACCGCATTTCACCACGCTGTCGACGTGCCAACTGAGCATTTCCGCCTGCTCCTCCTGCGGAATGGCGGATCGTGTCCATGCCGAATTCGCCGAGGATCAGCGGACGCTCTCCGGTTAAATTTTGGAGGCGCAGAAGATAATGCTCGAAATCGCGTTGATTGTGCAGGTAAACGTTGAAGCAGCAAAAATCGACATTCTGCGGCAGGAGATATTCGGTCGGCGGATAAGTGGCATACGAAAAAAGAGTGTTGGGATCGATTGCGCGCCCGATCCGAATCAAGCTCTCGATAAAATCCGCGACGCGGCGCACACCGAGCCACCGCACCATCGTGCTCGAGATTTCGTTGCCGACGAGATAGCCGAATATCGCCGGATGACCGGCATGCGCGTTTACCCCAACCCGGACTGATTCAGCAATCTGACGGCGTGCCTTTCTATCGCGTAGAAACTCAATGTGCTTCGCCCATGGCAACGTAACAATCACGCGCATCCCTGCGCTGGCGCAGCGATCGAGAAACCAGCGCGGCGGAGCATGATAAATCCGCACCAGGTTCAGGCCGGCGCTCGCGCATCAGTGCAAGATCGACATCGACCTGATCTGCCGACCCAAGATAACTTCCATCCGCGTCCGGCTTGAATGGTCCGTAGGTAACGCCTTTAACGAAAAACTTCCGGTCGCCTTCGAAAAGAATTTCGCTACCGCGCGAATTCGCGAGTTTGCGCTCACAGCGGCAACTCCCTAGTCCAAGCACCGCGCCGACGCAAAGGTTTTAGATAGCGGCTGTTCACAGAACCGCGTTGGATCTGTGCATGGCAATATCCTGGGTCGAGGCGATTGAAGGTCAATCACCTCAACCTAAAAATCACAGTTCATGAAGTGCTTGGCTTATAACGGCGGCCGTCCGCTCGATGTCTCCCGGTCGTATGCGCCGTCGAAATAAAGCCAGTCTCAAATTGCGACGGCGCGAAGTAGACGCCGCGTTTCAAACAGGCATGGAAAAATTTCGCGAACATTTTCAAGTCGCTTCGCTGGGCGGTGGCAAGATCGACAACTGGTCCTGAGGCAAAGAACAAACAAAACATTGAGCCGATCCGGTGAAATGTGATGTTCGATTTTTGCCTTTGCTGTAGCGTGTCTCTCGACTAGTGTCTCAAATCGCTGGCCCAGTTCTTCGAGCACCTTCCAGCCGTCAATTCGTTCCAGCTCGTGTAGTTGCGCGAGACCCGGCGGCCATCGCCAGCGGATTCCCGGATAACGTTCCCGCTTGATAAACAGGACCATCAGGTGAGAGCTGGTCCATAATCTCGGCACGTCCACCAAATGCGCCGACAGGTAATCCGCCGCCGATCACTTTTCCGAGTGCACTCAGATCCGGTTTGATTCCATAGATTTCCTGCGCTCCACCGCGCGCGAGACGAAACCCGGTAATTACTTCGTCGAAAATCAAGAGCGCACGATGTTTCGTCGCATTCCTCACGCAAGATCGGATAGGAAAGTCCTTTCTCGGAAAATAAAGGCCAGCGTTCGCGGGGATCGGTTCGAGGATTACGGCCGCGATTTGATCTTTATTTTCATGAAACGCTTGTCGCACAAGATCGGACATTGTTGAACGGGAGCGAAATCGTTAGGTCGACAAAGGCTTTCGGGACGCCGGCGCTATCCGGCCGTCCATGCGTCAGGGCGCCGCTTCCTGATTTCACGAGGAGCGGCATCAACATGGCCGTGATAACAGCCATCGAACTTGATGATTTTGTTGCGCCCGGTGAACCCGCGCGCCAGACGAATGCATGACATGGTCGCTTCCGTGCCGCTATTGACCATGCGCACTTTTTCGATCGAAGGCATCCACTTGCAGATCAATTCCGCCATTTCCACTTCGAGCGGATTTGGTATACCAAAGCTCAAGCCGCGCGCAGCGGCTTCTCGCACTGCATCGACAATTACCTTTGGGGCGTGCCCCAAAATCGCCGGACTCAACTACCGACGTAATCGATGTATTCGTTCCCGTCGACGTCCCAAATCTTCGCCCCTTGCGCACGCTCGATGAAAAATGGATCTGCCCCCACATGACGAAATGCGCGCACCGGAGAGTTTACCCCGCCCGGGATGCGTTGTTGCGCGGCGCGAAACAATTGTGAAGAACGAGAGCTCAAAGAAATAAAACGTCGAACGTTGAACCAGCCCCGAACGTCCAACGCCGAATTGCACACTTTTGACGACGCTACGCTGTCGCGTTGAAGTCTCAGTCCTGCGCAGCGGCAGGGTAGCCAGTAGGCAAGGTCGCGGTCTCTGCAAAACCGCTGTTCGCGGGTTCGACTTCGCCCCCGCCTCAGTTTCATGGGTGGAACGTCGGAAATCAGCCAGAAAAAGTGGCTGACTCACAACAAAAGTCACAACAAATTCACCGATGTCAATGCTGTTCAGCGTTGTGTAGCGAAGTCAGCGGGCATTGCTCACTCGCTTCCTCTCGTAATTTCAAGTCTGTGCACGGCCTAGTCGGGCCTTTACGACCACGAGGTCAACTCGGCGAGCGACACCGCCCGCCTCTTCGCGGCGGTTCTGCAGGAGATTAAGCCGATGGAGCGAACCGGTGGAGCCATCCTGGGGCTCAAGCCACGGTGACGTTTCATTACAAGAGCGACACCGAAAGGCACGCCCCAGTTTTGGTTTTGATTGCCGAGGAAGTGGCGCGAAGTGAACCCTGACCTAGTAGTGCGGGACGAAAACGCAGTGTGAGGTTTACACCGTGCGCTACCACGAAGCGGTGATTACGCGATGTTACTCAATGAGTTCCTGAAAGAACACCGCACAGTTCAGGAACTAAAGAAAGACTGCAGCGCTCACTGCGATGGTGCAGAAAGTGAGCGCGCGCAAGTCGAGATGAGCCGACCTGCCCGCAAGCGGTCGCGGATAATCATTAGAACTGGCGGAAAGAGACAAAGCCGCATTTCGCAATCAGCCGTCACGCTTCACCGCGTGGCGGCTTTTGCTCTCGATTCGCGTAACGCTCACCACTCTTTGAACTCGCCCGCGTGCTCGTGCGTCTCGATCACGTTGCCAGCTTCATCGTAAACGCGAATCACAGCATCGTGCGAACGGCTGCGAAACTTTGCGTAATGAGGTTGAAGTCAATCTTGCCAATCTTCGCATGCGCGATTTGCAACCAAAAGACGCGCGTGGCAATCGGCTGATGCGATTCAGGTGAAGAGTCGAAGCAATATCCCTCATCATTGTGAAACGGTCGGTCCGCACAATTGTCGTCTGGTTGTCGATCTTCGCTCTGTTCGCCACGACCGAAGTGGCAGAAGCGGGACCATTCGAGGATTTCTTTAGGGCAGTCCGCCGCTCAATCGCGCACCCGGAGGCGAAGCCGCGATCGCACCGGAGCAGTCGTAAGCATAATGAGACTCCGCCGAGCGATGCTTCGAATAGTCAGACTTCGGGCAGCCCAGTCCCTGCGTCTCCGGGTCAGCGCGATGCTTCGAATAGTCAGACTTCGGGAAGCCCAGTCCCCGCCTCCGGGTCAGCGCGAGGTCCGGTGGGCGAAGGCAGCCCCTCGGTCGCGAGCCAGCAAAAACTGAGCTGCCGTATGGAACTCCCGTCCCGGTAAACCAGGCTTAGTTACCAGCCCGTTCGCGCCAGAGAGCGGTTACGTCGACGTCACCGGTTCTCCGCCGGGAACCGCAGTAGAAGATCCTTTCACAGGCAAAATTTTTCCTTACGCCGTAGCGCGCCCAGATCGCGAGGGTGGATCGGAGGATTCTCAAGGCCGTAGCGCCGCTCATTTGAGAACCCGCGTGAACTGGCCCGCATCGCTCGTGTGTCTCAATCACCTTGCCCGCGCCACCGTAAACGCGAGATCACAGCATCACGCCGAGAAAGCGCCCGTCGCTTATTCATCGGCTCTCGACTGACACTTCGGTCGCCTTGATTATGGCGAAAACGGCGTCACCCTTTTTGAGATTCATCCGCTTCACTGAGCCGGTTTGTAATGATCGAAGTCACCGGTCCAGCGGCGGTATTGATGACGATTTCCGAGACAACTTTGTCGGAGACAATTTTGCTCAATCGTCCCGAGCAAGCGATTACGAATGCTCGTGCTCATGACATTGTGGGGTTAGTTCAGGCGGCATTTTGCAGCCTATTTCCTGCCGCACACAGGGGAGCAGGTCAAAAGGCTGCATGGCGAGAATCGTGCCGAGATTATTCGGCATTTAGGAAGCGGAATGATTCGATCTAATCCGCTTGGACGACGGCGGGGATTCTTGCGGCTGTGCTGTGGTTGATGGCACGTGTCGGGGCGAGCCGACGCGTGCCACTGCCGGCCTCGCGTTTGAGCTCCACGAGGATCATATGCATAGGCTTATCGCCAATGTTCTCCGCGGCATGGGTCAAAGGGTCGCGATAGATAACGTCGCCCGTTTGGAACGTGCCCTCCGTGATCTTGCCATCTGCTGCGTAGTTGCGATACCGACCCCCGCCAAAACATAGATGACGTAGGCAGGGTGCGAGTGCACCTGCTCTTTGGGCACCGGGTGGCAAGATAGCTTCGAGGACGCGGACACGATCGTTTTCGAACCTGACGCGTATTGTCTTAGAATTGACGACGGCCGGATCTTGCGCGTATGCAGGCGTCACCCAGAGGCCGACGGGTAACGCGACTGTGATTGCGAAGATGATTAGAGATCGGATAGGCACCACGATGGCTTCCTGTTGGGTCAATTTCAACTCGTTAGCGTGCTGAGGTGGCGGATGACGTATTCGGAAATCATCGCTGACAATCTCAGCAAAGCCGGTTGGAGTTGGGGCTGTGTCTCAGCGATTGATTCCAACGGGCGAACGATCTGGATTGCGGATGCTAGCAACGCTCGGAGTCCTCAGCCACGAAACCGGCGTGCGCTGCATGGCGTGTTCAATCCGAGTAATCCGCGGCTGCTGCGATCTCGTTCACAGAAGACCGGAGACGGTATTGATTAGCAGCGCAAGAATGATCGTGTTGAATCCAAACGAGAGACGCGCTGTGGACCAGAGTCAGATGGCGCATGCGGCGCGAAGTGATTTGCACGATCCGACGCCTGGCAGGTCATGCCGACCACAAAACGAGAAGTAGGCGAATCAAAATAATCCGGCGGCCGATCACCGGGGAAGATCAGACCGCCAGCATGCTGATGCATCGCGCCCGGTTGGTCGCTATCGCCATAAAAACGCGTGGGCGTAACGCAAACCCAAAGACCGTATGAACCAGCATCCAGGAAGAGATCACGGTCAAGGCGTGAGCACGATAAATGGATCGGTTAAATGTCCCGCGAGGTCTCCCCCTTATGCATCACTGATGAGAAAACCCGACCGCAAAGCAGCGCGGCACAGGCGGAGGACACAACTAAAAAGAAAAAGAAACAAGCAAGCGGCTCAGATCTTGTTGCTGCGCCAGCTCTCGCGTATTTTGCGCAGTGAGCGTCGTCAAAATTCGTGAGCCAATCAAGAGTGCGAGGGATCATTAAGAGCGAATGCATTCCAACCGGCAACTGCTGCACTTTCGCAGAACCGAAGATGTCCGTGCGAAACAAGGGAATACCGCGACGCCAGCGGCCAATCCCAAAATGAGGCGATGGCGCGCATCTGGGCGGCGGACAAGATCGACAATTCAGCATTGCTGAGATGCGAGTTACTAACATTCGTCAGCGGTGGGCAAGCTGCCATTGAGGGTTCGCCGCGTGATCCGCAGTCGATCGCAGCACCCTCCGACAAAATTGTCGGAGGTTGGAGATTGGGGCTGTCTCAGCGATTGATTCCAACGGGCGGAACTATCTGGGTTGCGGACGCGCATCGCGAGGATGGCAAGCGGTTCGGCCCCGTGCGAGCGGATGAAACGGTGACGGCGTTTCTCGAACTCCGAATCAGGGGATTCTCCGGCAGCCCTCGCGCGGCTGGGGTGCATCGGCCTGGATTAAGGGCTCTGACTTTCCGGCTGGGCGACCGAAGTACCGCCTTCTGCTGCAAAAGCCATTGGCAGGGGTGATCCGGTTAACTGGCAAAAATTGTCGCGCGCAATCAGTTTGGTCTCGTTTCCGTCGGTCTCCACGAGAACGGCCTGCGTCAGCTTCCGAAATACCTTTGCCCAGATAAAGCGCAGCCGGCGAGCCGGGTTCGGAGCCGTAGCGGGGCCGATAACCACCTCGGCGCGGCCGGCATCACACGGAAGCATTTGGGGCTACAACCTCTGATGTTTGAGCTACTCTCTGACCCTTACCGGTGTGCCGACGGGGGCATTCTCGTAAAATCTTCTCGCCATTCCTTTCGGCAACCGAATACAACCGTGGGACGCGGCAAAGGGCGGCACATAGCCCTGATGCATCGCGTAGCCGCCCCTGAAGAACATGGCATACGGCATTTGCGCACCATCGAAATGCGCGCCTGATGGACGCCGATCCTTCCGAGTCAATGTTTGATCTCACCACATTGCCATAATCATCCACATAGTCGCCGAATATCGTTGAGACGTGGTCTGGGCTTTTGAGAGAACCGAATAGCTTCCGGGCGGGGTGGAAAACCCTGGTTTGCCGGTCGAGACAGTCGTTTCGCCGACGAGACGTTTGCCCTTGTAAAAGTACGCTTTCTGTTCGCCGATTTGAACAACGATCTTTGCTGGGCCGGACGCGCCCTCGTCATGCCACGCGCGCATAGAATCATGCTAGCACTCGGCCCAAATAATTGCGCAGCTTTAAAGACGCATTTTTGGGTCTAATCCGCCTGAGTTTAATTCTGGCGGGGTTAAGATCGGGGTCATGCCCGAGACGAGAAGTAGCAGAATCGTTGTCTTAAATTGAGTCAATGGATTCATAATGGTTTCTTTCTCTTCTTCTTACCAACTGGGTCGGCTTCTAGGAGTTGCGGGTCCGGAAGAGGCAAAAAGAACCGCGGCGGGGAGACGAAAGCGCCTCCGCCCGATTCAGATCGGTTTGACGACGTCGAGTTTTGGAAAAATCTCGTTAGGATGTCAAGACAATTCGCCGGATCCCGAGTTGACGCTTCCAGTTCGATAAACGCAGTCAGCTTTTGATCGGCGTGCACAACGAAAAACGCCGTCCATCGCCGCGATGTGCCTCGGCAATGCAGGTCTGCTCACGTCCACCGGGAACAACCACAACTCCTGATATGGTCGATTGAATCGTCGACCGCAGCGAGGGACACGTCGTTGATCTGCGTTGCGTCGAGATCGTGACAAGAGCGGGAGTGTCCCGGGCGGGAAATGGAGCTTCTCCAGTGCGTGCGCTGAGTTGCATTAACGGCGGTAGTTCGGCCGCAAGATGATCGGAAACGCCGACGATCTCCGCTTCCTTGTTGATAAGCTCAGGGCGCGGGAAGCAGTGCCAGTATGACTCTGTCGTTAGACCAACGATGGCGGCGCGGCCGAGAATGCTCAGGCATCGCACTGCCTCGTCCCATCGTCACGGCGGACCCCCACCAACTCGAGCGAGACATCTACGCCTCTTTGCCGCCGCTTGCTTCCGGATTTGCTGCACGGGATCTCCGGCAGTCGCATCGATCGCCGTGCCTCCAAGTGCCGCGACTGGGGCGAGTTCGGCAGGAGTTGACCTCGACTGACGCCAGATCTCTTTGGCAGCCGAAGGCTCTCGACAGCTGCAAGGCTGAAAATCCCAATCCGCCGAACCCAAAATAGCGACAGAGTCGCACCGCATTTGAGGCGCGCCTTATTCCAAAGCATGCAAAGCAGTAGCCGAAGAACATCATGACTGCGTGCCTGCTCGAATGGGAATCTCATCTGGAAGAGCAAATGCAGTTGTTCAGCCGGGGCCTTGATGTACGCGGCGCAGCCTGTCGCGAGATAACTTCCCGACCATTTGTGCTTTGGCGGCAGAATTGTTCTGTTACCGTCCAGGCAGAAACCACAGCAGCCGCAGCTGATCGAGATGCAGTGCAACATAGATCGCGGTCTGCCAGGCGAAACGTGGAGCGACTTCTTCTACGCCCTACACTTTCACGCAACTTGACCGGCTACTTCGCGTCCCAAGTAACAGGCAAAAAATCACTCAGAGAGACGCCAGCGCGATAATGCGCGTCCGAGTGACAGATCCCGCGAGGCCGCTACGCGGACCAAATGTCGTGGGCCCGGGCTCTGGAAGTGCAACTTTATCGGTCTGTTCCAGTGGCTTCTGCCCACCTGCACGAGTCGTACAGCTTTCATGGATGTCTTACCCGAGGCCCGCAACCCTACACAAATCAGCGTATGTGCAGGGACTTCCTTTGCCAAGGTCACGGATCGGATGCGCGCGTGGAATGGGTCACGCGGGTTCGGATGCGCTGACCGCATCGCAACTGGACGAATGCTAGATTACGATGCGCAGATCAGGCGCACAACTCTACGGCACTTTTATTCGAGCCGACACTTGAAATCGTCCCTTGCCACGGGAGAACAAAGACGACGATGAAGTTCACTTGCCCGCCGGAGTGAACATGCCGGTGGCGCCGGTGAAGCGACCTGTGCCGTCTGTCACGATCGCGGTTTCATGGTTGTCAAACACTCCTGCGTTGGCGTCGGGATTGGTTGCCCGAAGAGCGGGCCGGAGATTGCGTCGCCGTTAGCCCAATCCAGTGAAAGAAACCAGGCGTGGCTTCCATCGCAGAGTGTTCGGCTCGAATTCTGCGGTCCCGGTGAATGGTCCCAATACAGTCGCATTTCCGGAGTTGCTCACGAAGAAGTCAAAAACGCAACCGCCGGTTCAGGCACAGGCGGACCCAAGTCCGAAGGTATTTGCCCGAGACACTCCCATTAAACGGGACCTGGTCACTCCGCTCCTGCGGGAGGTGTGCCAAGATAAAGCAATACGTA
>ERZ1370068.1131-contig-11032_pt1 | contig 33332 bp, 37 predicted proteins | sample MGYA00561227_ERZ1370068 | MGnify/ENA primary metagenome ERZ1370068 (study PRJEB38410, sample SAMEA6850437) | metagenome | study: Metagenomic assessment of the ecological functions of the soil: analysis of the soil microbiota associated with the...
AGTACTTCGTTCGGTTACGCATTGTTGCTCAACAACCGCACGGACACGAACTCCGTCTTCAGCACCGTCAGCCCGTCCTACAACCTCGAGCTTCAACTTCAGCCTCACGCCCAGCCCTTCCTCCGCAACTCTCAAGATCGACGGGAACCGCCTGCAGGCTCAAGGTGGCCAAGAAGAACCGCGAGATCTCCGACATCCAGTTCCTGCAGACGGTCACCAACACCGTGGCCAGCGTGACGCCAGCTCTACTACGACCTCCTCTACGCCATCGACAACCTCAGGCGCAGCGCAAGAGCCTGAGCCTGGCCCAGAAGCTGCTGGACGAGAACCAGATCAAGGTCAAGGTCGGGACCATGGCGCCCGCTCGACGTGGTGGCCGCCCAGTCGGAGGTGGCGAGCCGCGAGGAGGGCGTGATCGTGGCCGAGGCCGCGCGTCCTGGACGCGGAGGACGCGCGATCAAGCGGGCCATCTTCCCGAACAACGACCCGGCCACGTGGCGCCGTGCGCATCGTGCCCACCGACCGGCCGACGCCGGAAGCCGACGTCGTGGTCGACGTCGCGCGCGCGCCACCGCGAAGGCCCTCGAGGAGCGCACCGACATCGTGGCCGCCCGCGAAGAACATCGAGAGCGCAGACGCTGAACCTCTCAGTTCGCCAAGAACCAGAAGCTCCCGGACCTCGACCTGGTCGCGGGCTACGGCTCGTCCGGCATCGGCGGCGAATCATCCAGCGAGCGACAGGCTTCGGCGGCCCGATCATCGGCACGATCGCCGGCGGCTACGGCGACGCGCATCGGCAGACGTCTTCGGCCGCGACTTCCCGGCCTGGACACTGGGCGTGAACTTCACCGTACCCGATGTTCAACCGGCAGGCGGGGCCTCCGGCCGCCCGGGCGCGGATCACGCGTGACCAGGGCCTGGCCGCCCTTCGCCGGCTGGAGATGCAGGTGGCGTCCGAAGTGCGCAGCGCGCGGGCCGCGCCGTGGAGACCAACTCACAAGCGCGTCGAGTCCACTCGCGCGGCCCGGCGTCCTGCCAGGAGCAGCCGGCTCGACGCCGAGCAGAAGAAGTTCGCCGCCGGCATGTCCACCGAACTTCCTCGTCACCCAGGCCCAGCGCGACCTGGCCCTGGCCGAGGTACGGCGAGCTGCGTGCCGGTGGCCGACCACCGGAAGAGCCTGGTCGAGTTCGACGCGCGCATCAGCCGGCGGGCGGCAGGCGGCGTCACGCTGCGACGCGGCCGAACCAGCGCGCACCAGCACCACGGCGGCGATCGACGAACGGGCGGCAACCAGCCTCGACGTTTCGTCGCGGGATTTCCACGGCATTTGACGGCAAGGCCAGCACCCCTGCCTTCCGGTCTAAACTGGGCGATATGTCTGCTCGCGACGCGCGCTGGTCCCGTATCGCGCCTCGCCGGCTGCCGGGGTGGTGGCGGTCGCCAGCTGGTCGTCGGCGCTTCCGCAGCCGCGAGGCACGACGTCACGTACGCCACGGCCGCCGATCGACCGCTGGCGCACCTCATGGAGGTCGTGGCGCCACCGGGACGCCTGCGAGGCCGTCCAGCACCGTCCAGGTCGGCTCTCCAGGTCTCGGGCACCAGTCCGGTCCTCTAGCGCCGACTTCAACAGCGTCGTCCACAAGGACAGGTGATCGCCCGCCTGACCCGTCCTCTTCCAGGCCCGGCGTGGGTGGCAGGCCCAGGCTGCTCAGCGTCGTGCCGCCTCGCGCGAACGCGACGATACGATCGCCAGGGCCGAGGTGAGACGACGCCGCGGCAGAAGCTGCGACCCAGGGCCTGCGCCGGCCGAGAAGCTCCTGCCGCCAGAGCGACCTCGACACGGCTCAGGCGACCACAGCGACCTGATCGCGGTGGCCCAAGTGAAGGCCAACCAGGCGGCGGTGAGCCAGGCCCAGGCCAGCGTCAACCAGGCCCAGGTCGACCTGCGAGCACACGGTCATCGAGCCGCCCGATCGACGGCGTCGTGATCGCCCGCAGCGTGGACGTGGGCCAGACGGTCGCCGCGCTCGCTTCCAGGCGCCCGGTGCTGTTCGTGATCGCCAACGACCTGACGCACATGCAGGTCAACGCGTCGATCGACGAGGCCGACATCGGCCGCGTGCAGGCCGGCCAGGAGGTCACGCTTCCGCGTCGACGCGTATCCCGACCGGACGTTCCGAGGGCCGCGTCGACGCAGGTGCGCCTGCAGCCGCACGACCGTGCAGAACGTCGTCACCTACAACACGATCATCAGCGTCGACAACGCCGACGCTGAAGCTGATGCCCGGCATGACGGCGACGGTCTCCGTGATCGTGCGCACAGAGCGAGGACGCGCTGCGCGTCCCGGCGGCGGCGCTGCGCTTCCGTCCCGAGGGCTTCGACGGCGCGCCGGCAGGCGCGGCGGCGGCCGGCCGGCGCCGGGCGCGGCGCAGCGCCGGCCGGCGGCGCCGCGGCGGCGCCCGGGCCGGCGATGGCCAGCGGCAGCAGCCGGGCGGCATCGGCGGCGCGCGCGGCCAGGTGGCGGAGGCGGCGACTGGGCAGCGGGCAGCGCGGGCCCGAGGCGGCGGCGGCGCGGCGGCGCGGCGTCGGCCGGAGCGCGGGCGAAGCGCGCGCCCGTGCCTGCGTGTTCGTGCTGAACGACAAGGGCGAGCCGCAGCCGGCGCGCGTCCGACCGGGCGTCTCCGACGGCCAGTTCGTCGAGGTGCACGACGGGCCTCGCCGGAGGGCGCGCGCGTGATCGTGGGCGTCGAGCGGCGCGACAGCCGCGGCGGCGCCGCGCCCGGGCGCCAGCGGCGTCGCCGTCGAACAATCCCGTTCAGCCCGCCAGTTCCAGCGCGCGCGCAGCGATAGGCCGGCGCATGCCACTGGCCCGCGTCCCGCCGACCGCTGATCCGATCAGGGACTGCGCAAGAGCTACGTGCTGGGCGACGTGACCGTCCACGCGCTGCGCGGCGTCGACGTCGACGATCGCGCAGCGGCTCGTTCGTGGCCGTGGTCGGGCGCCTCGGGCAGCGGCAAGTCCACGCTTCATGAACATCCTCGGGCCTGCCTCGACCGGCCCGACCGGCGGCAGTACTTCCTCGACGGCGAGGACGTCTCCGGCTTCGACCGCGACCGGCGCGCCGTCGCTGCGCAACCGGAAGATCGGCTTCGTGTTCCAGAGCTTCAACCTGCTGCCGCGCACGACCGCGCTCGAGAACGTCGAGCTGCCGCTGCTCTACGACGGCAGCCGCACGCCGGCGAGCGCGCGACGCAAGCGCGCGCAGGCTGCTCGCAGGCGTGGGCCTCGGCGAGCGCGCGCCGACCACACGCCGAACCAGCTCTCGGGCGGGCAGCAGCAGCGCGTGGCCATCGCGCGCGCGCTCGTCAACGAGCCGCGAGCTCGCTGCTCGCCGACGAGCCCACCGGCAACCTCGACAGCCGCACCAGCGTCGAGATCATGGAGATCCTGCAGCGCCTGAACCGCGAGCGCGAGATCACGATCGTCCTCATCACCCACGAGCCCGACATCGCCGAGTACGCCGACGCGCGTCATCGCGTTCCGCGACGGGCGGGTCGTGTCGCGACGAGCCGGTCGCACGCGCGGCGCGACGCCGCCGCCGAAGCTCGCCGCGCTGCCCGCGGCTCGAGGACGGAGGCCTGAGCATGGAGCTCGCAGAACGTCCTGCGCATCGCCGCTCCGGGCGATCCGCCGCAACAAGATCCGCTCCGGCCTGACCATGCTGCGGCGTGCATCATCGGCGTGGCCTCGGTCATCGCGATGATCGCGCTCGGCTCCGGGCGCGCGCGCCTCGCATCGACCAGCAGATCCAGAGCCAGGGCACCAACGTCATCTACGTCTCCGTCGGGCAGCTTCGGCGGCGCCGGGCAGCGCGTGCGCGGCGGCGCCGGCTCCGCCACCACCCTGACCCTCGAGGACGCGCAGGCGCGTCGCCGCAGGTCCCGACGAGTCACCCGCATGGCGCCGATGCGTGCGCGCGCGCGCGCAGGTGATCGCCGGCGACCAGAACTGGAACACGTCGGTCGAGGGCGGCAACGAGGACTACCTGGTCATCCGCAACTGGGCCATCGTCGCAGCGGCGAGCAACTTCACGGCCCGCGACGTCCTGGCGCGGAGAAGGTCTGCCTGCTCGGCGACACCGTGGCCGCAAGACCTCTTCCCGGACCAGGACCCGGTCGGCCAGATCATCCGCGTCAAGAACCTGCCCTTCCGCGTGCTCGGGCGTGCTCGGCGCCCAAGGGCCAGGGCCAGTGGGGCCAGGACCAGGACGACCTCATGCTCGCGCCCTACACGACCGATCCAGAAGAAGCTGCTCGGGCATCACCTACATCCAGCAGGTCGTCGATCCGCGGCGGCCAGCGAGCGAACGTCGTGGAGCACGGCGGCGGTGCAGATCACGCGGCTGATGCGCCAGCGCCACCGCATCACGAACCCCGGACGACGACGACTTCACGGTGCGCACGCGTCGAGGAGATGGCGGCCGACGCGCGTGCAGATGGCCGCAGACCATGACCGGCCTGCTCATGAGCGTCGCCTCGGTCAGCCTGCTCGTGGGCGGCATCGGCATCATGAACATCATGCTGGTGTCGGTCACCGAGCGGCACGCGCGAGATCGGCCTGCGCATGGCGGTCGGGCGCGCGCACGCGCGACATCCTGCGCCAGTTCCTGGCCGAGGCGGTGAGCCTGTCCGTGGTCGGCGGGATCATCGGGATCGTGCTCGGCGATCGCGCGTCTCGCAGGTGCCTGACCCGGCGGCTCGGGCTGGCCCACGCTCGATCACGCCGCTCGTCGATCCTGGTCGCCTTCGCCTTCGCGGCGCGCGGTCGGGATCTTCTTCGGCTACTACCCGGCCCGCAAGGCCGCCAACTCTCGATCCGATCGAAGCGCTGCGTTACGGAGTGTGAACGAACTGCTCACTGTCAGCGCCAGCGTGCGCACCAGCCGCCAGGGCGCTCGCGACCGGAGCTGAATTCGGCGACGTGCGGCCACTGCATGCGCGCCGCTGCCCTGCTGCCGGTCAGTCAGCGCCGCAGCAAATCCGCGCTAGGCCGCTGACCCGGACGCACGCCGAGCCCGGGCCGGTCCGGTAGCACGATCAGCCGGCGACCACGAGTCGTCGCGCCCTCGAAGGGGTCGTCCTCGCAGAGCAGGTTGCCGTCGAGGTCGGCCGTGTCCACGAGCGGCGAGAGGTGCGCGGCGGCGGTGATCGCCAGCGACGACTCGATCATGCAGCCGAGCATGACCTTCATCCCGTGCGCGCCGCGCCACCGCGATCATGCGCAGCGCCTCGCGCGATCGCCGCCGCACTTCATCAGCTTGATGTTGATGCCGTCGAAGGCGCCGGCCAGGCGGGGATGTCCGCCGCCGCGGTGCACGTCTCGTCCGCGTAGAACGGGCATGCGGGCTGCGCCGCGCGCAGCGCGCGGGTCTCCTCGATGCTGGTCCGCGGGCAGCGGCTGCTCCACCAGCTCGACCCCGAGCGGTGCCAGCCACTCCAGCCGCTCCAGCGCCGCCGTCCGGCGTCCAGCCCTCGTTCGCGTCCACGCGGAGGCGCTGTCGCGTGGTGTCGCGCACCGCGGTCGAGCACCGCGCGGTCGTCGTCGGAGCCCATCTTCACCTTGAGGATCTGGTACGTAGGCCGCGCGCCTCCTTCACTTGCGACCACGATCTCGGGCGTGTCGAGGCCGATCGTGAACGACGTCTGCGGCGTGTCGGAGTCGGATCGAGTCGAGCAGCTCGTAGCAGCGGCGCCCGCAGCCGCAGTGCCGGCCAGGTCGTGGAGGGCCATGTCCACCGCCGCCTCGCGCCGACGCGCTGGCCCGGCCACGGCCGCGTCCGGCCGCGGCTGGGCGAAGCGCGCGCGGATCGCCGAGGCGCGGGCCATCGCCTCCACCGCCGGCCGCGGCCGACGCGCGGTCCTCCCGGTAGCGCAGGATCGGGCGCCGCCTCCCCGGCCCGACGCGCGCCGTCGTGCTCGAGCCTCGACCAGCAGGTTCTCGCGTACGTCGGACGCGCCCCGCGCGATGCGGAAGCGTGGCTGAGCGCAGGTCGAGACGGTGCGAGGCGCGCGAATGGCTCCGCGATCTCCGCATCCGCCGCCATCATGGCAGCGGCGCGCGCGTGGTTGACCCGCCTCGCCGCGCTGTTGAATGATGGCGGCCCTTGATCACGGACCCCGTTCTTCCTCCTGGCCTACCTGGCGGGTGTCGTCGCGCTCGTCTTCCAGGTCGCCCGCGTGCCGCGCGCTGCAGCGGCTCTTCGACCGCCTGCCCGCCCTCGTGTGGACGTTCTTCCTGCCCGATGCTGCTCGACCACCGGCCGGCCTCATGCCCGACGAGAGCCCGCTCTACCGCGGCGATGGCGCGCTACCTGCCTGCCCGGCCAGCCTCGTCCTGCTGCTGCATCTCCTCGGAGCTGAAGGCCATCGCGCGGCTCGGGCGCACCGCCCTCGTCGTGATGGCGGCCGGCTGTGCCGGGCGTCGCCCTGGGCTGCGTCGTGGCGTTCCTGGTCCTGCGGCCGTGGCTGCCCCCGACGCGCGTGGAAGGCGGCGGGCGCGCTGCGGCGCACGTGGATCGGCGGCAGCGCCAACCTGATCGCGGTGGCGCAACGACGCTCGGCCTCTCGCCCGAGCTCCAGGGCGTCATCATCATCGTGGACACCGTCGTCGGCTGTACACCTGGATGGGCCTGCTCATCTCCTTCGCCGGCGCAGCAGGACCGCGTTCGACCGCTGGAACGGGGCCGACCGCGCCGCGGTCGACGGCGTGCGGCGGCGCGGCTGGCGGAGCGCAAGGCGCGACGGCGCGCGGCCGATCGCGTCGCCGACGCGCACGCTGCATGGTCGGCCTGGCCGTCGGTCGCTCACCGCCGCTCTGCCTGTGGGTCGGGCGCGCTGCTGCCGCCGGTCGGCCGAGGTGCTCAACGCGTTCTCGTGGGCGATCATCCTCCTCACCACGATCGCCCTCGCTGCTCTCGCTCGACGCCGCTGTGCGCGCCTCGGAGGAGGCGCGGGCGCCTCGACCCTCGGCTACGCCGGCTTCTACCTCGCTGCTCGCGTCCGGTGGGCGCGCAGGGCGACCTGCGCGGGTGGCCTCGCACCCCGCAGTTCGTCCTCTCGGGGTCATCGTGATCGTCGTGCACGCGCCGTCCTGACCTCTGGCCGCCATCCGGCTCCTGCGCGCGCCCGCTGTTCTTCTTCGGCGCGGCCAGCCAGGCCTGCGTCGGCGGCTACTCGTCGGCGCCCGGTCGTGGCCGCCATCTACCACCCGGCACATGGCGCCGGTGGGCTTGCTGCTCGCGGTGCTCGGCAACGTGATCGGGACCTACGCGGGGCTGCTCGTGGCGCAGGTGCTCTCGGGCCTGGCGGCGATGATCGTCGCGCGCCTGTCGCCACTCCGCGCTCGCGACCTCGCCGTGCCCGCGCGGACACTGGTCGTGGGCTGCACGTCCGACCCCGTCACCCTCGACCCCCACCGCGCCACCGACCTCGTGTGCCGCGGCGATGGTGGCCAACGTCTGCGAGACGCTCGTCCGCTATCGTCCGACGGCTAGCCGCCCCGAGGCGGCGCTGGCCACGAGCTGGGCGACCGCCGACAGCCGCACGTGGACCTTCACCCTGCGCGCAGGGCGTGCGCTTCCACGACGGCGCTCCCTTCGACGCCGAGGCGGTGATCGCGAACCTCGAGAACCTGCGTCGCCATGCGCGGCTTCCCCGGCCGGGCCTCGCGGGTCGGTCCCGCCGTCGTCACCCTGACCCTGACCAGCCGAACGCCGCCCTCCTGGCGACACTCTCCCAGGCCTCTACGGCATGCAGAGCCCGCGCGGGATCGGCGCGCGGTCCCGCGGTGCGTGTCGCGGGCACCGGGCCCTTCCGGCTCGTCCGCCCGGCCGGGCGCGGATCGAGCTCACGGCCAACCCGGAATACTGGGGCGGGGCGCCCCGCTTGAGCCGCGTCGTGTTCCGGCCGCCTGGCCGATCAGCCTCTCTCGTCGCAGGCCCTCCTCGCGGGCGATGTCCGACGTGACCTCCTCGGTGGGCCAGGACACGGTGGGCCTCCTGCGGAACCAGCCCGGCGTCACGCTGGACTCCAAGACCGGGCTCAACATCGCGTTCCTCTGCCCCAACAACGAGCGCCGTCCCTTCGACGACCGGCGCGTCCGGGAGGCGCGTGGCCCGCGCCATCGACCGTCCGGCCCTGGTCCGCGAGGCCCTCGGGGGCCACGGCGTCCCCGCCCGCAATCCCCTGCCGCCCGGCCTGTGGGGCTACGCGACGCGGACGAAGCGAGGCTGGGCGTCGACCGCCCGGGCGCCCATCGCCTGCTCACGCAGGCCGGCTATCCCGGCGGCTTCGATACGACGCTGCTGACCGTGGACTCCGCCCGTCGCCTCTACCTTCCCTCGCCGCTGCGGCGTGGCCGCCCGCCTCCGCGACGAGCTCGCCCAGGTCGGCATCCGCGCGCGCCTGGTGCAGGCGAAGAGCTGGAAGGACGTACCTGAGCGGGCCACCCGCGGCGACTACGACCTGGCCCTCCTCGGCTGGCAGGCCGACACGACCGATCCCAACGACTTCCTCTCCGCCCCTCCTCCTCCGATTCGGTCGGCTCCACCAACCGGAGCCGCTATCGCAAGCCCGCGCATGGACGCGCTGCTGAAGCAGGCCAGCCGGCAGCACACCGACCACCGCGAGCGCACCGGCCTCTACCGTTCGGCCCAGGAGCTGTTCCAGAGCGACATGCCGTGGATCCCGCCGTACCACGTCTCGCTCTTCACCGCCTTCCGCCGGACCGTCCACGGCCTGACCCATGGACTCCACCGGCCTGCTGAGGTACGACAAGGCATGGAAGCAAGACTGACGGGCGGCGGCGTGCTGTGCTGGCGGCCGGTTTCGCTGCGCCGGCGGCGCCGGCGGAAGAAGCAGACGGCACTCTGGGAGAAGCTCCGCGCGCGGATCGAGACCGTGGATCGCGGGCTCGACGGCGTGCTCGGGGTCTCCGTCAAGGACCTCAAGGGCGGCCTGACCCTCGACATCCGGCCCCAGGAGCCGTTCCCCCAGGCCTCCTCCATCAGAGCTGGCCGTGCTCTACGAGCTGTACCGGCAGGCGGAGGAGGGACGCGTCGACCTCGCCGAGCTCACCCGGCCGCCCGCGTCCCGCGTCGGCGGCGAGGGCGTCCTCCAGGTGCTCGGCGACAACGTCAGCCTCACCTGGCGCGACGTGGCCGTCCTGATGATGGGCTGGTCGGACAACGCCGCCACCAACGTCCTCATCGACCGGGTGGGGATGCCGGCCGTCAACGCGCGCCTCGATACGCTGGGCCTGCGCGCCACCCGGCTGCGCCGGAAGATGATGGACCTCGAGGCCGCCCGCCGCGGGGACGAGAACGTCTCCACCCCGGCCGAGATGCGCCAGCTCGCCGAGACCGTGTACGCCGGCACCGGCCTGTCGAAGGACCGCGCCCGCGACCTGCTGGCCGTGGCCTCGGTGCCCAAGGACTCCCGTTCCGGGTCCCCTGCCGGAGGACCTCGTCGTCGCCGACAAGCCGGGCAGCCTCGAGGGGGTCGCGGTGCGTGACGGCCGCCGTCGACCTTCCCGGCCGTCCTTACGTCGTAACGATCATGACCACCCATCTGCGCCACGACGCCGACGGCGAGGCCGCCATCCGCCAGATCTCCGGCCGCCCTGTACGAGACGTTCGACCGCCTGGCCCGCTCGAGCGATCTCGGCCGCATAATCAGCGAGAAGTAGCGACTTAGAGGGGTTCTCGTGCGAACGGCACCGGTCATCCTGGTCGTCTTGGCCCTGACGACTGAGCCGGCGATCGCCCAGAGCCGCCGCCCCTCGCCCAGCCCGACGCCCAGTCCCACGCCCAGCCCCGACGCCCTCGCCGGGCAGGATCGTGCTCGACGTCGACCGGCAGGTCGAGGAGGTCCTGGCGAAGGACGGCGGAGAACGGACTGCCGCGCTTCGAGACCTCGATCGAGGTGGTCGGCAAGTCGCCGCAGGTGATGCTGGAGCGGTTTTTCAGGGGCATCGACCTGGAGTGCGCGCCGGGAGGGGCGCCGAAGGGCGGCGGCGCTCCGACCGAGGTCGAGATGCGGGAGGCCCGCGCCCGGGTGACCGGGATCCCCAACACGCCCTACCTCGACTTCGCGGCCATCGCCAATTACCTGGCCCAGAAGCTGAAGTCCCGGGGCAAGGAGCCGGAGAAGTACTTCATCTTATCGGGTCACCGCGAAAGGGCGGCGTGAGCCACGTGCTCCGCGGGGAGCGCATGCCGGCCTCCCTCCTATTCGCCGTGCCCGGGACGGTCTACGAGCTGTGTCGAGACGTTCCCGGACATCGAGATCGCGGTGCGGGGATGGAAGCGGATCGAGCACGGGTTCGCGACCGTCATCGGCCCGTCGTCCTCGCCGCCGCCGCCATGGGCGATCACGACCTGCCGGCCTAAACGCTGAGGGGCCTACTCCTCGCTACGAATAAGGTCGGCGAAGGTCTCACGGCGGCGGACAAGCCGCGCGGCGCCGCCTCGATCAGCGCCTCGGCCGGCCGCGGGCGCATGTTGTAGTTCGAGGCCATCACGATGCCGTAGGCCCCGGTGTCGCGCACCGCGAGGAGCTCGCCCGGGTCCACCGGCGCCAGCTCGCGGTCCCGGGCCAGGAAGTCCCCGTCTCGCACACCGGGCCCACGATGTCGACGCGCCGCGCCGCTTCGACATGGCCGCGGGCACCACCGGCTCCACGCGGTGGAAGGCCGAGTAGAGGGAGGGCCGGACGAGGTCGTTCATGCCCGCGTCCACGATCACGAAGCGCTTGCCGCGGTTCTCCTTGACGTACAGGACGCGCGGTCAGGCAGCAGCCCGGCGGGACCGACGATGGAGCGGCCGGGCTCGATGAGCACGGTGAGCGGCACCTCCGTCAGGATCGGCAGCACGGCGGCCGCGAGCGCGCTCGGCGCCGCCGCGCCCATGCCCTCGTAGTTCACGCCGAGCCGCCGCCGATGTCGATCGTCTGCAGCGCGAAGCCGTCGTCGAGCAGGCGCCGCGAGAGCGCGACGAGCTCCGCGCGGCGTGCGTGATCGGCTGGAGGTCGGTCATCTGGGAGCCGATGTGGCACTGCACGCCCGAGACCTCGAGGCCCGGGAGGCGGCGGGCCCGGTCCAGGATGGCGGGGGCGAGGCGCGATGTCGACACCGAACTTGTTCTCGCGGAGGCCGGTGGAGATGTAGGCGTGCGAGCGCGGGTCGATGTCGGGGTTGCACCGCAGCGTCACGCGGACGGTGCGGCCCCGCGCGGAGGCGGCGCGGCTGATGCGCAGCGAGCTCCTCCTCGCTCTCGGCGTTGAACTCCCCGATGCCGGCCTCCACGCCGCGCGCGATCTCGTCGTCGGTCTTGCCCACGCCCGAGAACACGATGCGCTCGGCCGGGAACCCGGCGCGCAGCGCCGCCTCGCAGCTCGAACCCCGACACGATGTCCGCCCCCGCCCCCAGGCGAGGCCAGGATGCGCAGGAGCGCGCCCGCTGCCGTTGGCCTTCAGCGCGTAGCAGATGCGGTGGGGCACGGGCGCGAACGCGCGGTCGTACGCCTCGTAGGCCGCTCCACGCATCGCGCCGCTGTAGACGTAGAGCGGCGTGCCGAAGCGCGTGGCGGCCTCCTCGAGGAGACGCCGTCGCACGACGAGCACGCCGCCGTCGCGCCGGAAGCCCGCCGCGGCCGTCACTGCGGACCGGCGCTCCGCCTGCAGCACGGTCGCGGCCACGATCCCGCTGAGGCCGACGACGCCCGACGATGTTGGGGAAGATCTGCAGGCCGTTCATCAGGTCGCCCCACGCCCAAACGGTCTCCACCTTGCTCGATGGCGCCGAAGCACGATCAGGCTGCAGTAGACCCAGCGGTACGGCAGCCGGACCCGCACCCCGACGACGTACTCGAGGAACTGCTCCCCGTAGTACGCCCAGCCGATGAGCGTGGTGTAGCCGAACAGGAAGGCGCAGAGGGCCACGATCCACCCGCCGACCGCCGGCATCGACGGTCTCGAAGGCCTCGGCCACCACCGCCGGTGCTCGTCGAGCCCCGAGCTGCCACACACCGCTGACCAGGATCGTGAGCGCGCTGATGGAGGAGCGTGACGAACGAGACGATGAAGCACCTCCATCACGGCGTTGAGCCCCTGCTGCACCGGCTCGCTGGCTGCGGGCGGTGCCGTAGGCGACCGCCGCCGTGCCGTAGCCCGGCCTCGTTGGCGTAGATGCCGCGGGCGAGGCCGTAGCGCATGGCGACCATGATGCCGACTGCCCGCGCCGTGCCGCCGGCGGCACGCGCGTGGAGAAGGCCTCGCGGAAGATCAGGCGCCAGGACGGACGGGAAGCTCGCCGGCGTGGGTGACGATGACGATCAGAGCCCCCGGTCAGGTACAGGAAGACCTTCAGCGGGGCCAGGCGCTCGGCGGCCCGGCCGATGGACTTGATGCCGCCGATGACCACCAGCCAGGTCAGCACCGCGATCACGAGGCCCGAGACCCACGTGCGGCACGTGGAACTGGCTCTGCCAGCACCACCGCGATCGAGTTCGGCTGGGTGAACAGGCGTGGTGGTGAGGGCCGCGACGCCCGCGACCAGCGCGTAGACGTCCAGCCGAGCCAGCGGCGCGCTGGAGCCCGTCCCGCAGGTAGTGCATGGGCCCGGCGGACAGGCGGTCGCCGTTCACCACGCGGAACTGGATGCCCGAGCACCGCCTCCGGTGAACTTGATGGCGGTGGCGAAGAAGCCGTAGCACCAGATCCAGAACACGGCGCCCGGGCCTCCGGTGACGACCGCCGTGGCCACGCCCGCGATGTTGCCGGTGCCGATGGATGGCGCCCAGCGCGGTCATGAAGGCCTGGAACGGGCTGAGGGCCCCGCTGGTCGCGCCGGCCGACGCAGCGGGGATCAGGGTGCGAACCGCGTCGCGGAAGCGGACGATCTGGACGAAGCCCAGCCGGATGGTCAGGAAGAGCCCGGTGCCGAGCAGGAGGGCGTAGGTCCACCAGCCCCAGAACCGCGTCGCTGACCCAGAAGATGGCCGCCCGGACGGACTCGGGGAGCATCAGGCCGGGGGCGGGAACGGCCGTTCCCGGGGCGCGCGGGCATGCGGCGAATCATAGACGAAAAAGGCGGCGGTATCATGGCCGCCATGAGCGACCCGAAGAAGACCGCCGTGCCCGAGGATCCCTCCCGCCGCGACTTCCTCCGCGCCGGCGTCGCTGCCGGCCTCGTGGCGGCCGCCCGGCCCGCGGCCGCCGGCCCTGCCGCCCAGGCGCCGTCCCCGCCCCGGCTCCGGAGACGACGCCTGCTGGCGGCTCCGCCCCTGGAGCGCGTCCGCATCGGCTACGTCGGCGTCGGCCGGCGGGGCACCGATCCACCTGGAGAACCTGCTCCAGATCGAGGGCGTGGAGATCCGCGCCGTGTGCGACATCGTCCCCGAGAAGGTCGGCGGCGGCGCAGGCCAAGGTGGTCGCCGCGAAGCAGCCGGAAACCCGCCGGCTACTCGAGCGGCCGAGCGCGACTTCGAGCGCCTGTGCGGCGAGCAGGACCTGGACCTCGTCTACACCGCCACGCCGTGGGAGTGGCACGTGCCGGTCCTGCTCGCCGCGATGAACGCACGGCAAGCACGCGGTCGACCGAGGTGCCCGCCGCCGTCACCGATCGAGGAGTGCTGGGCAGCTCGTCGAGGAGTCGGAGAAGCTGCAGGCGCCACTGCGTGATGATGGAGAACTGCTGCTACGGCCGGACGCGAGCTGCTGACCCTCGTCCATCGTGCGCAAGGGTCGTGCTTCGGCGAGCTCCTCCACGGCCGAGGGCGGCTACCTCGCACGACCTGCGGCGCATCAAGTTCGAGAACGGCAGACGAGGGCCTGTGGCGCCGCGCGCACTCCGTCGAGCGCAACGGCAACCTCTACCCCACTCACGGCCTGGGCCCCGTCGCCCAGTGCATGGACATCAACCGCGGCGAACCGCTTCGACTACCTGGTCTCGATGAGCGGCAACTCGCGCGGGCTCCAGCGCACGCCGGAACCTTCCGCCGACGACCCGCGGCGCAAGGAGACCTACAAGCTCGGCGACGTCAGCGTGCCTCATCCGCACGGTCAACGGCCAGACGATCTTCCTCTCCCACGACTACGAACTCCCCCGTCCCTACAGCCGCCATCCGGGATGCTCCAGGGCACGCGCGGCCTCATCCAGGAGCTGGCCGGACCGCGTCTGCATCGAGGGCCGGGGCAAGGGCGGACGAGTGGGGAGCCCCTCAAGTACCACAAGGGGAGTTCGAGCACCGCTGTGGAAGTCCGAGCGCGTGCCGAGGCGACGCGGCGGCCACGGGGGCATGGACTTCCTGGAGGACTGGCGCGCCTGATCCAGGCTGCCTGCGCCGGGGACCAGCCCGCCGACCAGAACGTCTACGACGCCGCGGCGTGGAGTGCCATCTCCGGCCTGACCGAGCGCTCGGTGGCGGAGGGCAGCCGCCCGGTGGAGGTGCCCGGCTCACCCGCGGCCGCTGGAAGACGACGCACCGCCGGTGCCGATCGTCGCAGGAGTGTAGAGGAGTCGCACCTCTCTCTATTCCTCTCTATTCCTCGCGGAGATGTCTTGGCCGAGATCGATACGTGCAACTCTCAGGATAGGTGTCGTGGCGAGGAGCGTGACACGCGCAGAGCGTCAGGACCACCGCCAGCATGGTGGGACGATCGTCACGCCCACGCCGTAGAGCGCGCTACGCATCGCGGGAAGCACGCCCGTACAGAGGATCAGTCCCAGCGCCAATCCCAGTGCCGACGCGCCAACTCCTGTCCTGCCCGACATCGATCATCGTCTCCTTCGAATCGTCGAGCCCAGGGCCATGCGGATGCCGATGTCCCGCGTCCTCTGCGCGACGATGTTCGCCACCAGCGCGAAGATGCCAACCGCGCTCAGCAAGAGCGAAAGCGATGACATTCGCCGCCAGTAGCGCGACCTCGATCCTTTGTGTCGCGAGTGTCGCACGCCATCAGGTCCTTCACATAGTAGAAGCCAGAGACCGGAAGCTGGGGATCGGCGCTCGCCAGGGCACGCTGCATCTGGGCGGGCACAACCTGATCGGGCTGCGCAGGTTCGGACAATCCAGCTTGGTTGAAAGAAACCATGGACCAGGGAGAGCAGTTTGGCATCGACCACCTGTGCGGCAGGGACGTAGATGGTTTCCTCCCGCGTCAAAGGGGCCGTTCCGCGTTCAACCTGGCCGCGGAGGACAGCACCGTGTCCGCCACCACTCCGACGATCCAGCATGTTCTTGTTGAGATATCGTCTCAACGGCATTCTCCTGATGGAAGAACTTGCGTGCGAATGTCTGGTTGACGACCACAGCATTGGCTGCGCATCCGGGCTGTCCGCGTCACGTGAACGTTCGACCCGCCAGCACGGGAATCTGCAAGGTCTCGAAATAGCGAGGGGTGACGTATACCTGGTTTGTGGTGACCTGCTGTCCGCGCTCTTTGCCGGCACCGAGGCGTAACCGCATTGAGCAGGGCACGCTCGTAGGGCAGCGTCAATCCAACGGCGGCGCTCTGAACGCCGGGAATCTCCCGCATCGCGTGGCAGGCTCTCGCTGAGCGGCTCTCGAAAGCCGCAGGTTCGTGGTATCGGACGTCATCGAGCGATGCCTTCGCGGTGATCACTCGGTTGGATTGAAACACCTGGCGGTATGGTCTGAAGACCGATGAGCGTTCGGATGAAGGCAGCCCAGTGGCGGCCAGCAGCACGACCGTCAGAGCGTACCTCCCCGGCGATCAACAGTTGCCGGAGCCGAACGCCGCCCCCACCGATGACACCACGGCCGGCGACAGAGGACCGCAGGTCGACTCTCTTCGTGGCGAGTACCGGCAACACGCCTGACAGGACGCAGGTCAACAGGGATAGTGACAGCGTGAAGCCCAGGACGCGGCTATCGAGAGGCACGGTCGCCACAGGCAGGAAATGTTCCGGCAGAGAGCCGCAGCAGCCCGCTCAGGGCAAGGAACCCGACGCCTATGCCCGTCGTCCCTCCTACACACGCCAGCAGCAGGTGTTCGATCCACAGCCGTCGCTTCGAACCTGCCAGCGCGAGGCGCCCAGCGCCAATCGAATGGTGATTTCACCGGTGCGTCGCAGCATACGCACCAAGGTGAGCTCCAGCGATGTTTGCGCAGGCAATGAGCAAGATGGAATCCTGCCGCGAGCCCCAGGGCCAGCACCTGAGGTCGGAGGGTATCGGTTGCGGCCCTCTGCAGCGGCACGGCGTAGTAGTCAACTGCGCGCCAGGATTGGTGCTCGCAAGACGCGCGCGCGCGGGCGGTCCCGCTCAACGCCCGATCCAGTTCGGCATCCGCCTGTTGCCACGTCGCGCCATCCGCGCAGCCGCATGATCGCGACAAGAGTTCGCGGCCTGACCCTCGCCCTCTCGAGCCCGGTTGGAGAGCCGTGTAAACATCCGCATCTGAGCGGAGGTCGTCGCGCCTCGGGGCAAGACGCCGATGATCGTGTGCGGCTCGCCCTTCAGCAGAACGGCTTGTCCCAACACGTTCGGGCTTCCGCCAAAGGCGGTCTGCCACGACTGCGTAGCTCAATGATGGCTGTCCTGGGACGCTGCGGACGATCCCTCATCCTCCGAGAAATTACGCCCCACGACCGGACGGAGAGCCAATACGTCGAAATACCGTGCCGAGACCCGACCCGCACTGAAGGTATCGCACAACGGCAGCCGGCCCGGAACGTGTTCACCGCCCGGAGGTCCCCATCCGAGACACCGCGGAGAGGAGCGAAGGCACGTCGTCAGCGCACCCGCTCCCATTGCTCACCATCGATGGTCCTTCGCCGACTCGGACGATTGAAGGCCTGACGTTCGGGCATAGAGTCACTGATGCGTTCTGGATGCGTACGGCAAATCCTTCAGCAGGAGCGCATTCACCAGCGAAAGATTGCGGTGTTTGCCCCGATAGCGAGCGCAAGGGTCAGGACGACCGTACCCGCGAAGCCGGGGTTGCGCCATAGCTGACGGGCGGCATAGCGGCACTCACGTTCAAGCGCATCGAACCCCCGAGGCCGCGCGCCTCGCGGCACTCTTCCTTCACCGTATTGATGCCGCCGAATTCCATGCGCGCGCGTCGACGCGCTTCCTCCGGTGACACTCCGGAGCCGGACGAGATCCTCGGCGTACTGCTCGATGCGGAAGCGGAGTTCCTCCGTCAGACCGGCTTCGAAAGCGCGGCGCGCCGTGAGCGCACGAACCAGAGGCACGAAGGCGCGCGAACATCTCACACCTCCTCCGATGTCGCGCTGCAAGGCCGCGGCAATCGCAGAGGCGAGCCGGCTCCAGCCCGCGGCTTCTCACGCAGGCGCGCGCCGGCCCGCGGCGGTCAACCGTGTGCACTTCGCCCGCCGGTTGCTGTCATCGCTCTGGCCCCACTCCGGGCGCGATGAGTCCCTGATGTTCCAGGCGGTAGAGCGCCGGAGTACAGCGATCCCTTGCGGAATCTCGGGAGCGTTACCCGAGATCTGCCGGATGCGCAGCAACACGCCGGACCCATGGAGCGGTTTCAGCGACACCGCTTCTGAGGATCAAGCAGTCGTCAGGGTGCCAGGAAGGAGGTCGGCGGTCTTGCCCATCGATTGTTAGCCTCCTAGATCCGCCTAGGAATAGCAGTGCGCGGGCTCTCCCAGTCTAGGCAAGTGGAGGGTCGGCGCCGCCGAGCAGAATCCCGGCACGGGGAGGCAAGAGGGCGAGGGAAGGCAAGGGCGGGAGCCGTGCGGCCCCCGCCAGTACCGCAAGGCGTCCGGTGCGCGAAGCGGGCGTTTCCATGCCGCACGGCGCCGGGTTCATCCGGCGCCGTGCGGTTGACGTCAAACGCGCAGCGTAGCGCGCCGCATTCCGAAATTCGATTCGTGCGCCGAGGGAGATGCGCTGCTCGGTCTGCCGGAAGTCGCCGGCGAAATGCCGCATCTCCGAACGTCGCCGAGCGCATGTTCTCGACCTTACAGGTACGCGGGGTTAATGTCGTTGAAGACGTTGAACACCTCGGCGATCACCTCCATGCGACCGGCCCCCGACGCGAACCGCTTCGACACCGAAGGTCGGCTGGCTGAAGTCCGAGCCGCGCGCCAGAGTTCACGGTGTCCGCGCCGTCGGGGGCAGGTCGAAGTTGGTCGCACCGTCGCGGTTTGTCGTCGAAGCCGGTGATCGACGTTGTAGGGCGTCTTCGTACTGGCTAGCGGAAGATCGGCGAGATCGTTGAGGCCGCGGCGCCGGGGCTCCAGGCTGCCGCTCGAACCGGCGACGCGGTGGCGGGCGTCCGGTGCGGGTCGGGCCGGAGCCGCCGCGTCGGCCGAGCGGGTCGAAGGCGTTGAGCACGTCGTAGTCGCCGAACTCGTCGGTGGCCCGTAGGCTCGCGCGCGAGCTGGGCGTCGGAGAGCGTGTAGCTCGCCAGCAGCTGGAGCTTCCGTCCACGGCGCTTCGCCGACGAAGCTGACGCCGCTGGTAGACGGCTCTCTCCGTCCGCGATGCAGGCCCGGACGCGCCAGGGAGGCGGCGCTCGACTCGGCGGCTGGACGCCCAGCGAAGCGGCGCGGGACCGGCGTCGCTGCGGACGTCGAGCGCGCGGCCGCGACGCCGAGGTCGTTGCTCCTGGCGCCGACCGCCGTCCACCTCGATGCGCGAAGCCGATGGCCGAGCGACCTTCGAGAAGCCGAGGTTGGCCTGGTCGGTGTACGGCTGCTTCGGGCGCGGCGTGGCCGCGTGCGACGGGATGGGCGTGGTCAGGTTCGTGAGCTGGTTCGGAGGCAGCGGCTGGCCGACCTGGAACAGAGCGAGCCGTCGGCGTTGCGGATGCCCGACGGTTGTTGTTGACCGCGTACATCGCCGCCGAACGAGGACTGCGCCCCGATGACCGCGAACAGGATGTTGGCGTTGGTGTAGGCGAAGTCGTAATACCGGCCCACGCCGCCGCGGCAGGACGAACCCGCCGTCACCCTTCACGTCGTAGGTGAACCCGGCGCGGGGCGCGATGTTGATTCGTCGTCCCTTCGGCGACTTGCCGAAGTCCTCGAAGCCGGGGCAGGGGCAGGGCAACCCGCCCGAGGTGAACACGCCGCGCTGGGCGGCCGCGGTGACCTCGCGGTAGATGAGGTTGCCTCTCCTGGTCGAACGGCGAAGCCGGTGACGTAGTCGTAGCCGGACCCGAGGTCGAGGGTCAGCTTGTCGGACACCCGCCAGCCGTCCTGCAGATAGAACGCGTACTGCTTGTTCGGGATGGCGCCGACTGTTGCCGCCGCGCCCGGCTGCCGATGGAGCCGTTGTAGCTGATGTTGCGAGATGGCGGAGGTGCGGCTGTCCGCGAGGTGCACGTAGAGCGGCTGCCTGGCCGGTCGATGAACGTGATGTCGAGCATGGGCTCGTTGATGAAGCTGGCGCCCACCTTGAACTCGTGCCGGCCCCTTGCTGAACGTGAAGTCGTCACGGAACTGGTACTTGTGCTGCTCCGTCGTCTGGGGCGTGTTGACCGACTGTGCCGACGGTCACGCCGTTCGGGTACTGCTCGGCGGGCAGCGTCGAGTTCTCGCCGATGTGGTTCTAGGAAGTACGAGTACTGGAAGGTGAACTCGTTGAGCTTGCCGTTGCCGAGCACGGAGTTGAGGTTCGCGTTGACGGAGTGGAACGTGTTCTTGCTCGTGCCCCAGATTCTCCGGCGGCGTGGACGGGCTCGCGCCGTAGGGCTGGCTGTTGTCTGTTGTAGCCGTAGCGGACGGACAGGTAGTTGCTCGGTGCTGAGCTGGTGCGTCAGCTTGGCCACGGCCAGGTTCTCGCGATAGGGCAGCGCGAAGACTGCCGTCCTTGTCCGGGTAGAGCCCGCGCGTGTTGACGGCCTGCGCTGGTGTCCTGCTGCGTGCGCTCGAAGGCGGCGAAGAAGTGGGTCTTGTCCTGCACGATCGGCCCGCCCGAGGCTGGCGCCGAACTGGTTCCGGCGGTAGTCGCCCTTGGGCAGGTTGTTGACTTCTTCCGTGTGCGCTCAGGCGTTCAGCGCTCTTGTCGCGGAAGAGCTCGAAGACGCGAGCCGCGTGAAGCTCGTTGGTGCCGCTCTTGGTGACGACCTTGATGGTGCCGCCGTTGGCGCGGCCGGTGTCGGCGCGGAAGCGCTGGGTCTCGAAGTTGAACTCGCCGATCGAGTCGAGCGGGAAGAGCTGGATCAGCCCGCCGACGGTGTCGTCGTTGTTGTCGCCGCCGTCGATCAGGTAGTTGATGTTGCGGCCGCCGCCGCCCGCCACCTGCGGCGCGAACTGCGTCGACTTGCGTGGGGTCGGTGTGGAAGCCGAGGCTGACGCCGGGCACGAGCGCGGCCAGGTTGCGCGAACTGCCGGCCGTTGAGGGGCAGGTTCTCGATCTGGGCTGCTGGTGATCGATCTCGCCGACGCCGGAGTCCGTTGACGTCGACCAGCGGCGCTTCCGCCGACGACCGTGACTTCTTCGGTCTTGGCGGCCACCGTCATCTGGAACTCGACCCTGCTGGTGGCGGAGACGGCGACCGCTGACCGCCTTCGGCGCCTGCCGGCGCGAAGCCGGTGAGGTCTCGGCCTTCACCTGGTAGCGTCCGATCGGGAGGCCGGTGATCGCGATAGGCGCCCGGTCGCGTCCGACGTGCGCGCGCGCCGCTGCAGGCCGGTTTCCGGGTTCGTGGGCGGTGACGGTACACGCCCGGCAGGGCAAGGCCCTGCTCGTCCGTCACTCTGCCCGTCGATCGCGCCGTTGGTGCCCTGGGCGAAGCCCGGGACGGCCACGGCGAGCACAAGGAGAGTGATCGCCCAAAGGCGAAGTCTGCTCATAGCCTCCTCAGTCGAAAAGCCGGCGGCGCGAATGCCGTCGGAATGTCAAACTATGTGCAAGCCTGAGGCCATGTGGATTTTCTCGATTTAGCATTGAAAACAAGGGCTTGCATGGACTCTCACCCCTCACGGAAGTCCATGCGGCCGGATGCGAATCCAATCTTCCGGAGCGGCGCTCCGGAGGCCCTCTCGAGCTCCTGGAGAAGTGCCCGAGCACGGTGGGAAAGGCTGGGGTCGAGGGGGCGACTGGAGGAGCGCGCCGGAGCCTCCGCGCGGCCGCGTCCACGCGGCCCTGGCGCGCCTCGACGAAGGCGAGGTTGAGGGCCGCGTCGAAGTGGCCGGGATCGCGCTCGAGGACCTGCGCTGAAGAGCGCCGCCGCGCCGTCGAGGTCACCCGCCTCCACGGCGAGGACGCCCAGCCCGTTCACCGGGTCGGGGTCGCGAGGCGCCAGGCGCGCGGACGTGCGATACGCCTCCGCCGCTTCCTCGCGCCGGCCCTTGCCGCGGAGGACGTTGGCGCGGTTGTTCCAGGCCCGCGCGTTGTTGGGGTCGAGGCGGATCGCCTCGTCGAAAGCCGCGAGCGCCTCGTCGACACGGCCCTGGCCGGCCAGGAGGATGCCGAGGTGGCTGTGCGGCTCGGGAAGCGACGGCGCGAGGCGGATGGCCTCCCGCTCGGCACGCATGGCCTCGTCGATCCGTCCCGCTTCCGCGAGCACCGAGGCAGCGCTCATGCCACGCCAGGGCGTCGCCGGGCGCCATCTGCTCCACCACGGCGAGGACGTCGACCGCCTCGCCGCTGCGGCCGGCCCTTCGCAGCGACGGCCGCCAGGTTGCGGCGGAAGGCAGCGTTTCGCAGGCTCCTTCGCCACCAGCTCGCGCAGTCCGGCGACGGCGGCCTCGCGGTCGCCGCGCGCCTCGGCCCAGATCGCGTTCTCGAAGGCCTGCCAGAGCGCCAAGACGTCCTTGGGGTCCTTGAGCAGCTGGGGGGACTCTCCGGTCCCTCCAGGCCCCCTGTCACGTAGCCGAGCGCGCGGAGGCGCTCCGTCGCTTCGGCGGGGACCGTCGCCGCGGCCGTCTTCGACTCGTCCTTCGTGAAGGCATTGAGGGCGCTGCGCAGCCGGGTCGCCTCCTGGGGCCGCGCCGCGGAGAGGTCGCGCGTCTCGCCGGGATCGCTCGCCAGGTCGTAGAGCTCCGGGCGCGGCGCCTCGACGAGCTTCAAGCTCCCCTGCCGCCACGCGCGGAGCGGCGACCAGCCCAGGGAGGCCGGGTAGAACGTCTCCGCGTAGGCTTCCCTCCCGGCTCCACCGGCCAGCAGATCGGCGCCGTCGAGGCCCGCGGGAACTTCGAGGCCGAGACGGCTCAGGATCGTGGGCATCACATCGGCGGTGCGCGCCGGACCCCGGAGGCGCTTCGCGTGGATCCCCGGTCCCGCGAGCACGAAGGGCACGCGAAGCGTCGACTGGTAGACGAAGAAGCCATGGGTCTTCTCGCCGTGCTCGTCGAGCCCCTTCGCCGTGGTCCGAGACGACCGCGACCAGGAGCCGCCCGCCGGCGCGCGCCTCCGCGGCCGCGAGCAGCCGGCCGAGGCAGGCGTCGGCGTAGGCGATCTCGCCGTCGTAGAGCCGGCCGGCGTACGTCTCCCGGTAGGGTGGCGGCGGATCGTAGGGAGCATGGGGATCGTAGAGGTGGACCCACGCGAAGAAGGGGCCGGTCCGGCCGGCGATCCACGCCGTCGCCGCCTCCACCACCGCCTCCCCGCGCCTCTCCGACTCGAGGACGCTGCGCGCCTTCGCTCCGGCGCTCGATGCGGTCGTCGTACGTGTCGAAGCCGCGGCCGAGGCCGAAGCGGCGGTCGAGGACGTAGGCTCCGACGAACGCTCCCGTCGCATAGCCCCGTGACTCGAGGATCGTGGCGAGCGTGCCGCGGTCGGCCGGGAACACGTAGGTCCCGTTGTCGCGCACGCCGTGATGGGGCGGCTCGGAGGCCGCTCAGGATCGTCGCGTGGGACGGCAGCGTCAGCGGCACCGACGACAGCGCCTCCTCGAAGACGAGCCCGCGGGCGCCCAGGGCGTCCAGGTGGGGTGTCGCCGCGCCACGGCCGCCGTAGAGGCCGACGTGGTCGGCGCGCAGCGTGTCGATGGTCACGAGAAGGACGCTGGCGCCGCGGGCCTCCGCTAGCCGGCTTGCGCAGGACGAAGAAGAAGAACAGCGCGGGCATCGCTACCGCGGCGAGAAAGGCCGCGAGCGTGGAGCGGCGCCTCATCGCCTCATTGCAGGGCGTCCAGCCGCGCCTTTGCGCGGTCGCGGCGTCACGGGATCGGCGAGGGCCTGGGCGTACTCGCCGCGCGCGCGCTCGCGGTCTCCCGCCACCCGCGCGATCTCTCCCAGGTTGTAGTGGATCTGTCCGCTCGCCGCGTCGATCGCCAGGCCGAGCCGCAGGGGCCTTCTCCGCCTCGTCGAGCCGCCCGAGGTCGGCGTACGCGGTGGCCAGGCCCACGTGGGCCTCGGCCGTGCGGGGCCCGGACGAGACGACCCTGCGAAAGTAGCCGACGGCCTCGCCGGGCTTGCCGGCGCGGAGCAGCGCGTCGGCGAGGCGGAAGTTGACGAGGGGGTTGTCGGGATCGAGGGCCGCGATCTCCCGGTAGGCGCGCGCCGCGGCCGCATGGTCCGGGAAGGGCCCGGCCGCCGCGGCGATCCTCCGCGCGACGTCGACCTTGTCCTTCGGGTCGGCGCCCGAGCCGCGCCCGCCGGGACCCTGGACGTAGCCGAGGCTGCGCAGGCGCTCGGCCGCCTCCGGGTCGGGAGCGCGGCGGCTCTCCTTCTCCCCGACGCCGCCAGAGCGCCTTCGAGGTCGCGGGCCATCCTGCGGACGACCTCCGGCTCCGCGCCGGCGAGATCCGCGGCTCGCCCGGGTCGGCGGCCACGTCGTACAGCTCGGAGCGCGGAGCGCGGACGAGCTGTAGCGGCCGTCGCGCCAGGAGCGCAGGTCGCTCCACCCGAAGTCCAGACGAGGGGCCAGGGTCTCGGCATAGAGCGGCGCCGGCTCGAGGCCGGGCGAGAGGAGGTCTCGCCCCGGCAGCGACGGCCCCGCGCCACCCACGCGCGCCAGGACGGTGGCGGCGACGTCGGCGATTCCCACCGTCGTCGCGACCCGGCGTCCGCCGGCCGCTCCCTCGCCGCGGAGGATCAGGGGAACGTGAAGGGTGGTGTCGTAGACGAACAGGCTATGGCTCACCTCGCCGTGCTCGCCGAAGGCCTCCGCCGTGGTCCGCGGTGGCCACGACGAGCGACCGGCCGCCGCGGGCGTCCCAGGCCTGGAGGAGCGTGGCGAAGGCGGCGTCGGTCGCCGCGATCTCGCCCCGGTAGGGATCGTCGCCGGCAAAGGCGGCCGGAGGATCGTAGGGCGCGTGAGGGTCGAAGAAGTGCGCCCAGACGAAGACCGGCCCGGCCTTGCCCGCCAGCCACACGCGCGCGGCCTCCGCGACCGCCGCCGCGCGCCGCTCCGCGAAATCGAAGTTCACGCCCGCGGGCTTCTCCATCGCATCGTCGTAGAGGTCGAAGCCGCGATCGAGGCCGAAGCGGCGGGCGAGGGGAAGCCGCCGACGAAAGCCGCGGTCGCGTAGCCGCGGGCCCGCAGCGCCTCGGCCAGTGTCGGCACGGACGGCCCGAGCGCGTAGCCGCCGTTGCCCCGCACGCCGTGCTCGGGAGGCAACCGTCCGGTCAGGATCGTGGCGTGGGTCGCGAGGGTGATGGGAGCGGGGCTGAAGGCGTTCTCGAAGCGGAGCCCGTCGCGAGCGAGGGCGTCGAGGGCCGGCGTGCGGGCCCGAGTGTCGCCGTAGCAGCCCAGGCGGTCGGCGCGCAGCGTGTCGACCGTCACGAGCAGCACCGAGGGCGGGGCCGGCGGCGGGGCGGGATGCCGCGATGCACGCGGCGGCCACCAGCAAGCAACAGGGAGCATCGCCGCACGTGACACGCCGTATGCTAGCACCCGGCGCCGAGGGGTTAAGATCGCCAGCGGTGATGCGGCGGGCGGCGCTCCTCCTCCTCGTACCCCTGGCGTGCCTGGCCGCGGCGGCCTGTCGCGATACGCACTTCTTCTGCGGGCTATGCGGAAGCGCCGATCGTCCTCATCTCCATCGACACCCTCCGCGCCGACCACGTCGGCCTCTACGGCTACGCGGCCGGCTCGACGCCGAACCTGGACCGCCTGGGCCGCGAGGGCATCGTCTTCGACAACGCCTACAGCCACTGTCCGCTGACCCTGCCCGCGCACGCCTCGATGCTCACGGGCCTGCTGCCCCGCGCCACGGCGTGCGGGACAACCTCGGCTTCCGCCTGGCCGCGGAGCACCGGACGCTGGCCAGCCGCTTCAAGGCCGCGGGGCTGCGCACCGGGGAGCGCCGTGTCGGCCTACGTGCTGCGCTCGGCGACCGGCATCGCGCAGGGATTCGACTTCTACGACGACCGAATCGAAGTGGAGGGCGGCACGGCGTCGATGGGCAACCTGCAGCGCGACGGGTCGGCGGCGGTGGAGTCGCTGGGGCGCTGGGTGGGCGAGCAGGGCGCCGCCCGGTTGCTTCGCCTTCCTCCATCTCTACGAGCCGCACTCCCCCTACGCGCCGCCCGAGCGCCACCGCGGCCATCCCTGGCCCTACGACGGCGACGTGGCGTACGCGGACGAGCTGGTCGGGCGGTTCCTGGACGGCCTGAAGGCCCGCGGGATCTACGACCGCGCGATCGTCGTGGTGACCTCCGACCACGGCGAGGGCTGAAGGACCATGGAGAGGAAGAGCACGGCATGTTCCTCTACCGCGAGGCCGTCCACATCCCGCTCGTCCTGCGCCTCCCCGGAGGCGCCCGGGCCGGCACGCGCGTGGGGGGCTCGTCGCCCGGGCCGACCTCTCCCCCACGCTGCTGGAGCTGGCGGGCGCTGCCCGCGGACGGCATGGACGGCGCGTCCTTCCGGGCCTCCTCTCTCGGGTACCGCCCCGAGCACGGCCAGCGTCTACTCCGAGACCCTGTATCCTCGCTACCACTTCGGATGGAGCGAGCTGTTCGCCGTCACCGACGCCCGCTACCGCTACGTCCGCGCGCCGCGCCGGGAGCTGTTCGACGTGGCCGACGTGGGCGAGAAGCGCAACCTGGCGGGCGACCGCGCCACCGTCGTGCGCGGCCATGGACCGGTGGCTCGACCAGAAGCTGGGGGCGGCGCGCCCGCGCCGGAGGACGTCCCCGCCGACGTGCGCGAGAGCTGAGGGCGCTCGGCTACGTGGGCAGCTCGGGCGCGGCGGCCACCGCCGCCGGCCCTCTGCCCGACCCCAAGGACCGGATCGGCGCCTTCGAGGACTTCAAGCGGGGGCTCTCGCTGCGGCTGGCCGGCGATCGGGCCGAAGCCGTGGCCCAGTTCCGCAAGGTGGTCGGCGCCAACCCGGACATGAGGGACGCCTGGGAGATGCTGGGCATCACGCTGCTCGAGATGGACCGCAGGCAGGAGGCCATCGCGGCCTTCGACCGCACGATCGCCCTCGACCCGGCCCGGCCCGGCCCGCACCTGGAGCTGGCCGGGATCTATGCACCTCGACGGCCGGCGGGAGCTGGCCGTCACGCACGCCGAGGTGGCGGCCTCGCGCGAGCCGGGCAGCGCCTACGAGATCCTGGCCCAGGTGATGCTCGACCTCGGCCGCCCCGATCGCGCCGCCGACTACGCCCGCCGCAGCCTGGACCGCCGACAGCCAGCGCGTGATGAGCCACTTCGTCCTCGGCGTCCTTGCCCAGAAGGCCGGACGCTACGAGGAGGCGCTGGCGGCCGTTCAGCAGGCGGAGGAGGCCAACCGCCTGCGGAAGGGATCGGTGGTGCTGAAGCTCCACGCGAGCATGGCCGACTGCCTGGCCCGGCTCGGCCGTGAAGCCGAGGCGGAGCGAGGAGTTCCAGGCCGAGCTCGCGGCGATCCCTGGTCGCCCGGAGGGCCGGATCGGGCTCGCCATGCTCTACCGCTCGCAGGGCCGCGATGCCGAGGCGCGGACCGCCCTGGGCGGGCTGGTGGCGGCCAGCCCCGGCCGAGCGCCGACGCGTACTGGACGGTCGTCCACACGTTCACGGTGCTCGGCGACACCGCCGCCGCCCGCGACTGGGCGTCGCCAGGCCCGCGCGAAGTTCCCGAGCGACGCCCGCTTTCGTCGTTATTGAGCTGGGGGTGCTGGCGGCGCACCCCCAGACCCCCGCTCGCTGCGCGGGGTGAATCCCGCTTCGCTCACGCATCACCGGGCTTCGGCGGCATCGTCGTGCCGCTCAGCGGGGGGACGGCGAGCACGCCGGCGGCCAGGCCTCGGAGCCCCGCTCGTGCCACACGAAGAACTCGCCGGAGTCAGCCCCTTCGTGTCGCGGGGCAGGGACCGTTCGCTGGGGAGAACAGGGCGCCGATCTCGCTGCCGTTCACGTTCGCGCCGCCGAGCTGGATTTCGAGCCGACCGGCCCGTCTTTGATCAGAAGCGCGACTCGTAGAAGGCGCATAATCGACCATGTTTCGGTCATCCTCGTGCCCGTATCCGCCAGAGGAGCGGCTCGTAACGTCGCCGGCGGTGTTGATCGCCGGCCCGAGGTTCGACTGTCACTGGCCACGACGTCGTCGAACCGCTCAGCGGGCAGGCTCAACGGCGGCAGGAAGGCCTCGACGTCCGGAATAGGCCGCGAGGCGGTTCGACCGGAAGCCGATGAAGTCGTCCTCGCGCATGCGGATCGGAAAGACCGTGAGGCGGTCGCCGTAGCAAGACGTATGCCAGATGCGGCTCAGGGCGCTCCCGAGCTGCCGCGTCCCGGCCGCCGCACGCGATACTCGCCGTCGCTGCCGCAGGGCGAAGCGCTGGTCGGCGAGGCGCTGCGCCGGCGTCGAGTCCGACAGCCAGCTCCGAACGACGACGCCGGAGTCACGTCCCGCGGCGGTACCGTTGTGCGAGGATCCCGACCTCGTTGCCCGCCTTGATCCCTGCCCGCTCACGCCGCCGTGTAGTGGCGCCAGAGGTCGTCGCAGGCCGTGGCCGCCAGCACCAGGCAGGACAGGAGCGCCATCCGGCCCGTTCTCGCAAGCGACGTCGAACGGCATCCCTGTCGGCGTTCTCACGCTAGCCTGCTCGAAGCGATTGGGCGGCGTGGCGGCAACGGGCGGCCGACACCGGGTCCTTGGCCGCCTCGAAGCCTTCCGCGAGGCTGAGCCAGGCCTCCGGCCGCCGCGGCCGCGCCGCCTCCGCCCTTCGCAGCCCAGGCTGACGCCCCTCCTCGCGCCGGCCCTGGAGGACGAGCGTCTGCCCCATGACGGCCAGGGCCCAGGGATGGCCCGGGTTGGCGGCCAGCACCTTCCCCACGGTTTCGCGCGCGCGCCCGTAGTCGGCCATGCGGACGTAGAGCAGGGCCAGCTCGATGCGCGAGTCGGCATCGCCCGTCTCCGCGGCGGCGCCGAGGATCTTGGCGGCCTCCTCGAAACGCCCCTGCGCGTCGCAGCCGCCCCTGCGCGACGAGCGCGCCGGGCTCGGCGGGGTCGATGCGGAGCGCCTCCGTCACGAGCTTGTCGGCCTCGGCGGTCTTGCCGAGCCGCACCAGCGTCTCCGCCGAAGCTCGACCGCGTCCGCGCGTCCTGGGCGTCGGTCTGGCCCAGGGCCAGCCGCAGCTCCTTCTCCGACTCCTCCAGCCGGTCCATGTCCCGGAGGAGCTTGCCGTAGATTCTGGCGGACGGCGGGACGCTCGGGGTCCAGCTCCGGCGCGCGGCGGAAGGCGCCCGCGGCGTCGGCGAGCCGGCCGGCCCGATAGGCCAGGGTGGCCGCGGTCGTGAAGGCGAACGGGTTGCCGGGGTCGTCCTGCGCGATCGCCGCCGCCGCCGCCCAGGCGCGCTCGACAGGCACGTTCGGCGCGTGGGCGGCGATCTGCAGCCGCTCGTAGATCTCGATCCCGGTCGCGCGGATCGGGCGGGCCAGGCCAGGTCTAGGTCTCCGCCTCCGCCCGAGCCGCCGACGTAGCCGAGGCTCTTGAGGGTGGCCTCCTGCTCGGGCGTGATCGTCGCAGTGTGGGCGCGGTCGCCCAGGGGAGTCATCGTGAGGACGGCGGCCCGCAGCGCCGCCCGCATCCGCTGGACGCGCGCCGCCTCCTCCCCCGACCGGTCCCGCGTCTCGCCGGGGTCGGCGGCAAAGATCGAACAGCTCCGCGCGGCTTCCGTCGACGAGCTTCCAGTCGCCATCGGTCCAGGCGCGCAGCGACGATCCAGCAACGGTCGAGCCGGCCGAACAGGCTCTCGGCGTAGAGCGCTCCGGCGGCGAGCGGCTGGCCGCGGAGGCCGGGGCCCAGGTCGCGCCCCTTCATCTCCGGCGGCGGATCGACACCGAGGCCGAGCAGGGTCGGCGCCACGTCAGGTGCTCACGCGCCCGGGGACGGGCCACGCCGCGGGCGATGCCCGGCCCCGCGACCAGGAAGGGCACACGCAGCGTCGCCTCGCCAGACCAGCACGGCGTGCGTCACCTCGCCGTGCTCCCCCAGCTCCGTGGTCCGGCGAGGGACGGCCACCAGCGTGTCCTGCTCGTGGCCGGGCGCGCGAAGCCACTCGAAGACGCGTCCGAGCTGGGCGTCGGCGAAGGCGACCTCGCCGTCGTAGGGCCGGCCCGCGAGCATGGTCGGTACGGCTCGGGGGTCGTAGGGCGCGTGGGGATCGTAGAAGTGCAGCCAGGCGAAGAAGGGCCCGTCATCTGACCGGGCCAGCCAGGCCGAGGGCGTCGCGTCCCGCGACGTCGCTCGCGCGGCGCTGGGCGCCGCCGGACGACTCAGCTTTCCCTTGAAGTTCTCGCTGAACGCATCGAACCCTTGCCGGAAGCCAGAACGCGGCCGCTACGGGGTACGCCCCGACAGGCCGCCGTGCAGTATCCCTGCGCCTTCAACAGCGTGGCCAGCGTGAGATGGCGCGGGTCGAGGGTGAACACCACGTTGTCGCGCACGCCGTGCCTGGGCGGGTAGAGGCCGGTGAGGATCGTGGCGTGCGAGGGGCCGGTGAGGGCACCGGGCTCTGGGCGTGCTCGAAGCGGACGCCGCGCGCCTGCCAGGCCGTCCAGGCTCGGGGTGACGGCCTGGGTGTCCCCGTATGCGCCCACGTGGTCGGCGCGCAGGGTGTCGATCGTGACCAGGAGCAGGTTCGTCCGGGCCCGGCGACGGCCGATCCCCACCAGGCCGCGGCCGACGACCCCGATCAGGACGGCGACGGCCAGCTTCTTCTTGTTTCGTCCCACCGCAATCGATTCTAGGTTGGGTGATTCATCCCAAAAAACGACGGCCCCGGGAGTCCCGGGGCCGTTTGACAATGTCCTCCGCAGGACCTGGTTAGAGCTCTAGAAATTCAGCCGGATGCCCAGACGCGCAGGATTCGGGGCGCCAGGACGTCGGTCGGCGACCCGAGCAGCGCCGCCGTTGGCCTGGCGGTTGCGGCCGAGGATCGTTCCCGAGTTGAACGCGTTGAACAGATCGGCCGTGAGCTGCGTCGAGGACCGGTTCGAGGACTGAGTTCCGCGCAGGCCGGAAGTCGGCGTCCCAGAGGTTGTCGTAGCGCTTGTCGTCGATGTTCTGCACGGCCAGCGTCCTCGGGATGCCGTCGCCGCCGCGTCGAGGCGCATGTAGACCGGATACACGTAGCCCTGACGGCCGAAGACGCTCGTCCCGACCTCCGAAGTTTCCGGGAAGCTGGTAGAGCGCCGTTGACGACGAACTGCCACCGCGCGTTGTAGAAGATGTCGCCCTTGCCCGATCCGCCTGAGCGCGGGGCGATCTGTCCGCCGTCGCACCTGGGGTCCCGCGTTGCCGCTCTGGAAGCTGCCGGCCTGACCACCCGTGGTGTCGGTCCGAGGTCGGGTTCTGCACGGCGCCCGGACCGGGTTCTCGTGCCAGTCCATCAGGGAGAACGCCGCGCGCGCAGAACCGCTTCTTCGACATGCGCTTGACGAGCGTGAGCTCGAGAGCCGTTGTAGCCCGTGCTGTAGTCGGGCCGGTTCATCCAGGATGCGGCCGCCGTTCGAAGGCGGCGATGAGGTCGGAGTTCGGAGCGTACGACGGTCGCCGTGTACCCGTTCGCCGCTCTGGCGTGCCGTTCGCGCGTGTCAGTCGGCCGACGGTCATGCCGATGCGCGGGAACCAGCTCGAGACGTCCGTGACCTTGCGCCACGTGTAGGCCGCGCCGACCGCGAAGTTGCCGCCCAGCTCGTGGTCGATGCCCAGACGACGAACTCGTTGTCGTGGCTGGCGTGGTAGTCGGGGTCGATCCGGTTGGGCGACACCAGCGTCGCCGGGTGCGCCGGATCGACGTTGTTGTAGTACGAGGACGCCGTCGTTCGTGCAGGATCTCGTCCTGCGTCGCAGAAGTGGTCGCGGTTGCGGTCGTTCCAGTCGATAGGCCAGGAACGTGGTAGTAGCCGCCCACGGGGTTGGGCCGTCGGTCAGCGTCGTTCGGGAAGAGCTGGCCGGCGTACCGCGCGTACGAGGCGCGGGCCACGGTCTTGCTTGCGACTCGTCTGAGCGCGAGCGTGATGCTGGCCCGCGGCGAGAAGTCCTTCCAGGTGATCGTGGGCCGCTGCCGTCGTAGATTCAGCTCCGGCAGCAGGTTCGGGAAGAGCCGGGTTGGCGCGGCCGTGCTCGCCTCGTTGAAGCGTGCTGGTGGTCGCAGCGAACGCCGGCGCTGATGGTCAGGCGGCCCTTGGTGAAGCTGTCGCCGACGTAGGCCGCTCTAGATGTTCTCCGTGAAGCGCGACGCTGCGCTGGCGGGTGACCTGCGCGACGCGTCGCCGCCGTCCGTGGTTGACGGCGCGAGACACCGGTTGCCGCTGTACGGTCGTGGTCGGTCGGGCCGGGTTCCGGCGGTAGCCGAAGCCGAACTTGAACTCGTGCTGGCCGCCGCTCGAGCGTGCTCGAAGTACGCTGCCGTCGACGTCGACGATGTGCCACGGCTTGCGGCGCGGTGAAGGTGATAGGAGCCGTACGCCGCGTCGGTCGACGCAGTCGATGCCGCCGCTGCTGGTCCGCTGCCGCCGCGCGGCGCGAAGCCGTAGCCCCATCCGTAAGTAGGCGTACTTGGCGTTGAGGAAGAAGTTCGGGCCGAACGTGTGGTTCTCACTCGAGCTTGCAGAGGCCGTGGAGTCGCAGGGCATGCCGCAGCCCTCCTCGGATAGAAGTTGCCCTGGTTCCAGAGGAACGAGTCGGCTTCCGTTGCTGGCCTGGCCCGGGCGAGCGGCCGAACTTGATCCTTGGCGCCGTTGAACCAGAAGAGCGAGACCTGATCGTTGCTGCTCGCCTGCCAGTTCAGCTTGGCGTTCCAGTTCTTGAGGAGCGTCTTGTCCGTTCGTCTGGTTGAAGCGCGCGATGCGGATGTCGTTGCTCCACGTACGAGCCCCAGAACCAGAGCTTGTCCTTGACGATCGGGCCGCCGAGGTCGGCGCCCCAGTCGTTGATCTGGTCGGTGTGGTTCGCGCTTGTCGCTGCCGCTGAGCGCGCGGGTCGCCTGCGAGCTCGTCGGGCAGGTTGCTCGACCTGGCGCTCGTGGTTGGCCAGTGAAGCCGCGCACCGAGCCGTGGAAGGCGTTGGTGCCGCGCTTGGTCACGAAGTTGATCCCGATGCCGCCGGTCTGGCACCTTGAGGTCGCTGCCGCCGGTGGTGACGCTGATCTCCTCGAAGGCGTCGAAGTCGTAATAGCGACGACGAGCGCGCCGCCCGAGGTCGATGTCGGTGATCGACGACGCCGTCCAGGTTCCACATGCGTGTCGCTGGCGCAGCGAGCCCTTGCCGACGAAGCCGGACTGCTGGCCGCTCTCGTTGCCGCGCGACGTTGACGCGGTCGACGATGACGCCGGGCACGGTCTTGAGCACCGCCCAGGGATCGCGTCGACTGCGGCGTCTGCGCCGAGCTCTTCCGGCGTGAGGGTGGTCGCGGTGCCGACGCGCTTGGTGTCGACGACCGGGGTTCTCGGCCGTGACCGTGACCTCCTCGCACCGTGGCGACCTTCATCGAGAACGCGAGGTTCACGCTCTGGCCGGTGGTCACGACGACCTCCCGGTTCACCGTGGCGAAGCCCGGTCATGGCTGACCGCGAGCCTGCAGGTCCCGGGTCCAGGTTCAGGACGCGGAAGTCGCCGCTGGGCGCCCGGACTGGGTCGTACGGCCGCCCGTGGTGGCGCCGGAGATCGGTGACGTGGCGCCCGGAAGCACCGGCGCCCGACGCGTCGCGCGACGGTGCCGTAGATGTTGCCGGTCGAGGCTTGTGCCCACAGCATAGGGACCGTACCCATCGCCGGGGCCATGACCAGCCCGATGATTCGTTTCATCGACCGTATCCTCCTACCCGCTCCGAAGCGGGCAGACCGTGTTCGGCGTAACAGCTGCATCAGTTAGCAAAGGGCTGGGCCGTCCTTCTGGGCCGTGTAAGTCCTTTGTTTGCAGAGAATATCAGCAATACGTAACT
>ERZ1370068.10607-contig-9290_pt1 | contig 33326 bp, 32 predicted proteins | sample MGYA00561227_ERZ1370068 | MGnify/ENA primary metagenome ERZ1370068 (study PRJEB38410, sample SAMEA6850437) | metagenome | study: Metagenomic assessment of the ecological functions of the soil: analysis of the soil microbiota associated with the...
TTATTACGTATTGCTGACGGGCAGAGGCCCGCGCGCCGCCGAGCAGGCCCGCCACCAGGCTCGCGGGCGCAGCGCGCCGCCGCCGTCTCGAGCAGCCCGCGCTCGTCACTCGACCAGGCGCCGAGTCGAGCTTGGCGGATCAGCGCGAAGCGGCCTTCGTCCAGGCCTTCGACGACCCAGAGCTCCCAGAGCGGCTTGTCCGGGTCGAGCGCCTGCGAGAACACGCGCGCCGACCAGCCGCTTCAGCGCGCGCTCGTCGCCCGGCCGCGGCAGGCTCGCGTGGCGCACGTGGTAGTCGAGCTGGAACGACGGATCGTCGGCGAAGTACGCGAGCCGGCCGAGCGCGAGCTCCTCGCCGCTGGCGCGCCCGCGGGCAGCTCGAGGAGACGCTCCGCGGTGTGGGCGCGCAGCCGCTCGACGTCATTCGATCCCGCCGTTGCGGAGCTGCAGCGGACCCTGCGTCGAAGACGAGCACCGCGCCGACTTGCATGGCGTTGGGTTACCTTCAGTCGGTAGGCGCGCAACGCGGGCAGCCGCCAGGCGACGAGCGCCACGACGACGAGACAGCCGACGCCGCCGAACACCACCGAGAAGGTCGGCGCTGGTCAGCGCCGCCAGGAAGCCGGACTCGGCGGCGCCGAGTTGTTCGAGGCGCCGATGAACACGAAGTTCACCGCGCTCACGCGCCCGCGCAGCGCGTCGGGCGTCGAGAGCTGCACCGCCGTCTGGCGCAGCACGACGCTCACCGCGTCGGCCATCCCGACCACCATGTAGCAGCGCGACCGAGAGCGGGAACGAGCGCGACGAGGCCGAAGCCGATCGTCGCGAGGCCGTACACCGCGACGGCGGCGCAGCAGCAGCCACGCCCGCGCGCGGCGCAGCGGACGGCAGGAACAGGAGCGATCGCCGACATCGACGAGCGCGCCGATCTCGAGCGAGCCCGACAGCAGGCCGTAGCCGCCCGCGCCCGACCTGCAGGATGTCCTGCGCATAGACCGGGAGGAGCGCCGTCGCGCCGCCCAGGATCACCGCGAACATGTCGAGCGTCATGCAGCCGAGGACGACCGGGTTCGCGGCGCACGAAGCGCGAGCCCCTCGACGATCGCGGCCCAGGTCACGCGCGCCGCGTTCGCCGCCGCGGCGAGCGGTCGGCAGCCGCGCGAGCGAGAAGATCGAGACTGCGACGAGCAGCGAGTGGAGCGCGTAGGCGGCCTCGATGCCGATAGAGCTTGGTGCCGAAGCCCGGTCAGCATCGGACCCGTCGCGGAAGCCGAACCAGACCAGGGTCGACATCATCGTGACCGCGCGGGAAGTTCTCGCGCGAGACTCAGCAGCGGCAGGAGCGACGCGCGCGCCGGCTGCTCGAACACTCCCGGCCGTCGCCGACAGCGCGACCGCCGCGTACAGAACGGGCAGGCTCAGCGCCGCGCCGGACAGCGTCACGGCGAGCAGCGAGCAGCGAGCAGACGAGCTGCACCGCACTGCGCGACCTGGATCAGGCGCCGCCGCTCGATCGGAGTCGGCGACCGCGCCGCGACCAGGCTCGAACGCGATCACCGGCCCGAAGCGGGATCAGGCCGATCAGCCCGAGCTGCGCCGACGAGTGCGACAGCTCGTAGGCGTGCCAGGCGATCGCCGAGCCGAGCAGGCGTCATCGCGGTGCCTGAGAGGAAGCGGCTCACCGCGAACCAGCGGAACGGCGCCTCGCGGAGGACCGCGAAGCGCGGATCGACTCGGCTCCGCGCCCTCCTCGACCGCCGCCATCGCCGCGTATCGTAGCCGGAGCCGAGCCGCTATGCTGCCGCGGTGATCAGCGACGCGGAGCTCTGCGCGGGTGTGCGCCGGCTGCGGGGCGCTCCGCAGCTCGACGTGCGCGTGCGCGCGCGCGCGCCGCTCGCGGGCGCCGAGGTCGGCTCCGGCGCGCGCTTCGAGCGGGTGCGCGCTCGAGATCGACGGAGCGCTCGCACCGCGGCGGTGTTGAAGGTGACCGCGCCCGATCCGGTCTGCGTCGGCGCGCGAGCGGCGCTTCTGCGAGGAGCTGCGCGCCGACGCTGCCCTGCGCGCGTGCCGGCGGTGTTCGGGACAGGTCGCGGTCGAGGGGCAGGACGGACGGCTGGGTGCTGCTCGAGGAGTTCCCGACGGCCGCGGCGCTGGCGGCCCGCGAGCGCGCTTCGCCGCGCTGCGCGAGATCGCGCGCGCATCGCGGCGACGCTCGGACCGCGCCCCGGACTGGCTGCCGCGCCCGTTCGCGCGCGACCTCGAGGCGCAGCTCGCGCACGTCCCGAGGGGCTCGCGCGCCTGGAGGCGCTGCAGGCGCGCGAGCCGCTGGTGCGCGACCTCGCGACGCCCGCGTGCGCTCGCGCTCGCCCGCGCGCTGCTGCGCGCGCCGACGCGCTGCGCCGCGCCTTCGCGGCGTCGCCGGAGTGCGTGGTGCACCGCGACCTGCACTCGGGCAACGTCTGGCTGCCGCGCGCGGGGCCGCCGATCCTGTTCGACTGGGAAGCGGTCTGCGCGGGGCCGCCGATCTTCGACGCGACCCTGCTCGAGTCAGTATCTCGCGATCCGCCAGCTCCGCATCCCGCTGCGCGCGGCCGAGGTGGGCTTCTTCGTCGACGGCGCCGCCGCGCTGGCCGGAGCTCGAGCGCGCCTGCCTCGACGCGCTCGACGCGGCGAGCGACGGCGCCGGCGCCGCGCGCGGCGATCGCGTCGGCGGCGAACGCGGCGTTCGCGTGGGAGGCGCTCTACCGGCTGGGCTGGTGCGCCGTCGCAGCTCGAGCATCGCGCCTGCCGCGCGCGCGCGCTCCGCCTCGCGGCGCTTGCCGCTCGTCGGCGCGCTGCTGGCCGGCTCGGCGACCGCCCGGCGCTGCTACGCCGCGTGGCGCGCGATGTTCGCCGACTTCGAGACGCGCGGCCGAGGAGCTGCTGCGCTGACGCCTAGCCGTCGATCGCGAACGACGGCGAGCGCGCGCGGACCGTGCGCGCCGAGCACGAGCGCGCCCTCGATGTCGGCCGTCTTCGACGGCCCCGCGACGAACGTGAAGTGGTGCTGCGCGAGCGCGCCCTCGGGCAGGCCTGCGAGCGCGGCGTGCATCTCGGGCACGATCCGCCGGGTCAGTCGATCAGCAGCACCAGCCGCTCGCAGATCACGGGCAGCGCGCGCGGCCGCGCCTCGCGACCGTCCAGGACCGACGGCGCCGTTCTCGGCCACCGCAGAGCGCGCCGCACAGGATCGCGATCGCCACGTCGGCCAGCGCGTGCGGATCGCCCGGAGCCGGAACCGGCAGCCACGGCCCGCCGCCCAGGCGGAGGAGCGCCGCGTCGCTGGCCAGCACGCGTCCGTCCGCCGCCCACGACCGACACCGCTCGGCGACGCGCGCCGAGAGCTCGGCCGGAGCGAGCCGGGCCGAGCGCCTCGCCGCCGGCGGCCGCGAGCTGGCTCGCGAACTGCGCGAAGTCGGCGCGGCGGTGAGCAGGCGCGAAGGAGCTCGGGCGCCGCCGCGACCGGCTCACTGCCGCAGCCACGCGCGCGAGGATGCGCTCGCGCGCGCTCACGGCGTTCCGCCGCGCGGCGCGCCGGAAGCGCGCGCGGAAGCTCGCGCCCGGGTGCGCCGGCAGCTCGCGCGCGCGCAGCCACGCCGCGGCCGGGTTGCCCGGCGAAGCGCCGCGCGAGCAGCGGCCAGAAGATGCGCGCCGCGCGCGCGAACAGCGCGGTACGCGAGCGGTCGCGCGAGGATCGCGGCGGCCAGGCCGCAGCGACCGACGCGGACGGCCGGCGCTGCAGCGACTCGGTGCCGCGCCACGCCACGAGCTGGTCGTGCAGGTCGATCTTCACCGGGCACACGGCGCTGCAGCTCCCGCACAGGGTCGAGGCGAACGGCAGCCGCTGCGCTTCCGTGCATCGGCGGCGAGCGCCGGCGCCAGCACCGAGCCGATCGGCCCCGGCAGCGCCCAGCCGTACGCGTGGCCGCCCGCGCGCCGGTACACCGGGCAGGTGTTCAGGCACGCGCCGCAGCGGATGCAGGCCAGCGCCGAGCGATGGCGCGGATCGGCCAGCAGGCGCGTGCGGCCGTTGTCGACCAGCACGATGTGGAGCTCCGCGCCCGGACGCGGCCCGGTGACGCAGGCTCGTGTACGCCGAGATCGGCTGGCCGGTCGCGCTGCGCGCGAGCAGGCGCAGGAACACCGGCGAGGTCGGCGAGCGTCGGCACGCAGCTTCTCGATGCCGAGGCAGGCGACGTGGACGCGGCGCCAGGCTCATGCCGAGGTCGGCGTTGCCTTCGTTGGTGACGACCACGAGCGTGCCGCTCTCGGCGACCGCGAAGTTCGCGCCGGTGATCGCCGCGTCGGCGGCGAGGAAGCGCGCGCGCAGGTCCGTGCGCGCGACCTCGGTGAGCCGGCCGGGGTCCGTCTCGCCCGCGGGCGAGCGAGCTCGCGCGCGAACAGCTCGCCGATGTCGTCGCGCGACTGGTGGATCGCCGGCATGATGATGTGCGACGGCGGCTCGTCGGCGAGCTGCACGATCCGCTCGCCGAGGTCGGTGTCGATCACCTCGATGCCGTTGCGCTCCGAGGTGCGGGTTGAGCCCGCACTCCTCGGTGAGCATCGACTTGCTCTTCACCACCCGGCGCGCGCCCGCGCGGGTCAGGATCGTCGAGCACGACCGCGCGCAGCTCGGCCGGCGTCCTCGGCCCAGTGGACGCGCGCGCCCGCGCTCTGCGCCGCGAGCTTCGAAGCGCTCGAGGTACTCGTTCAGGTGATCGAGCGTGTGGGCCTTGATCCGGCGCGCCTGCTCGCGCAGCCGCTCGAAGTCGGGCTCCGCGCCCGCCCGCGGCTGATCGCGCTTCACGCGCAGCGCGAATACCGACGCGTCGTGCGCGGCGAGCCGCTCGCCCTCGGGCAACAGCTCCGCCGCGCGGCGGTCGAGTGCCGCGCTCACGCGCCCTCCCGCGCGGCGAGGATCTCGGCCAGGTGGATCGGCAGCGCGGGCCCGCTCCACGCGCGCGGCGCAGCCCGTCGAGGTGGAGGAGGCAGCTCGCGTCGGTGCCGGTCACGTACTCGGCGCCGCTCTCGACGAGCGCCGCGAGCTTCGCGCCGCCCGATCCGCGCCGACAGCTCGGGGTATTCGACCGAGAACGCGCCGCCGAAGCCGCAGCACTCGTCGCGGCGCGGCAGCGCGCAGAGCTCGAGCCCGGCCACGGCGTCAGCAGGCGCTCGGTCACGCCCATGCCCGGGGCACGCGCGGTGCGCTCGCTCGGCCAGCCGAGCTCGAGCTCGCGCAGCCCGTGACAGCTCTCGAGCAGCGCCACCTTGTGCGGGAAGCGCGCGCCGACGTCGCTCTCGTTCAGCGCCTTCACGAGGAACTCGCCGAGCTCGTAGGTGCGCGCCGGCAAGCGCCCGCGCGTCGGCGTCGCCGACCAGCTCGGCAGTAGCGGTGCCGAACCGTGGCCACGCAGCTCGCCGAGGGCACACGACCGCCTCGGCGCCGCTCGAAGATCTGCAGGTGCCGGCGCGCGAGCCGGCGCCGCCTCGGGCAGCGCGCCGGTGGTCACGAACGGCTGGCCGCAGCAGGTCTGCCGCGGGTCGAACGAAGACGCGGCAGCCGAGCCGCTCGAGCAGCTCAGCGCTAGGCCAGGCCCACGCGCGGGGCCAGCTGGTCGACGTAGCACGGGAATGAACAGCGCGACGTCCACCGCCGGTCTCAGCCGTCCGGCAGGAGGGCGCCGACCTCGTCCGGGGCCAGCCGATAGTTGGTCGCGCAGAACTCGCAGCGCACGTCGAGGCGACTCGCCGGCCGCGGCGATCGCGCGCGTCTCGTCCCGGCCCAGCAGCATGACGGCTCGCCGGATCTTCGCCGGTGTCGCAGGCGCAGAAGAACTCGGGATGGGAGCGAGTCGCGGGCCCGCGAGCCGAGGCCGCCAGCGAGCAGGGCGTCGATCAGGCCGTCGGCGCCGAGCCCGCCGCGAATCAGCTCGGTGGGCGTCGGCAGCGCGCAGCACGGTTCGTTCGAGGTGCGCTGAGCACATTCTCATCCGCGCCGGGCAGGACCTGGACGAGATAGCCGCCCGCCGCGCCGACCGACCCGTCGCCGCGCACGAACACACCCGCGGCCAGCGCCGAGGGTGTCTGCTCGCTGGTCACCAGATAGTGGGCGAGGTCCGGCGGCGACCTCGCCGGAGACCAGCGGGACGATCCCGGTGTACGGCTCGCGCCAGCTCGGGTGGTAGCGGACGACCGCGAGCACGCCGCGTGCCGACCGCGGCCGCCGACGTCGAGCTTGCCGTCCCGCGGCGGCGGGTGCACGGAGGGATCGGCCGACGTAGCCGCGCACGCGGCCGCGGTGGTCGGAGATCACGGTCATCTGACCCAGGGGTCCGTCGCCGCGGAACTGGAGCTGGAGTGTCTCGCCGTCCTGCGCGCCGTTCGCGATCAGCACGTGCGCCCATCAGCGCGCGGCCGAGCGCGGCGGTTGCAGTCGGTGCAGTCGCGTGTCTGCTGCGCCGCCTCGGCGACGAGACCGGTTGCAACGAGCGCACGCACGCTGAGCCCACCGTCCGCAGAGACGGTGCGCACCAGCTCGCACGCTTCGACGCGCGCTGCTCGGGGACGGCTTCACGCGCGGCCGAGGATACCGAGCGAGATCGCCCGCTCGCTACAGCGCGAGCTCCGCGACGCGTGCGGATCGCCTCGATCTGTCCGGTGCCGAGGCACATCGTGCCGACCGGCGACGCCTTCCAGGCGGCGATGCGGTCGCGAATTCGCTCGCGCGGCCCGACCAGCGCGACCTCGTCGACCAGCTTGTCGGGCACGGCGGCCATCGCCTCGCTGCGATTGCCCGCGAGGAACGCGTCCTGGATCCGCACTGCCGCGTCCTCGTAGCCGAGCCGCTTGGCGTAGTCGTTGTAGAAGTTGCGATCGCGCGCGCCCATGCCGCCGATGTAGAGCGCCAGCATCGGCTTCACCGGCGTTGCGGCACTTCTCGAGGTCGTCTCCGACGATGCAGGTGACGAACGGCGCCACGTCGAAGTTCGCGAGGCTCTTGCCGCCGCCCGCCTGCTTGAAGCCGGCCTCGACGTGCGGCGCGAACACCGACCACTTCTCCGGCGACATCCAGATCGGGAAGAAGCCGTCGGCGAGCTCGGCGGCTGCACTTCACGCCCGCCGGGCTGATCGCCGCGGTGTAGATCGGCAGGTCCGCGCGGCCGTGCAGGATGCTCTTCAGCGGCTTGCCGAGGCCCGTCGCGCCCGGTCCCGTGTACGGAAGTTCATACTCCTCGCCGCGCAGCTCGGCGGGTTTCTCGCGCTTCAGGATCTGGCGGATGATCTGGATGTACTCGCGCGTGCGGCGTGAGCGGCTTCCCGTAGCGCGACGCCGTGCCATCCTTCGACGACCTGTGGACCGGACGGTCCGAGGCCGAGGATGAAACGGCCTCCAGAGAGCGCATCGAGCGTCATGGCGGTCATCGCGCACATCGCGGGCGTGCGCGCCGGTATCTGCATGATCGCCGTGCCGAGCCGGATGCGGGTGGTGCAGCGCCCCGATCCAGGCGAGCGGCGTGACCGCGTCGGAGCCGTAGGCCTCGGCGGTCCACACCGAGTCGAAGCCGAGCTTCTCGGCCTCGAGAATGAGATCCATCGGCAGCCCCATTCCGCGGCCCGAGTATCCGACGGTCAATCCGAGCTTCACGATGCGTCTCCTTCCGGTCTTCTTGCAGAGCGCTCGGCGATCCTACACCGGGGTGAACGCCCGGCGCAAAGTCGCGCGCAAGCCGACTCGGCGCGCGCCTGGTACGCACGTCACCGACGGAAATGAGAGAACATTGCTGGAATCCTCTCGACACTCTCGAAGCAGCCTCCTAATCTACGCATGAGTCTCACGAGAGACTTCATCGATTGATCTCCGTAGTTCTGCATTTGCAGTTCTGCATTTGGGAAGGGAGTTCTGTATGTCATGGCAACGATCGATTCAGGCCGCAGTTCGCGCCCTGAGATCCGAGGAACAGCAGCTCGTGCGTCGGCTCGACCATCTCCGCGGCCGGATCGCGGAGCTCACTGGCGTCGCGAAGGGCGGACGCGGCGGTGCACGAGGCACCACGCGGCGCGCAGGTGCGAATCGTCTGTCCCCTGCCGGGCGACGGGCGATCTCGCTGGCGGCCAAGCGCCGCTGGGCGAAGTACCGCTCCAAGAAGTAGCTGACGACCAACGTACGTCGTAGCGACGTCGGGGTGGGCTCTGGCTGCGGAGCTCACCCCGCGTTCGCTTCAACGCCTCTTGAATTCACTCCGACGCTGACTCGAGGACGCCCCATGAATTCGCGCGCCGCCTCGCTGCCGCCAGCGCGGCTGCTCTGTCCTACTCACGGGCTGCATCCTCTACTCGCCGATCGACCTGGGCTCGCTCGGCAGCCCGGGCCGCTGCGCGAGACGGTCGTGCTCAGGGAACGACCGGTCCCAAGATCGTGCTGGTGGAGATCTCGGGCGTGATCAGCGACGAGGCACGCGCGCTCGACGCTCGGCATCGGCCAGCGCCAGAGCATGGTCGCCGAGACGCAGAGCGTGCTCGAGCTCGCCGCCGACGACGACCAGGTCGCCGCGATCCTGCTGCGGATCGACTCGCCCGGCGGCTCGGTCTCGGCGAGCGACACGATCTACCACGAGATCCTGACCTGGAAGAACGAGAAGAAGAAGCCCGTGGTGGCGTTCTTCAACGGGATGTCGACGTCGGGCGCGCTACTACCTCGCGATGGCCGCCGGACCACCTGGTGGCGCACCCGGCGTCGGTCACCGGCTCGATCGGCGTCATCATGCCCGGCATCAGCATCGAGGGCTTGATGGAGAAGTACGGCGTCGCGGACCAGACGCTGACGAGCGGCCCGTACAAGGACGCGGGCTCGATCCTGCGCGACATGCGCCCCGACGGAGAAGAAGCAGCTGCAGTCGGTGATCGACGATCTCTACGCGCCGCTTCACCGACGTCGTCGCCGCCGGTCGGCCCGGTCTCGACAAGGCGAAGATCCACACGCTCGCCGACGGGCGCGTCTACAGCGCGCAGCAGGCGCTCGCGCGCGGGCCTCGTGGACCAGCTCGGCTACCTCGAGGACGCCGTCGCGCAGGTCCAGAAGACGCGCGGGCATCTCCGAGTCGCAGAGTCGTCGTCTACACGCGCGGCAGCTCGGCGCCCGAGAACGTCTGCAGCCAGCCGCCCGAGTCTGTCGCTCCAGTCGCTGCAGCTGGCGCCTGCTCGAGCTCCGCCGCGCCCAGCTCCGCTCCGGGCTTCTACTACCTCTGGCCGCAGCGTCTCGTTGACTGCGCTGAGCGCGGCGCTCGCTGCGCCTGTCGCCGACTCCCGCGGCATCGCCGTCGCACGCCATGTCGATCGCGCCGAGTCGCGTGTCCGAAGGCGACTCTTCGCTCAAGAGCCTCGGCCGAAAACACGAATCGAAGCCGAGAATGCGCAGGCTCACGATCAAGCTCGGATCAGTGCGTACGCGCTGGTCGTCGTCGTCGCTTCGCGGCGTTCATGATCCTGTTCTTCCCGTGGCAGGCCGCGCGCCTGGGCGACCGGGTGATGAACGACACCGCGGTGACGATCGCGAGCGTGTTCGCCGCCAGCATCGAGCCGGCGTACGGGTCCGCTCGGCGCGGGCGGCGAGCAGATCATCGAGACGGCGCTGCGCAACCTCTCGAGCGAGACGGCGGCGCTCGCGCACGCGGCGGCGACGCGCCGACGCGCGAGACGTGGGCGCGCATCGCGGTGCGAGCGCGCGACCGTGTACGGCGACTCCGGCGCGCGCCTCGCCGGCATACAACGACGCGCGACCAGCTCGAAGCCGCGACCCGCAGCGCACCGCTCTCCGTCGAGTCGATCGCCGGCGGCAACGGCCTGCGCGTGACCGCGCCCGTCTACGCGAGCGGCAGCTACAGGGGCTTCTTCCGGATCGACTTCTCGACGCAGACCTTCGCCGCGCTCGCGCGCAGCAACCTGTGGACCTGCATCGCGCGTGTCGCTCTTCGCCTGCGGGCTGATCGTGCTGATCGCCTACCTCGTCGCGGCGTCAGATCTCGCGCGCCGATGATCCGCGTGCGCGGCGGCGATGCGCGGCGCTCGAGGCCGGCGACGGCGATCTCACCTTCCGCATCGACGTCGAGTCCGACGACGAGGTCGGCGCGCTGGCGCAGAACTTCAACGGCTTCGTGCAGAAGCTGCAGACCGCTGATGCGCGAGGTCGCCGAGAACGCCGCCACGCTCGTCGACCGCGTCGGACGAGCTCGCGCAGATCTCCGACCGGCTGGTCGAGAACAGCCAGACCGTGAGCGAGGGCGCTACCGCCGTGGCCGAGCGCACGCACGAGGTCTCGGCCAACGTCGAGGCCGTCGCGAGCGCGGCGGTCGAGGCGACCCGCAACGTCGCCGAGCGTCTCGAGCTCGACCGAGCAGATGAGCCAGAACATGGCGCAGGTCTCGCTCGCCGCCGAAGCCGTCGCTTCGAACGCCGTCGAGGTCGAGGGCTCGATCCGCGACATCTCCGACGCGATGGCCACGATCCGCGGCAACACCGAGAAGGCCGCGACCGTCAGCCGCCAGGGCGCCGGAGAAGGCGACTCCCGTTCAGCAGCTGCTTGCGCGAGCTGACCGAGAGCGCCGAGGCGACGGGCAAGATCGTCGCGCTGATCCAGAAGGTCGCCGACCAGACGAACCTCCTGTCGCTCAACGCCTCGATCGAAGCCGCCTCGGCGGGCGACGCGGGCAAGGGCTTCGCCGGTCGTCGCGAACGAGGTGAAGGACCTCGCGCGCGAGACCACCGAGGCGACCAAGAAGATCGAGCTGCCAGATCAGCGACATGCAGGGCTTCACCCGCCAGTCGGTCGGCGCGATCGGCCAGATCATCGAGCTGATGGAAGGCGCGCACGCGATCAACTCCGCCATCGCCAAGGCCGTCGAGGACCAGACCCAGACTTCCGGCGAAGGTCTTCCGAGGCGACCTCCGACTCGACCAAGATGATCGCCGACGTGACCGGGAACATCGGCGAGGCGTCGAACATGGCCGCCGAGGTCGCGGGCAAGGCGTCCGGACCTGATGCGCGGCATCTCGAACATCTCCGAGAACGCCGGCAAGGCCTCGCGCGGCGCGCTCGAGGTCGCCTCGCACATCGAAGCCGTGCGCCTGCTCCGCGCTCGACTCCTCGAGCGAAGCCGCCGGCGTGCGCAAGCGCTCAGCAGGCGCTGCTCGAGCTGTCGGCCAAGCTCAAGTCACTCGTCGTCCAGTTCCAGACCTGAGCGGACTACGCTCGCCTGACGGCTGCGCTGCGCTCGCTCCGCTGCGCTTTGCGACCTCGCTCGGGCGGCCCTCGCTCGACCTCGCGCGTGGCGGACGCCGGGGTCGAGAGGAGCCGGACCTAACCCGCAGCGAGCTCCGTGCGTTGCCGTCGCGGTCCTCCGACGACGACCGGCAGTCCGTCGCGGAAGATGATCCAGCGCGTGTGGCCCGCGGGCGACGCGCTGGCCCGGCGTGCAGGACGCCGACCAGGTTCAGCGGGTCGGACGCGGAGACGCGCACGATCTCGTTCGCTGTCCGGGCCGCGAGCGCATGCGGCGCAGGCGCGGGATCGCTTCGGCCAGCGCGAACTGCTCGCCGGTGAAGCCGCTGACGAAGCGGCCGCCGCGCACGAGTCCGCGCGCCTCGAGCCGGCGCAGCGCGGCGTGCACCGGGCGCCAGCGGTCGGGCAGCCACTCGCGCGCGATCAGGTCGCGGAACACGACGCCGTAGCGGCGCAGCAGGCGCCAGGCGAACGACTCGGCGAGCTCGTCGGCGTCGGGCGCGGCGGCCGAGCGCGGCGAGCAGATGCCAGCGCCCTTCGGGCGTGGGCAGGCCGGACGGCAGCACGCGCGCGCGGCCTGGACCGGCGGCGCAAGTCGCGGCGCGGGCTCGGACCGAGCAGGCGGCGCAGCGGCGCGAAGCCGTCGCAGCTCACGAGCCCCTGCGCGACGAGCTCGCGCAGACCCTCCTCGAGCTGCGACCGGCAGCAGGCGCGTGGCGCGCCTCGATCTCGCGCGCGAACAGCGCGCGCGCGCGCGCAGCACCTCGAGCACGCGCTCGGCGGGCCCGCGCAGCGGCGGGCGATCCGCCAGCGGCGCGGCAGCCGGCGCGCTGCAGCAGCTCGTCGAGCTCGGCGCGCGGGAAGACACAGATCGGCGTCAGCCGCGACGGCTGCGTGCCGCGCTCGCCGCTCGCGGGCGACACGCGCCCCCAGGCGGCGGCGCCCGACGAGACACAGCGCGTCGAGCAGCGCCGGCTTGTAGCCGTCGACGCGCGCGGGCAGGAGCTCGATCTCCCAGGCTCCCGCCGCGGCCTCGAAGCCCGAGAGGTCTCGATCGCGTGAGCAGCCCGCCCTCGCCCGCGAGCTTGGGTGCCCGGGGCGAGGTGCTGCCACTCGAGCAGGAAGCGCAGGTACACCCGCGCGCTGACCGGCTCGATCTCGCGGCGCGAAGCCGCGCCAGCGGTAGCGGTGGATGCGCGCGAGCAGGCCGCGCTCGCAGAACTGCTCGCAGCCGAGCTCCGCGCTCGAAGCGCCCGCGCACCGCGACGCCGCGGCCCTCGAGCCGCGCGAGCGCCGACTCGACCGGGCAGCTCGCCGACGCCGATCCGCGTCGCGAGCTCGGCCGCGGTCGTGGGCCCGAGGATCGACAGGTGGCCGCGGGCGGCGGCGTCGAGCGCGCTCTCGCGTCGCTCGACTGGTTCGCCAGCGCGGCAGGCAGCGCGGGCTCCGGCTCGAGCGCGCGCGCCGGGGAAGAGCGCGCGCACGCGCGCCGTGTTCTCGATCGCGAACACGCGCGCGCGTCGGCGCTCGCGACCCGGGCCGCGCGACCCGCGGCGAACAGCGCCGTCGAGCGCCGACGGCACGTCGGGCAGGTCGCGTCTGCGCGCGACGACCAGGTCCGCAGAGCAGCTCGTGCAGCTCGTCCGCGTCGCGCGACGTCGGGCGCCGCCTCTTCGCGCACCTGCGCGATCGCGGCGGGCGTCGAGCTGCACCAGGTCGCGCGCGTCGTCGCGGCAGCGCAGTGGCGCAGCGCACACCGCGCGCGTGCGGCGCTCCTCGAGCGGCGCGTCGTCGAGGAACGCGTAGGGCCGCGCTGTTCAGGATCTCGTGCGCGAACGGCGACGGCTCGACCGTGTCCGTGACGCAGCGCATCTGCGCGCGCGCCCGACTCGAGCGCCGCCAGCGAACGCGACCAGCGCCGTCAGCGTCCGCCGCCTCCGGTCAGGCAGTCGCGCATGGTCTGTCGCGACGAGCGGGTGGTCGGGCATCTCGATCGGATAGGTGACGTTCTCCTGACACGCGGCCTGGCTCGGGAACGCGGCGGCGAGCAGGTCGTCGGACTGCATGCGCTGGATCGGGAACGGCACGCGGCCCTTGCCGCGCGAGCGCAGCACCGCGAGCGAGCGGGTCGCGTTCCAGCGCCAGCGCGCGGTGAACATCGGCGAGCCGAGCAGCGCCTGCTCCAGCACCTCGCCGACCGTGCGCGAGTGCAGAAGCGCGGCAGCTGCTCGAGCGTCGAAGCGTGCTGCGGGCTGCCGAGCGAGAGGACGATCGCGTCGTCGGTCGCGCGCGGCCTGCAGCTCGAAGTTGAACGCGCGGCAGAAGCGCTTGCGCAGCGCGAGCCCGCAGCGCGCGGTTGATGCGGCCGCCGAACGGCGAGTGGATGACGAGCTGCATGCCGCCCGCCTCGTCGAAGAAGCGCTCGGCCACGAGCTCGTCGCAGGTCGGCACGAAGCCGACCGGCGCGCCTGCTGCGCGCCGACGTAGCGCGCAGCAGCTGGTCCGCGCCGCGCGGCGTCGAGCCGCGCACTCGCGCTCGAGCCAGGCCAGCGTCGCCTCGCGGCCGTCGTCCTCGAGCTGGCGCTCGCCGCCGCGCGCAGCTCGGAGACCTCGCGCGAGAGCTCGACGCGTGCGCGCGGGCGCCTCGCCGAGCCAGAACGGGATCGACGGCGGCGCGCCCTGCGCGTCGGTCACCCGCACGATGCCCGACTCGACGCGGCGGATCCGCCAGCTGTGCGTGCCGAGCAGGAACACGTCGCCGGCCATGCTCTCGATCGCCCAGTCCTCGTTCACCGTGCCGATCGTGGTGTCGTCGGGGTCGAGCACGACCTGGTAGTCGCCGATCTCCGGGATCGCGCCGCCCGAGCGTGAGCGCCGCCAGGCGCGCGCCGCGCCGCCCGCGCAGCCGGCCGTTCACCTGGTCGCGGTGCAGGTACGCGCGCGCGCCGGCCCTTCGGCGTGTCGAAGCCGTCGGCGAGCATCGCGAGCACGGCCTCGAAGTCCGCGCGCGCGAGCTCGCGGTAGGGCCAGCGCCCGCGCACGCGCGCGAAGCAGCGCGTCCTCGCTCCACGTCGTCGCACGCGCACGCGGCGACGATCTGCTGCGCGAGGATGTCGAGCGGCGCCTCGGGCAGCACGATCCGGTCGAGCCGGCCGGCGCGCACCGCGCGCAGCAGCGCCGCGCACTCGACCAGCTCGTCGCGCGAGGTCGGGAACAGGCGGCCCTTCGGCGCGCAGCGCCGAGCGCGTGGCCCGAGCGCCCGATCGCGCTGCAGCGCGCGTCGCGATGCTGCGCGGCGAGCCGATCTGGCACGACGAGCTCGATCGTCGCCGATGTCGATGCCGAGCTCGAGCGACGCGGTCGCGACCAGCGCGCGCAGCTCGCCGCGCCTTGAGCCGCGCCTCGACGCTCGAGCCGGCGCTCGCGCGACGAGGCTGCCGTGGTGCGCGGCGACGCTGCTCGGCGCCGATCCGCTCGCCGAGCCGGTGCGCCAGCCGCTCGGCCAGGCGGCGCGTGTTGGTGAAGATCAGCGTCGTGCGGTGCGCCGCGGTGTAGCCCGGCGAGCACCTCGATGAGGCTCGTCCCACTGCTCCTTCGAGGCGACCGGCGGCGAGGTCCTCGCTCGGCGGCACCGTCGATCGCGAGGTCGAGGTCGCGCTGGTGACCCGAGGTCGAGCACCGTGCACGGCCGCGGTCTCGGTGCCGACCAGGAAGCGCGCGATCCGCTCGATCGGCCGCTGCGTCGCCGAGAGGCCGATGCGCACCGGCGGCCGCGCCGCAGAGCGCGTCGAGCCGCGCGAGCGAGAGCGCCAGGTGCGAGCCGCGCTTGTCGCGCGCGAGCGCGTGGATCTCGTCGACGATCACCGTGCGCGCGGTCGCGCAGCAGCTTGCGGCTGCGCTCGGAGGTCGAGCATGACGTAGAGCGACTCGGGCGTCGTCACGAGGATGTGCGGCGCGCGGCGCAGCATGCCCGCGCGCTCGACGGCGAGCGTGTCGCCGGTGCGCACCGCGGCGCGCAGATCGGCGGCAGCTCGACGCCGAGCTCGCCTCGCCTCGCGCGCGGATCTCGGCGAGCGGCGCCTCGAGGTTTCGCTGGATGTCGTGCGAGAGCGCGCGCAGCGGCGAGACGTAGATCGCCTCGACGTGCGTCGCGCGAGCTCGCCCGCGAGCGCGCGCCGCACCAGCCGGTCGATCGACCAGCAGGAACGCGGCGAGCGTCTTGCCCGAGCCGGTCGGCGCGGCGATCAGCACGTCGCCGCCGCGCGCGATCGCGGGCCAGCCCGCGGCCTGCGGCCGGCGTGGGCGCGCGGAAGCGGCGCTCGAACCACGCGCGGCACCGGCGGGCTGAGGTCGAGGCCGTGCGTCATCGCGTCTAGCCCGGCAGGCCGCTCGACGCCTCCGGCAGGCCGAGCATCAGGTTCAGGTTCTGGATCGCGACGCCCGCGGCGCCCTTGCCCAGGTTGTCGAGCACGGCCATCGAGCAGCACGTGGCCGCTCGGGTGCGGAATCACGCGCAGCTCGATCCGGTTGGTGTCGTTGCACGCGCGCGGGTCGAAGCTGCGCTCGTTCGAGTCGAGCGGCTCGCGGATCGGCAGCACCTTCACGAAGCGCTCCGCCGCGGTAGCGCGCCTCGAGCGTCCTGAAGACGCGCTTCCCGCCCGCGAGCGCGGGCACGCACCGACGGCGTGCAGCGGAATCTCGACGCGCATGCCGCAGCGGAACGGCCCGACCGCGGGCACGAACACCGGCTGGTGTAGCGAGCCCGGCGTAGCGCGTCATCTCGGGGACGTGCTTGTGCACGCGGTCGAGCGCGTAGGGCGCCTCGTACACGTGGGAGAGGAGGCCGCCGACGGGGTCCTCCCAGCGCGCGATCATCTCCTTCGCCGCCGCCCGAGTAGCCCGAGAGCCCGTGGACGTGCAGCGCGAGTCTCCGGCCGGCAGGAGCCCGGCGTCGACGAGCGGCCGCACCAGCAGGACCACCGCGGTCGGCCAGCAGCCCGGGTTCGAGACCGCGCGCGCGCCGGCGATCGCGGCGCGCTGGCCGGGCTGCGAGCTCGGGCAGCCCGAACGTCCAGCCCGGCGCGACCCGGTGAGCCGAGCTGGCGTCGAGCACGCGTCGTCGCTGCTTCTGCGCGAAGACCGCGCGCCTCGCGCGCGCCGCGTCGTCGGGCGAGACACAGCACCGCGACGTCGGCCGCGGCGATCGCGTCGCGCCGCGCGCCGGCGTCCTTGCGCCGCGCCTCGTCGCAGCTCGACCTGCTCGAGGTCGCGCCGACCCGCGAGCCACTCCCGGATGCGCAGGCCCGTCGTGCCCGCGTGTCCGTCGATGAAGACGCGCCGAGTCATGCGAGCGAGTATAGCGGCGGGCGGCCTCAGTGCGCGGGCGCGGCGGGTACGCCGGGATCCGGGGCTTCGTCGGGGCGGATCTCGAGGGCGCGCCGGCGCCGCCGCGCGCTCGCCCGCGCCCTCGTCGGCCAGCTCAGCCGGCGCGCACTTCGAGGCCCCGGTTGCGCGGCGCGCAGCTCGGCCAGCGCGCGCTCGAGCTCGCCCGCGGCCGAGCAGATTCGGAACCGGAACAGCGCGCGCCGTGCCCCGATCGCCTCGACCGCGAGCTCCACGTCGTTCGCGCCGGGCGCGAGCGGGAGCGCACCGCGCAGCTCGGCGCGCGTCGGCCTGGCGCAGCTCGCCCGTCTCGGCGCACCGTGCCGCGATTGCGCGCCGACCACCCGCGTGATCCGGCCTCGCGACGAGCGCCGGCAGGACCGCGTCGATGCGCGCCGGCTCCGGGCGCGCGCACGAGCGCGCCGCCGGTGCGCTCGGCGAGCTGGCGCCAGGGCAGCGCGCGCGCGCTCCGGCTCGAACACGAGCGGCGTCACGCGCAGGTCGCGCCCCAGGCGCCGCCCGAAGGCCACGAGCTGCCGCGTGTCGGAGCGCGCCGTCGCCGCCTGCGAGAAGTGCGATGGGCCGCGGGACAGCTCGTTGCGCTGGGATCGGGCTCGCGCGCCGTGAACCGGCCCGAGTACGGCGCGTCGCCGTCGGTGAGCACCACGATCTCGCGCGCCACCCCGTCGGGCGTGCTCGTCGAGCCACTCGCTCGCGGTCCACAGCGCGCAGACGGCGTCGGTGCGGCCTACTCCGTCTGGGCCGCTCGGCGCGGAAGCGCGCGAGCGCCGCGCGGAGCTCGGCCGCGGACGCCCCGGGCTCGGCGATCGGCCAGGTCGACTCGCTCGAAGGCGATCACGCCGAGCTCGAGCCAGTCGTTCGCCATGCCGTCGATCAGGTGCTCGAGCGCGCGCGCGCTCGGCCTCGAGCGCGGAGATCCGCTCGGTCGCGCCATCCGTCGCCCTCGAAGCGCACCGGCGCGTTCGCGCTCGACGACGCGTCGACGCAGGACCACGACCTCGGCGCGGCCCGCGCTCGCGCGGGAAGCTCGAGCCGCGCCTCGATCTCGGCGCGCTCGCCCTCGACCACCGGGCACCCGCAGCGCGCCCCTGCTGCTACCCCGGTGACGAGCGGCCAGCGCAGCTCGAGGCCGACGCCCGACAGCAGCGGCCCGTACGGGCGGTCGGCCGGCCACTCGCGGCGAATCCGCTCGCGCGAACGCGGCGCGCACCGGCTTCGGGCCAGAGCTGGCGCCCCGGCGCGAGCAGCGGGTCGATCTCGTCGGGTGCCCCCGGGGCGACGCGACCGAGGCGGCCAGAGCGACCGCGAGCAGGAGGGCCCTCACGCCCCCGCCCAACGGACGGGCCCCTGGCAAATCCTGAAGCGCCGATTCCCCCTCAGACGAGCTCGGGAATTGAGCCCGACTTTGACCGCCAATTCCCGAGCTTCGTAGACTGGTTTCGAGAGCTCGGCGGATCGAACCGAAGGAGCCTCAGATGGGGAGCCGAACCGTGACCGCGAGCCTCGAACCCACCCGCCAGCGCGTGTCGGACGCCGGTGCTGGAGGAGGTCGCGCTCCGGTCGGCCTCGCCGCGCCTGGCGCCGCAGGAGCTCCTGACCTGGGGCTTCGACCGCTTCTTCCCGCGCGTCGCCCTGTCCGCGAGCTTCGGCTCGCCGGACGGCATGGTGCTGCCTGGACATGATGTACCAGCTCGATCCCCAAGCGGACGCGCGTGTTCACGATCGACACCGGCCGCCTGCCGCAGGAGACCTGACAACCTGATCGACCGCGGTGCGCGAGCGCTACGAGGTCGAGGTCGAGGTCTACTTCCCTGACATGGAGCGCGTGCAGAAGATGGTGCGCGCAGCACGGCACCAACCTGTTCTACGAGTCGCCCGAGAAGCGGCAGCTCTGCTGCGGCATCCGCAAGGTCGGAGCCGCTCGAGCGCGCGCTCGCGGACCTCGACGCCTGGATCAGCGGGCTGCGACCCGAGCAGAGCGTCACCCGCGCCGAGGTCCGAACGGTCGAGATCGACTGACGTTCACGCCGGGCGCATCAAGCTGAACCCATTGGCGACGTGGACCAAGGACGACGTGCTGGGCCTACGTGCGCAAGCACGCCGTGCCCGGTGAACGCGCTGCACGCCAAGGGCTATCCGTCGGTGGGCTGCGCCCCGTGCTCGCGCGCGATCCGCGAGGGCGAGGACGAGCGCGCCGGCCGCTGGTGGTGGAGCTCCTCGAGAACCGCGAGTGCGGAATTCACACGGGTTACGAGGAGGAAGGCTCGGGGATCTGACGATACGTCCCCGCGTGCAGCGATGTTGACGGGGATCACACTCCGCGCTTCTCTCCGCGCGTGGGAGTTTCGGCGCTGCGCCGTGTCGGGCGCGCGGCTCTGTTGGCTCGTCGCGCTGCTCGCGCTGTGCGCCGCGGCGGCTCCCGCGTCAGCGCGGCGATCCCGGCCTGACCTGCCGCACGCCAGCAGCTCGCCGCCGCCAAGAAGCTGTACAAGGCGAGCTCTGTCCTGCTGGGCCAAGGCCTTCTAAGAGCCCGGGCTTCGATCCTCTGGCCTGCCTCGATCAAGCCGGAGCAGAGCTTCCGGAGCGCCTACGCGAGCGCCGCCGCGAAGGCCGCGATGAAGAGCGCGCGGACGTGCGGCGCTGCGGCATCGACGTGTCGAGTCGCTCCTGCCACTGGCCGCCGGCGACGTGGATCCGCGATCGCGGGCGCGATCTCCGTCGACGCCGAACTCCGACGACGTGCTCGACCTGAAGAAGCGCGGGAAGCTGATCGCCGCCGCGGCCCGCTTCGGCGGGCAAGGCGTTCGCAGCGCAGCTCGCCTACGCCAGAAGCGGCGACGAGGGGCAACGGAGCGCGGCGCTCGCGGCCGCGCAGGCGAAGCTCGACAAGACCTTCGCGGCGGAGGTCACGGCGCTCGCGAATGAAGCGGGCATCGAGTACGGCGGGCTGCCGTCGCGGACGTCGGCGAGGTGCTCGGCGCGCCGAGCGCGCTCTGGGAGCGGCTCACCCGCAGCGACAACGGCGCATTCACGCTTCGCCGGGGACGATCTTCGCCGGCCGAGTCGATCCTTCGTCGACTTCGGACGTGAACGACACGTCCACGGAGCCGATCTTCAACGGCACCTTCGCCGCGCAGCCGCTGCCGACTGCCCGCGACCGTGGGCGGCTACGTGAACGTGCCTGGCGCCGGTCCCGCCGGGAGACTCGCGCAACTCGCGGCGACAGCTGTCGACCTATCACGCGCACCTGAACGCCGGGCAGGTCGTGGTGCTCGGTGCTCGGCGACGACCCGTCCGTCGTGAGTCTCGACCTCTGCGTCTCTACCGGCCGACGACCACGGGCTGGAGCGTGCGCCGACGACACGGGCCGACGGGCGCGCTCTAGCTCCTCGTGGCGCCGGTCGACGGCGACTACTTCATCGACGTGTCTCCCGCAGCCGCGGCTGCAACTGCGGCGGCACGTACACGCTGTCGATCGGGCAGACCGTTCCCGCCGAGCGCGCGTGCCGAGCGAACCGACGTGGAGTTCGTGCCGGGCGAGCTGATCGTGCGGCTGCGCGAGCCCCGCGCCGGCACGCGCTTGCCGGGGAGTTCAGCGCCGCGCAGGTCGGGCGGCCGCAGCCGGCGCCGGCCCGCCGTCGGAGCTCGGGCTCGAGAAGGTCGCCGGCGACGCGTCGCGCGAGTTCCTCTTGCGGCTTCCCGACCGAGCGCTGCGCGCGCACCGACCCTGCAGAGCGCTGGGCGCCGCGCGCGAAGCTCCAGCGAGTTCATCGAGCGAGCGGCGCGTCCGAGGCGAAGAGCTAGCGCGCCGGAGACCGCTGGCCGCGCTGGAGGCGCGATGCGAGCGCGGCCCGAGGTGGCCTCGGTCTCGCCTCGACACGATCTTCCGGCCCTCGTTCCTGCCCGAACGACGAGCTCCGCACCTGTCCAGTGGAACCACCCGCTGATCAACCTGCCGCAGGCGTGGGACCTGAGACGGGCGAGCCCGTACGGTGATCGTGGCTGTCGTCGACACGGGCGTGCGCCTCGACCACCCGGACCTGCAGGGCCAGCTGGTCGCCGGCTACGACTTCATCACGCGATCCGGCCAGCGCGCGCGCGACGGCAACGGCATCGACCCCGACCCGAACGACCCGGGCGACCTCGGCGCGGGCGCGGGCTCGAGCCTTCCACGGCACGCACGTCGCGGGCACGATCGCCGCGGCGCACGAACAATGGAATCGGCGTCGCGGGGATCGCGTTTGGGCGCGAGGGTCATGCCCGGTGCGCGTGCTCGGCCGCAACGGAGGCACCTTCTACGACGTGATGCAGGGCGTGCGCTACGCGGCCAGGCTGCCGAACGACTCGTGGACGCTGCCCGCAAGCGGGCGGACATCATCAACCTGTCGCTCGGCGGCGGCGGCTTCGACCAGGCGTTCCAGGACGTGGTCGACACGGCGTCGCGCGGCCGGCGTCGATCGTCGTGGCCGCGGCCGGCAACGACCATACGAGCGCGCCCTCGTTCCCCGGCATCCTACGACGGCGTGGTGTCGGTCGCCGCGGTGGATCTGAACCGCACGCCCGCGCCCTACTCGAACTTCGGCGACCAGCATCGACATCGCCGCGCCCGGCGGCGACACGTCGGTGGACCGCAACGGCGACAGCCTTCGCGGACGGCGTGCTCTCGACCCTGGCTGACGACTCCGGCTCGGCGATCCAGTTCGTGCTACGCGTTCTATCAGGGCACGTCGATGGCGACGCCGCACGTGTCGGGCGTGCTCGCGCTGATGCGGTCCGTGAACCCCGCGATCACAGCCGGAGCGGATCGACGATCTGCTCGCCCAGGGCAAGCTGACGCAGGATCTCGGCACGCCCGGTCGCGACAACGCGACCGGGCTGGGGCCTCATCGACGCCCGCGCCGCACGGTGATCGCCGCAGGGCGCGCCGGACACGACGCCGGCCGCGCTCATGGCGTCACGCTCAATGGGGCTGAACTACGGCCTCGCCCGGCGAGCTCGACTTCGTCCTGGCCAACGTCTCGTCGGATCCGCTCGGCGTGAGCGCGATCTCGGACGACGCCGCACTGGCTCACCGTGACGGCGCAGGACGTGGACGGGGCTGGGCTCGGCGCGCTATCTGGCGACCGTCGACCGCAGCGGACTCGACGATGGCACCATACTCGGCACACCATCTCGATCACCTCGACCGCCGGCACCTGTCGCTTCCCGTGCGTCATGCGGGTGGGCGGCCCGACGTCGTCCGACGCCGGCTTCCACTACGAGCCCTGGTCGGATGACGGACGCGCTGGTCCCGGATCGCCGAGGTCGCCGCCTCCGCGCTGACGGACGGCTCCTACACCTACGCGTTCCACGACATCCCGCCCGGGCAACTACGCGGTCATTGCGGGCAGCGACATGGACGACGACGGGCTCATCTGCGACGGCGGCGAGGCCTGCGGCAGCTACCCGACCCTGACCTGCCGGCGCCGGTCGCGCTCGACCACGACGTGGTCAACGCGGACTTCGACCGCCTTCCGGCAGACGATCGGCGCGGGAATCAGCTCAAAGGCGCTCGACCGACCCATTCCGGTGTTGCGCCGCCGCCGGCGCTAGCCGTCCCGTCGACAACGAAGACGACCCCGTGGCGGCATCTTCAGCGACCCGTCATTCGCTCGACGCGCTTCGGGATACCGAGCGCCTTGCACCGTGATCTTGCCGCAGCGCGCTCGATCTCCCGGAGATCGTCGCGGGTGAGCCTGATGGCCGCGGCTCCGAGATTCTCCTCCAGTCGTTCCAGCTTGTGGTGCCCGGGATCGGAACGATCCACGGCTTCTGGGCGAGCAGCCACGCGAGCGCGATCTGAGCCGGTGTCGCCTTCTTCCGCGCCGCGATCCGTGCCGAGCAGATCGACCAGCGCCTGGTTCGCCTTCAGCGCCTCCGGCGTGAAGCGAGGGAGCGATGTTGCGGAAGTCGGAGCTGTCGAACGTCGTGCTCTCGTCGATCTTCCCGTGAGGAAGCCCCTGCCCAGCGGGCTGTACGGAACGAAGCCGATCCCGAGCTCCTCGAGCGTCGGCAGCACTTCCGCTTCGGGGCCTCTCGTCCACGAGCGAGTACTCGCTCTGGACGGCGGTGACCGGCTGGACGGCGTGTGCGCGACGGATCGTCTGCGCGCCTGCTTCGGAGAGGCCGAAGTGCTTGACCTTGCCCTGCTGAATCAGGTCCTTCACCGCTCCGGCGACGTCTTCGATCGGCACGTCCGGGTCGACGCGGTGCTGGTAGAAGAGATCGATGGCGTCGACCTCGAGCCGCTGCGAGCGAGGCCTTCGGCGACCTCCTTGATGTGCTCGGGCCGGCTGTCCAGGCCGACCATCGCGGCCCGCCGCTGGGATCGAGCTTGAACCCGAACTTGGTGGCGATCACCACGCGCCCGCGGAACGGAGCGAGCGCTTCGCCCACGAGCTCCTCGTTCGTGAACGGGCCGTAGACCTCGGCGGTGTCGAAGAACGTGACGCCGCGTTCGACGGCCGAGCGGATCAGCGCGATCATCTCTCGCTTGTCCGCCGGCGGGCCGTAGCTGACGCTCATTCCCCATGCACCCCAGTCCGATCGCCGAGATCTCGAGACCGGATTTTCCAAGCTTGCGCGTTTGCATCGTCGATTCCTTCGAGTGGCCACAAGCTCGGTCCGGGCATCGGGCGCGACTAGTCCCTAGAATCCGCATGGACTCATGAGCAGGGCTCATAAACGCGGAAACCTGAACGAGCCCCTGGCCTTCCTTGCCGTGGCGCGCGAGCGAGCTTCACCAGCGGCCGCCGCGAAGCTGGGCGTCTCCCCAGTCGGCGCTCAGCCACACTGCGCGCGAGCTCGAGGCCCGGCTCGGCGTGCGGCTGCTGAGCCGCACGACCCGGAAGCGTGGCTGGCGACGGATGCAGGCGAGCGCCTGATCCGCACCGTGGGGCCGCGGTTCAGGAGATCGAAGCCGAGCTCGCTGCGGTCCGCGAGCTCCGCGCAGAAGCCCGCCGGCACGATCCGGATCACGGCCACACGACTATTCGGCCGACACGGTCCTGTGGCCGAAGCTCGTCAAATTCCTGCGCGAGTATCCGGACATCAAGGTCGAAATCACGATCGACTACGGGCTGACCGACATCGTCGCCGAACGATACGACGCCGGCGTTCGGTCCGGCGAGCAAGTGGCCAGGACATGATCGCGGTTCGGATCGGACCGGATCAGCGCGTGGCGTCGTCGGAGCTCCGTCCTACTTCAGCAAGCACCCGGCGCCGAAGAAGCCGCAGGAGCTGATCGATCACGACTGCGTCGGCATGCGCCTGACGACGGCGGTGGGCTGTACGCCTGGGAGTTCGAGAAGGCGGCCGAGCGGTGAACGTGCGCGTCGAAGGGCCAGCTCACGTTCAACCGCCTGCCCCAGATGCTGAGCGCTGCGCTGGCCGGATTCGGCCTGGCCTACCTGCCCGGAAGATCTCGCTCAGCCCCATCTCGCCAAGGGCCGACTCCGGCGGGTGCTCGAGGACTGGTGCCTCCCTACGCCGGTCCTCACCTCACTACCCGAGCCGGCGCCAATCCTCGACGCCTTCAACCTGTTGGTCGACGCGTTACGCCACCGGGGCTAGTCGCCCGAGCGCGAGCAGAACGTCGTCGCCGTCGACCCGCACCGCGAAGCGGCGCAGGTCCTCGGTCACGATCCCGCCGAGCGCGCGGCCGGTCGTGACGTCGAAGCAGCCGCCGTGCAGCGGGCACTCGATCTCCGCGCCGGAGCAAGCCCCCTCCGAGAGGCTCGCGTAGGGCGTGCGTGCAGACGTCGTCGACCGCGTAGAGCTCGCCGTCGACGATTGCAGAGCGCGATCTCGATCCCGTCGAGCAGACCACGCGCGCCTCGCCCGGGTGCGCAGTCTGCGGATGCGCGCGCGACCCGCGCGCCAGTTCACTTCGCGCGCAGGCCGCGCACCGCGTAGCGCGGGCAGCTCGTGCAGGTGGTCGTTCACGAGCCCCACCGCCTGCATGTACGCGTAGCAGATCGTCGAGCCCACGAACTTGAAGCCGCGCTTCGGCAGGTCCTTCGACAGCGCGTCCGACTCGGGCGTGCTCGCGCGGCACGTCGCCGATCGCGGCGGAAGCGGTTCAGCTTGCGGCTTCCCGCCGACGAAGCGCCCACAGGTAGCGGTCGAAGCGCCGTGCCTTCTGCGCGACTTCGAGGAAGGCGCGCGCGTTCGTCGACCGCGGCGGCGACCTTCAGGCGGTTGCGCACGATGCCCGGGTCGGCGAGCAGCTGCTCGCCTGGCGCTTCGCGGTAGCGCGCCACGCGCGCCGGGTCGAAGCCGTCGAAGGCGCGGCGGTAGGCGTCGCGCTTGCGCAGGATCGTGAGCCACGACAGCCCGCGCCTGCGCGCCCTCGAGGATCAGCATCTCGAACAGGTGCCGGTCGTCGTGCGAGCGGCACGCCCCACTCCGCGTCGTGGTAGGGAATGTAGAGCGGGTCCTTGCCCGCCCACGGACAGCGCTCGCTCACGGGCGAACTCTGCGGAACATCGCGGCCGCAGTCGACGCGCGCGCCGATGTGCGCGAGCAGGAGGTAGCGTCCCGGCGAGCTTGCGGTGCAGGAAGATCAGCTCGGTCGGCGGCGCGTGCAGGCCGCGGCTTGGCGTAAGCGTCGACGCCGAGCTCGCGCACCTCGCGCGCCAGGTGCGAGCGCCGCGAAGTCGTACGCGCCCGAGCACGCGCAGCGGCTCGGCGACGCGCGCGCAGAGTTGCGCGAAGGCGCCGCGCGCGCCTCGGCGGTCTCGTCGCCGCGCAGGAGGCCGAGCTCGCGTGCCGCGCTCGAGCTCGCCGCGAGTCGCCGCGCGATCGTGGCGCGCGATCAGAGTCGCGGTAGTGGTCCGTGAAGTGGCTCGAGAAGCTGCGCACCGCGCCGAAGTCGAGCAGCGCCACGCGCTCGTGCTTCGGCTCGTACAGGTAGTTCGCGAAGTTCGGGTCGGTCTGCACGAAGCGGAACTCGAAGAGCTCGCGGAACACCAGACGCAGGAGCTTCGCGCCGATCGCGTCGCGCAGGCGCTGCGGGTGCTCGGGCGAGCGCAGGTCCTCGATCGGCAGCGCGCACGCGGTCGCTCGCGAGCACGCGCCGGGTCGAGAGATCCGCGTGCACGCGCGGCACGAGCACGCCCGGATCGTCGCCGACCAGCGCGCGGTACTGTTCCGGCTGCGCGCCTCGCGCGCGTAGTCGGTCTCGCGGCGCAGCTCGTCCTTCAGCTCGGGCAGGACGGCGTCGAGGTCGAGCCCCGCGGGCACGCAGCCGCAGCGCGCGCAGCGAGCAGCGCGAGATTGTCGACGTCGCCGTCGATGCTCGCGCTCGACGCCGGGGTACTGGAGCTTCAGGGCGAGGTCGCGGCCGTCGCGCGCGGCGCCGCGTGCACCTGGCCGATCGACGCGGCGCGCGAGCGGCTCGAAGTCGAACTCGCGCGAAGCGGCTCTTCCAGTCGCGGCCGAGCTCGTGCGCGAGCACCTGGCGCACCTGCGCCTCCGGGCATGAAGTGCGGCGTGGTTCTGCAGGCGTGGCGAGCATCCCGCGCAGCGGCGGGCGAGAGCAGGTCGTCGCCCTGCAGCGACAGGAGCTGGCCGAGCTTCATCGCGCGCGCCCGCAGGTCCGCGAGCGTGTCGGCGAGGCGCGCGCGTCGCGCGTCGTGCAAGAGGACCGACGGCGTCGCGCTCGCTCGCCGCCGGCCGATCGCGGCGTCACCGCCTCGAGCGCCGACTCGCCTCGCGAGCGCCGCTGAGCAGCGCCTGCGCGCCGAGCCGCGATCCGGCTCGCCCCGCGCCCTCCGGGCACAGCGGCGTCGTCCGCGCTGAGTTCGTGACCGCCGCGGCGCGCCTCATCGCGTGACGGCTTGCGCCCGACATCGCCCGCGTGCCGATGCCCCGCGAGCGGGTCGCTCGGGCGGTGTCTGCCTCGCCGCCTCCCCAGCGGCCGCGCGGAAGACCAGCGCAGCGCCGAGCAGAGCGCCACGCCCTCCTCGAGTCGTCGGTCTCGAGCGTGCGCGATTGCGCATGAGCTTCCGCGCGTGGCGGCGCGAGACCGGATCCCAGCTCACGTTCTGGTACAGTGAGCGGCTTGGTCCAGCGCACCGCGATCGGCGCGGCGCTGGCGATCTCGCGCGAGCTCGAGCGAGCGCGGCAGCACCTGTCCTTCGGCGACTGCGTGATTCACCAGGCCGAGCTGCGCCGCCTCGCCGCGCCGGACACGAGTGCCGATCCGGTGAACAGCAGCTCGGCGGCGCGCGGCACCCTGACGCAGGCGCGGCATGGAAGCAGGTCGTGGCCATGCCGCGGGTGGAGGTCCGAGCTTGGTGAAGTTCGCGCCGTACTTCGCGTCGCGGTTCGCGACCCGGATGTCGCAGACCAGCGCGAGGCCGAGCCCGCCGCCGATCGCGTGGCCGTTCAGCGCGCCGATCACGTGGCGCCTCGACTCTCGAGCAGACGGACAGGAACGGGCTGTACATCGCGAAGCTGCGCTCGTTCGGCAGCACTGGCGGCGGCCGGAAGTCGCCGTCGCCGCGCTGGATCTCGCGACTTGAAGTCCGGCGCCGGCGCAGAAGCTCTTGCCGCGGCCGGTCACGACGAGGCAGCGCAGCTCGGCGTCCTCCTCGCGCGCGCGACTGCGCGCGCAGCCCCTCGAGCACGTCCTCGGTCATGCGCAGGTCCGGTTCTCGGCCGGTGGCAGGTCAGGGTGAGCGTCGACGTGGTCCTTCACTTCTCGTAGAGGACGGCGGGCCGCTCATTTTCGCGCGACTCCCGAGCTCGCTCGCCGGGAACGCGAGCGTGCGCTCTTCGGCGCCGTCCTCGACGGCCGGTGATCGCGGCGTCGAAGTCCGGTCACGCCCGATCTCGCGCAGGCGCGAGTCTCGCCGCGCAGGTACTTCTCGTCGCCGGCGAGCGCGACGTCGGCCGGCCCGCCCGCGCCCTCGCGGTCCGAGCATCGCGCGGTACGAGGGAAGCTGGCCGTAGATCGTCAAGCGCCTTCCGCGATCTTCTCGCTTCCGCCGGCTGGCGAGTCGCGAGGATCGTGGGAAGCCGGCGACGATGCGGGTCTGCCGGCCCGCGGCCTTCGCGGCTTCGCGCAAGGTCGGCGCGATGTGCGCGGCGAGCGTCTCTCGGCCCCGTCATCCAGGCGGATGGTGCCGTCGGCGAGCTCGCCGCCTGTGAGGCTTGCAGCATGCAGGTCGGGCCGAGCGCGGCGACGACAGCGGCACGCGGCGTGGCGCCGGGCACCTGGAGCTGGGCGGCGACCCGGTACTGCTCGCCCCTTGAACTGCACGCCTTCGCCGCGGCACGGCGCGAGCACCTGCAGGTTACTCGCGCATGTGCTTCGCCGGTTTGTCGTACGAAGTCCTGAGCATGGTTCTCGATCACGAGTCTTGTGCGAGCAGACCGACGCCGAGCAGGAAGCGCCCGCGCGACGCCGCCTGCGTGGTCGAGCGCCTGCCGCGCGATCGCCGACCGGGTGGCGCGGGTACGTGGGCACGACCGCGGTGCCGCAGCTCGATCTGGCTCGTCTCGCGCCCGACCGATGCGCCGAGGGTGTTGATCGCGTCGAGCCCGAAGATGCTTCGCCATCCAGCGGTTGGGGAAGCCGAGCGGCTTCGTAGCGCTTCGCCGCGGTCAACGAGTCCGTCGATGCGTCCCGCCCGGCCCGTCCGTGGCGCTCCCGACCATCGAGGTCCGATTCGCATGGTCCCGTCCTCCGTTGGGAGCCGATCTTATCCGATGCGCGCGGCCCGCCGGCTTGCCGGCTCGGGATCGAGAAGTACCCCTTGAATACTGATGCAAGCTCTGACATCGTCCGTTCTGTCGTATGCCGCCGGCCAAACGCGCCACGCTCCCGACGGTAAGGAACGCGGCGCCTAGATGGCGCCGCGCGTCGACGGGGCTCTGCCGCGGACGGGCCGGCTCTTCGACCCCGTCGCGACCGCAGCCTCGACCTGATCGGCGACCGCTGGACGCCCTGGTCCCGGTGCGCCACCTGCTCGGCGGCCGCGCGGGTTCCAGGAGCTCCGCAGCACGGACGGCATCGCGCCCGCGCATCCTGTCCGCGCGCCTGCGCCAGATGATCGAGCACGGCTGTCGGAGACCGTGCCCGGCGGCGGCCGCTCGCCGCACGCGCTCTCCGGTCTCGGCCGCACCCGAGCCGATCGTGCGCGAGATCGCGCTCTGGTGGGTGCGCCATTTCATGCGCGAGGCCGGCGCCTTCAAGGAGACCACGCTCCGCGCGCGGTCGGTCGAGGCGCTGCCGCTTCCTGCTGCGCGGGAGCGCGCGAGCGGCGTGCACATCACCTACGAGCTGCGCCTCACCGGCAAGGGCGGCGGCGTGTGGGTCGATCGACATCGACGACGGTGACGTGCCTGGTGCGCGAGGGCTTCGCCGAGCGCGCCGACGTCCGCTAGCACTGCGGACGCGCGGGACTGGACGCCGTTGGCGATCGGCCTGATGGACGATCGCGAGGCGGTGGTCGAGGGAAAGCCTCGTGAAGGACGGCCGGGTCGGCTCGATCGCCTGGTACTTCCACCAGCCGTATTCGCCGAGAAAGAAAAGAGCGAGGAGACGCCAAATGATCTCATTCGGTCCGACGGAAGAGCAGGAGCTCATCCGGCAGACGGTGCACGGAGTTCGCGCAGAGCGAGATGCGCGGAGCTCGCCCGCGCCCGTGCGACGAGAACGCGAGCTGCCCGCCGAGTTCCTGCAGAAGAGCTGGGAGCTCGGGCCTGGTCAGGGCGATCCCCGAGGAGTACGGCGGCGGCGGCATCGGCCGTTCACCGTGACGAACGCGCTCGTGCTCGAGGAGCTCGCCTGGGGCGACGTGCCGCTCGCCGCCGCGCGCGATGACTCCGGCGCCTGTTCGTCCAGCCGCTGCTCGACTTCGGCACCGACGCGCAGAAGACAGCGAGTTGCTGCCGCTGTTCGCGAAATCGCGCTTCCACGCGGCGACGCCTGGCGATCCTCGAGCCGACCTTCAGCTTCGACGCCGCGCAGCCTGCGCACCGTGGCGCGAGCCCATGGGCACCGGCTTCGTGCTCTCGGGCAAGCAAGCGCCTGGTGCCGCTGGCGTCGACCGCGAGTCACCTCCTGGTCGTCGCGCGCGGCGCGCCGCGACGGCGTGGCGGGCCTCGAGGCGTTCATCGTGCCGCGCGATGCGCCAAGGGTCTCTCGATCGCGCCCGAGGCGGAGAAGACAGCTCGGCGTTCCAGTGCCTGCCGCTGCTTCAGTGCGAGCCTGAGCGGGTCGAGGTGTCCGGCGAGGCGACGCCTCGGCGGCGAGCGCGGGCATCGACGGCGCGCGGCTGCTCGCGATGCTGCGCACCGCAGAGCGCCGGCGCCTGGCGCTCGGCCTCGCGCGCGGCGTGTACGAGCTCGCCCTGCCCTACGCCAAGGAGCGCGTCGCGTTCGGCCAGCCGATCGCCCAGAAGCAGGCGCATCGCGTTCATGCTCGCCGAGATGCAGATCGAGGTCGAGCTCGATGCGCCACCTCGTCTGGAAGGCGGCGAGCCTGCTCGAGCACGGCGTCGACGCGAGCCAAGCCGCGCACCGCTGCGCGCGCCTACGTCGACCGCGAAGTCATGAAGATCGCCGACAACGGCCTGCAGGTGCTTCGGCGGCCACGGCTTCATCCGCGAGCACCCGGTCGAGATGTGGTACCGCAACGGCCGCGCCGCTCACCGTCATCGAGAGCGTCTGCGCGCTCTGAGCCCGCAGCGAGACACACCACCATGATCGACTTCACGCTCACCGAGTAGCGACCGGAAGGTTCTCGCCGCCGTCCGCGCGCGAGGCGCTCGTCGTGCGCAAGTACGCGCGCTACTACGACGAGCACGAGGGAGGAGTTCGCGCCCGGCCGAGCTCGCCGGAGGCGAAGGACTTCGCGAACCCGTCTCGCCCGATGCTCGCGCGGCCGCGACGACGAGCTCGACTCGTCGCATGGGCGTCATGAGCATGCTGCTCACCGCCGGCCAGACCTGGGGCGACTACACCGTGCGCATGCGCGCGCGGCAGCGGCGGCCTCGGCAACGCGGCGCTGCGCGCGTCGGGCACGCCCGACCAGCAGAGCAGCTGGAACGGCAAGACGCTCGGCGATGGCGATCACCGAGCCCGGCTGCGGCTCCGACCTCGAAGGCCGTGCAGACCACCGCGGCGCTCGACGGCGACGAGTGGGTGATCAACGGCGAGAAGATCTTCGTCACCACCGGCTGTCGCGCCGAGGGCGTGGTCGTCTGGGCGACGATCGACAAGTGCCGCGCGGCCGCGCCGGCATCAAGTCGTTCCTGATCGAGAAGGGCACGCCCGGCTTCGAGTCGTGGCGCACAAGGAGAAGAAGCTCGGCATCCGCGCCGACGACACCGCGGCCTACGTGTTCAAGCGACTGCCGCATCCCGCGCGACCAACCTGCTCGGGCGGCGACGAGTCGATCCCGAAGGAGGGCTCGGGCGGCTTCAAGCGGCGTCATGAAGACCTTCAACATGACGCCGCCCCGCGGTGGCCGCGATCGGCCTCGGCATCGCGCAGGCCGCGCTCGACTTCACGCGCGACGCAGCTCGCGCGGCGAGGGCGTCGACGACCGAGTACGCCGGCACGCGCACGCGCACGGCCGCAGCAGGAGCTGATCGAGCATCGAGGCGCACATCGAGGCGGCGACGCTCGACGTGCTGCACGCGGCCTGGCTCTCCGGCGAGGCGAAGCCGAACAACCTCGAGGCGTCGATCGCGAAGGCGAAGGGCGGCGCAGATCGCGCGCAGCCGCGACGCAGGGCTGCATCGAGCTCCTGGGCCCGATGGGCGATCTCGCGCGAGCACCTGCTCGAGAAGTGGTTCCGCGACGTCCGCATCACCGACATCTACGAGGGCACCGGCCAGATCCAGCCTGATCATCGCGCGCGACATCCTGGGCTACCTCGGCGGCGGGAGCTGTCCTGAGGTAGGACCCTGCGCTTCACGCATGGGCTGAACGAGCATCCTTCCAGGGTCCTCGCCCCTGCGGTAGGATCGCGCGTCCCGGTCCGGGCGCGGAGGCCGCGCAGTGTCGGACGAGTCGAACTCCGGCCGGCGGTGCTGCCAGCCCCGCGCCTCGCCGGGGTCTTCTCAATGCTCTCCTCCGTGATGATCTTCCAGATCGTCCAGACGCGCATCTTGTCGGTGATCGCCTGGTACTACCTGGCCTTCTTCGCGATCAGCGTGCGCGATGCTCGGCATGACCGTCGGCGCGGTCTGGGTCTACCTGCACGGCGAGCGCTTCGGGCCGAGCGGCTGGCGCAGGCTCCTGTCCGATCAGCGCGCTGCTCACGCGCGCTCAGCAATGCCGGCGTCGCTCCTGATCCAGCTCTCGCTGATCACGTCGCTCTCGCTCTCCGCGGTGGTCGTCGTCGCGTGGGCGCTGCTGCTCGCCGCCGATGACCCTGCCCTACGTGTTCGCGGGGTCGCGGTGAGCGTCGCGCTGACCCGCAGCCCCGTGCCCGTGAACCAGGTCTACGCGGTCGACTTGCTCGGCGCGGCGCTCGGCTGCGTGGCGGTGGTCGTGGCGCTCGACTGCGATCGACGCGCCCTCGACGATCGTACTCGCCGGTGCGGTCGCGGCGCTGCGGCGGCGTGGGCTTCGCGCGCGCGCGCGGCGCGGGAGCGGCGCCGGCTTTGGTACCGCCGACCCGGCTACCGTCGCAGCGGGCGCTCGCGCTCCTGGCGGCGCTGAACTCGCTCTCGCCGATCGGGATCCGGCCGGTGCTCGTGAAGGATCGGGTCGAGCGCTCGCGAGCTCGGCGACTACGAGCGCTGGAACTCGTACTCGCGCGTCTGGCTAGCCCGCCGCGACGTCCTGCGCCCGACGCTGTGGGGGCCGTCGCCGAAGCTCCGTTCGACCAGACGGTGGAGCAGGTCGCGGCTGAACATCGACGGCGCTGGCCGGCACGCACGATGCTCCGCTACGACGGCTCGAACGGCGACGCTCGAGTTCCTGCGCTGGGACCTGGTCAACCTGGCCTACAACCTGCCGGGGATCCACAAGGCCGGCGATCATCGGCGTGGGCGGCGGGCGCGACGTCGCTCTCGGCGCACCTCTTCGGAGTCGAGGAGATCGTCGGCGTCGAGCTGAACCCGATCTTCATCGACCTGCACACGCGCGTGCCGTTCTACCGAGACTTCTCGAACCTGCAGTCCCTGCCGAACCTGCGGCCTGCTCGTCGACGACGCGCGGAGCTGGTACGCGAGCACCGACGAGCGCTTCGACCTGATCCAGATGAGCATGATCGACACCTGGGCCGCGACCGGCGCGGGCGCGTTCACGCTGAGCGAGAACGGTCTCTACACGCGTCGAGGGCTGGCGCGCGTTCCTCGACCGTCTGAACGACGGCGGCGTGTTCACCGTGAGCCGCTGGTACGGCGGCGGCGACGTGAACGAGACCGGGCGCATGATCGGCCTGGCGACGGCCGCGCTGCTCGACGGCGGCGTCGCGGACGCGCGCCCGCACCTGTTCGTCACGCGCGCGCCAAGCGGATCGCCACGCTCGTGCTGTCGAAGCGCCTTCCGACTGGCGCAGACCGTGGCGCGGCGCCGAGTCGAGCAATACGTAACTTGTAGGTAA
>ERZ1370068.11038-contig-9688_pt1 | contig 33321 bp, 49 predicted proteins | sample MGYA00561227_ERZ1370068 | MGnify/ENA primary metagenome ERZ1370068 (study PRJEB38410, sample SAMEA6850437) | metagenome | study: Metagenomic assessment of the ecological functions of the soil: analysis of the soil microbiota associated with the...
GGTAGCACTTCGTTCAGTTACGTATTGCTCGGGAGGACGCGATTGCTCCACTTTGCGCTGTCCCGTGTGCTGTGGTTACCGCCGACGCTCCTGGCGATGGCGCTGGTCACGTTTCTGGTGATGCACGCGACGCCGGGGAGCCCCTCGATCCCGGTGGCGGAGGGCGCCAACCCGCTGTCGCCCGAGGCGCAGCGGAACCTCGCCAAGTACTACGGCCTCGACCGGCCCCTGCACGAGCAGTTCGCGATCTTCGTCGAGCAAGGCCGTGCGCGGCGACTTCGGCAACTCCTTCGTGTACAAGACGCGCACCGGTCCGCGAGATCCTCGCCGAGACGTTCCCGGTCTCGCTCCTGCTCGGCTCGATGGCGCTCGTGCTCGCCGTCGTCGGCGGCCTCACGCTCGGCATCCTCGGCGGCGATCTACCAGAACAGGGGCTGGGACTACGTGTCGGTGAGCCTGGCGACCGTCGGCGTCGCGGTCCCGAACTTCGTCCTCGCGGTCTTCCTGATCATCCTCTTCTCGTTCGTCGCTGCCGCTCTTCCCGACCGGAGGCTGGGAGTCGCCGCGGAACTGGGTGCTGCCGACGGTGGCGCTGGCGCTGGCGCCCGATGGGGATCATCGCGCGCTTCACCCGCGCCAGCATGCTCGAGGTCATCCGCGCCGGACTACACGCTCACCGCGCGCGCCAAGGGGCTGGGCGAGGTGCCCGTCATCTTCAAGCACGCGCTCGAAGAACGCGTTCATTCCGGTCGTGACGCTGCTCGGACCCGATGTTCGCCGCGGTCGGTACGGGATCCTTCTTCGTCGAGTCGATCTTTCGCGTCCCGGGCATGGGGCGGTTCTTCGTCCTGTCGATGACGGGGCGCGATTATCCGATGATCATGGCGGTGGTGCTGACCTACGGCGCCTTTCTCGCCGTCATGAATCTCGTCGTCGACCTCATGTATGGCGTCCTCGACCCCGCATCCGGTACTGAGCTCGGAGGGGCTTCGCCCCTTCCGATGCCTCGCCCAGATCGTGCGCGGGCGAAGCCCGCGCTCGGACGCGCGACGACTTCCCGGAGACGCGATTCGTGGCTCGAGCCTCTGGCGCGACGGCGCGCGCGCGGCTCCTGCGCAATCGTCTGGCGGTGGCCGGCGGGTCGCGTCATCGTCCTGCTCTGCCTGATTGCGATCTTCGCCGACGTCCTCGCGCCGCTGCCCTACACCAAGACGAACTTCTCGCGGCTGAACGAGGCGCCGTCGCGCGACCTATCCCGCTGGGAACCGACCAGCTCGGCCGCGACCTGCTCTCGCGGATGATCTACGGCGCGCGGGTGTCGATGCTCGTCGGGCTCGGCGCCCAGGTGATCGTCGTGCTGATCGGTGTGCCGATCGGCGCGCCTGTCCGGCTACGTCGGGCGGCCGCGACCGACCTGATCCTCACGCGCTTCGTCGACGTCATGTACGCGTTCCCGCGCCTGCTCTTCGTGATCCTCGTCATGTCGATGCTGGGCGCCGGGCTGACCAACATCTTCATCGCGATCGGCCTCACCGGCTGGGTGGGGATCGCCCGCCAGACGCGCGCGCAGGTGCTCGGCCATCAAGGAGAAGGAGTTCGTCGACGGGGCGCGCGCCCTCGGCGCCGGCTTCGCCCGGCTGCTCGCGCGGCACATCATGCCCAACGCGCTCACGCCCATCGTGGTCGCGGTCACGTTCGGCATCCCGGAGGCGATCTTCACCGAGGCGGCGCTCTCGTTCATCGGCGTCGGGATCAACCCGCCCACGCCCTCGTGGGGGCAGATGGTGGGCGAGGGCCAGCAGTACATCCGGTCCTACTGGCATCTTTGCGTGTTCCCGTCGATCGCCATCGCGGTTACCATGCTGTCGTTCACGTTCTTCGGCGACGGCGTGCGAGACGCGCTGGATCCCAAACTGAAATAGCAAGGAGACTCGGGCATGCGACCTCCTCGCATCTCGGACGAGCAGATGGAGCTGCTCGCGTCGCGGCTCGCCGCCGTGGGCGTCGGCCGTCGCGATTTCTTGCGAGTCGCCGCCGGGCTCGCGTCGATGGGCGCGGCGGGCTTCAACGCGCGGCCCGCCGTCGGCGGCGCCCAGCTCGCGCCCGGCGAGAAGCTGGCGCGCGAGCAGCACGTGCGGATCGGCGGCGGCGGCTGGTGGCAGAACGATCCGTCCAGCCACGACTACAACAAGGACCTGTACTGCACGGGCGTCCCACGCGCTCTGGGCCGGGCTGATGAAGTTCAACGTCGACTTCCAGGCCGTGCCCTACGTCGCCGAGCGGGGTGACGTCCAACGCCGACGGCTCGGTGTGGACCTTCACGATCCGCAAGGACTCGCAGTGGTCTGACGGCTCGCCGTGCGCGGCGCGCGACTTCGAGTGGTCGTGGAAGCGCCAGATGGATCCGGCGAGCAAGAACCCGTACTCGATCTACTTCTACGACATCAAGGGCGCCGAGCCGTTCAACAAGAGCAAGGTCGCCGGACGCGCGTCCGAGGTCGGCATGCGCGCGAAGGACGACTGGACGCTCGAGGTGACGCTCGAGGGGCCGCGCGGCTACTTCCCGGTGCTGTCGGCGTACCTCGCCGCGCTTCCCGGCTCACCGGCCCTCGGTCGAGAAGCACGGCGACAAGTGGACGGAGGCCGCCAACATCGTCTGCAACGGACCCTTCGTGCTCGAGTCGTGGGAGCACAACAAGGTCATGGTGCTGACGCAGGAACAAGCACTTCTTCGGCGCCAAGGACGTCACGCTCGAGCAAGGTGACGATCCCGATCGTCCCGGTGCAGTCGGGCGCCTTGCCGCTACGAGAACAACGAGCTCGACATCACGCTCGCTGCAGACGGGCGATCTCAGCGGCTGCGCGACGATCCGCGCACGGCCAAGGCAGGTGTTCCGCTACCCGTTCCCGGGCACGTGGTACTCTGATCCCGCAGGCGACGAAGCCGCCCTTCGACAACGTGAAGGTGCGCCGGGCCGTCGGCCACGCCATCGACCGCGAGAACGTGGTGAAGGTGGCCGACGGGCTTCGCCATTCCCGCCCACTCGATGATCCCGCCGGGCTTCCCGGGGCGGTCGACGACAAGAAGATCCGCGACATCCAGCGCTTCGATCCGAAGGCGGCGATGGCGCATGCTCAAGGGCACGCCGTACGAGGGCGGGCCGTAACTGGCCGAAGATCACGCTGACGATGCGCGAGGAGGCCCTCGGCTCCAAGCCGCTGGCCGAGGCGGTGCAGGCCGTCCTCCTCGAGCATCTCAACATGAAGACAGAGCTCGAGGTCCTGGAGCAGCGCGTGTTCCGCGCCGGCCTCTGGAAGAACGACTACCAGTTCGTGTGGATCCGCTGGTTCATGGACTACCCGGACCCGCACAACGAGTACTTCGACACGTTCTACGGCAAGAAGACCGAGGGCAAGCGCCAGGCCTGGGTCAACGACGCCTTCGACCAGGAGCTCGAGACGGGTCGCGACACGCGCGATCGCCAAGAAGCGACTCGCCGCACTACGCCAAGGCCGAGGAGATCATGCAGACCGACGGCGGCTACGTGCCGGTGGCGTGGGTCGCTCGGTGGGCGCGGCCAAGCCCGACGTGCGGGGCTTCGAGAAGAACAAGCTGGGCGAGACCGTCGTCGATGGCAACATCTACGTCGACATGCTCTCGCCACATCTACATCGTCGAGAAAGCCTGAGCGGGGCGACGGTCCGCATCGCGCGCAGCCGGGCGATCCGCTCCTCCAGGTCGGAGGGTGGGTCGAGAACAGCCGCGAGCAGCGTCTGCGCCGCTGAGCGGGTTCACGATGAACAGGTGCGCGGTGGCCGGGTTGCGTCGGCCATCGGCACTGGCCTGGGTCGGCCATCTCGAGCTTCTCGAGCGCCTTCGACAAGCCCCACGAACGTCCGGCGACCGCGCGCCCGTGGCGTCGGCCTGAACTCGCGCGAGCGGGAGACCGCCATCTGCACGAGCAGCGCGGCGATCGGCGCGAGGATCGCCAGCGAGGATCATCGCGATCGGGCTGGATCCGCCGTCTTCGTCGTCCCGGCCCGCCGCCGCCGAACATGGCGGCCCACTGGGCCATGTGGGCGAGATAGGTGATGGCGCCGGCGAGCGTGCGCGGCGATGGTCGAGATCAGGACGTCGCGGTTCTTCGACGTGCGAGAGCTCGTGCGCCAGCACGCCCTCGAGCTCTTCCTCGTCGAGGATCCGCATGATCCCTCGGTCACCGCCACCACGGCGTGCTGGGGGTTGCGTCCGGTCGCGAAGGCGTTCGGCGTCATCGCTCGGCATCAGGTAGACGCGCGGCATCGGGATGCCGGCGCGCGTGGCGAGGCGGCGAACGATCGCGTAGAGCCGGGCGCGCCGCCGCCTCGTCGATGGGCTGGGCGCCGTACACGGCCAGCACCATCTTGTCCGAGAACCAGTAGCTCGACGAAGTTCATGGCCAGCGCGATGACGAACGCGATCAGCATGCCCTTGCTGGCCGCCGACGGCGCCGCCGATGCAGAACGAGCATGGCCGTCAGGAGCGGCCAGGAGGAGTCGCCGTCTTGAACACGTTGGACATGGTCGAAGCCTCGGCAGAGGGGCCTAACAGAGGGGTCAAACGTCGTCAAATGCCTTGACTTGCCGTACGCGACGATCGCTATACTGACCAGACTTGCGTTAAAAATCTTTTGTTAACACGGATTTACGCTCTCATGATCGTTCGGGTTCCAGATATGCTCGACAGAGGGGCTGAGCGTGACCGACGTGAGGTGCGCTCGGGCCAGGCTACCGAGGACCCGACGTGGCGGCCTCGACCGGGTCGAGCTGCGCCTGGAGCCGAGGACGGTGTCGAGGTCGTTCGTGCACCGGCGAGATCGGCGCGGCGGTGTCGCAGGCGTGCGGCCGCTGCGCTCGAGCCCGTGCCCGCGTGCGCGGTGACGGCCGCCCTGGACGTGCGGCTGGTCCCGCGCCCGGCCACGGCCGACGAGTCGAGCTCGCGCCCCGACGACCTCGACGTCGACTTCTACGACAAGGACGAGATCGACGTCGGGCCCATCATCGAGACCGAGACGTCAGCTGGCGCTGCCCATGAAGCCGCTGTGTCGCGAGGGATGTCGCGGGCTCTGTCCGGTTTGCGGTGGTCAACCGGAACGCCGGTTCAGTGCGACTGCCAACAGCGGCCGCCGGACCCGCGTCTGGCGGCCCTCGCGTGATCTGGCTGCGCGGCTTTCCGCGCTAGGAGAAGATTCGCATGCCGCTGCCGAAACGACGTCACTCGCAGACGCGAGGCCGCAAGCGCCGCACCCACTACAAGCTCGTCCGCGCCGACGCGCTCGGTGTGCCCGCAGTGCCGCGAGACCAAGCAGCCGCACCGGGTCTGCCCGCACTGCGGCTACTACAAGGGCCGGGAGGTCGTCGTCCGTCGAAGCGGACGTAGGGTCGCCCCGCCCATTCCGTGACGACGCAGGCAGGCGAGCCTGTAGGCCAGAGTCGCCGTGGACGCGATGGGAGGCGACCACGGTCCCGCGCGTCGTCGTCGAGGGCTCGGTGGCGGCCGTCCGGGAGTTCGGCGCCGTCCGTCGGTCCTCGTCGGCGACCGGGCCGCGATCGAGCGCAGAGGTCCAGCGCCTGGACGCCCAGGGCCTGGCGCTCGAGGTGCGCCACGCCTCGCAGGTCGTCGGCATGGCCGAGAGCCCGTCGCAGGCGCTCCGGCGCAAGCGCGACTCGTCCCTGCGCGTGGCGGCCGAGCTGGTCAAGGCGGGCGAGGCGGCCGCGTTCATCTCGGCCGGCAACACCGGCGCGGCCATGGCGATCGCCATGTTCGTCATCGGCGTGCTGCCGGGCATCGACCGGCCGGCCATCGCCGCGGTGCTGCCGAGCCTGCCGGCTAGTTCACGATCCTGCTCGACGCCGGCGCCAACGTGGATCCCAAGGCCTGAGCACCTGCTTCCAGTTCGCGGTCATGGGTCACGTCTACGCCCGCGACATCCTCGGCCTCGAGCAGCCCGCGCGTCGGGCTCTCTGTCGGTCGGCGAGGAGGAGGGCAAGGGCAACGAGCCTCACGCAGCGAGGCGCTACGAGCAGCTGCGCGGAGTCGTCGCTGAACTTCGTCGGGCAACGTCGAGGGCCGCGACATCTACAACGGCCGCTGCGACGTCATCGTGACCGACGGCTTCACCGGCAACGTCGCGCTCAAGATCTCCGAGAGCCTCGCCGAGATGCTCGGGCGCGATGATCAAGGAAGAGCTGACGCGCGATACTGCGCTCGACGGTCGGGCGCCGCGCTGGCGATGCCGGCGTTCGCACCGCTTCCGCAAGCGCGTCGACTACACCGAGATGGGCGGCGCGCCGCTGCTCGGCATCGACGGCGCCGCCATCATCTGCCACGGTGCCTCCCCGGTGAAGGCGATCAAGAACGCGGTGCGGGTGGCCGCAGGAGTGGGCCAGCGCCGGCGTGAACGAGCACATCAAGACCGCGCTGGAGGCCGAGGTGGCGCGCGAGTGGACGGGAAGGGGGCCGCGAATGACGCGAGCGAGAATCACCGGCGTCGGCGCCTACGCGCCCAAGCGCGTCCTGACCAACGCCGAGCTCGAGAAGATGGTCGACACCAACGACGAGTGGATCGTCCAGCGCAGCGGCATCCGCGAGCGCCACATCGCCGACGAGAACGAGGCGACGTCCGACCTCGCGGTCAAGGCGGCGCAGCAGGCGCTGGAGCGCGCCAACCTGGTGCCGGAGGACGATCGACTTCATCGCTGGTGGGCACCACCACGCCCGACATGATCTTTCCCGACCGTCGGCAACATCGTCCAGCACCGGCTCGGCTGCCGGCGCGCCGGCTCGGTCGACCTGCTGGCGGCGTGCGCCGGGCTCGATCTACAGCCTGTCGATCGGCGCGCAGTTCATCCAGACCGGCAAGTATCGAGCGCGTGCTCTGCATCGGCGCCGAGACCCTCTCGACGCATCACCGACTTCACCGATCGCGGCACGTGCGTCCTGCTGGCCGACGCCGCGGGCGCCGCCGTGCTCGAGCCGTCCGACGACGAGCGCGGGATCATCGACGTCGATCTCTACTCGGACGGCCAGTACTGGGACCTGCTCTACATGCCCGGCGGCGGCTCGCGGCATCCGGCCACGCACGAGACCGTCGACGCGCGGATGCACTACGCCAAGATGAAGGGCAACGAGGTCTTCAAGGTGGCCGTGCGGATGTTCGTGGACTGCGCCGAGCGCATCCTCGCGCGCAACGGCTTCACCGCCGACGACGTGAGCCTGTTCATCCCGCACCAGGCGAACCTCCGGATCATCGAGGCCGCCGCCAAGCGCGTGAACCTGCCGATGGACCGCGTGTTCGTCAACGTCGACCGCTACGGCAACACCGGCGCCGCCTCGGTCTACGTCGCGCTCGAGGAGGCCATCGCCGCCGGCCGCCTCAAGCAAGCGGCGACCTCGTGCTGCTGGCCGCCTTCGGCGGCGGCTTCGCCTGGGGCGCCGCCCTCCTGCGGTGGTGACCACGCGCCGATGACCATCGCGTTCCTCTTCCCGGGCCAGGGCTCGCAGGCGGTCGGGATGGGCACGCGCCTTCTACGAGACCGTCCGCGCGGCCAAGGCGTTTTCGAGGAGGCCAACGACGCGCTGGGGCTCGACCTCGCCCGCCTCGATCTTCGACGGGCCCGAGGCCGATGCTGGCGCTGACCGCCAACACGCAGCCCGCGGTGCTGACCGCCAGTCGGTGGCGGCGGCGGCCGCGTGCGCCGAGCGCGGACTGCAGCCCGGCGCTGGTGGCGGGCCACAGCCTCGGCGAGTACTCCGCGCTGGTCGTCGCCGGCGCGCTGCGCTTCGCCGACGCGGTGCGGATCGTGCGCCGGCGCGGCGAGTTCATGCAGGAGGCCGTGCCGGTGGGCACCGGGCGCGATGGCCGCGCTCATGGGCGCTCGAAGCTGCCGGCGGTCGAGGCAGTGTGCGCGGACGCCGCCCAGGGCGAGGTGGTCGAGGTCGCGAACGTGAACTCGCGCCATGCAGATCGTGATCGCCGGCCATCGCGCGCGCGGTCGAGCGCGCGCGTGGCGCTGGCCGAGGAGCGGGGCGGCCGGATGAGCGTGCTGCTGCCGGTGAGCGCGCCCTTCCACTGCGTCGCTCATGACGCCGGCCGGCGCGCGGCTCGCCCGCGACCTCGACGCCGCTCAAGATCGCCGATCCCACGCTGCCGGTCGTCCGCAACGTCGACGCCGGCGTGACGCGGACGGCCGCGGACGTGCGTGCCGTTCCTGCTCCGCCAGGTCGCCAGCCCGGTCCGGTGGACCGACGTGCGTCGAGCGGCTCGCCGCCGAGGGCGCCACCACCTTCGTCGAGGTCGGGCCCGGCCGCGTGCTGACGGGCCTCGCTGCAAGCGCATCGTCACCGACGCGCGCGGCACTCGGTGGAGGATCCGGCGGCCTCGACAAGCGCTGGCGCCGTCGACGGCGCTGGCCGCGCGGCGCGACGCGCCGTGAAGTCCGCTCGACGGCAAGGTGGCGATCGTCACCGGCGGCAGCCGCGGAATCGGCGCCGCCGATCGGCCGCGCTGGCTGAGCGAGACGGCGCGGCCGTGGTAGTCTCGGGTCGCGACGCCGACCGGCTGCAAGCGGCGCGGTGCAAGAGCTGGAAGCGCGCGGCGCGGCGATTCACGGCGTGGTGGCCGACGCCGCGAAGCGCGAGGACTGCCGATCGGCTCGTCGAACGCGGCCGAGGAGCGACTTCGGCCGGCATCGACATCCTCGTCAACAACGCGGGCATGACGCGCGACGAGTCTGCTCGATCCGCATGAAGGACGACGACTGGGACCGCGTGATGGAGGTGAACCTGCGCGGCGCCTTCCTGATGACGCGCGCGGCGTCAAGGCGCATGGTCCGGCAGAAGCAGCGGCGGGCGCATCATCAACATCGCGTCCACCGCGGGCGCCATGGGCAACGCCGGCCAGGTCGAACTACTCGGCGGCCAAGGCGCGGGCTCATCGGCTTCACCAAGGCCTAGCGCGCGCGAGCTGGCGCACTGGGACGATCCTGGTGAACGCGGTGGCGCCGGGCTCATCGAGACCGACATGACGGCGACCATCTCGGCCGAGGCGCGCGAGGCGCTGCTGGCCCAGGTGCCGCTCAAGCGCATCGGGACTGCCCGCGAGGTGGCCGAGATGATACGATTCCTGGCCGGCGGACGGCGCGGCGTACATCACGGGCCAGGTCTTCCACGTCAACGGCGGCCTCTACATGTAGGCCGTCACGTGAGCCTTATGCCGGTGGCGAATCTTCGCCGGAGGTGACGGGTTCATGGCGAAGTCAGTCGAGGAGAAGGTGAAGGAGATCATCGTCGAGCAGCTCGGGGTTGAAGGAGGACGACGTCACCCCCGAACGCGAAGTTCATCGAGGACCTGGGCGCCGACTCGCTCGACACGGTCGAGCTCGTCATGGCCCTGGAGGAGCACTTCGACATCCAGATCCCGGACGAGGACGCCGAGAAGATCGTGACCGTCGGCGACGCCATCCAGTACATCAAGGACAACTCCTGAGGGCGTGACGTGAGAGCTGGGGACCGCGGCGGGTCGTCGTCACGGGCGTCGGCGCCCTCACTCCGGTGGGCAACACCGCCGAGGAGTTCTGGGCCGCGCTCATCGCAGGGGCGCTCGGGCATCGGGCCGATCACCAGGTTCGACGCCACCGGCTATCCGACCCGGATCGCCGGCGAGGTCACGAACTTCGACGACGCTGAAGTTCATCGACAAGAAGGATCGCCGCCGGCTCGACCCGTACCTGCAAGTACGCCATCGCCAGCAGCGTCGATGGCGGTGGAGGACGCCGGCGCTCGACCCGAGAAGGTCGACGGCACGCGCTTCGGCGTGCTGATCGGCTCCGAGGATCGGCGGCATCACGACGCTGCTCGAGGGCGAAGACGACGCGCAAGACGAAGGGCTTCGACCGCGTGTCGCCCTTCGTGATCCCCATGCTCATCGTCAACATGGCGCCCGGCCTGGTCTCGATGCGCTTCGGCGCCAAGGGCCCGAACTCCTCGGTCGTGACCGCGTGCGCCAGCGGCAACCACGCGATCGGCGACGCCGTCCGGCTCATCGAGCGCGGCGACGCCGACGTGATGATCGCCGGCGGCGCCGAAGCGATCATCGTGCCGCTCACCATCGCCGGGCTTCTGCTCGATGAAGGCGATGTCCACCCGCAACGACGAGCCGGACGAAGGCCATCGCGGCCGTTCGACGCCGAACGCGCGACGGGTTCGTGTGCGGCGAGGGCGCCGGCATCGGTGATCCTGGAGTCGCTCGAGCACGCGCGCGCGCGCGACGCCCGGATCTACGCCGAGATCGTCGGCTACGGCATGACCGGCGACGCCCACCACCTGACGGCGCCCGATCCGGAGGGCGACGGCGCGGCGCGGGCCATGGCCGCCGGCGCTGCGCGACGGCGGGCATGGACGCCTCGGCGATCGGCTACATCAACGCCCACGGCACGTCGACGCCGTACAACGACAAGTTCGAGACGCATCGCCATCAAGCGCGTGTTCGGCGACCACGCGCGGCGCCTGGCCGTCTCGTCGACCAAGTCGATGACCGGGCCACCTGCTGGGCGCCGCCGGCGGCGTCGAGGCGATCGCGACCGCGCTGGCGCTCCACCACGGCGTCCTGCCGCCGACCATCAACTACGAGACGCCGGATCCCGACTGCGATCTCGACTACGTGCCGAACCAGGCCCGCAAGCACGACGTCGAGGTGGCGCTGTCGAACGCGTTCGGCTTCGGCGGCACGAACGCGACGCTCGCCTTTCGAACGTACGTCGAGTAGGTGGACCCGTCCGTGTCGCCGGGACTCGAGCGGCGGCTCGGCTACCGGTTCCTCGATCCGGCCTCTGCTCGAGCGCGCCCTCACGCATGCCTCGTACGCCCACGAGCACCCGCCGGCGGCGGATCACGAGCAGCTCGCGTTCCTCGGTGACGCGGTGCTGGGGCTCGTGGTCGCCGAGCACGTCATCGCGACCGATCCGGACGCGCCGGTCGGAGTCCTGACGCCCCGTCGCGCCGAGCTGATCTCCGGCGCCCGGCCTCGCAGCGCTTCGCGCTCGAGCTCGAGCTGGCCGCCGCTCCTGCGGCTCGGTCGCGGCAGAGGACCAGTCCGGGGGCGCGGACGCGAATCGATCCTGGCGACGGCGCTCGAGGCCGTGCTGGGCGCAGTCTACCTGGAAGGCGGGCTGGCTGCCGTGCGCGCCGCGATCGGGCGCGTGGCCGCGTGGTAGCCTGAGATCATGCGCCTGTGGCCCGCTCGCCCGCGTCGCCGGCTGGCCGTGCCGCCGCCGGAGGACGTGCTCGTCACCGAGGAGCAGCTGCGCCGGAACGTCGATGACGTCCTGGTCGTGCGCGACCGGCAGGTCCGCGGCAGCGTCATCGTGTTTCGCGGCGTGCTCACGATCGAGCCGCGGCGCGCCGCTCGACCTCCTGATCGACCGCTTCCGGCCCTTCGGCTACACCCCGTTCCTGCGCCAGGAGGGCGACACGGTGGCCGTCCAGGCGTGGCCGCTCGCCGAGACCGCCGTGCCCCGTCGGATCGCCGTGAACGTGCGTCCTGTTCGTCGTGACGTGCCTGTCGACGCTCGTCGCAGGACTCTCGTTCGCCGGGTCTCCGACGTTCGACGCCCTTCGCGCCTCGTCGTCGGCCGCCCGGTTCCTGGCCGGGCTACCGTTCGCGTTCACGCTGATGTCGATTCTGGGCGTTCACGAGCTCGGCCACTACGTGACGGCGCGCTATTACCGCGCGGCGGTGAGCCTGCCGTATTTCATTCCGGCGCCTCCTGGGTTCGGCACCCTCGGCGCGATCATCCTGATGCGCTCGCCGGCGCGCGACCGGAACTCGCTCTTCGACATCGCCGCCGCCGGTCCGCTCGCCGGCCTGGCCGTCGCGTTCCCGGCGATCTTCCTGGGGCTGGCGTGGTCGAGCGTCGTGCCCATGCCGCCCGGCGGTTACACGGCGTTCGGCGACTCGGCGCTCACGTGGACCCTCGCCTACCTGCGGTTCGGACCGATCCCGCCGGGGTACATGCTCTTCACGCACCCGATGGCCGATGCCGCGTGGGCTGGCTTTCTCGTGACGGCGCTGAACCTGTTCCCGGTGGGCCAGCTCGACGGCGGGCGGATCGCCTACGCGCTCTTCGGCCGCCACCACCGCGCCATCGGCAAGGCGACGGTCTCGGCGCTGCTGCTCTTCGGCGTCGGCTCGTTCCTGTGGAACTTCCGGGCCACCGGAGGCGATGCGTTCGCGGCGCTGGCGTCGTCGCTGAACTGGTTCGTGTGGGCGGGCCTGATCTCGTTCCTGGTGGGCTTCCATCACACGCCGCCCCTCGACGACCTCTCGCCGATCTCACCGGGCCGCCGTCTGGTCGGCGTCATCTGTCTCGTCCTGCTCATCCTGATGATCCCGCCCGTCGTCATCCACTAGTCGAGCGGTCGGAACTCCTCCGAGCGCGTCAGCTGCGGTGCCGGCGGAGCATCCCGTACCGCTCGCGGCGTGGTTCATCCAGCGCCCGGGTGCACATGCCCGTGAGCTCCCGCGGTCTGGTCCGCCGGCGCCGACGCGGCCCAGGAGCAGGAAGCCGACGACGAAGAAGAGCCCGACCGCGACGATCGCCGCGCCGCTGGTTGCCCGAGAGGAGCCACGACACGAGGCCGAACACGATCGGCCCCATCACCGCGCCGGTCTTGCCGACCAGCGCGTAGAAGCCGAAGAACTCGGCCTCGCGCTCGCGGGGACGAGCGTCGCCATGAAGGTGCGGCTCGCCGCCTGCACGGCGCCGAGCCCGGTGCCGGCGAGCACCGCGACGATCCAGAAGTGCCACTTGGCCTGGACGAAGAAGGCGAGGCACGGTGACCGCCGCCCACTGCACCAGCGTCACCCGCACCACGAACCGCGGGGCCGCGCGCGTCGGTGGGGCGCGCCCACAGCCGCCGAGCCGACGAGCGCCGTGATCTGGACCAGCATGAACAGGAGGATGATCTCCGTGAAGGAGAAGCCCGAGCGTCTTGGCCGCGAAGACGCCGGCGAAGGTGACGACCGTGTTCACGCCGTCCTCGTAGATCAGGTACGAGCCGAGGAAGCGGCGCATGTGCACCCGCTCCGGCGCCGTCAGGATCTCGCGGAGCGTGGCGAGAGTGACTCGCGCGCCCCGGGCGGCGGCGACGCCGAGCGGCGATGGGATGACGCTGGTCGGCGGGAAGCACGATGAACGACGGGCACCGACGTGACGCGCGAAGAGGACGGCGCGGAGAGGAAGCAGCCCCAGAACGCGTCGGCGACCGCGAACGGATAGGCGGCCAGGAACGCGACGAGCGAGCCGGCGTAGCCGACGGCGAAGCCCGCGGCCGAGACGCGGCCGAGCTGCTCGGGCGGGCGCGATGCGCGGCAGATAGGAGTTGTAGTAGACGATCGCCGCCTCGTACGTGACGACGCCCACCACCGCCAGCACCCAGCCCCAGCAGGACCATGCCCGGCCGCACGGTCGCCATGAGGGCGGTCGCGGCCACGCAGACAGACCGTGAAGCCGATGAAGAAGCGCTTGCGGGCGCCGGCGTGGTCGGCGACGCCGCCGAGCAGCGGCGAGGTGAGCGCGCCGATGACCATGGCGGCGGAGATCGGCGGCGCCCCACAGAAAATCGCCGCGTCCGGTCGCGTTGCCGACGACCAGGTTCGCGTAGTACGCGGGATAGACCGTCGCGAGGACGATCGCGGCGAACGCGGAGTTGGCGAAGTCGTACAGCGTCCACGCGACGATCGTGCGGAGCGACGCCGACGTCACGCCCGGCAGGATGACACAGCCCCGGCGGGTACGCTACTATCCGCGCCATGCCGGGCCGGCTCGATCGCATGCAGCTCGAGCAGCTCGTCCAGCAAGGGCGAGGTCGACACGGTGCTGACCGTGTTCCCCGACGCCTTCGGCCGGCTCGATGGGCAAGCGCGTCGTCGGCCAGCTACTTCCTCGATCACGTCGTGCGACGACGGCGCTGCACGCCTGCATCTACCTCTTCACCGTCGACATGGAGATGGAGCCGCTGCCCGGCTTCAAGCTCACCTCGTGGGAGCGCGGCTACGGCGACATGAAGATGGTGCCCGACCTGGCGACGCTGCGCCTGATTCCGTGGCTGCCGAAGACCGCGCTGGTCTTCTGCGACGTCTACACCGAGGACGGCGAGCCGATCGAGGAGGCGCCGCGGTGGATCCTCAAGCGGCAGATCGAGCGCGCGGCGCGCAGGGCTACGTCGTCAAGACCGCGGCCGAGCTCGAGCTCTACTGCTTCAGGAGTCGTTCGAGGAGGCGCGCGCAAGCGACACCACGAGCTCACGCCGGTGTCCGGCTACCTGGAGGACTACCACATCCTCCAGACCTCGAAGGAGGAGCCGCTCATCCGCGCCATCCGCAACGGCATGGAGGCCGCGGACGTGCCGGTCGAGACGCTCGAAGGGCGAGTGGGGGCGCGGCCAGGAAGAGATCAACCTCCGCTACGCCGAGGCGCTCGAGATGGCGGACCGGGCCGCGCTCTACAAGCACGGCGCGAAGGAGATCGCGTACCAGCACGGCTCGCGCCGTCACGTTCATGGCCAAGTACGACATGGCCGCGGCCGGCTCGTCGTTCCACCTGCACTCCTCGCTCTGGGACAAGACGGGCCGCAAGCCCCTGTTCGCCGCCGGCGGTAGGGATCCGGACCGCGAGCCCGCCGCTGTTCGGGCAGTGGCTGGCCGGCCAGCTCGCGCATGGCGCGCGAGCTCGCCTACTTCTACGCGCCCGGCGTGAACTCCTACAAGCGCTATCAGTCCGGATCGTTCGCGCCCACGCGCATCGTGGCCGGGTGGGACAACCGGACGTGCGGCTTCCGGCTCTGCGGCGAAGGCGGAGGCTTCCGCGTCGAGAACCGCATCCCCGGCGCCGACGCCAATCCCGTATCTCGCCTTCGCCGCCACGATCGCCGCCGGGCTCCACGGCATCGCGAGCGAGCTGAAGGCGCCGAAGCTCTACGAGGGCAACGCCTACGAGGACGCGACGCTCCCGCAGGTGCCGAAGACGCTGCGCGAGGCCATCGCGGAGCTGGAGCGCTCGAAGGCGGCGCGGGCGGCGTTCGGCGAGCGGGTGGTCGAGCACTACCTGCACACCGCGCGCCTCGAGCAGCGGGCCTTCGACCAGGTCGTCACGGACTGGGAGCTGGCGCGCAACTTCGAGAGGATCTGATGAGCGGGCGCCTGGCCGGAAAGGTCGCGTTGATCACCGGGGCGGCATGGGCATGGGGCGCGAGACGGCGCGTGCTCTTCGCCGAGGAAGGGGCGCGCGTCGTCGTGGCCGACATCGACGCGGCCGCGGCGAAGGAGACGGCCGCGCGGATCGGCAAGGCCGGCGGCGAGGCGCTCGCCGTCGTCGGCGACGTCGCGCGTCGAGGCCGACGTGCAGCGCATGGTCGACGAGGGCGTTCGGCGCTTCGGCGCGCTGCACGTCCTCCACAACAACGCCGGCGTGCTCGTGGAAGGACCGCGACCGCTCCGTGCTCGAGACCGACGAGCGCTGGTGGGACCGTGTGATGGCGATCAACCTCAAGTCGGTGTTCTGGGCGACCAAGCACGGGATCCCGCATCTCCAGCGCGCCGGCGGCGGCTCCATCATCAACATGGGCTCGGTTTCGGCGCTCGCCGGCTTCACGCGGGCCCAGGACGCCTACACCGCCGCGAAGGGCGCCCTGATCTCCTGACCAAGTCGCTCGCGATCCAGTTCGCCCGCGACAAGATCCGCTGCAACATCATCCATCCTGGCATCGTCGACACGCCGCTCCAGGCGCCGTATCTCGACCGAAGCGATCCGCAAGGAGTTCGAGACCGGGATTCCGCTCGGCCGCATCGCCCAGCCGCGCGAGATCGCGCTACGTCGCGCTGTTCCTGGCCAGCGACGAGTCCTCGTTCATGACCGGCGCGGAGCTGGTCGTGGACGGCGGCTTCACCGCCGGATGAGCGCAGCGAGACGGATCGAGACGGTCGCCGTCCACGCCGGGACGCGCGTCGATCCTGGACCGGCGCCGTCACGCCCGCCATCCATCCGTCGACGACCTTCGAGCGCGACGCCGACGGCTCGTATCCGCGCGGGTTCCTGTACTCGCGCAACAGCAATCCGAACCGCGCCGCGCTCGAGGAGTGCCTGGCCGCCCTCGAGGGCGGCGCGAGGACGCCGCGCGCCTTCGCGTCAGCCTCGTCCGCCACCGCCGCGATCCTGTTAGCGCTCGAGCCGGGGAACCACGTCGTCGCGCCGATGGACGCCTATCACGGGACCTCGCGCCTCCTGCGCGAGACGTTCGCCCGGTGGAAGCTCGACACCACCTTCGTCGACATGACCGACGCGGCGGCCGCGCGGGCGGCGATCCGGGCGACCACGCGGCTCGTCTGGGTGGAAACGCCGTCGAACCCGCTGTGGAAGGTGACCGATATCGCGGCGATCGGCGAGATCGCCCGGCGCGCGGGCGCGCTCTACGTGTGCGATCAACACCACGGCCACGCCGGTGCTCCAGTCGCCCTCAAGCTCGGCGCCGACCTCGTGCTGCACGCGACGACGAAGTACCTGGGCGGCCACGGCGAGTGCTCGGCGGCGCCGTCGTGACCCGGACTCGCGACGCGTACTTCGATGCGCATCCGCGCGGTCCAGGCCTCGGCGGCGCCGTGCCGTCGCCGTTCGACTGCTGGCTCGTTCGCCGCGGCATCCGCACGCTGCCGTACCGGGTGCGCGCCCATTCGGACCACGCGCTGCGGGTCGCCACGTTCCTGCACGGCCACCCACGCGTCGAGGCGGTCCATTACCCCGGGCTCCCGACGCATCCGCGCACACGACGTCGCGCGCCGTCAGATGGCGGCGTTCGGCGGAATGTCTCGGTGCAGGTTCGCGGCGACCAGGCGCGCGCGATGGAAGTCGCGGCGAAGCTCCGCGCTTCACGCGGGCGACGAGCTTCGGCGGAACGGAGAGCCTCGTCGAGCATCGCGCGTCGATCGAGGGCCCGGGCACACGCACCCGGAGAATCTTCTGCGGCTGTCGGTCGGCCTCGAGCATCCGGACGATCTGATCGAGGACCTCGACCAGGCGCTGGCCTGAGCGCCGTCGATCACGACTCGCTCGGGCGGTCGGGCGACGTACTGCAGCAGCGTCATCTTCGAGACCGACTCGGTGATCTCGCCGTCGAGGGCCATGCGCACGGCTTCCGCGAGCGGCACGACCCGGCGCTCGATGAACTCGTCGTCGTCGGCGGGGAGGGGATCGGGCGTCAGCCCGTACGCCGCGTAGCAGTACGCGACCTCGTCGAGATAGGCGTTGGACGGGTAGAAGCGCGTCAAGAAGGCGAAGCGCTCGGCGCGGTAGCCGCCCTCCTCGCGCAGCTCGCGCTGGGCCGCGGTCACCGGATCCTCGCCGGCCTGCGCGCCGCCTCCCGGCAGCTCCCACGAGACCGCGCGCCTGCAGGTGTCGGTATTGCGCGATGAGCAGCACCCGGGCGGCGTCGACGAACGGGCAGCACGCCGACCGTGACGCCCACCGCGAGAACCGGATAGACGACCTCCTGGCCTGTCCGGCAGGCGCCACGCATCCTCGCGCAGCGTCAGCTTGCCCCGCGCGTAGCGGGGCGACGACGACAGGCGGGTCCAGGCCGCGTTCACGGCCCTATGATATCGTAGGAGTCGCGATGGCCCGGGAACGCCAGGATCGACGCGCTCCTCAAGAAGCTCCTGCAGGCGATCGAAGTGTCCCTGGCCGCCGCCGATGCGGCGCGTGACGCGGTTCAGGAGATTCTGCGCGTGGCGCCGATACCGGCATCTTCTTCGCCGGCAGCAAGAAGGGCGTCGCCGTCTCGTCGGAGCTGACCACCCAGGACAAAGAGTTCCTCCGGGCGGTGTCGATCAAGCCCGGATCGCTGAGTCCCATGCGGCTGCTGCCGTTTCTCATCTTCGCGGTCATTGCGGTCATGCTCCTGCTCCCCACGCTGCGCCGGCTTCGCTCTGCCGCGCGCGGTCCCGTGCCGACCCCGTCGGTGACGAGCTCGTCAAGGACCCGGTGTGCCAGACCTACATCGTGAAGTCGCGTGCGGTCCGCCGCACCGCGGCCGGCGGCGTGCGCTACTTCTGCAGCGAGCAGTGCGCCCGCCTCGACCCGGGCCGCTGATCCTCCCGCGTGAGATCTCACCGCTCGGGGACCGCCGCGCCGGCGAGCCGCGCAAGCACGCCTCGCCGTTCATCCCGATCCCTGGCGGGACGCCGATGCCCAGGCGAACGTCGAGGAGATGGCCGCCGGCTCGAGGCGCGCGGGCGCACGCCGACGCAGGCCGGCTGCGCCGGCGCTTCCTGAGATTCGTCCCGGTCGGGCCGGGCGATCGCGTGCTCGAGGTCGGCTGCGGCACCGGGGTGGTCGTTCGCGATCTGGCCGCGCTCGTCGGCCGCCGCGGCGAGGTCGTGGGCATCGACCCGAGCCGGCTCCTCCTGGCCCGGCGCGTCAGCTCTGCCGCGAGGCCGCGCGCCGGTCCCGCATCGCGCTCCGGCTCGCCAACGGCGCGCAGCTGCCGTTCGCCGCCGATCGCTTCGACGCCGCGCTCGCCATCACGGTCATTCTCCACGTCGCCGATCCCGCTCAGGGTCGTGCGAGAGATGGCGCGAGTGACGCGGCCGGGCGGGCGCGTCGGACTTCAGGATCAGGACTTCGGCGTGGTGGCGCTGACCCATCCCGATCGCGAGCTGACCGATCGGATCATGCAGGGAGTCGCCGAGCACATCTATCCCGAGCCGCACAGCGGTCGGCGGCTCCCGGGCCTCCTGCGGCGCGCGGGTCTCGACGGCGTGCGCCTGCTGACCGACGTCTACCAGGACACCACGCTCGAGCCGTGGACCAAGACCTTCCTCGAGCGCCGCGCCGAGCGCGCCGTGCGCTTCGGCATCGTCGATGGGCCGACGGCCACGCGATGGCTCGACGGGTTCACCGAGGCCGTCGCGCGAGGGTGCGTTCGTCATGACGCTGAACTACTACGGCGCCGTCGGAACGAAACCCGAATGAAGCGGACGCGGCGCCGGGCTGGCGCTCGCCGCGATCGTCCTGGCCGGGCTCGCGCCGCTCGCCGCGCAGGAGCGACGAGCCGCGGCGGCGTTCGACGGCGCCGCCGCGTTGCGTCACGTGGAGCGGCTCGTGACCATCGGCCCGCGCACCGGCCGGATCGCGCGGGCGGCGTCCGGGCGCGCCAGTACATCGTCGACGCGCTCCGGGCGGCCGGCGTGACCGGTGCGCGTGGAGCCGTTCGACGCCGACACGCCGCACGGCCGCCTGCCGATGGCCAACATCGTCGCGCGTCTTGCCGGGGCGCCGCCCCGACGTGATCCTCATCGCCGGGCACTACGACACCAAGTGGTTCCGCGAGTTCAAGTTCGTGGGCGCCAACGACGGGCGGCTCGAGCGCCGCGCTCCTGATCGAGCTGGCGCCGTCGCCTTCGCGAGCGGCCGCACGAGTACACGTACTGGATCGCGTGGTTCGACGGCGAGGAGGCGCGTGAGTCGTGGACGCCCGTCGACAGCCTCTATGGGTCTCGACGCATGGCGGCCGATCTCGACAAGGCACGACGAGCTGCCGCGCGCCGATGATCGTGGCCGACATGATCGGCGACCGGGATCTCGGCATCCGCCGTGAGGCCGCGTCCACGCCGTGGCTGACGGACATCCTCTGGGCGAGCGCCGCACGACTCGGCCACCAGCGCGAGCTTCCTGCCCGACTGCTGCCGGTCGAGGACGACCACGCGCCGTTCTTGCGCGTGGGCGTACCGGCGGCACTGCTGATCGACTTCGACTATCCGCCCTGGCACACCGCCGAGGACACGCTCGACAAGGTGTCGGCGCGGAGCCTCGAGATCGTCGGCAGCGTCCTGCTCGACGCGCTGCCCGCCATCGAGGACCGCCTCACGCGCTCGCCCGGGGCGCGGCCGTGAGCGCGCCGAGGGTATAATCGCGACATGCCACGCGTCAGCGAGGTCAACGACCCCGGGCCGGATCCGATCCTCAAGGAGACCTTCGCGAAGGAGACCGACACCTTCGGGTTCGTGCTGAACACGACCACGGATCCAGGCCCACACGCCCGGCATCATGAAGGCCGCCAAGCAGCTCGGCGCCGCCGTCGAGCGCTCCGGGCTGCTGCCGCCGCAGCTGCTCGCCCTGATCTACCTGCGCGTGGCGCTGATCAACGGGTGTCCGTTCTGAATCGACATCAATGCATCCCGTGGGATGCGCGGCGGGCGCGTCGGAGGCGAAGATCGCCGAGGTCGCCAACGCCGCGTCGAGCGAGCTCTTCGGCGAGGCGAGCGCGCGGCGCCATCGAAGTTCGCCGAGGCGATGACCTTCACCGATCGGCAGGTGAGCGACGAGGCTCTTCGCCCGGTGCGCGTCGCACTTCAGCGAGGCCCAGGTGGTCGAGCTGACCGCCGCCGTGGCCCTCGAGAACTTCCGCTCGAAGTTCAACGTCGCCCTCGGCATCGAAGCGCAGGGCTTCTGCGTTCTCGACGTCGCCGAGATGAGGCGTCCGAGTCAGGCGTGATTCCGCGTTGAGGCTGACCGGGCCTCACCTCCTCCCCGTGACGATGTTCTTCGGCTCGTTCGCCGTGGTCGTTCGTCTTCGTGAGCCTGCCGTTTCACATCCAGCGCATCAGCCCGCTCGGATCCGGCGGCCACGCTCCGGTGGACGGGCTGGATCCTCGGCATCACCTCGCTGGTCACGGTGGTGACGGCGCCGGTCTGGGGCCGATACGCCGCCCGCGGCGACCCGAAGGCCTGCTACGTGGCGGTCGAGGCGCTCCAGGGGCTCGGCTTCTTCGTGATGGCGCTCGCCACGCACGCTTGCCCGAGCTGTTCTTCGCGCGCCTGATCCTCGGCGCCATGGGCGCGGCGTCGACGCTCGCCTTCATCATGGCCGGGCGCCTCCCGGACACCGACGCCGTGCGGCGGCGGATCGCCGCCCTGCAGTCGTCGATGACGGTCGGGCAGGTCATCGGGCCGCTCGTCGGCGCGATCGCCGCGGCCCGCATGGGTATCCGCGCCTCCTTCGTGCTGGGCGGTGTGATCCTGCTCGGCTGCGCCGCGATCGTCCACTGGGGAGTTCCGCGCCCGCCGGCGCCCGTGACGGCGACCGCGGCGGCGCGGCCGGTCCGGCGGCGCGAGGTCTCGGTCGTGACGCTGATCGTCCTCGGCGGATCGATCCAGATCTTCTTCTTCACCTCGATCCTGCCTCACGTGCTGGCGGGGTTCGACGTCGAGGCGAGCCGCAACCTCGAGGTCGGCGGCATGCTGATCTTCGTGTCGGGTGTGGCCGCCGCGCTCCGGGGCGCTGGCCGTGCCGCGTCTGGCCGAGCTCTTTCCAGAGCGACGCCTCATCGGGGGCTCCTGATCACCTCGTCGATCTGTCTGGCGGCCTTCGCCGCGGCGAGCTCCGGTGTGGCTCTACGGCGGGCTGCGCTTCCTTCAGGTGTTGTCGATCGCGCCGGTATTTCCGCTCGTGGTCGCGCGCGTGGCCCAGCACGCCGGAGGCGCGGCGATCGGCGTCATCAACTCCGCGCGCATCGGCGCCGGCTTTCTCGGGCCGGTGATGGCGACCACGCTGCTCACGTGGACCTCGCCGGGGACCGTGTACGTCCTCCTGGCGGCGATCGGTCTGGCCTGTGTGCCGCTCGTGAGGCTGCGCGAGGTCCGGACGGCACCGTGAGCACCGTCTCGCGACCGCTGGTCGACATTCGCCTCGAGGGGCTCGACACCCGCGGCGGCGTGGCTCCGGCGTGCAGGGAGTCTCGGTGCACGTCCGCTACGGCGAGTTCTTCACCTTCCTGGGGCCGCCGAAATCGGGCAAGTCCGACGTCCTGCGCGCGGTCGCCGGCTTTCTGCCCATCACCCGCGGGCGCGTCCTGGTCGACAGCCAGGACATCTCCGCGGTGCCGCCGCGTCTGCGCGGCGTGGGCTACGTCTTCAGGACGGCGCGCTCTGGCCGCACATGCGCGCGCGGGATCACGTCGCGTACGGCCTTCGCCAGCAGGGCCTGCCGAAGGACGAGATCGATGCGCCGCGTGGAGATGGTGCTGGGCCGGCTCGAGCTCGCGGACGCGGCGGCGCTCAAGCCCGGCGAGCTGAGCCTCGAGCAGCGTCGCCGCCTGGCGCTGGCGCGCGCGCTCGCGATCGAGCCGCGCGTCCTGCTCCTGGACGAGCCGCTCGCCAACCTCGACCCGACGGCGCGCAAGGCGCTTCGCCTCGAGCTGACGAAGCTGCACCGCGACCTGGCGGTCACGACGATTCACGCGACTCGCAACGCGGCCGACGCCCTGGCGCTCTCCGATCGCCTCGCGGTCATCGACGGCGGTCGCGTGCTTCAGGTCGGCGACCCCGCCGAGCTCTACCACCAGCCGCAGACCCGAGCGGCCGGCCGAGGCGCTCGGGCCCGCGAGCTTCTTGCCGGTGCGCGTGGTCGAGGTCCGCGATCTCGGGGTCGTCGTCGAGACCGAGCACGGCGACCGCGTGCCCGTCGCCGGCCGTGGCGCCTATCGTCTCGGTGATCGCGGGCTCCTGGTACTGCGGCCCGAGACCCTGGCCATGACCGAGGCGGCGATGGCGAGGGGCCCGGGCATTCCCGGCCGGGTCGCGTTACGCGTCTTCGAGGGCGCCCGCCATCTCTACGAGATCGAGATCGGCACGCAGTCCCGATACGCGTCGAGCTCCCGTCAGCAGGCGAAGAGCGCGTCTTCCGCCTGGGCGACCGAGTCCGCGTAGAAATCTCGAGCGAAACCGTCGTCCTCGTCCCCGACGCCTGAGCCGCCTCACGCCCCGTGCCGATCCCCGCCCGAGCCCGACGAATACGGCGGAATGCCCCGAGCCTCTGTACGCTGCAGGCGAGCAGAAGCGCTCCTGGCAGGCGTTGAGCATCGGGCGAGCGCGAGCGGCGACGGCGGCGTGAGGTCGAAGGGACCCGTTCCCGAAACGCGGCGCGCGGCGCGTCACGCGCCTGGATGGAGCCCAGCCGCGCGCGGAGTAGCGAACGCGCCGCGTCGCGGGTCGTCATCGACCCCCACGCGCCGCCCGTCCTGCCCGCGCCTGCCCGATGCGCGCGCGCAGAACTCTAGATAGAGTAGATGCGATCCTGCTCGAGGAATCGAAACGCGAGAGCTGTCGATGCGCGCCAGCTCCTCGGCAATCTCCTCGTGAAACTGCGGCTTCACGTGAAAGATCCACACCGGAATGTCCGGCGGCAGCTTGTCGATCTCGCGACGGATGAGCGCGGGCGTCATGTGCTTGGCGACCTGACCGGAGCGGTCCGAGCCGGTTCGGGAAGGCGCATTCGAGGATGACGGCGCGAGACGCCCGGATGTCGCGGGCCGCCTGCCAGAGGGCCTGCGGTCGGCCCGGTGTCACCCGAATAGACGACGCCGGTCGTGCCCGTCGTGCACGATGAACCCGGCGGCCGGCACCGTGTGGTCGACGGCCACGGGCGTCACCCAGAGATCGCCGACCCGCTGCTCGGCGTCCTCGATCAGCGTCCGGTACTTCACGACGGGCACGTCGGGGTGGGGGATCTTGCTGAAGTCCGGCCAGAGCGATGTTGTTGAAGACGCCGGCGCGGAGCGTGGTGATGACCGGATCGATGCTGGCGATCGTGACCGCCGCCCCGACCTCGCAGAAGGCGAGCGTCTCGGTGAGGTACACGAGGCCGGCGATGTGGTCCAGATGGGCGTGCGAGACGATCGCGTGCTCGACGGCAAGCTGGTCGGGAATGGTGAGCGCGCCGCTCACGCTGCCGGCGTCGATGAGCACCTTGTCGTTGACGAGAAAGGCCGACGGGCGATGCCCGAGACCTTCGCCGCCGAAGGCGCCGAGCACGCGAATCTTCATGCTGTCGCGATACTAGCACACGCCGTTGTAAGATGACGTGGAGCGCATGGGCGACGAGACGTTCGACTACCCGACGATGGCGCGCGCGCTGATTCTGGGCGACAAGGACACCGTCGCCCGCAAGACGCGCGAGGGCCTCGACCTGTCGCTGGACCCGAAGGCGCTCATCTTCAAGGGCCTCATCCCGGGCATGGACGTCGTCGGCGAGAAGTTCCGCCGCAACGAGTACTACGTTCCCCAGGTGCTGCTGTCGGCGCGCGCCATGTACGCCGGGCTCGACCTCTTGAAGCCGCTCATCACCGCCGCCGCCGCGGGCGCCGACTACCTCGGCATCGTCGTCATCGGCACCGCGCAGGGCGACCTGCACGACATCGGCAAGAACCTGGTCGCGATGATGCTCGAGGGCGCCGGCTTCAAGGTCGTGAACCTCGGCCGCGACGTCGCGCCGGAGGTGTTCGTCGACGCGGTCGGCGAGCACAGCGCGAACATCGTCGGCATCTCGGCGCTGATGACCACCACCATGCCCGCCATGAAGCGCACGATCGACGCGCTTGATCAAGGCCGGGCTTCGCGAGCGGGTCAAGGTCATGGTGGGCGGCGCGCCGGTGAGCCAGGCGTTCGCCGACGAGATCGGCGCCGATGGCTACGCCAGGGACTCCACGCTGGCCGTCGTCAAGGCCAAGGCCCTGGTCGCGGCCGCCGCGGAGTCGCCTCGTGAGGGCACGCGGGCTGGGAGGTCGTCGAGCGGATCCGCGGCGGCGAGACGCTCGTGTTCGACGGCGGCTACGGGACGATGCTGTTCGCGGCGGGGCTCGCGAACGGCGCCTGCCCCGAGCTGTGGAACGACACGCACGCCGACGTCGTCCGGGGCATCCACGCCGGCTACTTCGAGCGCCGGCAGCCAGATCGTCGAGACGAACACGTTCGGCGGCACCCGGCTCAAGCTCAACGAGTACAAGATCGGGGACCGCACGCGCGAGCTGAACGAGAAGGGCGCCCGGTTGGCGCGGGCGGCGGCGCCGCCGTCGGGCTACGTGGCGGGATCGATCGGCCCGACCAGCCGTCTGCCCCTCGACTACGCCCTCGACGAGGGCGTCACCGACGAACGAGTACCTCGAGACGCTTCCAGCGAGCAGGCGGCCGCGCTGGCCGACGGCGGGCGTCGACCTGTTCGCGGTCGAGACCATGATGTTCCCGCAGGAATGCACGGCGGCGATCCGCGCGTGCAAGGCGGTGGCGGACCTGCCCGGTGATGGCCACCATGTTCTTCCAGTACGAGGAGATCCACGACCGGGACCGGACAATGTGGGAGAGAGCCCGGCCGAGGTCGCGAAGAGCCTCGTGGCCGCCGGCGCCGACGTGGTCGGCATGAACTGCGGCCGCGGCCCGGACCGCGCGATCGTGATCATCCGCGAGATGCGCGGGGCCACCGACGCCCCGCTGGTCGCCTATCCGAACGCCGGGCCTGCCGGTCACCACGGGCGACACGCGTCACGTACGAGCTCGGGCCGGAGGAGATGGCGCGCGAGTATCCGGCGCTCCTCGACGCCGGATGCAACATCGTGGGCGCGTGCTGCGGGTCGAACCCCGAGCACATCCGCCGCATCGCGGAGATCGTCCGAGGCCGACGCTCGAAGCGGTGAGCGCGCTGCTTTCCACGGCGCCGCGCGTTCTCACCGCGCTTCCCGCTCGCCATCGACCCGGCCGAGGTGCTCCGCTTCCAGGGCTACAAGAAATCGGCCGACGTTCCGGCCCAGAGGTGCGTGCGCTCTTCGACGAGGCGCTCGCGCTGGGGCGTAGCCTCATGGCGCCGCGTGCCGTCCGTGCGCTGGCTGCCGGTGAGGCGCCAGAGCGCCGACGCGATCGAGGCCGGCGACGCCACGCTGGCCATCCCCGACGTCGGCCGCCTGTGGGGACCGGTCGAGTGGATCGCGATCGCCGTGTGCACGATCGGCGACGAGCTCGAGCGGCGCGCCGCCGAGCTGTGGGAGACCCGAGAGCTTCCGCTCGCCTCGATGCTCGACAGCGTCGGGTCGGGGGCCGTCGAGAGCCTGGCCGAGTACGTCAACGATCTGCTGTGCCAGGAGGCGATTCCCCTCGGGCTGCCGGTCACGAACCGCGTGAGCCCCGGCTACGGCAGCTGGGACGTAGCCCAGCAGCGAGTGCTGTTCGGCGTGTGCCCGGGCGACGCGATCGGCGTCAGCCTGAACGACGCGTGCTTCATGACGCCGGTCAAGTCGATCTCCCTCCTGGCCGCGGCCGGCGCCCACGCGCGGGTCGACCACTACTTCAGCCAGTGCGCGCGGTGCTGGATGCGCGACTGCGCCTACCGCCGGACAGCCGCCCACAAGACCGTGCGTCGCTAGCGTCCTCGGCCCGCGGTCGCGTTCTGCCGCGCACCACGATCTGATACGATGCGAGGATGCGGCGCGACAACGTCGTGCTCGTTGGATTCATGGGCGCCGGCAAGTCGGTGTGCGGGCGGCTCCTGGCGCGCCGGCTCGGGCGCTGCTTCGTCGAGACCGACGACATGATCGTCGCGCGCGAGGGCCGCTCGATTCCCGAGATCTTCCGCGAGGCGGGCGAGGAGCGATTCCGCCAGCTCGAGACCGAAACGCTCGACGCGCTGGCGCTGAAGTCGGGCGAGGTCATCGCGACCGGAGGGGCTTGCCGTGCCGCGAGGGCCGGATGGAGCGCCTGCGCGAGATGGGCACCGTGGTCTGGCTCGACGGCGATGTGCGCGAGCTGCTCGCGCGTGCCCTCCGGATCGGCAACCGGCCCATGCTGGACGGGCGGTCCGGCGACGAGATCGAGGAGCTCTACCGGTCGCGCCGGCCGTATTACGGGCAGGCGCACCTCACGATCGACACGACGGGACGCAGCGCCGACCAGGTCGTCTCGCTCGTCCTGGCTGCCCTGCGGGACGCGCATGCCGTACGAGCTTAGCCGCCGTCTCGGGGCGGGACCCCTGCTGTGCGACGGCGCCATGGGGACCCTGCTGTACGCGCGGGGCGTCTCCGTCGACGCCTGCTTCGACGTCCTCAATCTGAACAATCCGCGGGTGATCCAGTCGATCCACGCCGACTACATCGCCGCCGGCGCCGACTGCATCGAGACGAACACCTTCGGCGCGAACCGGTTCAAGCTGGCGGCGCACGGACTGGACGGGCAGGTGCGCGAGATCAACCGCCGCGGCGCCGCCCTGGCCCGCGATGTGCGGAGAGCGCCGGTCGCGATGTCTTCGTCCTCGGCTCCATTGGCCCGCTCGGGAAGTACCTGGCGCCCCTCGGCACCGTGACCGCCGACGAGGCCGGGACGGCGTTCCAGGAGCAGGCCGAGGCGCTGCTCGAGGGCGGTGTCGACGCGTTCATCATCGAGACGTTCTCGGACCTCGAGGAGTTGGCGCTCGCGGTCGGGGCCATCCGCGGCATCACCGACGTGCCGATCATCGCGCAGATGGCGTTCACGGACGACGGCGCGACCTTCACCGGCCGCCCGGCCGCCGAGGTCGCGCGAGCCATGCGCGCGCTCCCATCCAGGCGCTTGGCGCGAACTGCTCGGTCGGCTCGAGCACTCTCTACGAGGTGCTCGTGCAAATACAAGCCGAAGCGGCGAATTTGCCGGTGTGCATCCAGCCGAACGCCGGCCTGCCGAGCCGTATCGGCGAGCGTCTCATCTATCTGTCGTCGCCATCCTATATGGCGGATTACGCGGGACGGATGGTCGACGCGGGCGCCCGGCTCATCGGGGGCTGCTGCGGCACCACGCCCCAGCACATCGCGGCGATGCGCGTGGTGCTCGACCGGCGGCGGTCGGCGCGTCCAGAGACCCGACGCCCGGCACTGACCGTCACTCCTGTGGCGGCGGGTGCGGAGCCCGGGCTTCGCGTCGCCCGTCCGCCCACGGTGCTCGGCCGCAAGCTCGCCGCCCGCGAGTTCCTGGTCACCGTGGAGCTGGACCCGCCGCGCGGGCACACCGTCGAGAAGCTCGTCCAGGGCGCCAAGCTGCTGCGCGAGCGGGGCGTGGACATCGTCGACATCAACGACGGCTCGCTCGGGCGCGTCCGCATGGCGGTGCTGCCGACCGCGCTCCTCGTCCGGGACGCGACAGGACTCGACATCAACATGCACTTCACCTGTCGCGACCGGAACCTCATGGGCATCCAGGGAGATCTCCTGGGCGCCCACGCCCTCGACGTGCGCAACATCCTGGCGATGACCGGTGATCCGCCGCGCGCGGGCGACTACTCCAACGCCACCGCCGTCTTCGACGTCGACGGCGTCGGTCTCATCGAGATCCTTCGCCGGATGAACGAGGGGCAGGACGCGACCGGGAGCAGCATCGGCGAGCCCACCTCGTTCTACGTGGGCGCTGCCCTGAACCCGGCGGCCGAGGACGTCGCCCGGGAGATCGACCGCTTCCACCGGAAAATCCAGGCGGGAGCCCGCTGGGTGCAGACCCAGCCGGTCTACGACCTCGCCGAGCTCGACCGCTTCCTCGAGCAGGCCGGGGCTCGTCCGTCCCGGTCCTGGTCGGCATCCTCCCGCTCCACAGCGCGCGTCACGCCGAGTTCCTCCACAACGAGGTCCCGGGCATCACGATCCCCGAGCCAATCCGCCGGCGCCTTCGCGAGGCCGGTGACGGCGCTCTCCGCGCCGGGATCGAGATGGCGCAGGAGCTCGTCCGGGCCGTGCGCCAGCGCTACGCCGGCGCCTACCTGATGCCCTCGTTCGGACGCTTCGAGGTCGTGGCGGAGGTCCTCGATGCCATCCGGTGATCTCTTCGCGCTCGGCCTTCGTGAGGCGGCGGACGCGGTCCGCTCCGGGTCGGTGAGCCCGGTCGATCTGACCGAGGCATGTCTCGTGCGCATCCGGTCGCTCGACGGCGCTATTCGGGCGTGGGCTCATCTCGACCAGGACGGCGCGCTCGCCACCGCGCGCGAGCGTCTGGCGGAAGCCCGCGCCGGTCGGCCTCGGGGGCCTCTGCACGGAGTACCCGTGGGCGTGAAGGACATCGTCGACGTTGCGGGGATGCCGACGACCGGCGGCGCAAAGCCGTTCGCCCACACGCGCCGGCCGTGGACGCGCCCGCGGTCGCGCGCCTGCGCGCAGCGGGTGCGATCATCCTCGGGCAAGACCGTGACGACGGAGTTCGCCTATCGCGATCCGGCGCCGACGCGGAACCCGTGGAATCAAGGCCACACGCCCGGCGGGTCGTCGGCCGGCTCGGCCGCCGCCCTGGCGGCGCGGATGGCACCGCTGGCGATCGGCTCCCAGACGGTCGGCTCGGTGCTGCGGCCAGCCGCGTACTGCGGCGTCGTCGGCTTCAAGGGCTCCGCACGGCCTCGTGCCCGGTTGCGGGGGTCATTCCGCTCGCGTGGTCGCTCGACCACGTCGGCGTGCTCACGCCGGTCGGTCGGCGACGCAGCCCTCGCCATGTCGGTCCTCGCCGGCAGGGCTCTCGACCCCTAGCCCGTGAGCGCCCCGCGGATCGCGCTCGCCCCCGAGCTTCTGGGCGCGCGTCGCCGGAAGTGGCGGCTCGCGTCCAGTCCGTCGCCGACGCCTTCGTCCGCGCCGGAGCGACGGTGTCGAAGGTCGAGCTTCCCGCGTCGTTTCGCGGGATCCACGCAGCAGGGCTGACCGTGCTCGAGGTCGAGGCGGCGGCCTATCACGCCCCCGCGTTCGCCAGGCACGCCGACGACTACAGCAGGAGATGCGGAGTCTCATCGAGACCGGATTGCGTCACCCGCGACCGCGTACGTCAGCGCGAACCGCGCTCGCCTCGCGTTCAGGAGGACGCGATGCCGCTCCTGGAGGCGCATGACGCGCTCTTGTCTCCCACGGCGCCCGCGTACCGGCGCCGGCCGGGCTCGGCTCGACCGGCGACGGCTCCTTCTGCGCGCCCTGGAGCAACGCGGGCGTTCCGGCGATCTCCCTGCCCAGTGGGATCGCCGCGTCGGGGCTTCCCCACGCGATCCAGCTCGTGCAGGCCGCGGGGGCGTCGGCGCGCCTCCTCGGTGTTGCCGCCTGGTGCGAGCGGGCGCTCGCGTTCTCGCAGGCTCCGTCCGTCTAGCCCGTGTTCGACCTCAAGATCGAGGGCGCGCAGGTCATCGACGGCACCGGGCAGTCCGGGCGCCGGACGGACGTCGGCATCCAGGACGACCGCATCGCCGCGATCGGCGACCTTCACCGCGAGCCCGCGGGCCGCAACCTGCACGCGTCGGGCAAGGTCCTGGCGCCCGGCTTCATCGATATACACTCGCACTCCGGACTGGCGGCTCTGGGAAAATCGCCGCGCCGAGTCGAAGGTGAGGCAGGGCGTGACCACCGAGGTGGTCGGCAACTGCGGCTTCTCGCCGGCCCCGGTGTCCGACGAGTTCCTGGACGATCTGCGAGGGTTCGCGCTCCACGTGCCGGCGGGCATGGACTTCCGCTGGCGGTCCGTCGGCGACTATCTCCGAGCGTTCGATTCGAGGGGCACCGCGCTCAACGTGATCCAGCTCATCGGTCACGGCACGCTGCGCGTGGCGGCGATGGGCTTCGCGCGGCGCAGAGCCGACGCGCGGCCGAGCTTCGCCGCATGCAGAAGCTACTCGCCGACGGCATCGAGGACGGCGCGTGGGGCCTCTCCACCGGGCTGATCTATCCGCCGGGCTCCTACGCCACGACCGACGAGATCGTCGAGGCTCGCCACCGTCGCCGGCCGCCATCGCGGCTTCTACGCGAGCCACATCCGGGGGAGGGCGCGACCCTGCTAGAGGGCCGTTCAAGAGGCGATCCACGTCGGGCGCGAGGGCGACCTGCCGGTGCAGATCAGTCATGTAAAGGCGGCCGGGCGGCCGAACTGGGGCGAAGGTTGGCCGATGTGCTCGCGCTCGTCGATGCCGCGCGCACGAGGGACTCGACGTCATGGCCGACGTCTGCCCGTACACTGCGTCCAGCACCATGCTGCGGGCGCTCCTGCCGGACTTCGGGCGCTCGAGGGGCGGGATCGACGCCATGCTCGGGCGCCTCGCCGATCCCGACTCCCGCGCGCGCATCCGCCGCGACATCGAGTCACGCAACGCGACCGGCCAGAGCCTCGTCGATCGCATCGGGTGGGAGAACGTGATGATCGCGTCCTGCTCCCGAGCGCCGGGACGCCGAGGAAAGCGCATCTCCGAGATCGCGAGGGGCCGCGGCGTGGACGCGGTCGACGCCGCGCTGGAGCTGCTGATGGGCCGAGGGAGGGAAGGGTTCCATGATCCTCTTTCAGCTCGACGAGCGCGACCTCAGGCGTGCGCTCGTGCACGAGGCCGTCATGATCGGCTCCGACGGCTCGGCGCTCGCCGCCCGGCGGTACGGCCGGGGCAAGCCCCACCGAAGGACTACGGTACCTTCCCCGTGTCCTCGGCCGGCATGTACGCGCGCGAGGAGCGCGTGTTGCGCTGGCCCAGGCGGTGCACAAGATGACGGCTCTTCCGGCGCGCCGTCTCGGTCTCCAAGGACCGGGGCGTCATCGCGGTCGGGAAGCGGGCCGACCTCGTGGTCTTCGACGCGCGCCGGGTCGGCGACCGCGCCACTACCGGGAGCCCCCACCAGTACCCGTCGGGGATCGAGCACGTGCTCGTCAACGGGACCTTCGTCATCAAGGACGGCGCAGCACGCGGGAGCCTTCCCGGACGTCTCCTCACACCCGGCATGAAGAGCGGGCAAGCCTCGCGCGAGTTGCTGGCGCCGATCTCCGCCGCGCCGTCGGTGGCGGAGGGGCTCCGCGAGGCGTTGCGCGAAGCTGGTCGCGTGACCGGCTCGACCGCGGGCGTCGTCGCCCTCCAGCCAGGCTGAGGGCCCATCGTCGTCGCGCGCGGCAGCAGCGCGCCACTTCTCCGGCGATGGCTGACGGACGTCGCGGCCGCGCCCGCGCGACGCGACCTCACCCGTGTCGATGCCGCCGGGCGCCTCCCCGAACCGGCCAGCCGGTTCTCCGAGGAGCGCCGCTCGACGCGCGGGGGCGGCGGGTCAGCGAGCTGGCCCTCTCTGGGCCGGCGTCGGGAGGCTGACGACGGCGCGCCCTGCCGGCGAGCTTTCCCCGCGAGCTTGGCGCGGCCATCGACCGCCGGTGCGATCTCGAGCGGGTCGCGCGGCGTGCCGAGGTCGTCAACGGGCTCCTGACCCTGCTGGCGTCGCCGCACGCTCGACGACGGTGTTCGCGCGGCGTTCGCCGGGAGCGTCGCGCGGCTGGTGCGGTTCGATGCAATCAGCGTGGCGCTACTCGACGCCGAGCGCGGCGCCTTTGAGTTTCGACCTGGCGGTGGCGCGCTTCGGGGATCTCCGACCCCCGGGGTCTGGACACCCCTCGAGGGAACCCTGCTGGAACGCGTAGTGGCCACCGGCGCCCCCCTGCGCATCGACGATCTCGGGCCTGACGGACGTCGGAGGCGAACCGGCGAGTGTTGATCGACCGCGGCTACCGCGCGGTGACGTTCATGCCTAATCGTCGGGCACCGTGTTCGGCGCGCCGTTGCGCTCGCCACCACGCGCCCCGGCGCTCTGCGCGACGCGGACCTCAGGTGGTTGCCGAGCTCGCGCCGCTGGCTGGGCATCGAGCGGTGGCGCCTCGCCGACGAGCCGCCGCCGGGCGCGGGAAACCCACGCGCTCCTCCGAGGCGGGCCGGGCCGTCACTGCGAGCCTGCGACGTGAACCAGGGCAGTCAGGTCGTGCTGGAAGAGCGCGCGGCGTCCTCGGCGTCGACTCGTGCGGATTGCTGACGATCGATCCCGGACGGACGAGCTCGTGATGGTCGCGAACCTCGACGTGCCGGCCGCCCTGAGGTGTCGACGGTGCGGCTGAAGCCGGGTGAGGGGTCGCGGGGCTCGCGGTGCAGCAGCAGCGCCCGATGCAAACCGATATGTGGGCCGACTTACCCGCGCGAAGTATCAGCACCTGGTGCGCGGCAGCGGCTTCCGCTCGATGCTCGTAGCACCGCTGCTCTGCGGCGATCACGCGATCGGCACTGATCAGCGTCCTGCGGCACGACGTGCACGAGTTTTCGGCGCACGAGGAGGGAGCTCCTGGTGGCGCTGGCGAGCCGAGGCGGCGATCGCGCTGGAGCACGCCCGTCTCTACACCGAGCTGGAGGGGATGGTCGCCGACCCGCACCCGGGAGCACCGACGCCCGGAAGCGGTTCGTCAGTGGTGCTGGGGGGCTAGCGATGCCCATCAGGAGTCCTCGTGCTCGACGGTCACCTGCAACGTGGTCAGGGTCAATACGATGCCGGTGCCCGCGCCCTGGCGTGTACCTCCGACGCTCACGGTCGCTCGCCCAGTTCCTGCCTCTCACGACACGGGCACGCCGGTGCTGGGTTTCTCGGGGCGGCTTCAACAGCAGCCGGCGCGGCAGCTCGGTCGAGGAGAAATAGCGTACGTAAC